>Ga0189285_100156_pt1 | contig 6772 bp, 5 predicted proteins | sample GEYOminimetaG_FD_130315 | JGI IMG/M metagenome (GOLD analysis project Ga0189285, IMG submission 130315) | Marine microbial communities from the Costa Rica Dome - GEYO mini metaG | ecosystem: Environmental > Aquatic > Marine > Oceanic > Photic zone | place: Costa Rica: the Eastern Pacific... | reverse complement strand
TTCTCTTGAAGATGCTGCAAGGGAAGTCACCAGTGCTCTGGGCTCGAATGAGGCCGATCTGGCCCTCGTGTTCATCTCGAGTCATTTCGCGAGCGATCTGACCCGCCTACTGCCGCTGTTGCAAAAACGCCTGAACGCCAAACACTGGCTCGGATGTCTGGGCGGTGGTGTCGTTGGCACCACAACCGCAGGCAAAGCCCATGAAGTAGAACGCACGCCAGCACTCAGCGTCAGTCTCCTTAACCTTCCTGGAGCTGAACTGAACAGCTTCCGTCTCGACAGCAGCCAACTGCCCGATCTTGATGGAGCCGCCCAGAACTGGCAGGACTGGGTGGGGGTGAACCCTGACCACAGCCGTTCAATGCTGCTGCTGCTCGATCCCGGCTGTCATGCCATCAACGATCTCGTGAGCGGACTGGATTACGCCTACCCCGGCATCGCCAAAGTCGGAGGCATCGCCGTACCTCACAACGCCGATCATGGTTCTCTGCTCTATGGAGATCAGGTCATCGGTGGCGCGGTAGGACTGAGCATCGGCGGCACCTGGAGCCTGGATCCAGTGGTCGCCCAGGGATGCCGACCGATTGGACCGGTCTTCGCCATCGAACAGGCTCAACGCAACGTTCTGCTCGAACTGAGCGACGGTGATCGCAGGGCCAGTCCAGTGGCCTGCTTACAGCGCGTGCTTGCCGATCTCAGCGCCGAAGACAGGGAATTGGTGCAGCACTCACTGTTTCTGGGTGTGGAGCGGGAGCATTTCATTGCCGATGCCATGCTCGCTGGCCTGAATCAGGGTGGCGTCTCAACTGATCGCCCCGAAAGGTCCTTTCTGGTGCGCAATCTGATCGGCGTGGATCCACGCAACGGCGCGGTTGCCGTTGCCGATCGCGTGCGTGCCGGACAAAACGTGCAGTTCCAGCTGCGTGAAGCGCAGGCCTCAAGACAGGAAGCCCGCCAGCTGTTGCAGACCAGACGCGATCAAGGCAGCGACGCCACACCGTTAATGGGACTCCTCTTCGCATGTCTGGGCCGGGGCAACGGCTTGTTTGGCAGCCCCGATGGCGATGTCAGCATCGCTCGCGATGTGTTTCCACAACTCCCGGTTGCCGGCAGCTTCTGCAACGGCGAAATCGGCCCCCTGGGAGGAGCCACGCATTTTCATGGCTACACCGCCTGCTGGGGCCTGTTGCGCTGCGATCCTTCCGAAGGTGCAACGCGATCCTGATGCGGCAGCACGTCAATCCCCTCAGCCGCTTCTTTCAGCTGCCTCTGGAATTGCCCGGTCCCGATCAGCTGTTTGACATCGCCAATCGCCCCATCCATTTGGACATCGGCTGCGCCCGGGGCGTCTGTCTACTTGAGCTGTCAGCACTGAAACCAGACTGGAATCATCTGGGTGTGGAAATCAGGCGTCCGCTCGTGCTGGCAGCCCAGCGTGACCGCGACAAACTCGAGCGTCACAATCTCCATTACCTCTTTTGCAATGCCAACATCAGCCTTGAGGGCTGGCTTGCGGAGCTGACCGCGGATCAACTGCAGCTGGTGAGCATCCAGTTTCCGGATCCCTGGTTCAAGCGGCGACACCGCAAGCGCCGGGTGATGCAACCCTCGCTACTGCTCGCCATCGCTGCCGCTCTCAGTCCCAGTCGCGAGCTGTTTCTGCAAAGCGATGTTCTGGAAGTGGTGGAACCGATGGTCACACTGGTCGAACTGAGCGGTTGCTTCGACCGCCCCGACGAAGACACGCGTCCCTGGCGCACCAACAACCCTCTACCGGTGCCTACCGAACGCGAACGCTACGTGCAAGAGCAGGGCCTTCCTGCCTACAGAGTGCTTTACCGGCGCAACGAACAGCCACTGCCAGAGCTGAAAGAACTGGAGATCGCCTGGCAACGGGTCGATAATCCCGCTGATGTTCCTCTCAATCACTGATGGCTGAGGCTTCGGCCCCTACCCCTTGGTTGCTGCGCTGGCAAGGACTTCTACCAGGTTCAGCGGCACAGCAGAAGCGCCTAAGCGATCTGGCGGGGATCGTCCTGATCCTGCTGATGGCCGGACTTCCAGTCCTCACGCGTGCTGGTCTGGGCCTGATCGTGCTGGCCTGCGGAGCCCTTTGGGTGCTCTGGTCACTCACCAGAACTCCCTCTCACATCGGCTCGATCAGTGGCTGGCTGCTCCTATTCCTGGCTGTGGCCGTTCTGGCCACAGGTCTTTCACCGGTCCCGAGCGCCGCCGCCAAAGGTCTGCTCAAACTGATCAGCTACCTTGGGGTCTATGCCCTGATGCGCCAGCTACTGAGTGTCGGGCCTCAGTGGTGGGACCGCTTGGTGGCGGCATTGCTTGGCGGATCTTTGCTGAGCAGCCTGCTGGCATTACGCCAGCTGTATGCCACCACAGAGGAATTGGCTCGCTGGGCCGATCCCAACTCGGTGGCGGAGGGCACCATCCGCATCTACGGGCCACTGGGCAATCCCAATCTCCTGGCGGGGTACCTGGTGCCAATCCTGCCCATTGCCGTCGTGGCAATGATTCGCTGGCGTGGCTGGGGGGCCAGGCTCTACGCAGCCACAGCAGTGGTCCTCGGCTGCGCTTCAACGCTGTTCAGCTATAGCCGCGGTGGCTGGCTTGGGATTGTGGCTTCAGTCGGTGTGCTGATGCTGCTCCTGCTGCTTCGGTACATCCGAAACTGGCCAGCGCTCTGGCGACGGCTTCTTCCCCTCGCCCTGCTCGTCATTACTGGCGTGGTACTGGCCGTTGCCGCCACACAGGTGGAACCGATCCGTACCAGAGTCGCCAGCCTGCTGGCAGGTCGAGGCGACAGTTCCAACAATTTCCGGATCAACGTCTGGCTCGCGGCGATCGACATGATCCAAGATCGTCCTTGGCTGGGCATCGGCCCTGGCAATGCAGTCTTCAACAGCGTTTACCCCCTTTACCAGCAACCGAAATTCAACGCTCTCAGTGCCTATTCAGTGCCGCTTGAAATCCTGGTTGAGACCGGCATCCCTGGCCTGCTCGCCTGTCTGGGGCTAGGGGTTGCCAGCCTTCGTAACGGTTGGCGTGCCATGACTGCAGACGCAGAGCTTGCTCTTCCCTGCCTGGGCTGCCTCGCAGCCATCGCTGGTCTGCTAATCCAGGGTGCTGCCGACACCATCTTCTTCCGTCCTGAAGTGCAAATCAGCGGCTGGTTTTGCCTGGCCACCCTGAGCCAAATGCGCCGAGAGCCTTGAACAAGCAAGTTCCCATCCTGGCTGGATTTGATGCCGGACAGACCCAATGCCGTTGCCGATTGAGTGCTTGGGAGAACGGCAAACTTCGAACGGTCGGCGATGGTTCAGGGCCAGGAGTGAGCCATCTGGATGCTGCTGACGGAGAAGAGCGCTTTCGTTCTGCCATCCGCTTCAGCCTCGACAGAGCCCGACTCGACTGGACTCAGCGATGCGGTCGGGAACCCAACAAGTCAGAGCCAATCTTTGCTGCAGCCATTGGAGCCAGTGGCATCGAGGCTGGAACGCCCCTGCAGGAGAGGGGAGGAGCGCTACTCGCTTCAGAACTGCAACTGCCCGAAGCCCGCTGTCTGGCAACCGGCGATGAACGCACCGCCTTGCGAGGCGCATTCCCCGATCAGGCGGGCATCGTGCTGATCAGCGGCACCGGAATGATCGTGGTGGGCCGCAACGCCAACGGTCGCGAGCATCGTTGCGGTGGCTGGGGCTGGCGTCTGGATGGCGCAGGCTCCGCCTTTGATATCGGCCACGAGGCGCTTCAACTCAGCGTGAAGATGGCCGATGGCCGTGCTCCTGATGGGACCCTGCGCCAACGGCTCTGGGATGCGCTGAGCTGTCGCAGCGCCGCCGACCTCAAAGCACTCTTGGTCAGCCCAAACCATGGGGTTGCCGACCACGCGAGGCTGGCACCGCTGGTCGACGAAGCAGCCGCACAAGGAGATACCGCTGCTCGGGCAATCCTGCAACGATCTGCCTCCGCACTCGCTCAGGCAGCAGCAGCCACCGCGAAGGCACTCGATCTACACACCCCATCACTAGCTGCACGCGGGGGAGCACTGGAGCACTTGGCGGAGTTCCGCCAACTCGTTCACCAAACAGTGTTCGACTTACTACCAGGGAGCAACTGGCCATCGGCACCAGGGGATGCCTGTGATGGTGCACTGGCCTGCGCAGTGGATCGTTCCCCCCTTAAGCCACATTGAGATGGCGGTCAGCCGCTTCAGCCAAGCGACCGGTCCAGAGATCCACCACATCCGCCTCGGCCGCTTCCACCATCACCCGCAAAAGAGGCTCGGTGCCACTTGCGCGCACCAGCACCCTGCCGTCTTCGGCCATCGAGCGTTCTGCTTCGTCGACCAGCTCTCGCAGCTGAGCGCACTCGGCCCAACCCTTACGACGGTTGAGGTCTGTCACCCTGACGTTCACCAACTTTTGTGGATAGGCCTGGAAGCTGCGATCCAGCCAGTCCGCGAGAGTCATCTGCTGGCCATGGCAAAGGGTGGCGAGCTGAAGCGCCGTGAGAACCCCATCACCGGCGAGTCCATGGGCAGAAGAGAGGATGTGGCCGGACTGTTCCCCACCCAGGGCTGCACCACTACTCACCATGGCCGCGTGCACATGCTGATCGCCGACAGGAGTCCGCTCCAGCTGACCACCTCTGGCCTGCCAGGCCCGCTCAAATCCGAGGTTGGACATCACCGTGGCCACCAGGCGCTGATCAGGCAGAGATCCGCTGTCTTGAAGCACAGACCCCCAGAGATAAAGCACATGGTCACCATCAACCACGCGACCACGACCATCCACTGCAAGCATTCGATCGGCATCACCGTCGAAGGCGAAGCCCATGGCCGCACCGCGTTCGATCACCGCCTCGCGCAGCGGTCCGAGATGGGTGGATCCACAGCCCACATTGATGCGTTCGCCGTCGGCGATGCCGTGCAGCACGGTGAGATCGGCCCCAAGTGCGCGGAAGACCTCTGCACCGCAGGCGGTTGCTGAACCCCAGCACAGATCGAGCACGATCGGTACCCCATCCAAACGTTGATGCTGAACGCTGCTCAGCAGACTGTCGCGATAGTGCTGCAGCAATTCAGCGCGGTGGCTTGCAGCGCCACAACCGCTCATCGGCCCAGCAGCATCAGCCTCTCCACGTAGACCGGATTCGATGCGGCGTTGCAACGCGGAGCCCAGCTTGCTGCCGTCTGGCCCAAACACCTTGATGCCGTTGTCTTCCGGCGGGTTGTGACTTGCAGAAACCATCAGTCCGCCTGATGCCTGAAAGCGACGGACCAGACCGGGAACTGCAGGTGTGGGGCAAAGGCCAAGAGTCCAGACTTCACGACCTGCAGCAGTCAGACCGGCGGTCAGAGCGGCCACAACCATCGAACCGCTGCAGCGGGAATCCATCCCGATCAGAACGGGACCATCGGGCGGCAAGACACGCCCGCACCAGAAACCCACCTGCAACGCCAAAGCGGGTGTGATCGCTGTACCGACACGACCCCGCAGACCATCAGTCCCGAAACTGACCTCAGGGGAGTGAAGTGAACCGAGCGGCTGGGCGGCGGAAGAGGCCATGTGGTCTCATTTGTGGACTGAACCTTAAGAGCCCTGAGACAGCCGATCACTGAACCAGTGACAGGGCCACAGCCGCACGATGCCAATCAGTTCCATCGCTGGGGCACAAGCAGCAGAGCTGCCAGTTCCAGCAGAGCCCATAAACCCATCATCAGCACCACCCAGCCAGGCAACCACTGCAATGGCCAGAGCCAGCGCAGGCCCCAAACCGCAAAAGCCATTCCTAAAGCCACAACCAGGCGCAAGCGTTGGCGCTGGCCAGGTCGCTGTTGCCGACGCTGAGCAACCATCCAGTTCGATCCTGCTGGGCACAGAATGCCAGCAGTTTCCAGCCACGGCTTGAACACTCGAGAGACCCGCGGACCGCTACTTCTCGGCGGCACCACGCTTCTGACTGTTCTGGCAATCTTGGGTGGTCGTGTGCTCTTGCGCAGTCAACACCATCCGATCACGCCGGAGCTGAGTGATGCGCAGCTCTGGACGCACTACCGCTGGTCCGGGAACCCTGAGCAGCGGCGCGAAGCCGCCCTGATGCTGGGCAGCCGCAGCGGCGAGTCTCCACAACGGCGCAGACGCCTCCTCACCGGCCAGGGCTGGGGGCCAGCTCCAATGGCCGCTGTGGCTTTGAAACAACAAGCTCTGGCGGCAAAGTCACTGGGCCGCGATCAGGAGGAGCAACAACACTGGCGTGATCTACTTCGACGTTTCCCAACGTCAACGGCCAGTGCCGATGCCCGCTATCACCTTGCTGATCACCAACCGAAACTGAAGGAGGAGCTACTCAGACTTCAACCCGGCCATCCAGCCTCTCTGGCGGCTGCCGCAGAACTGCCGGACGACGCCGACCAAGCCTTGATCCAATCCAGTGCCTTGCATCTGGCACGCTGGGGAGCCAGCTGGCCTGGAGCGGATCGGCTGCTTCGCAAGGCCTGTGGCGCCATCACAGGGGTAGGACTTAAGCAGCAGCAGCGGCTGAAACTGGCAGCGGCCCTGGCTGAGCTTGGTGATAGCCAGTCCGCTGAACTTTGCCTACAGGGAACACCCCTGGCACCGCCTCAGGCACTGTCGATCGGGCGCACACTACTTCGAGGCAATGAGAAACAACAGCAACGCGGTGAAGCGATGTTGCTGCAGCTTGCCAAGGATCATCCAGACAGCCAGGAGGCACTGAACTCCGCAGCGCTGCT
>Ga0189285_100155_pt1 | contig 6972 bp, 6 predicted proteins | sample GEYOminimetaG_FD_130315 | JGI IMG/M metagenome (GOLD analysis project Ga0189285, IMG submission 130315) | Marine microbial communities from the Costa Rica Dome - GEYO mini metaG | ecosystem: Environmental > Aquatic > Marine > Oceanic > Photic zone | place: Costa Rica: the Eastern Pacific... | reverse complement strand
TGCGGTTTCCGGCGATTTTGATATTGGCGATATCCTGAAAGATGCGGCTTTCTCTGGTGTCACTGCCGGTCTTACAGAGGGCATCGGTCTCGATACATTTGGAATAACCAAGGACTCCAACCCGGACCTATTCAAGGGCCTGCTTGGAAATTTCGGCAACTCCAATCTGTCGCTGGCTGGCGTCCTCGACGGCGCCATTGATGGTGCGATCTCATCCGGCCTGTCCTCGGCTGTCTATGGCACCGACTTCCTAGAAGGCTTCTCGTCTTCCATGGTTAACACACTTGTGAACCTCACCCTTGCCGATGTTCAATTTGAAATTGGGGAGCTCGGTGTCATTCGCGACGCCAATGGTAACGTGATCCGGACCAACGAAGCTTGGGAAGGTTCTTTTCAGCATGCTCTCTTACATGGATTAGCAGGCTGTGCCGCAGGAGCTGTCCAAAATGGCGGACAAGGATGCGCGGCTGGGGCTGCCGGTGGTATCGCGCAGAGCATTTTTGCCGGAACCTTGGGCGGCTCTACGCTGACAGGGGAGCAACAGGCTGCAAGGGCTCAGTTCTTGGGGGCGCTGGCTGGCTATATTTTCTCTGGAGGTGACGGGGCGAATGTTTCTACGGCCTCCGGCGTCGCGTTGTCCGGGTTTGTGAACAATTATCTGACACATCGGCAGTTCGATAGCATGCTGGAGTCGATGCGATCCTGTGATGGCGATGAAGAATGCCGAGCATCTGTCTATCGGGAATACCTGGATATTTCGGCAGAGCAGCAGCATGCATTGGCTATGTGCGGAAATGATCTGAGTTGTCAGGCACCGCACTTACAAGCGATGGCAGAAGCCCAAAACCATCCGTTTTGGCAGCAGCTTATGTCGCCGAGTTTTCAATCTGATCCATTACGTGAACTGGAGCTTCAAGCTCACCAAGTTTACCTTGGTTTCGAGTATCCGGGTTGGACCGCCACGCCTGATGCGACATCTGCATATTCGGCCTATCCCGAGTGGGCAGCCTCAAATTGCCAAGGGCGGTCTGGCGCACAATGTATGGCTGGCTTTCAGAATAAAGTTAATCAAGGGAATTATCTCTACGGCCATTTACTTGGTGCCGAGGCAATACTTGCAAGTGCAACGATCGCGATTGGCGGAGGACTCACTCTTGCAGTCGCTCCAGAAGCAATAGCAACTGCACGGTTGTGCGCAGCAAATGCACTTTGCTGGGCTGAAATGTCTGCTCTCGCTGGTGAACTTGGCTTGGGTCTTTCTGGTGCCACAGCGGGTCAAACCTTCTTTACCGTAGCTAGTGCTGGAACCGCGCTCGGCGGACGCCTTGTCATGCAGCATGGTGATGAGATTGTCGGTGTTGTCGATGATCTTGGCCGCGTCTTGAAACCTGTTACACAGTCACCAGACAATACTGGAAAAATACTTCTTCAGGCAACCGATGGGGCTTATGGTTACCTTGATGATGCAGGTAGGTTTGTTCCAAATAGGACAGCTGATCCGGGTACTGTTTATCAGGTTCGATTTGATCCGGCACATCCGGGTCGCCCAGATCCAGCGTTTTCTGTCGACACTTCAACGTTCACTAGCGGTGCAACGACTGCCAATGGCGGGGTCCGCAATAGCAGGCAGTTCTGGAATTCTTGGACTAACAAATCAAACAACGGATTGAGCCAAGCCAATCAGACTGCAATTGAAAATGGTCGGGCCCCTGTTGTAGATGACGATTGGTTGAAAGTGTTCCCTGAACACTCAGGTTTCAGAGGTCAGCAAATTGTTCACCACCACATGGATTACGGGCAATATGCGATTCCTGTACCTCGTGGTGCACATAACAATTCACCTGGCTTTGCCATTTGGCACCCACCAAGGTAAGTGTGATGATTAAAACGATTGATGATGCTATAGAATTTTATGCTGGCCGCGAGCAGCAGTTTAGTTCTTTCGGCGCTTCTGTATTGAAGAGACGACCTTCTGCTTTGAACGAGTTAACACAGGTTGCTAAAGATCTGGGGCTGCCACAAGACTATGTAAACAGCACCAATCATTTGATACTGGAGGGTGTGACCCTTGGTTTTTTCGAGCTGAGTCCGGGTGACACATCGGATATCTGTGCCTCTCTACTAATGCTCAACGGGCAATCACGAAACCCGGTACTACCGTCTACTCTGATTCATGTAGCCGCATTTGAAGCGGATGTTATTGCGGTTACAAAGGGTAGCCTAGGCCATGGTGATAGTACTGTGTATTTTGTTGACATCACGACCTCACCAGAAGTCCAAGTAAAGCCTCTCGCGCAATCATTCGACGATTTTATCGTTCTGGCCAGTGCACTGGACCAAGCAATCCTTGAGGGTTCTGATGACCCGGAGAGAGTAATAGCTGATTTGGCAACCAAACAGCCTGAAGGTAGTGTTGAAACTTGGAAGATAATTGCCAGTATGATGGTTTAATTTGATTGTTTTGTATCCAAACCCATCTCTTCTTCTGCTGTTTTTGAAATCAGTCAACCTCGGCATGATAGCCGGGTTTACTTTTTAATGATTGGTGTTTTTATTTTAACTGCTTGCGCTGGTTTTGAGCTCCGCTCCTTATCTTGTCAGTTCATTCCTTTACTTCTTCTCTGGTCTGACCGGTGTAGCAACGGGAACTGCGGCTGCTGCATCGACCGGTGGCACATTCATGAGTGCCATTACCAGCGGTTTGGAAGCCTTCACCTCAACCTTCCTCGTCGAAAGCCTCGACGCTGCGGTCGCTGGTGATTTCGATATTGGCGATATCCTGAAAGACTCTGCCTTCTCCGGTGTGTCTGCCTGTCTTACCGCAGGCATAAATCTGGAAACCTTCGTCGGAAATCTACCAAAAGATTCGGTCCTGAACGATGCTCTGATTTCCGGGTTTGGCGGGCTATCGCCCAAACTCACTATGAAGGGCATTCTCGACGGAACCATTGACGGCACAATCTCGTCCGGCCTGTCCTCTGCCGCTTACGGCACCGACTTCCTGGAAGGCTTCTCGTCTTCCATGGTCAACACACTGGTGAACCTCACCCTCGCCGATGTTCAGTACGAAATAGGTGATCTTGGAATCGTTCGTGACGAGAACGGGAATACCCTAGACAAAGACGCTAATTGGGAGGGGTCTCTCCCACATGCACTTCTTCACGGTCTTGCAGGCTGTGCCGCAGGCGCTGTCCAAAATGGCGGACAAGGATGCGCGGCTGGTGCGGCCGGTGCGGTTGTGCAGAGTATTTTGGCTGGATCGCTCAGCGGAACCCAATTGAGCGACGAACAACAGCAAAAGTTCGCAAAGATTGTCGGTGCATTCTCCGGCTTCCTCTTCTCCGGCGGCGATGGATCAAACGTCAGCATAGCGGCACACATTGCTGAGTCTGGTCTACGTAATCACCGCCTTCTCCACCGCAGCGAGATTGAGTGGATCGAAGAGAAGGCTGACGATTTCCGTAACTGAATGTGTGAAAACCATGGCAAGTGCAATCTGTCGGTGGACGAAGCCAAGGGTATTCTGGCAGCCGAGACCCTTAAAGGGGTATCGGAAAGCTTCGATTTGCACCGGGTCGCATTCGGTGATGAGGCTCGATCATTCATTGAATCCATTTACACCGGACCAGCAACTGTTGAAGGCCAAACAATGTTTGGCCAGTTGGAAAGAGGAAGTTCAGAATATCGACAGGAACTTATAAACGCTGACACCCTTTTGAACAGGGTAGGCATATATGAACTTGCGCCGTCTCAGTCTCGCTGGCCACAGGGGCAGAGCGTTACGCAAGCCGCTTTACAAGAAGTTTTAGCAGAGTACGCAGAGAACGAGGACAGCCCGCAAGCTACCGCATTCTTGGATGCGGTTGCGTCAAACCCGGGAAGGGCCAAATTAATGTTCGGCGCCTATGGCAATGCGAAGGCATCGCTTGTGCCTGTTTTGGCGTCGGATTTTGGAATTCAGAACCTGATTGATGATCTCCCGGAAACAATGCAAGCGGAAGTTAGGCTCGCTTATGTAAAGGGCTTAACAGGCAAACTGGATCTAACCGATGACGAGGTTCAGTATGCAATATTGAATGCTAAATGGGGCCCGACCCTGACCTTGGGTTTCGAGGAACTTCTAGCCAGTGCGGGGCTGCTCGGACCCGGTATGAGCCTCTTAACCAAGTCAAATGGACATACAGTAGTCCGTGACGCAAAAGGGAATGAATATAGATCGATTAATCAGGCAAATTCATCTACAAGTATTCCAAGAAATTTTGCTAGCAACAAGCAATTAGATGAACATTTCAAAAAGCACGGTGGAGAATTTAATTTGGACAACACCAGTGATTACTTGGAAATTGCTCGATATGCGCAAAAAAACGGTACTCCAGTGCAGTATGGGTACAAAGGCGAGACTCGTATTGGTTATGCCCAATTCATGGGGAATAATCGAAAAGGACAAGCGAAATTTGCATTTGTAGGAACGAATAGCGATGGGCACATCACGACATTGCATGTGAAAAGTGGTAAGGACTTTTGGAAAACAATTAATGGAAATAAAGACGATAAGGTAATTCGTCCTTACAATCCGTAGAAATGAGAATTGTTATGAAGGCGCTATTAAAGGAAATCGATGAGCATGTTGAAGAACAGGTGACTCTAATCATGGAAGGGGTTGAGCTTGTTTGCTTCGCGAGCCTTGCGCCGTACAAATTAAAAGTTGGGCTGAGTTATCCAGTTGCTTTCCAAGTTTTTATAAATGATGAATATAACCTGCAAAAAACCTCTGGCACAAATAGTGGTGTTGAACGGCTAGGCAATGGATTTAGATATAAACTGCGAGGTAGGTTGGTCGGAAACTCTATACAGTGTGGTATTCCATTTGAAGATGAAATCTTGGAATCTGAATTTGGATATTTGCAAGGAGAACTTGTTGAACTAGTGGTGGATAGAATCGATGCAGAATTTTTTTAATGAAAATTCCGATAGTTTTAAAATTCTGCTATGTTTTTGTAAGAGAGAAACTTGGTATCCATGCGCTGGAGTAAACACCTCATCTTCAGACGAGATTGCTTTAGCGCGAAACAAGGATGAGTGATCATACTCTCTGAAAAATGGAATCGACCCACAGGGTGAGCAGTCTTCCATCAGCAGGTCTTTATCGATGCTCATACGTGCGTCTACTCTGCGAGCAGTTACCACGTCAGAGCACGAAATTCAGCATAGTCCCGATAGTCCCGCTCAGGCGCCAATATTGATCCCTCAAAGCCAAAACACGGCCACACTCACCGCAACATGAAGGTCCTCAAACTATACCCCGACCTTAGTATGTAAGGCAGCATGGAAATTGAATAATGTCCGCAGTTTAATTCCATGACGCTTGGTTTACTGCCTGCTTCCTGCAAGCTCTGAACAAGCTGACAAGATAGCGATGGGAGTACGACTTTGTCCCGTTTTGCTATCACCAATTGCACCGAAAGCTCTGGCCGGGCCAGCTCCTTTACGTAATTCCCAAGATCAAGAGGTGCCCAGGCTCTTCTGAGAGCTGGCAAACTAATTTGTGGCTCAAGACTTTTCCGAATTGAGCCCGTCGCCCGGCCAGTCCAAACCATATCTGCAAGACTTCCAGCTGTCAGAAACAAAGAAGCTTTGGAGACACTCAAATCGTGCGCGGCTACCAAACCTGCAACCCAAGACCCCAGGCTAAAACCGAGAACAGATATTTTTTCGTAACCGTTGTTTTTCAGCCAATATATCAATTGCTGCCCGTCCCAAACAGCCTGCCTCACGGACTGAATAGTTCGTCCAAGGTTTGGACCAAGCATATAGTCAGCATAGAGAGAACCGGGGCGGCTTCTTTCCAAGTGGTAAGGTAACGCAATTTCTGCAACGGTTAAGCCGGACCGCGATAAAAAACGAGCGATCTGAGGCTTCCTTTTTTTTGCATTCCATTGATGAAACACGACAACAGCGTGCCGCGCGTCCGGATTTTCTGTGATCAATGCCCTAACGACATTGTTTTCCTGAATGTCGGTTACGAGACCTGAAGGAAAACTTAGAAGAGAACCGTTCATATTGAACAGTTTCAAATTGCTGTCTGGCCTTTGAAAAAACTCCGGATCCTTTGAGACCTGTTCCGCGTGAGAACAAAACCCTTCAATCGTGGTTATGCTTGAGACATTTGGGAATGCGAGTTCTGCATCAACAGTAAACTCAGAGGGAGTTTTATCTGCTTCCCCATTTTGCGCACGTTGTTCGTCCCATTTGTCCAGCCAGCTATGAAACACGCTGGTTCCTCCTGAATTTTGCGAAGTTCACAACCGCGAACTCTGGATCGAATAGCCCATAAATTGCCAGCAGTACGCCCGCCATTAACAGCAAAGAAGACCCGGGAAAAGAATTGAACAATAAGTAACTTAAAAACAAAAATACGATTGTCATAGACAATCCAGGCAAGGACACTTTTGCTTTCACAAATGACTTTAACCGAACGAGACCAAACAGAAAAACAAAACAGCTAATCAATGCCACCACGAGACTCGTATAGTGCGTCGGCATTCGATATCGGACGGCACTTTGTTCAGCTGCGCTTTCATGGGCCATCAAGTGCAAATCGCTCACCAGCCAAGAAAGGATGTCTGTTCCACTTGATGCAAGATAGGCGCTCTGCGACTTCATTGATATCGCTACCAGGATCCCCAGAAGAGTACAGCGGAAGATACAATAGGCTGCCCGGGTACTGAAATTTTCTGATTGGACCGTGTCCAGCTCACCGAACTGACCCTTCATCATCAAATTTGAATTGCAGATACTTTGAACCAGAGTGCACAACAATATGAAGCCTGCGAAAAACAGGTAAAAGCACTGTCCGTCGTCAGGGATTTTTGGACAGCTATGAGCGTTGTTTAAGGGAGTATCTGGCTCATCTGTTTGTCGATATTAGGCGGCCTGTTTGCGGTGTTGCAAGCGGCGTTGTTCGATGGTGCT
>Ga0189285_100154_pt1 | contig 7047 bp, 9 predicted proteins | sample GEYOminimetaG_FD_130315 | JGI IMG/M metagenome (GOLD analysis project Ga0189285, IMG submission 130315) | Marine microbial communities from the Costa Rica Dome - GEYO mini metaG | ecosystem: Environmental > Aquatic > Marine > Oceanic > Photic zone | place: Costa Rica: the Eastern Pacific... | reverse complement strand
TACTATCCTGGTGGTGCGACAATATCAGCCCTCAGTTCATCTGCTCCTTTATCTACTCCAAACAGGTACAAATTCAACGGAAACGAAATACAGACTGATTTTGATTTAAATCTGTATGACTTTAATGCTCGGATGTACGATCCAGTGCTGAGCAGATTTACTTCGGTTGATCCATTAGCAGACGACCCTCTTCAAGTTCGATATAGCCCTTATCAATACGCCTGGAACAATCCTATTTTATTAAACGATCCGAGTGGTGAATGCCCTGATTGCTGGGAGTTCATTAAAGGAGTAGGCCGTGGGATTGCTTCTGGAGCTACTGGCACCTGGAATTTTGTGACCAATGACGCGTGGAAAGCAGAGACTTGGGAAGCTACTGGTAATTTAGCACTTGGACTTGCTGTGATGGGGGGAAATCCTGCAAATGCCGGGAATGTCTTGAAAGTTGATGAAGCATTAGGGACTAATAGTGCTGGAGCTGTTACAGCTTTTGGAGAATCTGTACAAGCTGGTATTGATAAGGTTCAGAATGGAAGTGCTGGAGACGTTGGTGAAGTAGTAGGAGAAGTTCTATGGGGAGTCGCTGAAGGTGTGGTTGGAAGCAAAGGTGTTGGTGCGATTACCAAAACATCTAGCACAGCGGCAAAAGTAGCATCAAAAGTTGACGACTTGGCCGGGCCTTCATTATGGAGAGGTGATAGTCGTCCACCGTCTGAAATCCTTAAAAACGGATTTAGTTCAAGAGGAAGTGATTTTGATCTTCACGATCACGCATTGGGAGTAAGTGACAATAGTGCGTATATCTCTACTTCTCGAAGAAGATCCGTAGCAGAAAAGTTTGCAGGAAAGAATGGATATGTTTACCAGATCAAGGGAAATGTGGGTGGTAGAAATGTTAACCAAACACTTGGAAGAAGCAGTCCTCACCCTATGGAGTTTGAAGTGGCTGTACCGTTTAGAATACCTCCTAGTAAAATAATAAAAGAGGTCAGAACTGGTGCCAAGAATTAACTAATACATGACGCATCATAAAGTTGAAGTTCTCAAAGACAATGGAACTGTTGAGCAGCTTAATATTAAGCTGCTCAACACCCCACTTTCTGTTGAATTGTCTGTTGATGGTCAAGTTTTTAGAGGTGAAGCAGACGACTATTTTTTTGCTTTGGTCGATTTACGTTTAAAGCTGGAGAAGCATAATATTAAACTACTTTGTAAAGGGTCAGCTCTTGACGTTTACCCTTCCAGAATGACACTTCAAATGAGCGATGGAAGACAGGCCTATAAGTTGACACTAGGCAAACAAGCTTTTGACTGGGATTTAATCGATATTTTCAGCCCCCTAGAAAATGATAAAGCCTCTACTGTTCAAGAACAGAAAGAATATTACGAAAGATGGCGGGATAGTCTTAGGATAACTTAGACCAATGATTAGGGTTGTAAATGAATGAGCCTATTATTTTACCGTTTCCATCGACAGTCCAATAACCAATAATGTGCTCAGGAGGCACATTTTCCTTAGTTTGATAATCTTCATCAATGGCATAGACATATCCATTTGGGTTGTTTTTAGCTTCTTTGATGACTTCTTTTGATGGAGTCTCAAAATCCTCAGGTTTATATTTTTTCATTTAGAGGCTTTTGAGTTTTACCGACTTGATCATGGCATCAAGTGTGTAGAGAATATGTTCCCTGTCCTGGTCAGGAAAAGAAGCGATGTCATTAAGTCTTTTGAGCATAGCCGGGTCTTTTAGTACTGAAGTATCTTCAGTCTCTCCGAGCAGATAACCTACGGTAGTATCCAGCACAGCCGCCAGTCTTTTGACCACATCTACAGAAGGCTTTACCTCGTCTCGTTCATACTTGCCAATGATGGAATGATGAACCCCCAGTTCATTAGACAAGGCGTTTTGCGAAAGCCCCTTCGCCTCTCTGCACTCCTTCACTTTTTTACCAAAAGAACTCATAACTGATAAAATAATAGCGATAAAATCAAAAGTACTGCGGATTTATGGGGTAATCAAACCAAATAGTATTGATACAAAGAATAAAATATTATAGTTTTATACCAAATATGCGCAAGAGAAGAAAAAGTGAAAAAAAGTAACAGCCCCAAAAGACAGTTCGACCCCACCAACGCAGAACACCTGCTTTACAACCATGATGCCATCGAGATCGCCATACTAGGCGGACTCAGAACAGACATGCTGGACAGGATGCGAGTCACCCTGAAGATCAAAGTAGAACACCTGAGTCTCAGGCATAACCTGGACCTGTACAATAACAACCAGGTGGAGAAATTAGCCAGGATGTGCGCAGAGCGTTTAGAGATCGGTACCAGCGTGGTCACAGCCGCCCTGATGGAACTGATAGACATTTTAGAAGCCTACCGACTGGAAGAAAGAGAGAAAGAAGCCAGCAGCGGGGAGCAAAGGAAAATGCTCTCCCCTGAAGAGATCAAGGCCGCGAAGCTGTACTTGTCCAGCCCTAACCTGATGGAACGCACAGGGCAAGACATAGGCAGTGCCGGGGTGATCGGGGAAGAAACCAACAGGCTGTTAATGTATCTGATCTTTACCAGCCGCAAGCGAGACAATCCCTTGCACATCATCAGCCTGGGAGCCTCCGGCATCGGAAAAACCCACCTGCAAGAGAAAGTCGGTCAACTCATCCCCGAAGAAGATAAGATCGAGATCACTACACTATCCGAAAACGCCTTCTACTACTTCGGCCAAAGGCAGCTTCAAAACAAGCTCATATTGATAGAAGATATGGACGGAGCAGAAGGGGTACTCTATCCCTTGCGTGAACTCCAAAGCAAAAGGAAGATCAATAAAACAGTAGTCCACAAAAACACGAAGGGAGAAACCAGGAGCGTAAACCTGACGGTAGAAGGGCCGATCTCAGTAGCAGGCTGCACCACCAAAGAAAAGCTCTACGAAGACAATGCCAACCGCTCATTCCTGATCTACATAGACGAATCAGAAAGCCAGGACGAGCAGATCATGAGCTACCAAAGGAAACTAAGCGCAGGCAAAGTAGATCTGGCCGAAGAGCACCAGGTAAGAGAGGCTTTTAAGAACATGCAAAGGATCCTGCAACCGGTGCAGACCCGGAACCCCTTCGCTGAAATGCTACACATCCCCAAAGCTGTGTTCAAACCAAGAAGGACAAACGCCCATTACTTAGCCTTCATTGAAGCGGTCACCTTTTACCATCAATACCAGCGTGAGAAATGCCATGATCCCGAAACCGGAGAAGAGTTTATTGAAACCACCATTGAAGACATAGCCGAAGCCAACAAGCTTATGACAGCCGTGCTGATCAGGAAGTCAGACCCACTCAATGGAGCATGCAGAAACTACTTTGAAAAGCTCAAAAGCTGGCTGGCCAGTGAGCAGAAAACCACCTTCATTAACAGAGAGATCAGGCAAGCCCTTCGCATCAAAGGCACCACTTTAAGAAGATACCACAACCAGCTACTAGACGCAGGGCTATTGCAGCACAGATCAGGAAAGAAAGCCACAGGCTACCATTACGAGCTGACCAGTCCTGAAGAATATCAGCAGCTAACCGCCAGCATTACCAGCATACTTGATGAAATGCTACAAAAGTGCGCCACTGCACCAGCAGTGAGCCAATCACAAAATGGCTCACCTAAACCCAAGAGAACCAGGAAAGTAAAGGCCGTGAGCCAGTAAACCCAAAACGCAAGACCGACATGAAACAACTGCCACTGCAAAACACCTCCTTCCGCTACCTTGAGCAAAGCTTTAGAGAATGGCTTGATATACTCGGTTATGCCCCGATCACAGTCTACAACCTGCCCAACCTGATCAGGGAATTACTGCACTACATGGAGCAGAAAAGGTACAACAACATCAAAGACCTAAGCCCCCAACTCGTCCACGAATACTATCAGCACCTAAAAGAGCGCAGCAACCAAAGAAGAGATGGAGCACTGAGCAATGGTCACCTGAACAAGCATATCCAGGCCTTACGAAAGTTCGCAGAATACTTGCGCAAAGTGGGTAGGCTACAACTGCCAGAGCTACCACTCGAAAACGAAGAAGAAAACCAACGGCTCGTATGGCTCACCACAGACGAAATAAAAGACCTGTTCAAAGCCTCCTACATCGAACACGACTACAACTTCAAAGAATCACAGGAAGCTTTTAGAGCAAGAGACAGAGCCATGTTAGCGATCTTCTACGGCTGTGGCCTCAGGAGAAATGAAGGGGTAAACCTGGACGTGCCAGACATCAATTTTGACAGGTCAATCCTGCACGTAAGAAAAGGCAAAGGCTACAAAGAACGCTTTGTTCCCATCAACAAGACCAGTCTCAAACACCTAGAAAGTTATGTTTATGATTACAGGCCTGTTCTGCTCAAAAGCAAGTTAGAAGCCCTGTTCATGAGTGCCTACGGCAAAAGGATGCAAGGTCAGAGCCTGAGCATCCGACTAAAGCAATTACAGGACAAAACAGAGAGCATAGACCTGCAGGAAAAGGAGATCGGTCTTCACACGCTCAGGCACAGCATAGCGACCCATTTACTACAAGCCGGAATGAAACTAGAATCCATTAGCCGCTTCTTGGGTCATAACAGCTTGGAATCGACTCAGATATATACTCATCTGGCAGGAGTAGCAGAACCCAAGCCACAGGCCTTTGCAAATGTTCCAAGATACGCCCACTATGAACACGCCTGAGTTTATCGCCTACCTGAAAAGGAAGCAGTTCGCCAGTACCACACTGCGAACCAGCGAAACAGTTATAGCACTGTATTTTGACTGGCTGGCAGCAGAGAATTTAGAACCCGAACAAGTCAGCTACCAAGAGATACTAGGCTTTATCAAGAGTCACAGAAGGCAAGCCAGTCAAAGGACACTACAACACTATCTGAACGTGATCAGGCACTACTATGATCACCTAATAGAAGCCAAAAAGATCGAGTACAACCCCACCAAAGGCGTAGAGATCAAAGGCGTGAGAAGGAAAGTGCTCTATCACATCTTAGAGCCTCAGGAGCTGCACCAGCTGTACAATTCCTACCAGGATGATACATTGGCCGGAAGGCGCAATAAAGTCATGCTCGGCTTGCTGGTCTATCAAGGAGTAAAAACCGAAGAGCTCAGGAAGCTGGAAACCAGCCATGTGAAACTTAGAGAAGGCAAAATCGAAATCCCAGGCGGTAGAAAGAGCAATCACAGAATCATGAATCTGGAAAGTCATCAGGTCATGGATGTGTACGATTACGTTTTGCAGGCACGGCCTGAAATCCTCAAAGAATCGAACCAGGAAACAGACAGGCTCTTTGTGAGTCTCACAGGGAAAGCAAGCACAATCAGCAACCTAACCAATAGCTTTTTAAGGCCGCTAAAAGCAGAGTTCAAGCAACTGAAGAACGCCAAGCAGATCAGAGCTTCAGTCATTACCAAATGGCTCAAAAACCACAATCTGAGAGAAGTACAAGTACTGGCCGGTCATAAATATGTAAGTACTACAGAAGGATACAAAATGAATGACATGGAAGGCTTGAAAGAAGAAATCAATCAGTATCACCCACTCTAAAGGAAGCCATGAAGTACCCCGAAGACAAAGCAGAGATCGAAGCACTGGCCAGTTACCTGAAAGGTCACTATCAGGGCAACTTTGAGTACATGAAAGAGCAGCTTTATGAGGTGATGGGCATGCTACACTTTTTAGACCCTGAAGTCTTCACTCAAGACAAAGTGCAAGAGAAAGTTTACGTGCTGTTCCGGGTGCTTGAATGCCTGAATAAGAGAAATGAAGACAGTTAACCAAAAGAAATCAGCTATGAAAAATCGAAGCCCATAGAACAAGAAATCATAACTTTACTCTTGAAAACACAGCTTTAGAATTACCACATCTAAAAATATGCCCCTGTATGGCTAGCGGAAGGAAACGACTGCAGATGTCTGTGTACATCAAGAGAGCCTAAGCAGGGGTTTTTTCTTACTCTTAAATACACAGAAATGAAATATCCACAAGATGCGTCCAGAGTGGCCGCACTGAACAAGTTCTTAGAAGATGTCTATGGCGGTAAGCTGGACATAGTAGTAGTTGAGCTTTACAAAGCGATCTACATGTTACACTACTTAGACCGTGATCTTTTTCATGAAGATGATATTATCGACAAAGTGTTTTTGCTGTACAGTATGGCAGAAGCGCTGAACGATAAAGAAGAATAACCGAAGGCCCCGCAAGGGGCTTTTTCTATGGCCGAGACTTTGGGCGGCTGGCTTCCCAAGGTCGCCAGGGGAGCTGCATCAGAAGCCGAAGCTTTAGCAGGAGAAGCGGTGTGCCTGTGGTGCGTTGGTCAGGCTTCGTTCCGTAATCTGCAAGGCCAAGCCCTAAAGGGTGCAAGGGCCCTTCACCGCAGGGGTGATCCTCTTGCAGCCTTGCATATTACTCCACTTGCTGCCCATCCGCTCCTTGCCACGGCTGTTACTTTTTGGCTTTTGGGTTAGTTGATTGTTGCCTCCGGCAGGAAGGCCAAAAGCCAAAGCCACAGCCCGAGTTTGTGCGGGCCTGCTGGCCACTACCAGTACCCTGCGGCACTGCCAGTCGTTCACCCTCACGGGTGCCCTTCTTCTGGCAGGCTGGTTGTGGCTCCCGCAGGCGGCCCGCAATCCAACGCTCAAAAAGGCCGGCCGCCTAAAGGTCAAACCCCCAGCCCCAAATCATTGGGGAGCTACTGCAGCGCGTCCTTCCTCCCTCTAATGGCAAACTGCACAGCCAGGCATTTACAGTTCGGTTGGACCCTCTTTTGAAGTCCAACGGCCGCGCATGGCCAGCCCACAAACCAAAGCCCTTGCCCTTGCAAAACAGGTTGATATACTTGCTGGCAGTGTTAGGAATATCGGGACACCTGGTCTAACTTTATTAGGTCTTCAAACGGAAGGCAATGCCTTTTTGACATCATGACTGACACCGGGGAAGGGCTTAGAAAAGTTTTGCTGTTTTAGATGGGGATGACTAGGAAAAAAATGGTCGACCGTTAAAAAAACGCGATGATTACTATCCT
>Ga0189285_100153_pt1 | contig 7373 bp, 4 predicted proteins | sample GEYOminimetaG_FD_130315 | JGI IMG/M metagenome (GOLD analysis project Ga0189285, IMG submission 130315) | Marine microbial communities from the Costa Rica Dome - GEYO mini metaG | ecosystem: Environmental > Aquatic > Marine > Oceanic > Photic zone | place: Costa Rica: the Eastern Pacific... | reverse complement strand
CGTTCAACGCCTGCCGCCTTCCATTGCCAGTATTGAACCGCCTTTGCGGCCCTTGCTGATTTGTTCATTGCGTTGTGCATGCGTTCTTGCGTCTTGCGGGCCCTGGCTTCCGAGTGATGCCCGACAAGGATCGGTTGCCCCATGTAAAACGCCTGTGACAGGTCGTCAGCGGCTCGCATGAAGGCGTTTGATTGCTGGCTGCGCTTGTCTGCGAGTGCGTCCAGCCGCTCAGCCTTTGCCTCGGCCCGTTCTGCCAGTGTGGTCAGTTCCGGCTCTATCTCTCCGGCAAGCTCAAGGCAGAAGTCTTCCCGCTTGGGTGTCCATCTTGGGGCAACAAAAAGTTCTTGTTTTGGAGCCCATTTAAAGCCCATTTCCTTAACGCGGGCGAAGGTTGCCGCGTCCAGCCTGCGATCGGCGTAAAGACGCAGCTTGTTGTCTTCCGGGCTGTATGTGGCGGTGAATTCGTTGGTTGTCATAATGCATGATCCTGTTTCTGATGTCCCTGATCCGCGAAGCGGCTTCTGCCCCGAAGGGCAGGAGCGCCGCTCCTGCTCCTGAGACCTCGGCGGTGAGAGCGAAGGGGAGTGGGACAAGGGGAAAATCAGGAGGGGAATCGCCCGCCGGAACGGCCACGAGTTGATCCGCACGTCAGGGCGCGCGGATCAGCTCATGGTCCTGCACAAGCGAAGTGGGACGGCGACGCCGACGCATGGAGCGCGGAAGGACGGGGAAACCTGATTTTGTCCTTGTGGGAGAGGGGAAGCAGCGTGGCCCTTCTCCTACAGCAAGTGATAATGCTGCGCCGGAACCGGCGCTCCAGCTTTACGACAAACAAAAACATTCAAGGATGAGGGCCCGTGAATCAGTTTATTGGCCATATGCTGCCGTAAGACGGTCTATTATCCGCCCTCGCCACAAATGATGTAATTGTCACGAGGATGGTTCCAGCAACGGCTCATTCGCCCGTTTCATCGGTAACGAAAGCCGTATCAATGGGTTTCGAATGGGCGTCAGGCATAATGGCTTCCTGTTTCAATTCACGTGTTTGCTAGTCCAAAGAGGGATTTCTTGAGGTTGAGCTTTTTGTCGGAAGCACGGTCGATCATTGCCCGGAAGTATCCTCCCGGCGATGCGATCTGGTGCGGATCGCGCAGAGCTTTTTCCGCGACGACGGCCAGGCAGGCGGCGGGCAGGTGTTTCCCATGGCGCAGGACGGCCTGCGCATAGCCCGTTTCACTGAGACCAATCAAAACCCGCAGGTCATGGACAGCGGCCAAAAGGTCGGCCCATGAGACAAAACGGATATCTGTTTCGTCCTGTGTGAGAGAACAGGCTGCGGCAATCAAACCGATGGAGATGCCTTCGGGTGTGTCGGCACCGGGTTCCACGCCCGCAGCAACACAAGCCTCGGGTTTGGCTTCCTCTAGGGCAGGACCGCCGCCCGGATTGATGGCGAGTTGCTGATCTGCCTTTGCTGCGCAAGATGTCCGAATATCCAGCTTAGGCTCACTTGGGCCATGCAGAGCTTCAGATCGGTTGCCAGTCAGGTCCTTATTTGGGTTTTGCCCGTTCTCCCTTTGGGGTGCGTCCCCTTGTTCAAAAGGGAGTTGTTTTCCGCTTCCAGCCCCGCAAGGCTCTTTTTTCAGAGCCATTTCAACGCCGCAGGCGTTGTCAGCCTTCGTGCCTGTTTCTTGCTCGTGAGAGCAAGTCCGCTTTCTACAAGTTTCTACAGAAGGTGGTTGGGTTGTATTATATATGAGGGGGACATTTGAGCCCCCCTCAGTGGACATTTCAGGGTCCTTTGGGGCCTCCTTGGACACCTCACAGCGCGTCTTTTCCACAGCTAGTAGAACGTCATCATAAAGCACCTGAAGCCATTCAGCGCAGCTCTCTGGATCATGTCTCAAATCAACGACAAGCTTCTCTACCTCGTGGCGATAGTCACCAAACTGAGGTGCTGATGCATTCACAAGATCGATTATCGCACGCGACAGGCTCGTAACGGCCCGTTTGGCGCTCCGTTTCCGGTTCAGCGCATCCCGGTATTCATCGGCCAGAACACCAAAGGCTCCGAGATTGAAACAGGCTGGCGTAAAGTCCAGTCCGTAAGCCTCATCCGGCGTCCCATCGTGCTTGCGATAGACATACCGACGGCCGGTAGGACTATCCCGATAGGCGAGGATGCCAACCTCTACAAGTAACTTGATACACCGCGACACCGTTTTGATGGTTGCCCCTGTGTATTGAGACAACCGATCATTGGAGATGGCAACGACTGGCCGCCTATCCGGAGCAAAGTCTTCAGGACGAACCAGACCAAGCAGAATATCAAGGATCTGATAGGCGGTGCGCTGAATGCCGAGGGCCGGGGCAGCGCGCTTGAGCGTTCTGGCAATGTCTGCCTTGGCAGCTTCCGGTCGGTCGCCCCTAATGGCAAGGGCGGCACTGGCTAGAATGCCATCCGTAACCTTTCGAAACCTTGCAATATGACGGGGCGGATATGCGGACGCACGCTCCCCTAATGAAACTGATCTTTCTATGTCCATGCCTGTGGCCAAAGACCAGGCAACAAACTCCCGTTCACCGAAGCGGTGTTTCTGATTGACAGCAATGTCAGGGATCGGCTACAAGAAATTTGCTATATTTTCTTGGCAATTCCCCGTTATCGGTTCGCTCCGGTGGCGGGTTTTGTCGTTCTGGGCCCCTGTATTCCTCTTTGATTTGGATCCGTAGATAGAGGGATTGGAACCGGTGAGCGAAAGGACTCAAGAAATCAAACGAAACGTAACGAAATCTCCGCCGTAAGATGCTGAATATATTGCGTTATTATTTTCAAGCAAATTGACCATTTTTATCTGGCGTCAATCAACACAGTCCACCAGATGACATGTTATCTGAGCGAAATTTTCTGTTTGGACCTACTGCGTGATTCGATGCTCGATCGCGGAACAGCAAATTTGATCCCAAATCTGCGATTAGAAATAAGTGAGAACTTATTGGTACCGCTACCAGTAACACTTTTGATTTGCATAATCATTTATGGGTCTGAAGCTTAGGTTAAACAACTTCTACGCATTAATACCATGCAGCTTTATGAGTCCCTTCACGTGCCCGTTTTCTTTGACTCTCATCGCCTTGCCGCGAACGTTTGGAAAAATCAATGTTCGCAAGTCACTCACAATTTTCGTGGCGTGACCAAAAGGAGCAATGAAATCGATAATCCAACCATTTGAACCGCTGTTCCAATCGTTAGGGGTCAGATTTCGATCGCTATGTAAATAGGCGTGTTCAACTTCTTCGCTTAACCACGCCCAACTCACGAACGCAATTGGCCGCTCTCCTTGGTGATAAATCCGGAATTGATTCCAATCGATAGGAGGCAAGAAAACTGAACCGATATCGTTCACCAAGTAGTCACGATGCAAGTTTGAGGCGAGCATCAGCGAAACAACCTCCCCCAACAACAAATTCCGTTGCCTCGGAGCCAATCGAGAGAGAACGGAGGGGTGTTTATCACGCTTCAACTGCATGGGACCACTTCTGCTGCTGCATATCTATCACTCCTCACGAAAGGCGCGATAAGCCGCATCAAAGATTGGAGAAACGAGATAGTTGGCGAGTGTTCGTTCTCCCTCAACGATAAATACTTGCGTGGGCATTCCAGGATAGAGTGAAACGTCGTCTCGCAGACTTCCAAAAATGTCCTCATCGACAACGACGCGTGCAAGAAAATACCGAGCGCCGGTGCTTTGATCCTCAAGAGCATCTCCTGAAACCGATTCAACTCGGGCGTCAATTTTTGGAACTTTCTTTGAATTGTATGCCGACAACAGGACCTTTACCGCTTTGCCAGGCGCAACTATGTCGATGTCGTTTGGGTTAACTTTTGCTTCAATGATTAGTCGGTCGTCATTGGGCACGATGTGCATAAGCTGCTTTCCCGGTTCGAGAACTTCTCCGACCGTATGGACTTGAAGGTCGAGTACTCGGCCGCTTGCCGGAGACACGACAACGCTTCGGTTCAGCTCATCTTTCAGTTCGGCTTTTTGCTGGACCAGATCTTTTAGAGAAAGTTCATTGCTCCGCAGCTCAGCTAGCGCTGATGTTCTTAATTCAACTTCCGAATTAAGAATCTCAAGCTCAAGACCTCTGATAAGCTGCTCTTTTTGTGCGACCTGGGCTGTGAGCGACCCTATCTGACCCTTAATGTCGGCTTGATTGTTCTGTAGTAACCACAACCGACGTTTCTCCAGAAGCCCTTTGCCAATCAAAAAACTCACGCTGGTAATCTCTTGATTATTTAAAACATTCTGTGTCTTCAAGGCGTCAATTTGTGCTTTCAAACCGTCAATCTCATGCTTCAACTGAACCTGATTGGATTTGGCTAGGCGGGATTTGATATTCAATGTTCTTCTGTGGTTTTCGAAAAGCTGCCTCTGGAGCGACTGCATTGATTTCAGGCGCGACGGTGGGACTTCAAATCCCTCTTGTATATTGCTGAAAGCGAGACGTTTCGCCCCGATTGCTTCCGCTTCCAAGCGAACGCGGAGAACATGTGAACTCGCAATTTGCTCGTTCAATGCTGCGATCTTCAGGCGTTGCGGCAGGTCGCGAACAACCAGCAACGCGTCTCCGGCAGCTACGTTTTGCCCCTCTTCAACCAATAGACGCTCAACGATACCGCCCTCGAGATGCTGTACTGATTTACGGTTAAGGTCCAGAACAACTTCTCCAGTGGCAATTGCCGCCGAACTCAATGGCGCATATAGCGACCAAATCAACATCGCGATGAAAAAGGGGACCAGTACAAACCCTCCCCAAAAGATTGGGCCAAAACCAACGAAATCGAAGTCGTAGTTGAACGCAGAGAACTTTCTTAAACTATTTTTAGCCACGATTGTTGCTCTGCATACTTTGAGGCGTTTGGAATTGGCCTTTGCTGTTCGGGACTTGCATACTTGAGAGAACCTCCTGACGAGGCCCGAAGCGTTTTGCTTCGCCCGAATGCAGCACAACAATTTTGTCCACGATATTGAGAACTGAGGGCCTGTGAGCAATGACGATCGTGGTTATGCCCTCCGCTTTAGCGTTAGCGAGCGCGCTAATCAGGCTGGCTTCGCCATCGGTATCAAGATTGGAGTTTGGTTCGTCCAAAACCAGAACTCTTGGACCTCCATAAAAACACCTTGCCAGCGCAATTCGTTGCCGTTGGCCCGCTGAAAGATTACGCCCGTTTGCGCCAACTTCTGTTTGATATCCGCTCGGCAATCTTAGAATTGTATCGTGCACTTCGGCAAGCTTAGCTGCAGCAACAACTTTTTCGCCGCTGGCATTCTCCTCAAGTCGAGCAATATTCTCCGCAACTGTGCCTTCGAATAGTTCAATATCTTGAGGAAGATAACCAACTTTATTTCCGAGTTTCTTTCGATCCCATTGGTCCAACGCAGCACCGTCAATGCGAACCGCTCCGGATGTTGGATTAGTCACCCCGACCAGAATACGAGCCAACGTGGTTTTTCCACCGCCACTTGGTCCGATCACGCCAATGCACTCTCCCGAGGAAATCGAAATATTGATGCCACGAATGATCCACGGGGTGTCATCCGATATTCGGTACGCGATCTTTTCGACTTCAATTGCACCTTCAGGGTCAGGCAAATCGATTACGGGCTCTGCATCTTGGACCGCAGCAAACAAATCATTCAATCGTCCATTCGCCTTTTTTACGCCAATCCAACCTTGATAAATAGCGACCCCAGAGTCAAATGGCGCCAACGCTTTTCCTGATAAGATTGAAACTGCGATTATTCCTCCAGCGGACATACCACCGTTTATTACGAGCCATGCACCCATTCCGGTCAGCAGAACTTGCAATCCGAGCCTAAGTGTCTTGGTGATTGAGGAAATTGTTGTGAGGATAGAGCTATTTGCAAAGGACAGTTCCAGATAACTTTCGTTGAGATTTCTCCAGCGTCTTTGCGCGTTATCTGCCATGCCCATTGCTTTGATTATCTCAGCATTTCGCAAGATCGAACTTATTGCACGCATGGCTGAAACGTTGGTCTCGTTCGCCTTGGCGATCCGCTTTGCGGGAAGCCTTTCTGTCACAATGGAAAGCAACAACAAACAGACAGCGCCGATGGTTACCGCAACACCTAGGGAAACATTGATCAGATAGATTCCAACGAAAAAAATGATCGCCCACGGAGCGTCGACTGTGCTCACCATGGCAGGTGAAGATATAAAGCTTCGTATCGATGCGAGGTCACGCAGCGGTTGACTGCCAACACCCGGTTTCGTAACCGCAAGCAAAGTGGTTTTGCTTGCGATCTCGACTGATAACTTGTCATCCAACCATCTGCCAACATGTTGAAATACAAAAGACCTGAGCGCCTGCAAAACGCCCATGGTTACTAAGCAGACACCTACAATCACGCTCAACATGACGAGCGTGTCTTTTGAGCCGCTAGACAGAACCCGATCAAGAACCTGCATTGTGAAAAGAGGCACGGCCAACATCAGAAGATTGATGAATAGACCAAATCCGAACGCGCTCAGGAACTGTATTTTGCACTTCCTGAGCGTTCGCCATACTACGCCGGACTCCGTCATTCGCTTAGCTGGCCAGATTGAATTGAGCTGCAGTCAGATCATGACCTTTGCCTGCCAGCCTGATCATAAAGTCGGTGTCTTCGATCGCGATTTCGGTGAAGTTGCTATCCTCAGCAATAATTAGTTCGTTAAACCCGACACTCAGCGCCTCAAGATCGATTTGATCAGTATTGGAGTCAAAGTCCTCAATCAAATCTGATGCGTTTATTTGGCTGTCATCCAAGGATTCATAGCGAAAAACGTCACTTCCAGTCTCACCGCGCAAGTTATCAGCGCCGAGACCGCCAATCAGAATGTCCGCATCCGCACCGCCAAGGATCCGGTCATTGCCGGCCCCTCCGGAAAGGAGGTCTTCGCCAGCGTAGCCAAGGATATAGTCATTGCCGGACCCGGCAGCGACATCGTCCTTGCCGCTGCCCCCGTAAATATAGTCATCGCCAAGACCGGTCTTGATCGTGTTGTCACCGCCTCTCAATTGAACCCAAGCGCGGCTGGCGAGGTTGGAAAGATCGATCTGCTGGTCCGCGCTGTCGCCAAAGACCCAGGCAACATCACGAAGCTCGGTCACAGACGAAAGATCAAACGAACCGCCACCATCAAGGTGCATGTATCGGTCGCTGGTGTCGCGAACGGTGCCGCCGTCAATGATTTCGACCGAGTCCAGAACAGTGTCCGATGTCAGGCGCAACCGATAGCTGGAGCTGCTGGAGTTCCCGGTCGCAGCAAGCGTGTCGATACCATCACCGCCCCGGATCGTGTCG
>Ga0189285_100152_pt1 | contig 7515 bp, 6 predicted proteins | sample GEYOminimetaG_FD_130315 | JGI IMG/M metagenome (GOLD analysis project Ga0189285, IMG submission 130315) | Marine microbial communities from the Costa Rica Dome - GEYO mini metaG | ecosystem: Environmental > Aquatic > Marine > Oceanic > Photic zone | place: Costa Rica: the Eastern Pacific... | reverse complement strand
TTCTCTGATCCTGCGCCCGCATTATTCCAAAACCTCGCCTTGATCAGACGTCTGAGGATCAAATTGGCCCGATAATCGCCTTGTCCTAAACCGCGCGGCACACCACTGTCATCACAATTCAAATACACAGCACCTGGGTCCATGTCCAAAAAAACACTCAACAAGGAAAACCTCAAAAACCTCGGCGCTGATCGGCTCGCCGATCTCGTTCTCGACCTGGTCAAGGAGAATGCCGCCTTGCAAAGGCGCAGCCTGTTCGAGGGCCATGATCTTGCGCTCAATCGGCGCAAAGTAAAGCACCGGATCGAGAGGATATCACCATTATCATAAGAGCGAGGGAGGTCGGCAATCGCCTCAGTGGCGCAGCCGATGACCAAACGTCATGAACCCCTTGATTCAAACCGCGCTGCGGCCCAAAGCAACCGGCACAGTGTAGTACTCGTCGCCATAGCGCATCCCTGATATCGATGTAACCTGACCGCTTTTCAGATCGCAGGCCTAAAAGGGTACCGTAAGCAAACACCGCATCGCCGCGAGATTGGCCTTTAGCCGTCTACATGTTCACGTAGCAGATCCTCTGCTTGCCTCACCCAATTTCTACGCGGCCACTGCCATTTCAGCTTCTCAAAGGTTTTGAAAAAGTCAGTTGAGCGCATCAACTTCCTGAAGGTCGACCTTGTACCCCCAGAGTTTCTCGACATGGGCCAGCGTCGCTTCGCGGCTGGATTTGTCGAGCCCTATACCATTGCATCTGACAGCCTTCAAATGAAGGCACCTGTCTCCCAATAAGTCGGCATCGACCACCTGTATATCCGGCTCCAGTGTCGCGTGGTCGTGGTTGCGCGCCAGAACATCGCGCACATGCCGGTAACCCAGTTCGTCATGTATGCCTGTTACCGTGTGGTGCCGCTCCTTCACCTCATCCGCCAGCGCGAACATATGGAACCGGCGCATCACCTTTGGCGAGAGATATTGCTGGATAAAGCTTTCATCCCGAAAATTCGCCCAGGCATCCTTCAAGACACCACGCCAGTCCTCTTTTCCGGCAATATATGGGAACCACTCCCGGTCCTCTTCATCCGGGTCGATACAGATCCGCTTGATATCTTCCATCATCGCAAAACCGAGCGCGTAAGGATTGATGCCGGAATAACGTGGGTCGTCAAAATCCGGTTGCGCGACAACATTGGTGTGGCTGTGCAGGATTTCCAACATCGCCCCATCTGTCATCTTTCCGTCTTCATAAAGCTTGTTGACGATGTGATAGTGAACGAAACAGGCGCAGCCCTCGTTCATCACCTTTGTTTGCTTCTGCGGATAGAAATACTGGGAAATGGTTCGCACAATGGCGAGTGTTTCCCTCTGCCACGGCTTCAGGATCGGGCTGTATTTTTCCAGGAAATACAGGAGATTTTCTTCCGGTAGCTGCATTTCCTGTTTGCGTAGGGCAAGCTCGGTTTCGTCCGGAGAAGCGCCTGCTGGTGTTGGCATGGTGTTGGCCAGATAGTAGGCACTCTGCTCCAACGCTTCGAGGCGTTCGCGGCGCTGTGCGTCCGCTTCTTTCACTGACATCTGCCGGGGACGGCGATGGCGAAAAACACCGTAATTCATCAGGGCGTGGGCAGCATCCAGAACAGCTTCAACCTCCCCCACACCATGACGCTCCTCACAACGCGCGATAAACTTCCTCGCGTAGTCCAGATAGTCCAGGATGCCGTCAGCATCCGTCCATTGTTGGAACAAGTGGTTGTTCTTAAAGAAGTGGTTATGCCCAAATGCCGCGTGCGCCATTACGAGCGCCTGCAACGGCATCGTATTTTCCTCAAGGCAATAGCTGATACACGGATTTGAGTTGATCACGATTTCATAGGCCAGCCCGCGCGCACCTTTTCTGTAAAGACGCTCGTGCCCGAGAAAGTGCTTGCCGAAGGACCAGTGGTGATACATCAGCGGCATGCCGATCGAAGAATACGCATCCAGCATTTGCTCTGAGGAAATGATCTCGATCTGATTGGGATAATAATCGAGTTCCAGATCATCGCGCGCAATCTCTTCTATGGCATCAAATGCCCGATGAAGCGTGTCAAAGTCCCAGTCAACCTGCTCGAATATCGGCTTTTTCCTTGAAGCTTTGGTCTTTCTAACCATGGCTCGTTCCAACCTTGTCACGCGCGAACAATTCCCTGAAGACCGGGTAGATATCGCCCGGTTTCGATACCCGCTTTTGTGCAAAATTCGGCCACTGTTCCGAAACGCCGCGATAGGCTTCCCAAAGCTCCATACCGCTTGCCTCGCTGTTCATGATCAAGGCTTCGTCTTCGCCAATGATTTCGACATAGGCAAAGTACTGGCACATGCGCATGAGGTCTTCCGACAGGAGCGTGGCGCAGGTATCTGAATCTCCGCTCCAGTTCTCTCCATCGGAGGCTTGTGCTGCGTAAATGTTCCAGTCTGCTGGCGAGTATCGCTCGGCAATGATCTCCTTCATCTTGACCAAGGCCGTGCTGACCACCGTCCCCCCCGTTTGCCGGGAATAGAAGAAGGTTTCCTCGTCCACTTCGCTGGCATCATGCGTATGGCGTATGAAGACAATATCGGTCCGGTCGTATCTGCGTTTGAGGAACAGGTGCAACAGCATGAAGAACCGTTTTGCGAGGTCCTTTTCCCGCTCTCCCATGGAGGCTGAAACATCCATGAGGCAGAACATGACTGCGTTTGCGTTTGGTTCTGGCTCCTGAACGAAATAGTTGTACCTGACATCCATCGGATCGATATACGCGATGCTCCGACGCCGCCGAACAACCTTCTGGTGCTCTTCTCGCAAGAAAAGCAGGCGATCCTTCTCCTTCTTGCCAGATGTCTCGAGCGCTTCCAGCTCCTCGATTTCCGCTTCAAGCTGTTCCTGTTCAGCCTTTTTCGGACGCTTCAATCCAATACGCCGTCCATAAGCGTTCCTCATGGTACGGCTTACACTGAGATTGGCTGGCGCCCCGAGAACAGAATAGCCCGCGCGGGAGGGTTTGGTCTTTGAAATCTCGGCGAGGGTTTCCTTCACAAGATCCGGTAGTTCCAGATCATCGAAGAAATAGTCGAGCAGTTCCTCTCGAGACAGGGCGAAGTAGAACTCATCCTCGCCCTCTCCCTCATTAGCGCCCTCTTTGCCCGCGCCTCCGCCACTCCCGCTTGGCGGTTTGGAGATCCGGTCGCCTGTCTGGAACGACTTATTGCCGGTGTACACCCGCTCCTGGCGTCCGGTTTCGCGTCCATTGCGAAATGAGGGCTCGGAGACACCTTCTGTTGGCACCGAAACCTTTTTGCTGCGATCGACATCGGCAATGCCTCTGTCGCGCACTGCCTCTTCGACCGCTTTCTTGATCTGTGACCGGACCCTTTTCAAGAACCTGCGCCTGTTGCTCAGGCTCTTGTCTTTGGGGTTCAGCCGACGATCCACGAAGTAAGTCATGTTTCGCTCGACCTCCCCCGTCCTACCCGGCCTTGTTGACGCGCATGTACCATTCGACAAGGCGCTGAACCTGCCGTTTGGTGTAACCGTGGCTGTTCATGCGCTCGACAAACTCATGGTGCTTGGCATCGGTCTTCTTGTCCCGTTTTGCGCCGAAGCTGATGACCGGAAGAAGCTCTTCCACCTTGCCGAACATGCGTTTTTCGATAACCTGGCGCAGTTTCTCGTACTGCCTCCAATCCGGGTTTTGACCGCTGTTTTCCGCGCGGGCCCGAAGCACAAATTTAACCACCTCGTTGCGGAAATCCTTCGGGTTCGAAACGCCGGCGGGCTTTTCGATCTTCTCCAGCTCTTTCTCCAGAATGTCACGATCGAAAATCTGACCTGTGTCCGGGTCCTTGTAATCCTGCTCTTCAATCCATGCGTCGGCATAGGCGATGTAGCGATCAAACAGGTTCTGGCCGTAATCCGTATAGGATTCCAGGTAGGCTTTCTGGATTTCATTGCCGATGAACTCTGCATAATGAGACGCCAGTTCCGACTTCAGGAAATCCAGATATTTGGTTTCCGTGTCCTCATCGAATTGCTCACGGCGGATGGCCAATTCCAGCACATGCATTAAATGCACAGGATCAGCGGAGACTTCCTCGGTATCGTAGTTGAAGGTCTCAGAGAGAACCTTGAAGGCAAAGCGTGTGGAAATGCCGTTCATGCCCTCGTCGACGCCCGCAGCATCGCGATACTCCTGCATCGACTTGGCTTTGGGATCTGTGTCCTTGAGCATCTCACCGTCATAGACACGCATCTTGGAATAGAGCGTTGAGTTCTCGTGGTCCGTCAGTCGGGTCAACACGCTGAACCGAGCCAGAAGCGGCAAGGTTTCCGGTGCGCACGGCGCATCCGATAAGGCGCTTTCATGGAGAAGCTTGTCGTAGATCTGCGCTTCAGACGATGCCCGCAGACAATAAGGCACTTTGACCACGCTCACGCGATCGAGAAAGGCTTCATTGTTCTTGTTGTTTTTGAACTGCTGCCATTCAGATTCATTGGAGTGGGCGAGGATCACGCCCTGAAATGGCATGGCGCCAATGTTCTCTGTCCCGACATAGGACCCCTCCTGAGTAGCCGTCAGGAGCGGATGCAGCACCTTGATGGGTGCCTTGAACATCTCCACAAACTCCATCAGTCCCTGGGTCGTTCGGTTCAGTGCACCGGAATAGCTATAGGCATCCGGATCATTCTGACTGAACTCTTCGAGCTTGCGGATATCCAGCTTGCCGACCAGCGCGGATACATCCTGGTTGTTTTCATCGCCCGGTTCAGTCTTTGTCACACCGATCTGGTGCAGCCGCGAGGGATAGAGTTTGACGATCGAAAACTTCGATATGTCCCCTTCATAGTCCTGAAGCCGTTTGGCAGCCCAAGGAGAAACCAGCCCCTTCAAAAGGCGTTTGGGGACATTGTACTTGTCTTCCAGAAGGTCACCCATTCGATCGGGATCAAACAGGCCAAGCGGAGATTCATAAAGTGGGCTGACCTCGTCCCCGGCCTTGAGTACGTAAATCGGTTCCTTTTCCATCAGCTTTTTCAGGATTTCGGCAATACTGGATTTTCCGCCACCGACCGGCCCGAGCAGATACAGAACCTGCTTTCTCTCTTCGAGGCCCTGACTGGCATGACGGAAAAACCCCACGATCCGTTCGATCGTGTTTTCCATGCCATAGAGATTTTTAAAGGGTTTGTAGCGCTTGATCGTTCTGTTCATGAAGATCCGGCCAAGCATCTGATCCTGGCTGGTATCGACAATTTCCGGGTCTCCGATGGCAGCCATCATGCGTTCGGCTGCGGTTGCGCGCATCATCGGATTGTCTCTGCATCCTAGCAGGTAGTCCTGGATTGAGATTTCCTCCAGGGTATTGCTTCTATAGTCCTCAACGAACCGAGTATAAATCTCCATCTGTCTACTTCCACTCTTAGGCGACACCGCTTTATGTCCCGCCCGTACGGACAGGGCGACTATTCCCTAAGGCAATGAACTTTCTTCATTTTCACGTCTTCCCCCAATCATTTTTAGATAGCCACACATTGCACTAGGGCTGGCAGCATTGGCTGCTACCTGAAGTATACATCCACTTGATGGAGTGAAATTTGACCAAGCGTCACATATCCACAATCTCAAGTCACAGTTTCGCGATTTAACCCGCTTTAGGAGCACTTTGGATCAGCACTCCTGACCCAATTTGAGGGCCGACTGAGGCGCCAGCAGCTTATGACCATGCGAAAACTATCAATGATATTGGGCTCATCCTCGTGAGCGAACATCCGTCTCGATCAAGTGAAGAATCTTAACAAGTTGGGAAAACACCAAAGCCTTGAGATTTTGACTCATGAGTTCATCAAGAATTTTCAGTAGCTGAACCCTCGTTGCGCGCTCGGGTACCTTTGAAGCAGCATCAAGTTTCACGAGCCCTGGAGCACAGCAGATTTTTCGAAGCTAAAAATGCGCATTAAGAACGGCAATGCGAAACCCGGACACGATGCCCATTATTTGCTCATCACCCCCTTCTCGAACCTTGAGCACCTTCATGTTTCGAAAATAGGAAAGCCCACGCTCAAAATAGGACAGATTGCTGTTTGCATACGCAAGATTAGTTTTGGCAATTTTATAATTTCCACATCCAATGCAAGCGCATTCCGACAGGTTCAATATTTTGAAAGATAGGCCTTCCAATAAATACGCGTTTTGAATCGCTCGCGCCCTTTACCGCTTCTCTAGCCTCAAACCGCCTAACGCATCAACATCGTCATTTGGCAGATACCAAACCGCACTCAATTTCCAAAGAATGACTAATCCACCTCAGCAGGAACCAACAAAATTCTCCAAGACCACACCAATTCCCATCAAACAACAACAGTCACGTCAATATTTCCATTTGGGTGGAACAGCTTCCCACGAGATAACAATCGATTTCCGTCAAATGACATTCCATTTCCGCTTAATGACATTTTTTTCCGAACTTGACCCCCAAATACGTCCAAGTCGACGCCCCTACCTGACCACATGGACACCATATGTTTGTTCGTTTTTTACTTCAATACAGGTCCATACGCCCCTATCTTGACGCCGTTTTCCAAACTTCAACGCAGCAGTCGTTTGCCAAAATCCCGAGCAAGCGCCAACCAAACTAGAGACTGGTTCGTGAATGAAAAAATACTCAGCCAAACTTTTCAAGCATTTAGCTGGTCTTGCTCTCGCCAAATTGCTCTCGCACACTACGCCCACACTATTCAATGGAGTGTGTGAGTGATGGAAGCACATACGATACTGGGTGGCAAAGTTCGGCTTTATAAGCGTCCACGCAGCAATGCGTGGCAGTGCTCGACCTATCTGGAGGGGAAGGAATGGCGGGTCAGCTCGCGCCGTTCAAGCCTCAGTCAGGCGACGGAGTTTGCGGAAGACTGGTATCTGGAGCTCAGGGGCAAAATCCGATCTGGCGAAGTTAAGACAGAAAAGACCTTTGCCGAAGCTGCCGAGATTTTTAGTCGAGAATACGCTGCAATAACCGCAGGTGAACGCAGTAAGCGATATGTCGAGAACCACGAAGGCCGCTTGAAAAACCATCTCCTCCCCTTTTTCGGAGGGATGGGTCTATCGGAGATTACGCCCGGCGTTGTGCAGGAATACAGGGTCAAACGCCTCACACCGGACGAACAGGGAAAGGTTCCTGCAAGCAGCACCCTCAATCAAGAAATCGTTGTGCTGCGGCAGGTCATGAAAACCGCAAACCGCTATGGCTGGATTGCGCACCTGCCAGATTTTTCGGCTCCTTATCAAATGTCCAGAAAGGTCAGTCACCGCGCGTGGTTCTCTCCCGAGGAGTATAAGAAGCTCTATCAGGCGACCCGTCGCAATGCTCAGGATGCCAAGGGTGAGATCGGCGGTGCAAAATTCGACCACGGTAGCGGCGGGATAGTCCCGCTTCGGGCGGCGTAAAAGTCGTCCACCTATTTCCCTTTTGCAACACGTGCAGGAGGGTCAGGGGATCTACACC
>Ga0189285_100151_pt1 | contig 7989 bp, 12 predicted proteins | sample GEYOminimetaG_FD_130315 | JGI IMG/M metagenome (GOLD analysis project Ga0189285, IMG submission 130315) | Marine microbial communities from the Costa Rica Dome - GEYO mini metaG | ecosystem: Environmental > Aquatic > Marine > Oceanic > Photic zone | place: Costa Rica: the Eastern Pacific... | reverse complement strand
CGTCTCTCACCCGGGCGGCGATGTTGAAATCATCGAATAACCAAACCGGAGGGGCTCAGCCCCTCCCCCTTTTGAGAATTAGAAACAGGAGGTGACCATGCCTGTCGCCGTTATCCTTGCCGAAAATACAGCTCCGGCGATCCTTGAAGAAGCCAGCGATGCCGCCTTGTTTGATGCAGTTTGTGAACTTGCAGTCGTGCCGGATAGTGCGAAGGCCGATCAGGCCAGCTTACAGGACTGGATCAACACGCTTCCCCTTCCAAGCGGATGGTTTGTCGATGCTGCGGAGGCCAAGGCTTTTCAAAAGCGGATGCAGATTGAACAAGACGCCAAGCTGATCAAGTCGGCCATCAAGCACCTTGATCTAACTCAGCGCGAATTGACTGCCGCCCTTGGTTTGGCAGACGCTCAAAACGATGGCAGCCAGGTTAGAAAGATGCTCGCCGCCAAACAGGGGCTTTCTGGAACTGGGCGACGCGTCCTCGCCTACCTTTTGGAAAATGGTCCCCTTGATCGCAAACAAGAGGCAGAAATCCTGAATAAGGTCGACAATGGCTCATGGCGGAATGTGAAGCGATCCGACATCCGATCCGCTCGCCGTACTGAGGGAATGAAACTCGCCTAGTTGTCGGATTCGTTCAATTTTCCTCTTGCGATTTAGGGCTAATACTTCTATTATGACTTTGTCAGCAACGGGGCGCTATCGCCCACATATGAGGACAGCATGATGATCTTTGACCACTCTCACGAGCCCGCTTACTCCAACCTCCCCGCCCCACTTCTGCAGAGAATGGTAGCTGCCTTCCTTCGAAACCGGGAGGCCGGGACCAATGTCCAGTTCATTGATCCGGAGAGCGGGAAACTTTGTGAAAACTCGTTTTCGACGGAGCAGCGCCGAGATCAATTCATCGCGTACCTTGAACGGCAAGGGATCGATTGCATCACGTCTGACTGTACTGCCTACGGCAAATAGACACCCTGAAAAGACGAAGAGAAAAACCCGCCAAATTGGCGGGTTTTTTTGTATTTTTCCTCTTGCAATATAGAGCTATTAGCCCTAACATAATTCTTGTCAGCAACGGGGCGCTATCGCCCACATATGAGGACAGCAGACAATGACAAGCTTCACTCTTTCCCGCTCTTTCTATATCCCGACAGGCGCAACCAAGATTGCCCACAAAGGCAGCGATGCTGTCGTCTACACCTACACAAATTCAAAAGGCGAAATCTGCGCCACTGCATTCCACGGAACCCGCAAGGCCAAGCCTGACTGGCGCTTCCGCTTTACGTCCGAAGACGCCCGCAACAAGCAAATTGGTCGCTTCTTTGATTCACGCGCCGCGCACATTGCCCGCAAGGCCGAACAACGCAAAAAAGCCAACCAAGGCCACAACCTGCAAGTCGGCCACATCCTGAGCGCCATGTGGGGCTATGACCAGACCAATGTCGACTACTTCCAGGTGACCAAAATCATCGGCAAGACAATGGTCGAAATCCGCGAAATTGGCGCGGTCTCCGATGCGACCGGTTGGGCAATGGGCACTTGCACTCCAAAACTCGACAACTTCATCGGTGAACCGAAGCGCCGGAAGGTCTCGAACAGCTACGTCAAGGTCGACAGGGTTCGCCTTGCCTCGCTCTGGAGCGGCACTCCGGATCGCTGGACCTCCTACGCCTGATCCAACAGCGCCCGCCTAGCGGGTGCACCTCTCCCCACCTGCAATCACCACACGGGCAAAACCTGCCCGAACCCTCCCGCTCGTCTTGATGAAAGGACATCCCCATGAGCACGCTTGCAGACCGACTGGAAACACTTGCCGCCAATCTTCAAACTCAGATCGACGCCAAGTTTGCCGAACGCTCAACAAACACACCCCGCAAGGCTCAACAGGCCGCAAATGCCCGCCTTGACGGCCTGCACCTTGAGCGCACCCAAAAAGCACTCAGAGCGCTTGCAGAACGCCACAGATCCGGAACCGTGCCAGACCTCCTCGCCAAGCTGACAACCAAAAAGGCGATTGAAGACCTGACTCGACCGGAAACAACACGCGGAAGCGGGTATTATGACGCGCCGCGCGAAACAGGCAAACCAGCTAACAACAGCCCTGCCGCGCTGCTTTTGTGGTCGATGATCGAGGACAACGGATCAGATGAAAGACGCGCCGCCGCAGACCTTCAACAGAAGCTGGATGATGTCCGGTTCCGAAGGATTCCGGGATACTTCGCCACCCCCACCAAGACTGTTGACATTCTGATTAACAGGGTCGGATTGCCGGAAGGCGAGACCGTGAAGGTTCTGGAACCGGAGGCGGGAAGCGGAAACATCGCTGACCGTATTCGCACCCGGTTCCCAAAAGCTGAACTGACCCTGTTTGAAATCGCTCCCGCCCTTCAGGAGATCCTGAAACTCAAGGGCTATGATCTGGCTGGTAGCGACTTTCTGGATGCAGCCCCTCAAGCGGTTTGTGACTTTGTGGTCATGAACCCGCCCTTTGAGCGCGATGCCGACATCATCCATGTTTTACAGGCGCTGAAATGGCTCAAGCCAGGGGGGCGGCTGGTTTCGATCATGTCGGCCGGCGTCAAATTCCGACAGAACAAACGTGCGGCCGCATTCCGTCAGATGGTTGCCGATAGCGGTGGCTGGTTTGAGGATCTGCCGGACGACAGCTTCAAGGAAAGCGGCACCAGTGTTTCGACCGGGCTTGTGGTGTTTGAGAAATGAGGGCGCAAAAACAAAAGGGGCGGCACTCAACCGCCCTCATTCTTTATACTTTTTAATCAATCGAAATAACTCCCCCCCCAGCGGGGTGAAGTGGTGTTGGTGGATATAAAGCCCCTGCTTGCGCACCTGAAGCATAAAATACATCACACTCATAACCGCCGTAACTAATGCTACAAACGCCAAGAAATCATTTAAAATTAGGTTAGCTGGCAAAGCATACTTACCACCTCCCGTCTCCCAAGCGAACCACAAAAGGTAAAGAGCCATAATAAAAATCGGAAATAACATGAAATTAGCAAAGGCGCCATAATTGAGGCTACTAACTGTTTTAACCACCCCGGTCTTCTGAAGTTTTTCAAACTCGTAGGTATTAGTTTCCTTCTTGGGCAAGACGCGCCCCCTCGCAAGAGCCGCGTGATTATTCTCAATCCAAAGAACATCTCTTTCATCGAGTTTCTTTGCGACTTCAATTATATCTTCAAGATTTCTCTTTCCGGTGAGTATTTCTTCAAGTATGCCACGCCAAAGTGCGGCTTCAGGGTCTTCATTAGAATAATTTCCTGCAGGCTCTTCCCATGCCTGCAGATTCGCAAGCGCAATCCCACTTGGCTCTCGTTCTTTCCCGTCAATCTTCTCGCGGACAGCCTCGGCATGAGCTTTGTTGTTTTTTTGCTTTCCTTCAAAAATACGGCGCGTGAAGTTTTCCAGCTTGTCGCCCAGTATTTCAAAAGATGGTGTCAACAAGGCCGACATTGGCCCTTTCGAGGCCGATTGATTGGCCTTGTCTATTGCTTCCAAAGCACCAAGATCATCATCGGAAGGCTTATCGTCACTCATGAAATTACTCGTCTGAAATGAATTTACAGACGAGTAACACAAGATCGTTCTTACGCAAAGACTAGCAGAAGCAGGGCTGCTGCCATGGCGACGACCTCCCATAATGCGGGGGTTGGCGTTATCACACACAACAAGAAAAACCGGGTCATGTCTCCCGCCTTTTCTTCTCGCGCTCCGTGCGCAAGATTGCGTTTCCGATCAGCTGGGGGATTTGCACCTGGACGGTGTTTCCAACGGCTCCAATGCGGTCCACCCCTCCGGATAGCCGAGCAATCTTTTGTAGGTCCGGCAAATCGTCTCGACCGACATACCGCTCAAGATCATACCCAAGAAGGTTTTTCGTTGGTGTCCGTTCAACTCGTTCATAATCAGTGACGCCGTTGAAAATTGAGCGATCACGAAACCATCGCTCTTCGCCGGGGTAGGCAATAATCCAGACTCTCTCGCGATAGTGTTCGGCACCAACCGCCGCAGCTGGTATGCAGTGCCACTCCGCGTCATACCCGACCTCGGCCAGGTCCGAGAGAACACGTCCAAACCATCGGCCTGGTTGGTCGTCGGGGCCAGCAATGAGGCCCCAGACGTTTTCCATAATCGCATAAAGGGGTCCAAGCTCGCCAATAAGGCGATGGACTTCACTCCATAGCCCCGAACGGTCGCCTTCAATTCCAGCTCTGCGGCCCGCGACCGAGAGGTCCTGACACGGGAACCCGCCCGTGAGGATGTCGATTCCGGTAACTCCATCGGCAGCAAGTCGGTCACGCGTCACCTCTCGCACATCTTCATATAGGGGAATGTCAGGCCAGTGCTTTTTCAAGACGCGCTGGCACCAAGGCTCGATTTCGCAGAAGGCGACAGTTTCAAAACCGCCTGTCCGCTCCAGCCCAAGCGAAAAGCCGCCGATGCCGGAAAAGAGATCCAGTATCCGCAACTTGCGAGGTGGCACCTCGCAGACAAAATTTGACTCCAGGGGTCAGCACTCCGATAACCCCACGATCTGCTCGGCAGGGCAGTATCAGACCGTCAGGTCTGATCGCGGGGGCGATGGAATGCTAGTCAGACATCGATCGGCGTTTAGTCTTGGCGGACTGCCGATTTCCGGAGCGTTGGCGCGCTCCGGATCTCCCGCGTCAATTAAGGCGGGAAATTTCAGGATATTTGAGGTTGCGACAAGCCGCGTTCTGGACACGTTCCGGCAATCAGCTCATGAGAACATAAGAGGAACATATGAACGGGTTCAAACACGATGCGACCACAACAAAAATTTGATCCGGTCACAATTGGGTGGGCAAAACGGAACTGCGTGGGAATCGAAGTCCACTGCTCAAAATGTGCCTACATGGAAATTGTCGGCTTTGATGGGTACGCGGATCATGAGGCGGTTCCAGATTTACCCAAAACGCGAGCCTACAGCTGCCCGAAATGTGGCGGGACAAAAATAGAAACCCGCCCGCGCTATGCGAAAGCGCCAGGAACTTAAATTTCAATACCCGTATGCTTCTTGACCTGCGTCCGGATCAAACCCCTTGCTAGGTCTCCGAGCAATTCAAGTGACCACCCGCCGGCTTTCTCAGATGCGCTCTTAGTCATCGACCAAATCTCAGGATCTCGGATCACTTCCAGAAAGTCGTGGCCCGCTGACGTAATTCTGTTGTGCAACAAATGACCACTTGCAGTGACTTTTCCATCGATAAACCCGGAATCGATCAATAAATTGGCATGATAAATACAGCTCCCCCAATCATAATTCTCGATGCCAAACCCATCTTGATCCTGACTGATATCCAACGTCCCATGCGGGACCTCTTTCTCCTCCAGAAATAGCAGCCATGCCCGGAGCAAATCCTTGTCGCGTCGCATTTCTATTTCGCTCCTCAAATGTTTTCAGTACCAACCCCAAAGTCTTTCGACAAACAGCACAAAAGCCACAAGCGCTCCGCAGCGCCAAAACCAGCTTTCACGCTCCAAATCATCAAGCCTTATCTCTAGTCCTGCGATATGCGTCTGAACACCTTCTGGAAGCTGGTCTATGCCGTCTATCGGCTCGATTGAACGCATCACTGACTCCTTAGTTTCACTCAGGGGTTTCCGACTACATCACCACCTGTGAGCGTTTTGCCATGAACGGCCTCGTCAAATCTTTCCTGAAGCACTCCGACATCATGGCGGAGAATCTTTTGATCGATGTTGATGTCTTTCTGCCCGCCTTGGATTCTCTTCTGTTCTGACTGAAGCGCTTCAAGTTGTCCGGATATTGGGGAAAGTTGCGCCGCCAATTCCGATTTATTCAAAACGTCAGGCTTACTCAGTTTCAAGTTACGGCTGATTTCCGCTAGCACGCCCAAACCAACCGACACTACGATTGTGTAAATCGGAATGTTCAAGTTTAAAGATCCATATCGACGGGCAAAAGCATCCGGATCCGGAGCGAAAAAGATAACCAACAGGCTGATCACCAATTTAATACCGCCTAAACTCAGTCCAAGCCAAGCAATCAAAGAAGCAATTTTTGTAAAACGCATAGCAGAACTCCCGCCTGACTAACTGTCAGACGCTAACAGTGTTCATCGGAAACTGAAAAAATCAAGCTCGGCAGGCAGAGAAGAGCGCCTGGCAACGGTCAATCACCCAGACGCCCTTCTCCAGTTGACCGCCCAAAGAGCGACTTCGTGAAACCCTTCGGGCCAGCGGTATAAAACACAGTGCTGGTAAATAGAATCACTGCCGCAAGCAGGAACCTTGCCGAAGGGTGAACAAACCTCTACCTCCCCTGACAAAAATCAGCCCGCCTCCTTGCACTTCCTTAAACACAAAAACAGGAAGTGAAACGCGAGCAGGACCAGTCCAAGGTCTTTGAGCACCCACCATGGCATCTCGCTGTCGCGGGGCGCCATGCCGGTTGTCAGCGCAATGTAATTTCGAAAAGTTTGCCCGTAGAGACCAGCCGCCGCCAATGTCAGTCCCAGACGATGCCAAAGCGGCGCGACCTTCAGCCAGGGATTGATCAGCAGAGCAATGAGGATCACGGTTGCCGCGATCGGATCGAGGATCACCGTGAGCCAGAGATGAAAATTCTCCATCAGCCGCCGCCTCCATCCGGCTTCTTGTCTTTCAAAGCATCCAGCGGTGCGTTTTTGATCGCGTGATACGTCTTGACCGGCTCGCGCTTGAACCGCTCGCTGATCTTGAAGACACCGGCCAGAATATTCATCCCCACCATGCCGGTGATAAAAGCGATCCCGTTTTCCGTTGGGCCTGTCAGGCTGAGCCATTTCACCACCAACGGCGTGCCATAGGCCGCACAGGCTGTCCCGGTGATGATGTAAAGCAATGCCCGCGCCGGACTTAGATCACGCATGAAGGTCAAACTGACCACCGCCCCGACAAGGCCCGCCACAAGCGCAGAGATCTTGACGCCAAAATGTTGCTCGATATCCATCAGTGCGCCTCGTGTCTCTTACATTCGGATTTGGTCCAGGTTCCGGCCCCGCATAGACCAGCAACCGTGTTGTCGATTTTCTCCTGATCTTGCAGCGTCCTGCCTTCAGCTCCGATCAGGGACGTTCCGACGATCTGCCGAGCCGTCAGGTTCAGTTTCGGTTTTGACGCACTTATTGTTTGCGAAGGACCACACGCCCCCAGACCCAAGGCAAATGCGCCGACGCAAACGAGCCCGGTCAGCTTCTTCCGCAAGTTCATTGATTGCATCCTCGGTGGACTTTTCTGCTTTGCGCAAAGCGCGTTCAATTGCGGCCTTGGTCAGAGCCTTGCCATCCAGCCTGCCCCAACCATAACCAGCGCCGAGAGCGATCAGGACGGCAAGCCCCGCCGCCCCGATCAGCTTTATTGAAGAAAGGCCGAACATCAGCGCTCATCTTTCCAGCGGGCATAGAGCCGGTTGGCGATGAAGCCGAGCGCAAGTGCAGCAAGAACAACAGCAACTATGTTCCCGTCCATTTGTTCGAAGACGGCACCAACAGCAGCTACCAAACCGGTTGCACCACCAATAAGTTCTTTGGATTCCGCAAGAGATTTATGGAGTTTCGGCTTTGCCTCTGGCTGCGCAATGGGCACCGGGTCGGTCACACCGTAACCATCCGCTTCCAAGGCTCTGTCGAAGTCCTTTGCGATCTTTGCAATCGCTCCAGCTTTGTCGCGTCCGTTAATCACGCGGCGAGCATTGAAGAAATCGGACTTTTTCAGCGTGATGTAATCGACGATCTTTTTGCCGGTGAACCACCCTTCCATTGCGCCTTTGACCAAGATGGCCGACGCCGGTGCAGCCTCCAGAGCTTTAGACGGAATGTCATGGACCGGGAAACCAGTTTCACGTTGCGCTCGACGATAGTTGTCTTCCCAAGTCAGCTGCACATAACCGCGGCCATGCCAGGGGTAGTAACGCAGGTTCCTCCGACGCCAGTCCTCCG
>Ga0189285_100150_pt1 | contig 8019 bp, 9 predicted proteins | sample GEYOminimetaG_FD_130315 | JGI IMG/M metagenome (GOLD analysis project Ga0189285, IMG submission 130315) | Marine microbial communities from the Costa Rica Dome - GEYO mini metaG | ecosystem: Environmental > Aquatic > Marine > Oceanic > Photic zone | place: Costa Rica: the Eastern Pacific... | reverse complement strand
TCTCGGCACTATAACTTGCGTCATACTTGAAGTCCTCAATACTTACTACGTTAGAAATATTAAAGGTCAACTCGGTTCGGTCAGGCTCTATTTCACAAACAATGTATTTACCAATGTCGCTGATGTAGGTTCCAGTTATAACTCCTTCATATTGTCGTCGTTGGTCATGAGTGAGTTTATATTCAAATGCGACATCGCGCCCGATTAGAGGGTCATTGTATTTTTGTTTGAAAGATCGCCTCGATCTCGTCACACCGTGGACAATGAACAACAACAGGGCAGAAAACCAAAACAGCAAAACTAAAAAGAAAATTCCCATTTTCATGTTCCTTTTCAAGGTATTCAATATTCAAATAAGTTGTAGCGTGAAAGTCTAGCTATCTTGCGTGATAGGAGATTGGGGCACCTGCGGAAATTTGGTGTTGGGTATTAGGAAGGTTTTGTCCGGGGAAGTGGTCGTCCGGTGTTTCAGAAACAGCTAAAAATTAAGGAGCGCCAAGCTGTCCTGGCCAAATTGGCCGAAGAAGATGAGAGAGAATAGGACTTCGCATAGCCATAGAGTCATTTTATTGGAAGGAGGAACTCCTCCGTATTGCAAAGAATATTAGGCCTGTAGAAAAGCCGAAGTGTTGGAGCGAACGTTTGGCTTTCACGACAGAACGGGACATCATGATAGGAATGTTCATCGTTCGGCGAATGATCGAACTGGGAAAAATTACAACAAGCGCCTCCGCAATGAACGTGTCCGTTTTTTTGGCGCCCAGGTGCCGCCCAGTTAATAAAACAAGCCGATTTTCAATCGAGCGCAACTATAATTGGGATAAGTAGAAGTTGTGGAAAAATAAAATAACCTACGTTTGCAACAAATTCATTCACACTTACCACAGTCTTGTTATGAGGGGCACAAATAGAAATTGGTCGGACGTATTAATATTTTTGGCTTTTTACAAGAATAAATGTATTTGGCGCGTTCCAGTCGAAGAAATAATCCGCTTCTTTGTGTAGATTGGTAATGACTACCCTGTATGTCAGCGTTAAGAGTTTGATAGCACACTCGGGGATTACAAATTGACGCGTAATATTTGAGGAGTTTCAAATCATTTTCTCGTCTGAATTGGAAATCAAGAAAATAGCCGCCGAGGAAACGATTGATATTCGTCATCGGGTTATGTGGCCTGATCGTCCTCGGAGGGATGTGATCCTGGCAGATGACATGAAAGCCCTGCACTTTGGTGCTTTCAAGAACGGACAGTTAGTTGCTGTTGGCAGTTTCTTTAACGACAGTGGGGTCGTCCGACTACGTAAGCTAGCGGTTGAACATGAACACCAAGGCAACGGTATTGCCAGTACCTTGCTGCAGGCTGCGATAGAAGATCTTCGTCATGAAGGATGCACCCGAATTTGGTGTGATGCACGTGTTTCAGCATCCGAATTCTATCTGCGGAATGGTTTCAGTCTGGACGCGCGTGTCTTTCAGAAAAGGGGCATAGACTACGTTGTCGCAAGCCGAGTCCTGTAAAAGGAGTTGGTCGCACGGGTTAAGCGAACACGCGCATTCGAAGAAGCTGCTGGATCATGTTTCCGGTCTTGGCACCTTAAGGGTGAAGACCGGAAACCGTTGTTTCCTGATATCAAGTAATCGAGGTCGTACTCCTCTCGGGAATTGGGGCGGTAAAATAGAGGAGCCCAAGGTGCCGAATGCTGCGCCGCCCATGAAAGTCCGGTTGTTCTCGGACGCGGACCATTTCCAGACAAGCGACTAGACGCTTTTGCCCTTATCGTTACAAAGCGGATAGTTCGATTTATTGTTGTCAGCACCTTCAACGTGGCGTTAATAGGAACGGGCAATTTAGAAGAGGCCACATGTGACATCAGTCTTTTCAACCACAGGAACCATCTTCTTTATCATTGCAATCGGTTACTTTGCGGTTGATCGGAAAGTGTTTTCCCGCGATGCCCTACAGGTTCTGGGAAAGTACGTCGTGAATGTGGCATTGCCAGCACTCATCTTCCGTGCACTGTCCGGTCGTGGATTTAGCGAAATTTCGAATGTTGGCTATCTGGGGGGGTACCTTTTGGGTTCGCTGACCGTTTTGATAGCTGGCTATTTCTTTTCCAGAACCTTTTGGAAGACTAGCCCAATCTCAAGTACTTTTGATGCTACCGGTATGGCCTGCGCAAATAGTGGATTTGTTGGTTACCCTTTGCTGCTCATGTCACTCCCATCGATTGTCCCTACTGCTTTGGCATTGAACATGGTGGTCGAAAACTTGGTCATCATTCCACTTGTGCTAATTCTGGCAGAGCGAGCGACCGCCCCAACCTTGAATGGCCGATCACTGGCAAAGCTTATCTTTCACCGTGTCAGCACCAATACCATAGTATTGGCCATGGTAGCGGGTATCGCGGTTGCGGTGTTTAATCTGCCGATGCCGGTGTTCGCATCCAACGGAATCGACCTGATCGCGCAATCAAGCGTTGCCGTTTCGTTGTTTGTAATTGGCGGTACCGTTGCCGGAATCTCAATTAGATCTGTCGGGAAAAGGGTCTTCGGTGTGGTCATAGGGAAACTTGTTATTCTTCCAGTTGCTGTTTGGATGGGCTTCAACGTCATGGCTCTAGCCGGAGCCGGCGTGGATGACGCGAACTTGCGCAAAGCTGCAATCATTGTGGCAGCGACACCTGCAATGTCGATTTATCCCGTCTTGGCCCAACGATACGGGCAAGAGGAACAAGCAGCATCGGCAATGTTTGTCATGACCGCGATGTCGTTCTTTACAATCAGCGGGCTTTTGTACCTGCTTTAATCCACGAAAGTAGGTTTTAATACAAATGCTCGGTTTCGACGCGAAGCAGCCATTTGTTGAGTCATTGCGAAAGCCTTCTTTGTCCGGATTGTGGTCATAAGCACCTTGCTCGGGTGGGGGTTCGAAGCGTCGGAGTCAAACCACTAGTTTGATATTTAGATTTATGAATTTAATTGTAAATAGAGGAGCGTGTGATGAGTTTCAAACAGGCTTGGCGTTACATCAGGGACATCGAAGAACACCAGATGCCTTGGCCGACCATGTTTCTGGCATTTCTGATCATCGCAATGGCGACGCTGTCTGCGGCAGCGTAATCGAGTAGAAGCCTCACTCCTCTCTCGCAATACTTTCAAACTCTCGCTGGACCGCCGCTTTGGCCGCTTCCTTGGTGTCTTCAATGCCCTGTGCGCGGGCATGGGTGTCGTTGACGAACCAATACCAGCGCTTGCCGCCTGCCTCCAGATAAACACGCGCCTGAAGGCCCGGAACCCCATCACAGTTTGCTGTCCCGTCATTGGCCTTGCCTGGCCATGTTGCGCGGCACTTCAGATCCATTCTTGAGTATAGCCTCGTTCATTTGTTCTTATTATGTCCTCATGAACTGATTGGCGGAACGTGTCCAGAACGTGGCTCGTCGCATCCTTAAAATTCTTGAAATTTCCCGCCTTAATTGACGCGGGAGATCCGGAGCGCGGCGATGCTCCGGAAATCGGCAGTCCGCCAAGACTAAACGCTGGTCGATGTCAGACTAGCATTCCATCGCCCCCGCGATCAGACCTGACGGTCTGATACTGCCCTGCCGAGCAGGTCGTAGGGTTATCGGAGTGCTGAGGCGCTTCTGGAGCTCCTTGCTTATTCACGGATAATCGGTGGACGAGGTCTGCCGGACGTGCGAACGGATGCTCGGCTATCCGGAGGGGTGGACCGCATTGGAGCCGTTGGAAACACCGTCCAGGTGCAAATCCCCCAGCTTATCGGAAACGCAATCTTGCGCACGGAGCGTGAGAAGAGGTTTGGGGCGAAGCGTTTTCAGTCCAACGAAAACGGGCCAGGTAGTTGGTAGAGCTGGCCCACTAATCTCAAGCGGCATCCTGTTTGGTGTCAGAATGTCTTGCCTCATCTTCCAGTTGGGATTTTAAGGCCATCAGATCCTTGACGGCGGTCTCTGGCGTAGAAGCAGCTACTTCCCCGGTTTGCGCCATTGTAACCTGATTACGCCCACTATCCTTTGAGCGGTAGAGTGCGTCATCAGCGACCTTGATCAGATCTTGCGGCATCATTCCATGGTCAGGACAGGACGCCACACCACTGGAAATCGTGATTTTGGGTAGGTTCTTTTCGCCGTATCGAACAGTAATTTTTTCAATCACTTGACGAAGCGCCTCCGCCCGTTCCATCGCTTCTTCGGACGTTGCGTCTGGAAGAAGAACCATAAACTCCTCCCCGCCGATGCGGCACGGCAAATCATCTCCTTCAAACTGTTGTTCAAGGGCCGTACCCACGGCCCGCAATACCATGTCACCTGCGTCGTGACCGTTATTGTCGTTGAACGTTTTGAAGTGATCGACATCGATCGAGATCAGGGACAGCGAATGCCCCTTATGCCGGGCCTTCTCGATTTTCGAACGAAGAGATTCGACAAAATGACGGCGATTGAACAGTCCCGTAAGCGGGTCACGAATGGACTGATTGTGAAGTTCATCGCGCATGCGCGTATTCGAGATTGCCATGCTGATTTGCTCAGCAGACATTTGCGCCAATTTCCGATTTTTCAAAAATTCTTCTAATTCAACACCTTCTACAGCGTTCAGGTGCATCAGTCCAACCGTCTCGCCATTCGCCAGGATTGGCAGGCAAATAGAAGCGCGGTCCTCATCTTGAGGTGCTACATGCTCACATCGGAAATTGACTTCATTTTCTCCAAATACATAAGGACGCCCCCGTCTGAGGCCCCAACAAGCATCTGGCCGTATATGTGCTTCCAGCGCGCCACCATTCCAGGAACATGCACCGTCGAGCACATCTCGTGAATTTGAATAGACGTAGAGCGAACCAGCGGTGTTCGGTAGCAGCTTGATCATGAACTGGCTCACCATATCGAACAGCTCATTCAAGTTGCTGCTGGATTGAAGCCACTCGTTGAGTTCGGAAAGCAACCGAATTTCCCGTGTCAGTTTCAGCTGCCGATCCTTTTCATCTTTCTCTCTCTGACGCGCATCAATCAGACGCTTCTTGAACACATGGAACGCTTGGCCAATGTCTCCAATTTCGTCGTTCTGAGAGAAACCTAGCTCCGCGTTTAAATCGTTGCGAGACAAGGAATAGAGAGCCTCCGCCACTTTACGGAGTGGCGTCACAATAACTGTTCTTCCCGACCAAGAGACCAAGGTTAAAGACAACAACACCGAGCCAATCGTCAGAAGCAATGTCAATCGGAGGGCATCTTGTTCACGTTCAACCGCAGTGGTTGTCGCATCCAACGTGATGTCCTGAATTTCAAACAACAAGGTTTCCAGTTGCGAATTCAAAGCAGAGTGTTTGGCTTCCACCCGGGCAAACTGGGCTTCTGCTATACCACGCTCTCCCAAGCTTGCCTTTGCCAAAGCACTTGTTGTGACATGGGAATAGACTGAATGTTCATCGGCCACCGCTCTGATGGTCTCCAGAATGCTGGAAAATTTCGCGTTCAATTCCTCTGATGTTGCGAGGGATGTTGCGTTTTCTGCAGCCTCTTCCGCTTTCAGCAATTCTTCGCCAATCTTGGCACCCAGAGTTTCAATGTTCGATCTTATCTCAATCAATTCAGGACTATTGGGCTTTGAAGTGGTGTCGTTCAGGCGCAAAAAGCGTTCTGTCAAAACGGATTGCTCAAGACGATGGGTTGTAACTTGGCTGACCGCAGCAGACAGGGGAATTTCTGCGTCGGCAATGAACTCAAAGTCATCGCTTATCTTGCTCAGCTCAAAAACACCAAAACCAACTGACAAGGTTACAAGAGAAATTCCGGCTACAACAATCGACAGGATTTTCCCCATAACAGTGAAGCGAACATTAGACTGCTCGTGCATTGTACCCCCCCCCCAAAAAAAACAATCGAAAATATAAACTTTAATAAGTTAAATTACTCTAACGCAGGTGCGGTTTACAGAAATACAATATATTACAATGTGTTATTAATATTTACGAAGTGAAACTTCGTGTAGTATATCAGTATATAACTATTTTAAGTAAGGTGGTGTATTTATAACTCAGCGGCATGTTTGCTGCAATTTTTGTGCAGTTTGACGTGTCAGAGTTATTTGAATGAATTCTTAAGCAGTATCAGGCCAAGTGGCTACACTGCTGAACCTTGCCTACCTCGTTTACTGGCTCAATTCGGAAAATCGTTCTCAAATTTCCAGTTTGAACTGAAGCAGGAGATCCGGAGTATTGGTGGTCGGCGGTGTTTCCGCTTCCCGCCTCCGGTTCAAGAACCTGCACGGTCTCGCCTTCCGGCAATCCGACCCTGTTAATCAGAATGTCAACGGTCTTGGTGGGAGTGGCGAAGTATCCCGGAATCCTTCGGAACCGGACATCATCCAGCTTCTGCTGAAGGTCTGCGGCTGCGCGCCTTTCATCTGATCCGTTGTCCTCGATCATCGACCACAAAAGCAGCGCGGCAGGGCTGTTGTTAGCTGGTTTGCCTGTTTCGCGCGGTGCGTCATAGTACCCGCTTCCGCGCGTTGTTTCCGGACGTGTCAGGTCTTCAATCGCCTTCTTGGTTGTCAGCTTGGCGAGAAGGTCTGGCACGGTTCTGGATCTGTGGCGCTTTGCAAGCGCTCTGAGTGCTTTTTGGGTGCGCACAAGGTGCAAGCCGTCAAGGCGGGCATTAGCGGCCTGTTGAGCCTTGCGGGGTGTGTTTGTTGATCGATCGGCAAATTTGGCGTCGATCTGTGTTTGAAGATTGGCGGCAAGTGTTTCCAGTCGGTCTGCAAGCGTGCTCATGGGTCTTTCCTTTCATCAAGACGAGCGGGAGGGCTCGGGCAAGTTCTGCCTGTTTGGTGATTTCAGGTTCGGAGAGAGGTGCGCCCGCTAGGCGGGCGCTGTTTGATCAGCGTCTACGAGTTCGTAGTGATCGAAGAAGGTTCGGTAGAATGCTGCGGTGGTGCCAACTTCGTTGCCGACGATGCGGTCAAATTCGTTGTGGCGTTCTTCGCCGCGGGTACTATTTGCGAATATAATCAGCTGTTCCATATGGTCACGGAAACCGCGCTCATCGTTCTTCGCAAGGTCGATGCGTACTTGCTTGTAGCATTCACCATTATCGAAGAAGACGCTGATTTTAGTCTTGAGGTACCCGCCTTCGGTGTGACCCAATGCGACGCCAAGGGCAATTTGTTCGAACTCGGAGAAGCGATACTCTTTATCTTCAATGAATTCCGGGGCTTCTGACAAGTGAACCAGAACCTTGGAAAAGCGAGCTTTGTTGGAGAGTTTGGTCATTGTCTGCTGTCCTCATGTGTGGGCGATAGCGCCCCGTTGCGGACAAGAATTATATTAGGGCTATTATCCCTAAATTTCAAGAGGAAAATTGAATGAATCCGACAACTAGGCGAGTTTCATTCCCTCTGTACGGCGAGCGGATCTGATGTCGGATCGCTTCACCTTCCGCCATGAGCCATTGTCGACCTTGTTCAGGATTTCTGCCTCTTCTTTGCGATCCATGGGGCCATATTTTAGAAAATAGGCAAGTGCTCTGCGGCCCGTACCCGACAAGCCTTGCTTGGCAGACATCATTTTTCTGATTTGGCTTCCATCATTCTTCTCGCCAGCCAAGCCGATTGCGGCTGTGAGGCCGCGTTGGGTTTGTCCCGGTTGATCAACGAGTGCTTTGATTAGTTTGGCGTCCTGTTCGATCTCAATACGTCGGGGAAAAGCCTTGGCCTCCGCAGAATCGGCAAACCATCCGCTTGGAAGGGGCAGCGTGTTGATCCAGTCCTTCAAACTGGCCTGATCGGCCTTTGCACTATCCGGTACGACTGCAAGTTCACAAACTGCATCAAACAGAGCGGCGTCGCTGGCTTCTTCAAGGATCGCCGGAACTGTATTCTCGGCAAGGATAACGGCGACAGGCATGGTCACCTCCTGTTTCTAATTCTCAAAAGGGGGAGGGGCTGAGCCCCTCCGGTTTGGTTATTCGATGATTTCAACATCGCCGCCCGGGTGAGAGACG
>Ga0189285_100149_pt1 | contig 8460 bp, 8 predicted proteins | sample GEYOminimetaG_FD_130315 | JGI IMG/M metagenome (GOLD analysis project Ga0189285, IMG submission 130315) | Marine microbial communities from the Costa Rica Dome - GEYO mini metaG | ecosystem: Environmental > Aquatic > Marine > Oceanic > Photic zone | place: Costa Rica: the Eastern Pacific... | reverse complement strand
GCACCATCGAACAACGCCGCTTGCAACACCGCAAACAGGCCGCCTAATATCGACAAACAGATGAGCCAGATACTCCCTTAAACAACGCTCATAGCTGTCCAAAAATCCCTGACGACGGACACTCAAGGCCCATGATCTCATCACCAGCCCTGCGTTCGTGGTCATCAAGGCGGCGGATGAATTCCGGGATAAGACCACAGCCATCAACCAGATGTGGCAAACGGACTTCACCTACATCAAGATCATTGGTTGGGGCTGGTTCTACCTGAGCACCATTCTGGACGACTTCTCGCGATACGTTGTTGCCTGGAAGCTGTGCACCACAATGACGACAGGCGATGTCACCAACACGCTGGAACTGGCCCTCCAGGCATCCGGCTGCGATCAGGTTGCCGTTCGGCACAAACCCCGTCTGCTGTCTGACAACGGCGCCAGTTACATCTCCGGCGAGCTGGCTGAATGGCTCAATGAGCAAGGTTTGGATCATGTTCGTGGAGCGCCATACCATCCGCAAACACAGGGCAAGATCGAACGCAGGCATCAAACCCTGAAGAACCAGATCCTGCTGGAAAACTACTTCCTGCCCGGTGACCTCAAAGCGAGCATTGAGCGCTTCGTCACTCACTACAATCATCACCGCTACCACGAAAGCCTCGGCAATCTCACCCCTGCCGATGTCTACTTCGGACGTGGCGAAACCATTTTACGCGAACGTGAAAGGATCAAACGAAACACGATCAATCAACGGCGTTTGCAACACCACAAGCAGGCCGCCTAACATCGACAAATAGATGAGCCGGTTACCCTGTTAAACAAAACTAATATGTGTCCAAAATTCCTTGACGATGGACAATCACCGTATTCTCAGGGCATCGGAAACAGACACAACGAGAGGCAAGACACGGCACACAAAATCATTCTCGTCAGTTCCAGCAATTGGTATATGAACCGAGACACCAGCCACTACCTCTGATTCTTTACGGATCGGGCACGCGAGCGTCAATGTGCCGAAGGTTGTTTCCTGCTTAACAACTGAAAATCCATTTTTCCGGCATTTGGCAATTTCTTCCAATAGGGCCGCTGGCTCAGTAATGGACCAAGGCGTGAGAGGAGCGAGATTAGCAGACGCAAGATAATGCCGAACGCGCTCACTTTCCATTGACGAAAGGACGCATCGCCCACTGGCAGACAAGTGGATGGGAACTTTCTTTCCAGGCAGTGTGTTTTCGAAGTTGCCAGAATACCCAGGCAACCGGTGAACATAGATCATTGTGCTTCCCAATGGCACCGACAATGAAACATCAACCCCTAGGTCTTCTCTCAATCTCACGAGGTGCGGCCAAGCACGCTTCGCAAACTGGTTTCGGGACAAATAACTGAAGAGCAGGTCGACTGTCTTTACGGTGGAGCTATATCGTTTTGAACCACTGTCTTTTTCAAGATACCCCGCTTGAATTAAAGTGTTGGTCAGACGTTGCAGAGTTGGAACTGCCAGGCCGGTGGATTTTGCAATTTCGGTGAGGGACATCGGCCCAAGACTATCCGATAATGTGTCGAGTACGAGGAAGCCACGTTCAACGGATGTCAAAAACCGTGGATCGTCCCGTGGAGATACCTGATTAACCAAATCTTTCATCAGATATGTGCCCCAATTTCTTGAGCTGCTTTATGCACCGCTGTTCCAAAAACGTGTCTTTGATTTACATCTTGGAATACAGCTACAGGTCCCCCCAGTATTATCGCGCCATAAACCCTTCCGTCCATTCCCACGACCGCAGCACTAACAGAGGCTGCGCCAATCAAGACTTCTTCGCTTTGAAAGGCATATCCTGTCTCTCGCGCCTCATTGATCGCGATAGTTACATCCTCGATTGTGTCCAGAGAGTGATCGGTCGTTTTTGCAAAAGACGTAGTGGCCAGAACCTTTGATCGATCTTCGTCCGTCATAGCGGCCAAAATTGCTCGCCCAGAAGCTGTGTGGATTGCTGGCCAACGCCGGCCTAGTGGGGCGAGATTCAAGAGTTCATCTCGACTTGGGATTCGAGACAAGTAGACGATATCGTTACCGTCCAGTACCGATAGATCCGCTCTGGAAGCCAGGCGTTCGGACAGATCGATCAGATAGGGCGTTGCGTTCTCCAACAGCCGATTGTTGCGTAGGTACCCATAAACGGGTCGGAGACAGCTACGCCCAGGAACAAATCTCTTACCGTTTTCTTCGCGCTCCAAATATCCAAGCGCCTCAAGAGTGTACACGCTTCTTTGGACAGAACTCAGAGTTTCTCCTTTTAGTTCTGCGATATTCATGACTGATAAAGAACCGGAAGTATTTTGAAATGTTTCAAGAGCCTCAAGGGCCTTTAGAAGCGCATTCGAACTCATAGATTCTTCCCTCATTTCTCCGCCAAATACTGCATTCCCAAATCGGTCATCGCAATCCCATGTTCGAAATAAGCGGTTGACGTAGCGTTTTTTGGTGATAAATATTTTATATCGGAATAATAAATCGGTATATGATAACTTTGGAGCAAAATATGAAGAAGCTGCTGAAATCTGCCGTGCTTGGCTTTTTCCTCTTGTCGAGTCCAGCAACTGCGGACGAATGGCCATCAAAAGGGATCAACCTGACGGTTGGTTATGGTGCGGGAGGAACAACTGACTCTACCGCGCGCGTCCTTGCAACTTTGCTTGAAACGGAGCTCGACACGACAGTAACAGTTATCAATAAGCCCGGTGGAGGAGGTTCAGTCGCGGCAGGCCTTGGCGCCGCTCAACGCCCGGACGGCTACAATATTTTCACCTTTACCACTGGAGCTGCGGTTCTATCGCCTCATCGTCAGGACCTACCTTACGACACGCTTTCCGACTTCACTTTCATCTCACAGTACGGAGCCTGGAATCTTGGGATCGTCGTTCCTGCCGATGCGCCCTATCAGACCTTTGAGGCACTGGTGACCTTCGCCAAAGAAAACCCCGGCGAAATCAGTTATGCAATTGCCGGCACCGGTACACCTCAACACCTGACGATGGAACGTCTGGCAAGGGAAGAAGGGCTCGATTGGAAAGCGGTCCCCTTCAAGGGCGGTGCCGCGTCGGTGACCGCTCTGCTCGGTAACCATGTCGATGTCATGGCGGGAGCAACCGAATGGCTTCCGCAGGTGAAATCAGGTGAGTTCAAATTGCTCGCCATCATAACAGACGCGCGCATGGATCAGTTCCCCGATGTGCCGACTTTGAAAGACCTCGGCTATGACATCGCAGCACCGTCCATACTGGGCATCGCAGCCGCCGACGGTGTGCCGGAAGACGTGGTCGCAAAACTTGACACCGCAATCAAGAACGCCACGGAAAGCGAGGAGCTTCAGGCCATCATTGATAAACTTGCAATGAAGATGACCTATCGCAACAGCGCCGATTTCGAGCAGAATGTCCGCAAAAACTACGAGATCCAAGGTGAGATCATTCGCGCCGCCGGTCTGGGCAAATAGTTCCGTGACAATTTGAAGACCCGGTGCGTTCAACAACGGGCCTTCGTTTCCCGAGGGAGGTGGGAATGGCACAAAAAAATTCAAATACGATTTCAGGGCTGGTGCTGCTGTTTTTTTCCGCAGTGCTCTATTTCTACCTGATCCCGAATTTCGTCGGTTCCAGTGAGGCCGGCGCCATGTCGCCTCAGTTTTTCCCGCGCCTCGGGACTGTCTTGATCGGAGTTGGTGGATTGGCATTGATTACAATTTCTGTGTTGGCAAAGTCCCCACAACCTCCTGAAGACACTCTCAAAAAAGGAGCTGTCGACACTTCAAAGACGCTGATAGCACTGCTTGTTGCCTTATCAATGGCGGGGTTCATTCTGTTGTTCCAATGGCTCGGGTACTTCTATGCCGCCCCACCGGTCATCGCAGTCCTGATGGTTCTTTTTGGCGCTCGGAACCCGCTGATCGTTCTCCTGACAGCCGCGATTACAACCGCCGCACTGTTTGCCGTATTCAACCTCGGCTTAAACCTTCCGCTTGCTTGAGGTGTAACTATGATTGCCGACCTCTTCTCTGCTTTGGACATGCTGCTTTCAGTTCAGAACCTGATAGCCATCTTTGCAGGCGTCGCCTTCGGTGTCTTCATGGGGGCCGTACCTGGGTTGACGGGAACAATGGGCATCGCTCTCATTATCCCGCTGACTTATGCATTTGAGCCGATCACCGCTTTCGCTTTGCTGCTTGGAACTTATAAGGGCGCTCTCTTCAGCGGCTGTATTCCAGCAATTCTTATCAACACGCCAGGCACTCCCGCGGCTGCCGCCACGGTTCTTGACGGTTATCCATTGACCCAAAAAGGCCGTGGCGGCGAAGCTATGGGAATGGCGCTTTGGTCGTCTGTAATAGGTGATGTGATATCAACCATTGCCCTGATATTTGGCGCAATACTATTAGCTCAGCTTGCAACCAAGTTTGGCCCACCAGAGTTCGCCATGCTGGTTCTGTTCTCGCTGACAATCGTTGCCGGAGTTTCAGGCGACACTATGATCAAAGGCCTTATCGCTGCAGCCGTTGGTTTCATCTTTGGGACAGTCGGCCTTGATCCGATGATGGCGACGCCGCGGTTCACATTCGGTGAACTCACAATGTTGAACGGCATATCACTGATGGCAATGTTGATCGGTCTCTTCGCGGTCTCGGAACTTTTCATTCAAGCCGAGGTGTCGACTGCCTTAGTCTCCAAGGTCGTCGTACCCAAAGCGCAAATCGGTTGGGCCAAGATTCGAGAGAAACTACCCACGATTCTGCGTGGTTCGATGATTGGGATTGTATTGGGTTCCATTCCAGGTCTCGGCGCGACACCTTCGGCATTCCTGTCCTATTCCGAAGCCAAGCGTGCCTCGAAAACACCAGAGAAATTTGGAAAAGGCTCGTTGGATGGCGTTGCAGCGGCCGAATCCGCCAATAATGCGACCGCTGGCGGCGCACTGATCCCGCTAATGGCGCTCGGCGTGCCGGGCGACGTTGTAACCGCCGTTCTACTGGGTGCTTTCCTGATTCACGGGCTGGCACCAGGACCACAGCTCTTCGCCGAGAACCTCGATCTCGTCTATGCGATCTTCATCGCCCTGCTGATCGCTGCGTTGATGCTGCCGATGATCGGTCTGGCCGCAATCCGGCTCTTCTCCCGCATCGTGATGATCCCGCGCTATGTGCTTTATCCAATCATCGCGATCCTATGCTTGCTGGGCGTGTTTGGCTTCAATTCCAGCCCTACTGACCTCTGGATCATGTTGGGTTTTGGTTTTCTCGGATATGCAATGCGAAAGCTTGCCTTTCCGTTGGCGCCAATGATGATCGGTTTCGTCCTGGAACCCATTGGGGAGCAATCTGTCAGGCAGGCTCTCACGATTTCCTCCGGAAACTGGTCGGTATTCGTTTCAACCCCGATTTCCATTCTGTTCCTGGCTCTGACCGTGCTCTCGGTCGTATTCATCACGCGTAGAACATTAAAAGACCGAAAGGTGGTGCAGGCATGAGCCGCGCAGCAAGTCAATCAATCCAAATCCGGAAACCCGCCATCAAAACCGAAAAAGGACTGGTTGCATCGCAGAACCGCATTGCATCCGAAATTGGTGCGGATGCTCTCCGGAAAGGCGGGAACGCAATTGACGCCGCCATTGCCACATCTTTTGCGCTCGGCGTTGTGGAGCCGTGGATGAGCGGGATCGGCGGCGGCGGCTACATGATCATTAGGCGCGCTGGAGATGACGGCGCGCAAGTCGTCGATTTCGGTATGCGCACATCGGCCGAGCTGAAGATAGATGACTATCCAGTCATCGGGGGCAAGGCCAGCGATCTCTTCCCCTGGCCAGTCGTCGAAGGCGACACCAATGTCTTTGGGGCAAAAGCTGTCGCCATCCCCGGTCAGGTGGCGGGGATGGCCAAAGCACATGAGGCTTTCGGTTCTCTGCCCTGGGCCGATCTTGTGGCCCCTGCCGTTATCGAAGCTGAAGAGGGACTTATGGTTGACTGGTATGCCCAGTTGATCCTTGCGGGTGCGGCCAAGGGGCTGGCCAAGTTTCCAGCATCGCGCGCAGCTTATCTCGACGAAGATGGGTTTCCGAAGGCGTCTGCTTGGACTGCGCTCGACCAGACGCGGTGCGATCAGAGCACACTCGCAACAACGTTAGCAGCCATTGCGTCGCAAGGGCCAAGCGCCTTTTACCGAGGAGGCATTGCGCAAAGTATAGTGGATGATCTGCAATCCGCTGGGGGGCGCCACACTCTTGAGGATTTAAGCGGCTACCAAGCTAAAATTGTTCCCGCATCTGAGTTTGAATACAAAGGGCATCGCGTCTTCGGTACTCCAGAGATGACCGCCGGGCCGACGTTGGAACGTGTACTCCAAATGCTCAAGGACTGGTCCCCGAGCGGCTCAAAACCGACAGACCAAGACTTCGCAACCTTCGATCGCGTAATCAGGGAAGCGAATCAGGAACGCTTTGAGACAATGGGCGACCTTGAACATGAGCTTGCACCGAGTTGTACCACGCATTTCAACGTTGTGGATGACCAGGGCACGATAGTATCTGTGACTCAAACACTCCTTTCTATTTTTGGATCACGAATGACATTGCCGAAGAGCGGTGTTTTGATGAACAATGGCATTATGTGGTTCGATCCCGAGCTGGGAAAACCCAATTCAATAGGGCCCAACAAACGCTGCCTCGCGAACATGTGCCCGACTTTGTTAGAGCGTTCGGACGGAACCCGCTTTGGTCTCGGAGCTGCAGGTGGGCGCAAAATCATGCCAGCCGTCGCGCAGTTGACATCTTACCTATTGGATTTTGGGATGGATGCAGACAGCGCAATACACGAGCCAAGGATTGACGTAAGCCTAACCGACACAACGATTGCCGATAATGCCTTGCAAGCGGGGGTTCGCAATGGACTTAGACGAAAGCTTCCTAGTTTGAGCGAAGCCCCGCGTACGGTATACCCTTACAATTTCGCTTGTCCCTCAATTGTCGAACGCAGCGGACCTTGCAACGCTGGGGCGACTGAAATCATGGCTTATTGGGCTGATACTGTGTCCGCGGACGACTAATGCTATGAACAATTTTTTATTGCAGATCCGCTGGCCAGATTTAATTGCCCTTATATCGTTAGTAGCCAGTTTCACTCTATACGCCCCACTCAGCAATTTGATTTTGGGTGGAAACATCTCGTCACGAATGCTGGAGTGGCGAAAATGCTGGGCGCGTCAGATGATGTGGAGAGAAGAGCGTATTACTGATGTTAGTCTTGTTAGAGGACTAATCGGAAATGTCTCGTTCTTTGCCACAACGACGGTTTTTGTGATCAGTGGATTGCTTGCTCTGATTGGATCCAGCGGATCCATAGTTTCGAAACTTAATGCTTTACCGCATTTCGATAGGGTTAGCGAGGAAACAATAATAATGAAGCTCTCTACCCTGTTGGGAATGGCTGTTGTCGCATTCTTTAAGTTTGGTTGGGCGATGCGGTTGCATGCAAATGCACTGCTTATGGTCGGTGCGGCTCCTGAACCTGCGCAAAGAAACAGCGCGCTAGCTGAATATGTAGGATCTAGTCTCGCAAGGATGAGTGCCTTAGCTTCTTTACATTTCCAAGGTGGCGTTAGGGCTTATTACTTCGGCTTTGCAACACTTCCTTGGCTTTTTTCTGCTTGGCTTCTATTTCCTTCCTTAGCTCTCATGATATTAGTTGCAATAAGGCGAGAGTATTTCTCAAACGCCTTTCGCGCAGCGATGCCCCCAGTTTAAATGGACTGGGCTTTTTAAAATGGAACTCATTGTGAGTTGATGTGGTAATCATCCCCGAAAACGAATGGGTTGAAAATTTGATTTCTCCGGTATTTGATGCGCATGGAGAATGAGATGAATAGCCCTCCCCTTTTGAAGTTGTCCGCTGTTATGTTTAGGAAAACGGAAGATCAAAATGTCTCTGAAACGCCAGAGGCCAGAAGAGGTTGTCTCGAATTTGCTGTAGGTTGAAGTGCTTCTCGGCCGGGTGTCCTCCGTCAAGGAAATTTGGATATATATTAGTTCTGTTTAACGGGGTAACTGGCTCATCTATTTGTCGATGTTAGGCGGCTTGCTTGCGGTGTTGCAAGAGCCGTTGTGCGATGGGTTTTCGTTTGATCCTTTTTCGATTGCGCAGGACTTGTTCACCGCGCACATGGTCCATGCCCTTGTCGTCGAGCCAGTCGGCCAGCTCACCGGCGATGTAACTTGACCCATTGTCCGACAACAGTCTTGGCCGGTGGCGGACACTGGCCTGATTACAGCATGAAGCCTGTAAGGCCAGTTCCAACGTATCAGTGACATCACTGGCCAACATCGTCGTACACAGCTTCCACGCGATGACATAGCGGCTGTAATCATCAAGGATTGTTGACAGGTAAAACCAACCCCAGCCAATAACCTTCAGATAGGTGAAGTCT
>Ga0189285_100148_pt1 | contig 8613 bp, 8 predicted proteins | sample GEYOminimetaG_FD_130315 | JGI IMG/M metagenome (GOLD analysis project Ga0189285, IMG submission 130315) | Marine microbial communities from the Costa Rica Dome - GEYO mini metaG | ecosystem: Environmental > Aquatic > Marine > Oceanic > Photic zone | place: Costa Rica: the Eastern Pacific... | reverse complement strand
GCTTAGCCATTCAGGCAATGACCTGATCATCGAGGTTCTGTCTGACGGTTCTCGGATTACGTTTGACGATCAGTTCTATTCTTCGACGGCGTATTACGGCATTGAGCAGCTGGCATTTGCGGACGGAACGGTCTGGGATCGTGCAACAATCCAGTCTTATGCGGATGAGAATATCCTTTAACGATGGTATTTTTTAGGGGGATGTCGTCGACACCTGAAGACCTCTTCGAAAGGAGACTACAACGTTACGCTGAAGTAGTAGTTGATAAATTCTTCAACCAAGCCAATCTGTCCATTAGGCGCTGATGGGTACAGTTACTAGGTGTTCAGTCCGAGCATTTGATGGATCTGATTAAGTCTGAAACGTACTGGTTCTGAAGTCCAGATTTTGAAGATGTATTCGTATGGCGTCAGCCCGCGTAGTGTCTTCAACCGGCGCCCGAAATTGTAGGCGTTGATGAATTCTTGGAGATGGGTTTCGAACTGGCCATGATCATCGTAGTGGAAGCGTTTGACGGTAGCCTACTTGATCGTCCGGTTCATTCTTTCGACCTGGCCGTTGGTCCAGGGGTGTTTCACCTTTGTCAGACGATGCTTGATGCCATTTTCCCTGCATCTCATATCAAACATGTGGGTCATGTACCGTGCTGTCGGTCCATCGGCATAGCGCGGCGGAAAGGTAAACTGATGCCATTGTCCGTGAGAACGGTGTGGATCTTGTAGGGCACGGCCTCAATTAGAGCCATGAGGAAGGCTGAAGCCGATGTCCTGCCTGTTTTGCGGACCATCTGCACGAAGGTGAATTTGGATGTGCGATCAATCGCAACGTAAAGGTAGAGTTTGCCTTCGGCTGTGCGGACTTCGACGATGTCGATATGGAAATAGCCGATTGGGTAGTGCTTGAACTTTTTCTTCGATGGTTTGCTGCCTTCGACTTCAGGAAGTCGGCTGATGCCATGACGTTGCAGGCAGCGGTGAAGCGAAGACCGGCTCAGATGCGGGATCGTCGGCTGAAGAGTGTAAAGGCAATCATCCAGCGGCAAGAGCGTGTGGCGGCGGAAAGCCACAATGATCGCTTCATCCTCGACGGACAGACCCGTCAAATGCGGCTCCTTCGGTCCAGTACTCAAGTCGGACGTAGAAGTCCGACGCTTCCACTTGGCGACAGTCTTCTGGTTGATCCCGTACCGCTTCGAAAGCGCCCTCAGGCTCTCTTGACTATTTTGTATTGCCCGACGGATCGCCTCTTTCGTTGTGGCGCTCTCGTGTAAAACCTGTCCCATAGTGCATCCTTCCATTCGGGAGAAAAGACTGCACCATCAAAATCTGGGATCAAACACCTAGGATTGTAATAGAAGAGGATCAGCTACAACATCTGGGTGGACAGACGCTGGTTCCTGGCATGCCTGTTGAAGCTTTCCTAACCACCGATGAGCGCACGGTCCTTTCCTATCTCGTCAAACCAATCTCGGACCAGATTACACGTGCCATGAGAGAACGGTGAGCGACCAAGTGCAACTATCAAACATGACCCTGACATAGAACCTGACACTTGCTCGAATGCTGCGCGTCTTGATGCCCTGCGCTCGCGAATATCTCCGTGGGACAGGTCAATCCTTCTGAAAGGACCCGTAAAAAACGTAGTTGGTCGGCGCGCAATGCTGTTCAAAAATGCTGGAGTGCAAGTTGGAAAGCCCTTTCTTTCACGGTTAACTCAATTGAAAGGTGCATCTTCCGTATTGCTTCTGGATCGGCTTCAGCTTCAAACCGCATTCGTGTTCGATGAGAGTTCCGAATTGCATTGGTGAAGTAGGCTAGAGAAATTGGTGGCGATTCCAACTCGAGGTAAAGTTCCGCTACCTTATGAGCAATGTCGAGTTCGGGGTGAAACTGTTCTTCATACCAGTTTATAAGTGTTTCCTCTGTTCGTTTGGGGATCATGGATGTTGTATCAAGGGAGAGGTTTTCAAATGTCTTCTTGACCATCGCTTTGTAGGTTCGGTAGCTGGCAGCTGTATTTTCCTTGCCATTTGAGGTGAGCGTCTGATCAGATCGTTGGTGAGGGTGTTGCACTTGCAAGTTCCTCCCATCTTCTGGTTTTTTAAATTTGGTATATGTAGGTTTGTTCTTTTGGGTGTCTCCGTTGGGTGACAGGGGCGGACCTCCTTGGTCAGCAGGACCTGCCCGTTCCGAGGTAGAGTTTTCCGCATCATCCGGATCGAAATCACGTTGGATAAAGTATCTGCTGGAACAGTTTCCACCGTCTGGACGAGATTGTTGTTCGCTAATAAGCCAACCAGTGTCCTTGAGCCTGGTTATCGATTTGTGGAGTGTGGATCTCGCAATGCCCAATTCATTCGCCAAGCGGACTTGAGATCGGACCACAAGACCGGATTTGTCTGCGTTGATAGCCAACGCCGCCAGCACTCGAACATCCATGTTTTTCAAGCGCCCATCCATAATGGCAAGGCCAGGAACCATGGCGAATTGCATTCGCTTTCGTGAAGGGGATTTGGGTGCGGGTGCGCTGAGTTGCTTTCTCATGCCATCCGCTCCTAAGACACGTAATGGTGGTTTGACACTTTTCCGCTAACTATTTGATTTTGTGCGGCGATTTTGACCTATTCGGATTTACCAGTCTCTGATTTTTTGCCAAAATTTTTAGCATGAAAATCCGCGTGTCGGTTGCCCAGATTCCGCCTCTGGGCACCACTTTTCTTCTTTATTGATAAAGTACACACGCCAAGCCGGGTCGCTTCGTGTTTTTGCATGTGTTGTTACACGTTGCAGTGGATCGATTTGATCCCGCTCACTATCGGTCGCGTTAATATAGTTGCCAATAATTATAATTAGGCCTATTGGGTATTACTTATAACGTAAGGTAACTTAACGAAAATGATACCTAAATTCTTACATTAATTATAATAAATTTCGTGCGTTTGAGACCTTGATGTTGTAAGTCGCCTCACACTAGAATTTTAATGCAGCCAAAAAGTGAGGAGTCTGCGGGTGGAACTACGGCAGATACGATATTTTCTGTCTCTCGCGCAGACGCTGAACTTTACGCGGGCGGCAGAAGAGTGCAATGTCACTCAGCCTACGCTGACGCAATCTATCAGGAAACTGGAAGATGAACTGGGTGGCCCGCTTCTGCTTAGACAGCGGAACAGAACGCATTTAACCCATCTGGGTCAGACAATTCTGCCCTACCTGCAAAACGTCTATGACGGCAGTCAGGCTGCTCAGGAAGTTGCGGAAGATATAGCAAAAGGCGAGCGCATGCCGCTGCGAGTCGGCGTGTTTGAAGACTTCAAAACGGATTTCTTGGGAGATGCAATACGGGAGGTCAGCGCTTCGGTGGAGGGGCTGGAGCTTCATATCGTTATTGCGAAAGAGAAACAGCTCACCGAGAGGCTACAGAACGGCGAGATGGATATCGCCATTCTGCCTCAAGTCGCTGTCGACGAGACCTTATTTCGGTTTGCGCCTCTTTATTCGGAAGGCATGAAAGTCGCGTTGCGGGAAGAGGCTGTCTTGGCGCAAAAGGAACGCGTCGGTCTAACCGATCTTAAGGATGAGACCTACATTTGCATTCGTGAGTCAACGACACACCGCGATATTGTTACTTACAGCGGTGAAGCTGGAGTTGAGCTGCGGCCAATTCACTGGGCGCATGACTGCCACACTGCTCAAGTGATGGTAAGAGCCGGACTGGGTGTCGCATTTGTAGGTGAGTGCCAGCCTGCCATTGAAGGTGTTGTGCTGCGAGATCTTGTCGAGCCGATCCCTCATAGAGCGGTTGGATTGGCAGAGTTGCGGGGCAAACCTTCCTCTGGCGCAGTGATCACCCTAAGCAGCATATTACGGTCTCGCGGGAAATCCGATTTTTGTTCATCTCCCAACATTGAATAAGAAGTTGAAATTTCGAGACGTTTTAACCGGGGAATTTTCAATCTCAGAGAACAGTTCACGAAATTGTGAACTAATTGACTATTTATTTTGAGTGGTCTCGCCCTACCGGCTCGCAATTCAGTCAAGTCTCAGTTTTTAGCGGAAACCCGCCAAATTCTTTACGCGCGGAAAATATTACAAATCAGTATTACAATTGAAACAAAAATCCGCACAACCTTGATGACGCAATTTAAACGCTAGGTGGGATTGTATAGATGCGGTTGGGGTGAATTAATAGATTTCATCTATAGTTCTTTATGATAGGTACGATCTATGTAAACCAGCTTGTGAAAACTAACAATTGCAAATGCTTGCCCTGCGGCATTTTTGCAAGTGGTTGCAGTATCATTCCTGCGCTTTGGGGGAGGAGCATGGAGCTTCGGCAGATCAAATATTTTCTGGCGCTTTCGCGTACGCTGAATTTCACGCGCGCGGCCGAAGAGTGCCGCGTGACGCAGCCGACGCTCACTCAGTCCATCAAGAAACTTGAGGAAGAACTTGGCGGGCCGTTGTTACTTCGCCAAAGAAACAGGACCCATTTGACGCATTTGGGACAAATGATCCTTCCTTTTCTGGAACAGGTCTACGAGAGCAGCGAAGCCGCTCAAATGATCGCGGAGGATCTGAGCCGGGGAGATCGGACCCCAGTTCGCATAGGCGTGAGTGACGCTTTCAATATTGCACATCTTTTGCAACCGGTTTCAGAAATCAAGCGCTCCGTTCCGGGGTTGGAGCTGCATGTGATTGTTGGTCCAGATGAGCAACTCAGTGAGATGGCTCTGGATGGCCATATTGACCTGACAATAATCTCCCAGGCATCTACTGACGAAAAGCACTTCCGGTTTATGTCGCTCTATACAGAAGCGATGCGTGTTGCTGTAAAAGAGGATTCAGCGTTAGTTGAGCGCGAGATCATCGACCTCTCAGATTTGGATGATCAGCACTGCATTTGCCTGAAGGAATCCGACATTCACTCGGATTTCGTCAGTTTTGCATCCAAAAACGGGGTCAATATTGCTCAGCAGCATTGGGCAAAACGGTCATCTGACGCTCAAATGATGGTTCTTGCTGATCTTGGGGTCGCGCTTGTTGGGGATCGTGAAGCGCTGGTAGACGGTGTGGTTACGCGAAGGATCAAGCAGCCGGTTCCCATGCGCACAATGGGATTGGCGGAGTTGCGTGGTAAGCCACTGTCTGGCGCCGTTTTGGCGCTCAGCAGGCAGCTGCGAGCAAAGCACTATCCGGCGATCGAATGCCCAGTTGTGGGCTCAGATATTTGACGTCGTGAGCCCTTCAATGACCCTGTCAGGGCCAATCCGCCAACGCTGGTCACTTTCACCGTACACGGCCTGAACAGTCCGCGAGCTATCCAAAACGAAGATGCTTGCAAGAGGCATGAACCAAGCCTCGGATCCATATTTCTCACGAAGGTCAATGCCCTGAGACAAATAGAATTTTTGATCTTCTTCGGGCAACCGGAAGAGGCAACCGTATTCTAGAGTTGTAACGGCATCGACGTCGCATAACACCTCGAACGGCAAATCATGTCGTTGCTTGATGGCGGACGTGCTGCCGTTAAGTTCCGGGGTGATGATCGCCAGATTCATTCCCATATCATGGAAAGAGCGATAGGCATCGCGGAATGCGTCAATTTGAGCTGCGCAGTAAGGGCACCAGGTGCCCTGGATAAACAGAAGAATTAGCCCGCGTTGACCTGCCAGATGTCCAAAAGAGACAAGCCGTCCTGCAGTGTCCGGCAGCATGAAGCCGGGTGCCTCACTGCCAACCGAAGGGCGGTTATCTGTTTGTTCAATGTGAGACAGAAACTTGGTCAGACGAATGTCATGCTCATCATAAACCGGTTTTCTTTCTTCTACGATCTTCTGAACTCTAGCCGCTAGACCATCCGTCACAGGTGGCTCCTATTGGGACATGTAATGTATTCACGCACGCATGAGTGACACTGGCGTATTTATACGTATTTCACATAGCAAGTATAGGCATTTTGACTATTTGGTTCAAGATTTCTAATGACCTCGCAAAGTTTTGAAATGGTTGGTCAATTGACGGGCTATCGAAACGATAAAGCAAACCAATTTCAGAAAAGGGGCAAGTACCTCTAGATATTTGACAGTGTCATATCGGGAGAGGACCCAGATGAAATACACACTAATCGCCGCAACCGCACTGGCAGCTGTCGTAACACTTGGAGCTGCCGTAACTGCACAGGAAAGCAAAAACACTTATGGTGTTTCCATTGTGCCTGAATGGAACGAAAAGGGTGAACTTATCCGCCCTAAAGGTTTCCGCCACACTTGGGTTTACCTTGGTTCTCCGTTCACACCGAACGCGCTGAACGGTGGCGCTGCAGGTTTTCCGGAGTATCACAATGTTTACGTCCAGCCGGATGCATTCCATGCTTACCGCGCGACTGGAAAGTGGCCGGAAGGCACCATGTTCCTGAAAGAGCTTCAGCTGACTGATAAGCCAGGTGAAGAGGAAGATGGGTCTCGCTATGAAGTTTCCGGTCGTGGATACTTCCCGGGCGCTGTAAACGGCATCGACATCGCTGTGAAAGATTCCAAGCGTTTTGCAGACACGCAAAACTGGGGTTACTTCAACTTCGGTCACCATGCGCCTCCTTACAAGGCGTCTGCACCGGCTGCACCAGCTGAAGCATGCGCCCAGTGTCACATCGATAATGCCGATGAAGACATGGTCTATGTGGATTTCTACAAGCCGATCCTGACGCCGCTGCCGAACTAATCGTTCGCACAACGTCTGAGAAGCACCGGCTTCCGCCGTCGAAAGTGAAAATTCGGTGGCGGAAGTCAACTCATTTCTAAAGACCTATCCAAGAAGGAACTTCCGATGAAAATGCTTCGCTCAATAGGCGGAAAACTGGCGCTGACAGCGGCCTTGTCAATTGCTGCCATTCAAGGCGCACAGGCCGATATTGTGTCTGCTTATGGAAAATATGTCGATGACAAGGGTAACATCGCCCTGCCAGAAAACTTCCTGCTTGAGTGGGTCCATATGGGCAGCTGGGCAATTCTGGAAGGCGAAAAGGCCAGTGGATTGCACAATGTCTACGCACCTCGTGATGTGGTTGAATACTACCAAAAAAATCAGGCGTTCCCTGACGGAGCGATGATGATCAAGGAAGTTCGTGGTGCGCGTGGATCCACGCACACGACAGGCGAAGCCTTTTGGGCGCAAGATGTTGCGGTCTGGTTCATCATGGTCAAAGACACCCAAAATCGGTTCCCGGACAACGCCTTGTGGGGCGAAGGCTGGGGTTGGGCCTTGTATGAAGGCAAGGACCGAACCAAGCAGGTCGCAACAGACTACAAGAGTGATTGCCTCGGCTGCCATGTGCCGGTTCAAGATGCCGACTGGACTTATGTCTATGGCTATCCTGTATTGGGCGGCGACATCGCCAAGCACGCGCCAGCTGCTGAAGAGTAAGCGGTGCATGAACCCAAAAGGCTCCGTTGTTGGGTGTTTCTGACAGCGGGGCCTTTTTTGGTTTGAAACCAAGTTCTTGGTAAGGAACTTCCGATGAAAATGCTTCGCACTATCGGCGAAAGGCTGATGCTGGCAGCAGCCTTCTCAATTGCTGCCATTCAATGCGCCCAAGCCGATATTGTGTCTGCCTATGGAAAATATGTTGACGACAAGGGCAACATTACACTGCCAGAAAATTTTCTGCTTGAGTGGGTCCATATGGGCAGCTGGGCAATTCTGGAAGGCGAAAAGGCCAGTGGCTTGCACAACGTCTACGCTCCGCGTGACGTGGTTGAGCATTTTAAAAAGAACCATGAATTTCCTGATGGTGCTATGATGATCAAGGAAGTTCGCGGTGCTCGTGGCTCAACGCATACAACCGGCGAAGCCTTTTGGGCGCAGGATGTTGCTGTTTGGTTCATCATGGTCAAAGACACGCAAAACCGGTTCCCGGACAACGCCTTGTGGGGCGAAGGCTGGGGTTGGGCCATGTATGAAGGCAAAGATCGCACCAAGCAGGTCGCGACGGACTACAAGAGCGATTGTCTGGGCTGTCACGTACCGGTTCAGGATAATGATTGGACTTATGTGTACGGCTACCCCGTGTTAGGTGATGTCTCCAAATACGCTCCTAAAGCAGAACCCGCAGCTGACAAGGCGGAAGCTGCAAACATGAGCGAAGTGGATGAGGCAGCCTTGAAGCGCGGAGAAAAGGTCTTTCGCCGTTGTAAGGCCTGCCATTCTCTTGAGGCTGGCAAGCACCGCACAGGTCCATCACTTGCCGGCGTTTTTGGTCGCAAGGCCGGTGGTGCGGAAGGCTACAAATACTCTGACGCAATGCTCAATTCAGATGTGATTTGGGATGCCACAACGTTGGATGCCCACCTCAAAGACGTGCCAAACTTCATCCTGGGCAACAAAATGGGCAAAGTGTTTGCCGGTGGCGTTAAGAAGGGTGAGGATCGCCTTGCAGTTATTGAGTTCTTGAGAACGCAATAAGCTTAGATGCGCTGAACATGGCAGATCAACAATCACATGGCGTAATCTGAGGGACAGCCCTCGTGCTACGCTAGAGCTTTCATCAATGTGGAGGAGATGATGCAGCATTTTGTGGGACTCGACGTGTCAATGAAGGAAACAGCGGTCTGCGTCATC
>Ga0189285_100147_pt1 | contig 8660 bp, 9 predicted proteins | sample GEYOminimetaG_FD_130315 | JGI IMG/M metagenome (GOLD analysis project Ga0189285, IMG submission 130315) | Marine microbial communities from the Costa Rica Dome - GEYO mini metaG | ecosystem: Environmental > Aquatic > Marine > Oceanic > Photic zone | place: Costa Rica: the Eastern Pacific... | reverse complement strand
TCTGCCATCACCTGTAGCCCGTGGATAAAGCGGCTGCTCGGCTGACCAACGGTGTATTGAATCGCCATTTTATAGGCTTCCAACTTGCCATTATTCATCGGGAACTCCAATTCAACTGCAAAATCATCGAAGAGGGTATATTCGATCTCAGGCGCCCAATCAATACCCTTTGTGGAGATATAGCTGAAGGGAAATTCAGCCAAAGCATTGATCTCTAATTCACCTTTGGCCGCACCTAGGCCACGAACTAGGTCAAAGTTGAGTGGTTCAGGAATCTCAACTGTTTCATCTTCTTTACATGCTGTAAAGACCAATGTGAAAATCAGAAGGAAAGCTAGTCTGTTCATATTTAGGTTTTTGATCAAGTTCTTTTCTTCGACTCTTTTCAACCATTTTGGTTTAATGCCCATTCATGATTGCCTTCTACAGTAGGCCTTCGCTTTAGCTCAAACTCAGTATTTGATCGCAGATAGATATGTCCATGCTATAAAAAGAACTTGTAAGGGCACCCGAAACCATAGATAGCTCAGACCATTGCCATCAAAGGTTCCTTGCTGGTAGTTGACTTGTTTGACGGCCGCATAAATATTCGCTGGAAGCAGACATATGAAAAAGGCAATGAGTAACCATCCGGTAATAATTCTAAAATTTGATATCAAAAGTCCACAGGTTGCCACAATCTCAATAATCCCGGTCAGATAGACGATCTCAATTCTTTATGGAACAAAGTCAGGCAACATGAGCGACATACCTTTGGTAAACACAAAGTGTCCTACAGCTGTAAATAGGAGCATGGCCGACATGGCAATTCTTGCCGATAATGCAAATTCATAACTACTATTGAAGATCTTATTCACCACAATTGCAATGGCAAATACGCTGAGTAAAACGATCAAAGTTTTCATTTCTTTTTTATGACAAATCTCTACGCATTTGGCGCGCGAAACAATGAACCTAAGTTAATTAATGCGCTTCCGGATTCGGCTTAATGCCTGAGGTGTTACTCCAATATAAGAGGCAATGTATTTTAGGGGTATCTGTTGAAGAAGGTGAGGCTGTTCAGTAAATAGGTTTTGATAGCGCTGCTCGGCAGTTTCGTTGAGGAGTGAGAGCTCTCTTTTCACCTTTTTGAGATATAGATCTTCACTGGCTTTTCGTCCTATCAGGTTTCCTATTTCAGTCTCTTGATAAATGGTTTGCAGGTCATCAAAAGTTAGGCGCCAAAGAGTGGTTTTCGTTAACGCCTCTATCTGATAAGGCGATGGACTCCGGGTGATAAAAGAGTCATAAGCACTAACAAAGTTATTATTGAATGCAAAGGTAAAAGTCAGGTCGTTTTCCAACTTTGGAATGAAATAACGAACAATACCAGATTCTATGAACGAGAGGTGTCCTTCGACTTGTCCTGTTTTCAGAATAAGATGCTTTTTAGGGAATTCAGCTCGTTTCAACTTTGAACTAAATAGCTCCCACTCTTGCTCGCTAATATTTTGCTGTATGGCTAGTTCAAAGTGTTGTCTAATTTCTTTCATTATTGCCAAGTGAGTGCAAAGCGTTGAGTGGTCTGCCTATGGCCTATGCCTTAGGTAGACCATTCTTACCTGGCCCAAGATATGTGATATATTTTCTTTTTTCAGAAATAGATTCAATTAGCCTGAGGGCTATCCTTACCTATTATCTTATTCGTAATTATCACCAAGAGCAAATACGCTATTGCCAGTAGCCAACTGCCTGATGTTAGTTGTTTTAAATATTTCCAATTACCTGCTGATTCCAGACTCCGCTAACTACGGTCTTTTGGGTAAAAACCTCAAAATCAGTCGCTTTTCTTCCTAAAACTCTTTCCACATCATTTGATATTTCCTGATTATTGGGGTTGCCTAGTACTTCTTTGAACAAATACCCGAATAGCCACACGTAAGAGTCTGGTAGTCCGGCAGCTTTCATTCCAGCTTTAAATTCTTCGATGGAGATCGGTATATAGGCAATGTCTCTTCCGATGGCTTGAGCCATGATCTGTACGGCCTTTTCGAAAGTCAACTTTTCAGGTCCGGTTACCGTGATGGTTTCCCCGTTGTAGGAGTCGTCTACTAAAACTTTTGTCACTACTTCGGCAATATCATCAGCATCGACAAAAGGAATCTCAGCCTCGGGCATGGGTAGGGCCACCTGACCAGCTAATATGAAATCCAAGAATGCACCTTCGCTAAAGTTCTGATTGAACCATGATGCCCTTACCAAAGTGTAGTTGAGACCTGAATTTGCCACGATCTGTTCACAGGCCTCCGCTTCAGTTTCTCCTTTTCCGGATAGTAGCACTACTTTCTCAAGACCTGCTTTTATGGCGGCTTCAGTTAGAGTCGAAATGGCTTCTTTTGCACCAGGTACTGCCAGGTCGGGATAATAGACAATGTAGGCTCTGTCCATATCTTTCAGGGCAGGCGCATATGTGCTAGGGTCTTCCCAGTCAAATGCTGGGGTACCATTTCGCGATCCTACTCTTACCTGATGTCCTTGTTGAGTTAATCCTTCTACTACTCGGTGACCAGTCTTACCGGTTCCTCCGATTACTAAGATGTTATGTTTCATTTGTTGTTATTGAGTTATTGATCTTTGGGCCTAGGCCGCTTTTTCTAAATTCTTCAGCTTTTTGAGTTTACTTTTTTTGATGGTGTTTTTAATGAGTCCTATAAACCATGGAACACCATATCCATTTTTGGCCAGATGTTCTCCAGCGAACTGGTAGATGTGGGCATTGCCTTTGATACCGTGGCCATCCAATAAGCGGTTGTAGAAATTGAAAAGACAGCCAACTAAGATGGCTTCATGCAGCGCATCTTCTGACCAACCAGCGACTTTTACCTTTTCCACATCTGCTTCTATGAGTTTACTTGGGTTGAGCGTAAGCTTTTTTAGGTAATGAAATACGGGTTTAAGCGATCGCTTAATAGGGGCGGTGTCAACATCTTCTACTAGTTGCTCTATTACTTCGGGTTCAATGCCAAACTGTTCCGCTACAGCCTTGTGTGAACCATGACAAAAGGAACAGGCATTCAATCCTGAAACATAGGCTGCCATGATCTCGCGTTCGGCTTCAGTAAAGGCAGATTTTCCGCGCATGATCTCTTGCGAGGCTTTGTCTAAAGGACCTAGCCTAGGGCGGTCGTTGAAAGTGACATCCGTAATATCTGAGTTTTGATCTAGATAGCTAAAAAAGGCCATTTGATATGATTTAAAAGGTTTTACTTATTTGATTCAATGAAGATGACAAGTGTCATCAGTAGAAATGAGACTAGCGAAAAGCCAGTTCTTATTACATGGAGTTTGTTCCAGTTAGACTCGTAGTGCTTTCTGAAAGTACTTGCTTTCTGGGCGCTTAGCTCTGCAATATTGAGTGTGTCCAATTCATTGTTCAAAGGCACATTGCCAAAGGCTGTCACTCCGAAAGTACCGATGGCATAGGCGATGAAGGCAGCTAATGTGATTCTAAATAATAGCTTTCCATTGTCCAACTCATAATAGCTTGCCATGCCCAATGCGATCATTGCGCCAAAGAAGACCACAAAGAATACTGGGTTAAGAATTGCTCTATTAATAGACTGCATGGATTGGAGGTAACTGATATCTGGTATTTGCTTGTTTCCAGGAATGACTGATACCTGCCAGGCCAGGAAAAAGCCTGCAGAAAGCCCAGCAAGAATTACTGCACTATAAAGGCTGATCACTTTGATTGATAATTCCATTTACATTTCGCTTGATTACGATTGTAAAATTGAGACTAGGATACCGGCTATACTTGACACTTTGTGCCAATGATTTGACATTTTAAGCCAAAGTGGTGAAAATCAGCTTTTTCTGAATTCTATTGGGGCTAGGCCTGTCCATCTTTTGAAAGCACGGTTAAAGGCGCTTTGCTCTGAGAAGCCTGTCTCGAAGGCAATTTCTGCAATACTGCGAGATGTGTTTTTCAATAAGTCTTTGGCGACCGCTTCTTGGGTTTTCTGAATAATGTCGCGATAGGAGACCCCTGCTTCAGAAAGTCTGCGGGTAAGAGTTCGATTGCTCATTCCTACATGCTCCGCTATTTGATGGATACTTGGAATACCACTGGGGAGTGCATCTTTGATCAGTTCTTCCACATCAAAAGCTAGTTTGCTTCCAGCTATTTTGAGTCCGTTGGTCTCCTCATTAACTCGTTCTATTAAAAACTGATTAATGCTGGCATCTGCCTTGGCCGTGCGCATATTTAGGTCTGCTGTTTTATAAGAAATGGAGTAGTGGGGTTGATCGAAAAGGATAGGGCATTGAAAAGCGGTTTCGAAGCTACTGAGATCTGAAGGTGCTCGATGCTTGAAGCTAACTTGTGTTGGTCGAATATCCGTTTCTGTAATAGCTTGTAATACCACAACTGTTGCGGAAAGACTTGCCTCGGTAGAAAGTTCTAACCCTCTTCTGTGAGCTTCTCGGTTGAGATGAATATGAGATAGTTCGCCTTGTTCTTCGATCTGCCACATGAAGGTGTTGCTCAACAGCTTGAAATACCGGTCGCTTCGCTCAAAAATTTCACCAACTGTAGAGCATGTTCTCCAAGAGAGACCCAAAACACCATAATCATCAATTTTCATTTGTTGGCCTACTCTTACCCCAAAACCAGGTCCGAGCGCATCGTCCAAAGCTTCATGAATATCAAAAAACTCTTCAGCTGGTATAGCTTGAAGCCCTTCAATTGCTTCAAATGGCGTTTTAAAACTATTGAAATCATCTCGTTTCATGCCCTCAGCGATGGCGCAATTGAGCATTTTCTGGTAAAGATTGATCGAGAAGTATTTCATTGTCTTACCAATATACAAGACATCTTCATTAGCACTAAGTTTATGACGGTCGAAGTGCTGAAATCTTAAGTGTTCAATAGAAGATCCATTTCGTCAAAAGTACTTCGCGAACTTCGACATCTTTACGACAAGTGTGTAACACTTCTTTAAATGATCTTATTTCGATCTCTCTACTTAAAATACCAGTTTCTAAAAAGGAGATTTAAACCATAGACTTATTGTAGTATGTTGCCTTTTCAAAATCCCTGATATTGATAGATATGATAGGAACTTCGGGAAACATCGCTTTTAATTCGCTCGCAATATTCTCCGATAGCCTCTTTTTTTGGGCAATGTTTCGGCCTTCCATAATATTAGCAAACACGTGAATAAAATCATCTTGTTTATTACCCACGATATAGTGTGTAAAAGGATTGATCCTGATCTTGATATCACCTTTGGCAAAAAGCCTAGTTAGATCTGCTGTTTCATAAACCTTTTGCATGATCTCTTGGGGTGATTTTTGACGAATAATGTTCTCAGAACAATCAATGACAAAGTGCGGCATAATTTTTTGGTTAGTTATTACCATTAGGTGTAAGGGCGGCTGATACTTGTGCACAGTTCAGCCATGATTCATGGCTTTGCACGATCAACCATTCTTCATTTTGCTTTTGTAGGGTGGCTGTCCAAGTGAGTTCACCGTTAAACTCAGGCACACCTTTCAATTTCAACTTGAGCATGACAGGCAATGTAACAGTTGCCACTTCACTAGAAAGTACCTGAATGTGCCAACTTTTAATGGTGTTGTGCAATACTTCAACGGAAGGGCCAACAGCTTGGTAAGCTTCTCTCAAACCAGCCAAAGAATGCATAACGCCATCAGAAATAAAATAAGCATTGGGGTCATCTGAGTAATGATTGAGTCCTGTTTCAAAGTCCATATTGTTCGAGTACTCAAACACTTTTGTGACAACTCCTTTGGCGGATTTCGAAATTTCTTCCTTTTCTGAAATAGTTAAAGGGCTAGTTGGCTGCTGACATGACCAGCTTGTCAAATAGATGATGGAGAATAAAATAGCTGATCTCATTTTAGAGGTTTTAAGCAATGTTATTTAATAATGGATACTATTCTTTAATCAGAAGAATCCTTAATATTTTAATTCAATTTCTCTATGTGGAAGAGTTTATTCATTTGCACATTGATCACACTTTCAGGAGTAAGGCGCATCAAGAACTGCATAATGGGTTGCGCAATTTTGTGATGGGCCATCTGACCCATTTGCCATGAGGTATTGACAATGGTATCTACTTTCTTCCTTCTCTTTTGCTCAAATAAAGCAAATGCTGCATTGGTATCAGATATGTGCTCAGCAAGCAAATGACTGATGTAATAGGCGTCTTCAATACCTTGACAAGCACCTTGCCCCATGTTTGGTGTGGTTGCGTGAGCAGCATCACCAATTAAGCAAACGCGATTATCGTACCATGTTGGAATTTTTTTAAGATCTTTCAGCATGCCTTGATGTATGGCATCTGGTTTTGTAGCCTTAATTAGCTCTTTTACTGCAGGCGAAAACTCTTGAAAGAGGTCATAAATGTGTGCTTTTAAATCAGTATTCCTATCTTTTTGAGCATTTTGAGCCTTGGCTACAGCAAACCAATAGACCCTGTCTTTTTGAATAGGTGAAAATCCAAATCGAATCTGCTTGCCCCAAGCTTCCTTGCCAAAATTGATAAATTCATTGGGTAGTCTCATATCTGCAATTCCTCGCCAGCAGACTTGCCCTGAGTCGCGTAATGTTGCGTTTGGAGCTATGGCATGCCTCACCTTTGAACCAATACCATCTGCACCTAAAAGTAGATCGACTTGAGATTGGCCGTTTTCAAAGTCTACTCGTATACCTTCAGCTGTGATTTGGTGTTCCTTGTACTTTTTATCAAGCTGAACACTGTTTGATGATCGTAATTGCTTGAATAATATTTTTTGCAATGCAGCTCGATGAATGGCTATGGTTCTATTGCCTTTCTCGTCTTCAACCACACTGTTCTTTATTCTTTTGAATGGTACAAGTTGTGCATTGGTGATCTCCATTTTATGAAGCTCATGCCCCTGTTGCTTGATTTCTTCTTTGAGTCCCAACCAATCCAATACCTTAATAGCATTGGGCTGCAACCAAATCCCAGCACCTATTTCATTCAATTCCTTGGCTTGCTCGTAAACTGCTACTCTGATTCCAAATTTTTGTAAGGCGAGAGCAGTGGTAAGTCCTGTGATGCCGCCTCCTATGATACCCACTTTCATTTTGGTTGGATGAGGTTTGTTGAATCAACGAATTTTACTCGTTAATAGCCATACTTTTCAAGAATGATTTTTAACAAATTCTAATGGACTGATATTGGCTTCAGCGCATAGATGACTTCTGCATCAACCCAGAAGATATCACCTGTGTCACCACCATAGCTTCGATGAAAGAAAAAGTATTTGCCATCAGGTGTAATACTGCCATAGGCATCTGCGAATTCTGAATTGATTTCTGCGCCCAAGTTTAAAGCAGGCCCCCATGATCCATCATTTTGTTTGAAACTAATATAGAGGTCGCTCTTGCCGTATCCATTTTCTCTTTCGCTGTCCCAGATCAAATAGGACTCATCAGGGGCAATGAAAGGATGTGCTGTCCATTGACCTGAGTTGATCTCATCACCGAGTAGTTCAGGCGCCTGACGTACCCCATCTACAACCTCAGAAATTCGAATGACATCTCCGCCTTTATAATCATCGAAAACATAAGTGCCTTGTTCAGAAGAGGTAAGTCGCATAAGACCATATTCTTCATTGTTAAACATGGGGCCTAGGCTTTTTACTTCTGACCAGCCAGTGTCACTTCTATCTCTGTATTTTCTTCCCAAATGGAGCGTATTGCCATCGGTAGAGACAAAGGGTTCTCCAGCTAATGGAGGCACCAAGGATTCTGTCCACTGGCCATCTTGCTTTTTTATCACCACTAATGTGTTACGCTCATATTCACCACCTCTTCTCCTAAAATAGAACTCCCTTAGATCGGGAGACCAGGCCGCCTCAGCTTCTCTGTGCTCTGTTTGGATGATATCTGGTGCGAATAGTTGAGTGATCAAGCCGGGAGGTTGTTGTCCGAGATAAGCCGTGACTTTGGTAGAAGCATCGCCTTCACCTGATTGTTGGTTTTTAGTGCTACAGGCATGTAAAAACAGCGCCATAATCAGCGTCACGAAAATAGATGATTTGCTCATGTTTGAGTTTTGATTTTGTATTGGAACGTAGGGGATAAGAATAAGTTGAGCTGATTTTCCTGATAGATAAGAACTGCTATTCTTAATGAACAACACTATGGTTAAAACGTTTTGATCACCCTTAGTAGGGCAGACCTGGAGGTGTTGCCTTTATCGAACTTGGGTCCAATTCCAAACTGGACAGCCAGGCCGTTTTCCATCTCATAATGTACTTGAGGTAGGAAATGGAGAATCATTTCATTGGTATCAATCAACTGGAAGGTGGTGTTGGTGTTGTTCACTTCTAAACCCAGCACCCAATGATGGTTGAGATTGGCAAAGAGGGAAGCGTTGAGTACCAAAGTATAATCCTGTGCTGCTCTATCAGAGCCATATTCTAGCATCACACCAAAAATTCCCATAGCACTCCAAACCTCATTGAAGCGGTAAGCCGGTACATAGAGCAAATTGAGCTCTGTGAGGTTTTCGTGCGTATAGCTTTCTGCCATCACCTGTAGCCCGTGGATAAAGCGGCTGCTCGGCTGACCAACGGTGTATTGAATCGCCATTTTATAGGCTTCCAACTTGCCATTATTCATC
>Ga0189285_100146_pt1 | contig 8746 bp, 9 predicted proteins | sample GEYOminimetaG_FD_130315 | JGI IMG/M metagenome (GOLD analysis project Ga0189285, IMG submission 130315) | Marine microbial communities from the Costa Rica Dome - GEYO mini metaG | ecosystem: Environmental > Aquatic > Marine > Oceanic > Photic zone | place: Costa Rica: the Eastern Pacific... | reverse complement strand
AAATCGCCACGCAGGCATGAGACCCCCGCTCGGGCTACGCCCTCCCGGAGCTCTCATGCCTGCGCCGAAAGTGGCCGACTTTTACTCCGCCCAGTGGCCTGATTTTACGCCGCCGTTGACAGTTATAGGCCAAACAGTGACATCAAATCGGCATCAACTGCACCATCAAAATCTGGGATCAAACACCTAGGGTCAGGACCCATTAATTTGATTGGAATGGCGTAACAAAAAGCCATGAGCTGCAAGGAAAAGCGCGACGAGCGGACTTCTTGTCCGGTTGAGCGGTTTGACGGAGCAGGTCGAAGCTGTTTTTACGTCCCTGCGGGATAGGGTGAATTTGGCCGGCACCGTCGTTGCAAATCTTTGAAAACCGGACGGTTTCCTTCAGCCTTGCGCCTCGTATCCGAACAAATTCACCCCTACCATTCCATCCAAATTAATGGGTCCTGACCCTAGCAAGGTGGGGGTTTACAACGAACAAAACAACATCCAAAGTAACCGAGCGAACCTTCCATGATTACTTGCAGGCCGAAAAATATACTAAGTCCTATTAATTTAACCAGCTATGTAACTTTTGATGGTCATACATTTTCAAATAAAATTCGGTCTATTAATTCCAAGGTGTTACTCCGTTGAGCGGCGTCAACTTACTGACCGATGCACGTTGTTTGATCAATAGCCCCAAATTCTGAATTTTGAGATCAAACGACCTTATCTCCGGAGTAAAAGGTAACCATGCCCGCCATGTTAAAAACACCTTCGCAGGATGTTCAGTTAAATCGATATGGCAACCATCTAAGTTTAACTTAAGATCAACAACCTCATTTGTGATTCTACGTATACGGGCAAAAGGACGATATTCTGGAAGGGTGAATTCAATTTGCGGAAAGTCATGGCGGAGGTGAATTAGACTAACGGCTTCACCACCTTTAAAATAACTTGGGTAAATCATATGAGCAGGTGCACACTGATAAAAATGATAGTCAAAATCCGCCGGTAATCGCGGATGAACTTCATCCAGCCAAGCCTGATCGTAAGTTCCCGTGTATTGTTGTCTTTGTCTCCACCAAGGAGGTATTGGGGCGCAGCCATAAGGCTCATAATAATCACCATCTTCTGGGAGCTGATCGTGAGGCCTCAAAATATTGGGAGCGCGTACGGGCTTTGACTTCGGTGTAAATTCTGGATGGAGAAATCCGCAACCGATAGGGTTTTCACGAACCGCATCAATTCCACCATCTTGATCAGTTGGAAACACCCCTCCGTAGGTATTTTCCCAGGATAGCTTTACGGCAACAGATTCATCTGGTTCACTTAGCGCCCATTTCCCGTTCTGCCCCGGCTCCTCACCATATTGGTCGTCCTCATACTGCCATTCTCGGTTTCCGCAAATTTCAAATGCATGAGTGTTCCCGTCGAAGACTAATCCACACCGCCATGTGTTCTGATCGTAATGCCTCGGCTTAGCAGCCCATCCGATTAACGTTAGGTCGGCTTTTGGTTTATGGGGAACAAGATCAGAGCATCGAATAAGTGGGGTGTTATGTGGATCACCGAGATATCTGTCCTCCAATTGGATGGGATCTTGGGGTTCCGCAAATATCAGAGGATGTCCGGGATAAATGTGGAAGGTGCCACGAACGGCAATCACTCCCATCATTTCACCAGTTCCAGCCCGCATCTGACGAAAGGTTATTGAAGAAAGCCCCTCGTCATTTATCAAGTCCATCATGTCCAGTGAGTATCAATGCTTTTTTGGAAAATTAGTTCACCAATTGTGTTCTTGCTGTTCATCCAAAAGATCTCGCGATTTCGGATAGCATACTTGCCTTCAAATCTAATATTCGGAGCATGTTCTTTTGGCTCACACACGTCGCCGACAGTTCCGGATTTTACACCTTTCTTTGTTCCGGGTTGGTCGCCTGTGCATTTTTCAATTTTTGTCACCATATTGTATGCTTTTCGCCCCCCGAGCCTTACTGAATTCACTGGATTCACGTCATCGGCAGGGTTTGCTACTATGGAATATGGAATGGGGACCACACTGTTTCCAATGGGCGTTAAACACACATCCGGCGATATAGAAACGACAAGCGCCTTTTCTACACGAGCCAATTCGCGCCCCGACCATCCACCGGAATGTTGCTGCCCCGGATCACTCGGATAATCGCACAACTCATAACCATCTTCATCTGAATGAGGGGAAGGCGCTTTGCTCATATTTCCTGCTCCCGAAATTATACTGCTGTTACAAATATTCTAGATCAGTCATCAACAATCTATTTTGAACAAATTTTAAGTATTAATCCCACTTACTCATAATTTCTTGAGAAAAACTCTTTCTGCTTCAGCTTTTCACCGTTATTCCACTTAAACAATGTCATCCATTCACCAGGGTGGTCATCAACAAGCATTGAGTCTGCAGCCTGATTAAGATCATCAACCGCAACTTCGAAATCAATCTCGTTTACCAAACTAGCAGCTATTTCCAAGAGCTTCTCGCGACCGCGTTCATAGAAACTATCATCTCTAACACCATCACGAAGGTCAGTATAAACCTCTAATTCACCGTAGAAACCAAATGTATTATCTTCATACTCTTCAATTCGATCTATTATTATTTCAAAATCAGCGGCTAAAAAACCAATAGAACTTTGATCCAACTCATATATTACCTTCTCAAACCTATTTTTGAGGAGTGGTGGGTCAGAGAACAGCTTCATATTTTTCGAATTGGCATAAAATTCAACGATATGAGCAGATGCAAGCCGCGAAACGTCCCGAATATTCGGATTTTGATCAATGAAGTTCACAAACTCCATCCCTATTTTTTCCTTAGGCGGCAAATCTTCCTCTTCGCCTTCGTCATTACTAAGCAGTGTTTTAAAACTGGTCAGAAACTCAATTTCATTGCCTTCAGCATGAATTGCATAGCTCTCCAATACTTCTTTTGGTGTTTTTTCCTGATTTGGAATCAGAAGCATAGGTATTTCATCACGAGCATCTTCAAAAATAATAGAATTCGAAGCGAGCAGGGCAATGTATCTCAGAAATAGTATTTCCAAAATATTATCTTCAAAGTTAATTACATTTGCCTGTTCAGTGATGGATAATATACCCGTCCCTGATTTGTTGTTGATTTCATACGAGCCACCGCCAGAATCAATAAAATTATACTGTTCTCCTTTGAAAACATCTTCCCACAGTTCAGATAGATTGGGGTTTTCGGATATTTGAAAAATTAACATCTCACTTCCAATTTGGTCCTCTGAACCCAGCCACAGCAACCATTCCGTTGGGTGTGATAATTGATTGAAAATATTGCTTCATAAAACTACGCTCTACAATGACAACGTATTTGGTTAACGGAACATCTGGGTTTGAGCAGGCCATTTCATAACGAATGAGCGCATCAATTTGATTTGTTCTGATAAGTCCCCATTTGGACTGTCGAAACTTCCCTCGATTTTTTGCCCATTCATTCCAAATCCAATCCTCAAGAGAATTGGGTGATGTGTAAGAAGTAATTGCAAAAATTGCCAGAAAGGGAACATTCTCGGCCTGAGCTTTTCCACCTCTTCGCCCCCCCCTAGGCTTTGGGCGTTTGGTGGTCCTTTCCTGTTGACCTCTTTTTGTCCCATACAGCGATTGTTTATCGACTGTTGCAGCAGAAGATTTAGCCTCAAGAATCAAGCAACCAAGTCGGCTCGGATTTGATGCCGTCGGCGATATACCATCTGCAACCGGGGCTTTACGTTTGACTTTTTCGTAGTGGACTGAACACTCGTTGTTTCCACATTTAGCCTTTTGATATCGGGCCCACCGCGCATTTTGTGTAAAGGGTGTCTCTAGACTAGATTTCCAAGCCGCAGCATCTCCAGGTACACAAGCATTGTGCTTGCCATAGCGCCCGCTCGTGCGAGCAAAAGCAACAAGGGCTTGCCTTTGGTTTTTGTGATATTGGCCGTCAACGAAATTCATGATTATTCTACTAGTTGACATCTACATCTTTACCATTAATTTGAACAGGACCGGAAGAAGAAAAGTTGAATCTCGCCCCGGTTATTTTAATATAACCAGATTTATCCAAGCTTATTTGTGATTTACCACATGTAATTACCATTTTTGTACCGACATTTATGTGGTACGTCTTTCCGACGCTTGACATTTTGGAAATCCCGACAGCTTCCATACTTGAAATGCCGACCGTTTCTCCTTTATTTTTCTCAATCGTAATTGTTTGATTGCCCTCCCCAGGGTTCAAGAGACCTGGTAAGCCCAACGCATCACCAACTGCGCTAATTCCACCAGTCAATTTACTGACAGTATCATTTACGATTTGCCCAATGCTTGATGGGCCAACACTTAGCGTCATATTGCCTCCAATAACCTCATCATGGTTATTGGTAACCTCAACAGCTTTGTTGTGACCAACCGATTGCACCCAATTATTATCTATGCGCTCGGTGTGATTGTTGAGCGTTTTTTCATTTCTATCCTTCTGCGCATGAATAAATATCTCTTCCCGTCCAGAATCATCTTCGAAACGCAATTCATTAAACCCGGTACCCTTATGGCTTTCAGACTTGATGGTCATTCGTGTCTTGTGGTCTGGCAATTTGTATGGCGGCATGTTTTGGGCGTGGTAGGTGCGGCCTGTGATGATGGGCTGGTCGGGGTCGCCTTCCAGGAAGTCCACGATGACCTCCTGCCCAATGCGCGGGATGGAGATGTGGCCCCATTTGGGGCCTGCCCAGTTGGAAGCAACGCGGATCCAGCAGGAGGACTTGTCGTTCTTCTCTCCATGCCGGTCCCACGGGAACCAGACTTTCACCCGGCCATATTCATCGCAGTAAATCTCTTCACCGTCCGGTCCCGTCACATGGGCGATTTGCGGACCATCCACCAGCGGCTTGGCCGGGCGGCTGGGGCGATAGGGAAGTCGGGCGGGCATGGCCTTGAAGGAGGCGGAGTATGTGGCCGGTCCCCCGCCTGCTTCCTCGCCAAGCGCCTGCGGCTGACTGCCATGGTGCGAGACGGTCAGCAGATGCCACGCCGTGTTGCAGGCGTCATTGGGGTGGTCTGTGAGCGCCATCTTGAAGCCTGGAGACAGGTGAATGGCATTGGTGCGTCCCTGCCCCGTTGTGGCATCGACACGCACAGCTTCCTGACGGTATTTGGTGAAGGGTTTTCCCGCGGCATCCTGCTTGTAACGGCCCGGATAGTCGTAAAGGGCGTAGTCCTTGGCAGAGCCGTTGTCTTCTTGGCGATCCACCTTGTGCTGCTGACTGTAGGGCGGGTTCTTGAACGTGTAGTCCCGCTGGGTGTAGCTGGTGGAGCGCAATTGCTCCTTCAGCGAAAACCGATTGCAAAAAACGCCCTTTACCGCCCCGCTGGGCATGGCGTTGTATTCAAGGCTGGACTGGCCTTCCAATTCCGCCACGATCTCCGAATTGTCGATGAAGTGCAGCGTGTGCTGGCCATTCTCGCCATAGGTGAAGTAATACCAGATGCCTTCTTCGGCTGCGCAGCGCTCAATGAAGTCCAGATGGCTTTCCCGGTATTGCACGCAATATTCGCGCGCCTCGTGGCTGCCGGTCAGCGACCACTTCACATCCTCAATGCCATGCTCCTTCAACAGCTCCTTGATGATGTCGGGGATCGATTTTTGCTGGAAGATGCGACAGTCCGAGCCATGGGCCAGACGGTGCAGCATGGGCAACAAGGTGATGGAATAGAGCGTGCGGTGGAAACCTTCCTCACCGCGCGAAATCTGCGCAATCACACCGGCATAATGGCGCACACCCAGATACTTGTGGTGGATGGTCAAGGTGGCCGGTGTGTCCAGCAGCGCATGAAGGTCCACATTTGGATCATCTGAGGCCAGCTGCACATCGACTTCGGTGAGGCCAAACAGGGCCTCGGACACCGTAAAGTCATAAACAAGCAGCGCCGTGTCACCAGCGGCAGGCGCGGTGAAGGAGAAGGCAATATCCTGATCCTGAAACAAGGCCGGTATCCGCGCCAGGACGTTCATGACAGCACCTTTCCATAAGTAAACGCCTCATGAGGCCATTGAGACATCGGGCTTAAAAGACTCATGACCCGTCTCCCGTCTTCTTGCGGCACTCTGCAGCTAAAAGCGGGTGGTCGGGCAGCTGATCCAGAAAGCCGGTCACTTCCAGCTCGCCCCGATGGTCCTGCCAGACGCTGTCTCGATTTGCCGTTGGCACATCGCGCCCGGAAAGAACCACCTTTTGGAGTCCGCGCTCCGGCAGCTCTCCGGAGACATCCGGCTGGACCTCGCAAGCACCTTCGCTTGAACCGGCAGCAGAGCCAGACCGCTGGACCGCATGCTGCCACAGGCCAAGGAGGCGATCCTTTACCGCTCTCACCTTGCTTGCGACAGATCCGGCCATCGGTCAGTCTCCAGACAAAATCTCTATAAACGCCGCCAACCAGACCTAAGCCAAGGCGGCAAATGCCCTATCCGGATGCCACGTATGAACGTGGCACCCGAACAGGCTTGAAGAAAAAGACGGCTCCAGGTAGCGGGGGTAGAGTGCACCTGGAGCCGCAAGAGAGGGATTAAAACAGGACCGGCAAGAGAGGCGCTCCGTTCAAAGTCCCTCGAACTGCAAAGGCTTAAAGCTCCACCGCCTAATCAGACAGCTGGGGCGCGCCAGTCGTCAGAACCGGACGTACCTGCAACTGTGTGTTCCCACATGATCTTGCGGTAGGACAGCTCAACAAGAACCAGCTGGGTGTAGTCGGCATTGTCCGGGTTCTGGCAATGCGGCAAGTTACAATCGATGTCTGTCACCAAGGCGTCTTCAAGCGTCGTGGTGAAGAAATGCTCCTGCTTGCCTGCAGAGTTGGTGCGGAACCACTTCACTTCACACTTGGTCAGCATCTCGCCGGTGCACAGCGCGTTGTAAAGTAGCGGCACGGCCTTGTTCAGGCTGCAGGTAAACTTGAACGGCGTGTGGACGCGCTGACCAGCTGGCTGGCCGGATTGCGGATCGCGCGGGATGACAACCTTGTGGTCAACCGCCTGCACCATGATCTCGTCTTCATGGCCTTCTTGCCACACATTGCCGACGGAATCTTCGGTAAATGCACCTTGGGTGATCGGGCCCTGGGTTGCCCCTTCAATCGTAATATAAGCGGGAGTTGGCATGACTGCTCCTATATTAAAAACTTCTGCGGCCCTCGCTGCACAGCCCCGTGCCCGAACACCTTTCTCAAATCATCAGCCCGCATCCGCCGGACCGTGCCAATACAATTACAAACAACGTGCCAAACTCAGAGAAACTGGCAACAATTATATTAAGTAATTGTAATAAAGGAATATTCAAACATAAAAGAGGAGGCTATCGACAAGGCTACCACCGGCAAACTGGCCAATTCTGGCCAAATAGGAACCACTTCAAAAAACACAACCAAAACGCAACCTGATTAAGTTATTGAAATAATTACACACTCTTGTTTTGGCCAACAATGACCAAAGCTGGCCAAATTTGGCCAAGGGCTAATTGTCACTAATATCCCAAATGCTTAGGCGTAAAATATAGTCTGAATTCCCTTGGAGCCCATGGCACCTCACGAATAATTTCTGGTACGTAAAAGCTAAAAAGCCGTGCCAACATACTTATGCAAAACTCAAATCAGGGTTTTGAATCTTATTAATAGCGATCTCAAGCATCGTACTTTCGGAGATATTAAAAAAGCGGGCATTAAGCCCGCTTCCTCAATATTCCCTGTCTGGCTGCATCAGGCAGGCAGTGCATGGGTTCCGGTAAAAGTTACATGGCCGATGCCTGTATCAACCTCTCGGCGTTTCACCACGATTTCAACATCGCGGTTGAAGAGCGTGAGGAAGCCCATAAGACGCTCCACGGAATACTCCCGGAACTGACCATTCAACATCCGGGATACTTCCGGTTGGGTAATCCCCATGACCTTTCCGGCTGCCTTTTGGGTCAGCTTGCGATTGTCGATAATATCTTCAATCTCACTGACAATTTGTGCCTTGAGTTGGTGGGTTTCCGCGTCAGGATACCCTGTGTCCGCAAAGACATTGCGGCAACCAACTTTCACCTGTTCCTTGCTCATGCTTCGGTCTCCTGTTTTGGTGGGTTACTCTTATAGTCCTCTTCCGCCAGCCGCAGCCGTTGCCTGATGAGGTCTAAATCCGTTTTGGGCGTTGCAATGCCCTTTTTGGACTTCTTCTTGAACGCATGGAGGATGTAGACAACCTCCGCGAATTTTATTGTATAAACGGCACGAAAGGTGTCGCCGTCATGGTCTGCGATAATTTCTATGGAACCACTTTGTGCGCCCTTTAATTTCTTGGAATTACGAGTGGTTTTTCCTTCCTGCACCCTATGCAGGGAATACCCGACGCTATCATGCACCTGCTGCGGAAACTCCATGTAGTCATCGTAGCTGGAACCGACCCAGCGGAGTTCCTTCAACAAGCGGCTTTTATCTTCCATTATAACATTATGAGTTTTTACTCATATGTTGTCAAGCATTTTTCTGACAGGGTGCAATCCCTTGCACCTCTTCCGTGCGCTAAACGCTAGAGCAGAACAAAAATAGAACTAGCCGGTTCATGCAGACTGTCAACGGCGGCGTAAAATCAGGCCACTGGGCGGAGTAAAAGTCGGCCACTTTCGGCGCAGGCATGAGAGCTCCGGGAGGGCGTAGCCCGAGCGGGGGTCTCATGCCTGCGTGGCGATTT
>Ga0189285_100145_pt1 | contig 8899 bp, 4 predicted proteins | sample GEYOminimetaG_FD_130315 | JGI IMG/M metagenome (GOLD analysis project Ga0189285, IMG submission 130315) | Marine microbial communities from the Costa Rica Dome - GEYO mini metaG | ecosystem: Environmental > Aquatic > Marine > Oceanic > Photic zone | place: Costa Rica: the Eastern Pacific... | reverse complement strand
GCAAAGGAATGTTTGGCTTAAGCCTCTTCATTCTGCTCTCAGGACCTGCCATGGCTGATGTATCAATCGGCATAAAAACCCTTGAATCCGGTGACGTACAAGGTGCGGTGAAACAATTTCAAGCTGCTTTTGAGGCCGGCGACCCCGACGGTGCATTTTATATCGGGCGCCTTTTCGAAATGGGGCTTGGTACAGAGAAAGATATGCGCCGTGCAGCGGCACTTTTTACAGCTGCAGCAGAAAAGGGCAGTGCACTTGCACAAAACCGTCTGGGCCTTATGAATCTCAACGGTGAATTCGTCCTTCAGGATTACAAACGGGCTGCTGAACTAATCTGTGCCTCTGCTGAACAAGGTGATGCAAACGGCCAATTCAATTGTGGTTTGCTGTTTTCAGAAGGAAAGGGTGTAGAGCGTAATCCGGCAAAAGCCGTTGCCTATTGGGAGCTTGCCGCAAAATCCAATCAGGTAGCTGCTATAAACTATCTTGGCGTTGCTTATCGCGATGGTGTCGGGGCTACACGAGATCTTGAAAAAGCCTTCGAGTTTTTTTCGATCACAGCTGCTGCCGGAAATCCAATGGGTCTTCTTGAGCTTGCAAAAGCATATGCAGCAGGCGAGGGCGTGGAAGTCGATCTCGTAAAGGCATACGGATATGCAAACCTTGCTGCCGTTCGGGGTCTTGAGGATGCCAAAGTTCTTCGAGAGGATGTCTCTCTCAAGTTGGATAGTGCGTCACTCGAAAAAGCACAGCAATTCGCGCGTGACTGGAAAGCCGTTCCGATAGAACAGGCTGGATAGTCTAAAACCATGCGCTTGCTTTTCACTGCGTGCCTTTGGTGCGTCTTATTGCCTTCTGTAAACACTGCTGCTTCTGAAGCTGCGACGCCCTCTGCCGAAAGTAAGGCCTTTGTCGATTGGGAAGTTGTGTGTCGTTCGCTCGACGGTAGACGTACTTGCCAAATGCTTCAGCGTGCTGCCGCTGGCGAGAATGATCAGGAGGTTTTCCTGCTCAGTATCTCGCAGGGAAAAGGCAACGCGGCAGAAAACGTATTTGCTGTGATGACGGTTCCTGTCGGGGTTTATCTCGCTCCTGGCATTGAAATTAGAGTGGATAAACGTAAGGCCTTCAAGGTTCTTTACGAAGTTTGCGACCGTGCAGGCTGTCACGCTGGATTTAAATTATCCGGCACTGTTTTGACAGCTTTCCAAAAGGGAATTGAAGCCAAAGTGCGCGTCTGGACTGCTCGTAGCAAGGCTGTGGAGTTTCCCGTTTCCCTTAGAGGTTTTTCTAACGCCTATCGGCACTTCCGAGGCGAGGTTACTCAATGAAACACATTCTTCCAATTCCATTTGGTCTGCTTTTGATGGTGTTTGCTCAACTTGCTTACGCTGCACCCGTTGATGAGGGCAGGGCTGCGTTGAAAGAAGGGCAATATGGATCTGCCATAAAGGCATTTGCCCAAGGAATGGAAAATGGTGACCTAGACGCAGTCTATCATTTAGCCCAGATGCTTGAAGTCGGTTTGGGTGTCGGAGCTGATGTTTCAGCGGCTGTCGGGCTCTATAAGGAAGCTGCCGCAGGTGGTCATGTTCGGTCCATCAACAAGCTTGCACTTATGCATTATCGAGGCGCCGCCGGTGTTACCCAGGACTATGAAGAAGCTGCAAGACTATTCCGTATAGCCGCCGAAAAGGGCGATCGAAATGCGCTCTTCAACCTTGGCAAGATGACTTTTGAAGGTCACGGGGTTGAAAGGGATATCAAACAAGCGATTGCCTTTTACAAGCAGGCCGCTGAGCAGGAACATATCCTTGCGATCAATACTCTTGGTGCTCTTTATCTGGCTGGCGAGGCGGGCGAAGCAGATAGAGCGCGGGCTCGGCTGTACTTCGAAAGATCTGCGTCCTTTGGAAATGCTTTAGGACTGTTTGAAGTGGCAAGGTTGATCCTCGAAGAGGGGACGAGTTCTCAAAATCTGATAAACGCTCACACGTATTTGAATCTCGCGTCCGCCCGTTCACACCCGCAAGCACCTCAAGCACTTCAAGAACTGACATCTCTTATGTCACTGGAAGAATTGGAGAAAGCGCAGGCGCAGGCCCTTTCCTTTCAGCCGGAAACGTTTGAAGGGGACCAGTAAATGCGCAGATATCTGAGGTGCGCTGGCTTCCTCGCCGTTTGCTTGATGATACTTGCAACCAGCGCTGACGGAGTTTCAGCGCAGGGCGTGTCGGCTGGTGACCTGAGAAATCTGGCCAACGATATCCAGCGAGAGCAAGCAAATCAGGCAGAGTTAGAAGACAGACAGCGCGCGGCCCGGCAGGAGCGTGAACAGGCCCCGGCCCTCCAAGGGCCTGCTCCAAATCCATTTGCACCGGCTCCGGGCGGACCATGTTTCCAGATCCGGCAAGTTGTTGTGGAGGGGTGGGAAGCATTTGGGCAGAAACCAAATGGGTTTGCTCATCTTGTTGGCACCTGTGCAACTGCGGCTGATATCGCGTTGGCTCTCAATGATATCAATCAGTTTTATCAGGACCTCGGATACATCACGACCAGAGCCTATGCACCAGAACAGGATCTGGCGGATGGTTCTCTGGAAATTGATGTCGTTCCCGGACGTATTGAAGGTTACGTTTATGCCGACGGATCGCAGGCCGACGCGCGAGTTTATATGGCGTTTCCAGGCAAACGGGGCGATTTGCTTAACTTGCGACACATTGAACAGGGCCTTGAAAACATCAATGGTCCGAAAGCAACGTCGGCCCGATTTCAGCTGGTTCCAGGAGAGTTTCCAGGTGGATCCTTTGTTCAGCTCATAGTCGATGACAATAAGCCTTGGCATGTTGAACTCGGGCTGGACAATACCGGTTTTGAGACGACCGGGGTAGTGAAGACATCCGCCAGATTTGGTTATGATAACCTTTTCGGGTTGAACGATCAGCTCAGCATCGGTGGAACCTTTACACCATTTGACAATCGGGGCGCTCGCTATTCTGACAGCTACTCCGCGAGCTGGAGCGTTCCTTATCGAAATTGGTATTTCGGGCTGGACGTCGGTAAGAGCGGTTACTTCTTCAATCTGCAAGGCATCAATCAATCTTATCCTGTTGAAGGGCGGTCGAAATACGCGACCGTTTCTGCAGAACGCCTGCTGTTTCGCAATCAAACCACCAAGTTCTATGCCTATGGCGACTTGAAGCTGAGCAGAACCAGGACCTTCATCGATAATAACGAGATCGAAAGTCAACGCCGACGACTGACAATTGCTTCTCTCGGTTTTCGAGGGGAAACTAGCGTAGCAAGGGGGAAACTGTCTTGGGACGTGGCGGGTAAGTTCGGCCTAGATATCTTCGGCGCCAAGGTTCTCGAAAAAAGCGTCGTCAATCCTGAGTTTCGCTTGATCAAGGCAAGGCTTAATTTTGATCACCCATTGCCGTTTAAAGGCGTGAGTTATCGCGGCACCATCGCCGGCCAGTACTCTGAAGATATTCTTCCCGGGACAGAGCAGTTCACAATAGGCAGTTGGTCGACTGTTCGTGGGTTTCATGCTGACAGCATGTATGGCGACACTGGTGTTTTCCTGCGAAACACCATTGTTTGGGATGCCTATCGCGATGACATTTTTGATGTTCGCCTGAATGCTGGTGTCGATGCCGGATACGTTGAACCCTCGGATCTTAGAAACTGGTCCCAAGACTATCTTGTGGGGGCAAGTCTTGGCGCGGATATCAAGATAAAAAGCCGCGCAACGCTGACCCTACAAGTCGCTCACGCGCTCAGTCGGCCGGACCAAAATCCACCTAATTCACAACCTGCTTTTGAAGATGGGCGAACCGTTGGTTTCGTTGGCTTCAAGGTGAAATTTTAACGCGTTTTCAGTGATTTGATCGATTGTTGGGAGAGTTTTTGATGGGCAAGCTGGTTTATAAGCTGGTCTCATGGGTTCTGATCGGAGCCCTCGTTATACAACCGACTCTCCTGCATGCGCAGAGCATCGAGGTGGTTGGTCCTGATGATGGTCCTCGCCCGCGAGTGGACGAATCTTACAACGGCACTCCTGTTCTAAACATCAACACACCGAATGCTGCAGGTGTTAGTCACGATATCTATACCGAGTTCACTGCTGAAGATGTAATTCTCAACAACTCTGCCACCAACGTCGACACGCAACTAGGTGGATGGATAGAGGGGAACCCGAACCTCGCCCCTGGACAAGCTGCCAATTTGTGGATCGGCGAAGTCATTGGCGGCAACCAAACTCAGCTAAACGGTATTCTGGAAGTTGCGGGTCAATCCATGGACGTGGTGCTGGCCAACGAATTTGGCATCACCTGTAACGGCTGTGGTTTTGTAAATACAGGCCGGGCAACCCTGACAACAGGAACACCTCGGTTTGGAGCCGATGGCGCGCTCTCAGGGTTCGATGTTCGACAGGGAACCGTTACCATTGGGTCTGGTGGGCTCAATCCGGAAAGCCGGTTGGCTCTGGAAGACACCTCTCGCGTTGATGTAATCGCCCGTGCGGCGGCCGTCTATGGCGCAATGCGCGCAGACCAGCTGAATATTGTCGCTGGTGCAAATCTCGTCAACTACGATTGGTCGTACAATCCAGAAACCGGCGAAGTCACAGGTATCACCGAACAAGCCGGAACTGGTAGCGCGCCAGCTTTGGCAATTGACGTTGCTGCGCTTGGCGGAATGTATGCCAACGCAATCCAGATGGTTGCGACGGAAAATGGCGTCGGCGTCCGACTCGATGGTGAAATGGCGTCGTCTTCCAATATTGCCATTCGGGCTGATGGACGGCTGACATTGGGGGCTCCCTCCGGCAGTCATGTCCCGAAGATCAAGGCAAAGAAGAAAATTCAGGTCCGCAATCAGGGGCCGGTCGTTCTTGAAGGGGCGATCACCTCCGAGGATGGGGACCTCATCGACATCCGCACGTCCGATGCATTGACGTTCTCCGGGCAAGCCGACGGCGGCGCAATTACTTTGGAAAGTGCTGGTCTGGCGAACATTTCTGGTGCGATCAAGGCGTCAGGCGAACTCACGGTCGCATCAACATCAGGATCTGTCACCTTCGACGCAGCATCTGAGGTTTCTGCCGGTTCAATCGATATTGATGCCGTCAGCAATGTCTCGCTTTCCGGGAATAGCTCGGCTACCAATCATGTTGCAATTGACGCCGGCAGCGCGTTTAGCCAAGCCGCGAGTTCAGAACTTGCAGCTGGGTCGCTGGATCTAAAAGCCGCGACCATTGATCTGGATGGAACAACCACAGCTACCGCATTGGCATCGCTTACATCTTCAGTCGGGGGCATTGCCCTCGATGGTACGTTGAGTGGCCATGACGTCTCTCTCGTTTCGGCAACTGATATTACGAACTCCGGTATTGTTTCAGCAGCAGATCAACTCGTTGCAACCGCTGCAGGGACGATCACAAACGCTGCAACGATCATCTCCGGAAATGATCTGGCACTCTATGCCGACCAGATACTGAATTCCGGAGGGGTGATCTGGGCCAATGACAACATAACACTTGCCAAGACGGACGCCCTTGATCAGGCGTCTCTGGTTCAAAACACCAATGGACGTATTGAAGCCTTTCAGGGTGATTTGACCATCCGCGCAAAAGAAGTTGCCAACTTAGGCACCGCGCCAACCCTTGATACCAGCACCATTACGAAGCGGCTTGAAAGCGGAAGTGCAGGTGCAGTCGATCCGGTCCTTCAAATCAGTCGTTTGGTTGACCCGGTCTATCTCGACAGTTCAGGGAATATTCTGCCCGAACATGCTGATGAATATGCAGCGCTTTGGACAGACCTTCTGAAGGGGACCAACACCCTTTCAGATGAAGCGAAAAGCATTCTGAAGACATCTGTCGTTGATGGAAATGGCCTGACATCGACATTTTCCACTATGTGGGAAAACATGGTCTCCAAGTCCCAGGCAGCCGGGGTTACAGATCCGTCCGCTTTGGTGGTCTCCATGGTTGATCCATCAATTTTTGACACGGACGGATCAGTCAAATCGGAACACGCAGAAGCCTATCTCGATCTTTGGGAAACGCTTGCATCTGGCGGGACTACTGTTTCGGACGCAGTCAAGGACATCCTGAAGACCGATGTGCTTGAGACGGAAACTGTAACTGACCCGGACACTGATGCCACCAGTGAGGTGCCGACCAATACGCTCGTCAGCAACACGACTGACCACTGGACAGCCATGACTGCCGGGTCTGGTGCCACCTACGACATCGTCAAGATCCTTTATCAGGACCGGTTTAATGACGATGGTGTTCTCGCTGAAATGGTGGCGGGGGCGACGCTCAGCATTGTAGCAGACAACGTGAAAAATCATTTCGCCGATATGTCAGCTGGCGAAAACCTCGAGATCACAGCGGCCACCGTCGACAACAAGGCTTTGGGGGCCTCGAAGTTTCTTGTCGAGGTCCACAAGCGACCAGACTGCTTTACCTGCCACGAAGGGGAAGTTGAGTACTACGACACCTTCGGTGGTCGAATTGAGGCTGTCGGTAATGTCAACATCACCGGCAACCTGACCAACACAACCTTGCCGTCTTCTCAGCTCACCATGAGCGAGATTGTCTCGACCTTGAACGCGTTCATTGCTGAGAAACAAGCCGAGGGCGATACCGATCTGGCAGGGGTTGCGCCTGTAGCATCGAACAACGCGGAAATCCACGAGCACCGCAGCAACGATGAAATTGCACCCGAAGAAGGCAACGGGTCTGACATTCGAACCGTGGTTCAGGTGGATACCGGCAGCACAACGGATGTGAACACCGCGCCCACCGTCAATCCTTCCATCACCGCAACAGCTCCGGTCGATGCTCTGATAGCAGCTGGGCTCAACACAATTGCCGAGACAAATCCGGAATTTACGGATTACGCGAACTTTATTACCTCCAATTACATTCGGGAAGTCGACCGCGATCAGTATCTCGATGACATCAAACAAAACACCAATGAGACAATTCATGCCGCGCTGGAACGTGGAGAAGTCATTGGTGGTCCGGGTGACCTTGCTTGGCTGGATGAACCCATTTCTGTTCCTTCTCGCGACGGTGCGGGAACAACAACCATCGTTTCTTCCCAATCGCCTTTTCAGGTGGCCGCATCCGGCGCACTGATCAGCGGGGAAAATGTCACAATCAGTGGCTCAGATCTCAACAACTCGGGAACCATCATAGCGTCTGTTGATGCGACCATCACCGTCAACACGCTCACCGATGAACGTGGTCGCCTTGCCACAGATAGCGGCGAACTGGCCCTGACGGCGCTTGGCGGGATCACGCTGGATCGGACGCGCATTGATGCACAAACACTGGACGTCATTGCCGGTCAGGACTTCACCGGGAAAGGCGTCTCCATCGACGTTGAAACCGACGCCTCGATTTTCGCAGTTGCCGGTGTCACGCTGACATCCGCAACTCACGAATTTGAAGGCACGCGCGGCACAAATACCACCTTCAAGGCCACGCAGCAGACCCTGTCTTCGCTGGAAGTTGGCAACGATCTGTCGATCATTTCATCTGCTGACATCGTCCTTGCCGGGCTGGACGCAGAAATCGGTGGTGACACAAACCTCAGCGCGGGGCGCGATCTTTTCCTCGCAGCTGTCCAATCCAGCGCCAGTGTGTCATCCGGTGACAAGAAAAATGGCCTCGATCTGCAGAGCTCCATCAGTCACGTCACCGAGCTGACGACCGGCGGAGATTTTGTCGCAAATGCGGGCGGCGATGCAATCCTGATCGGCACGCAAATCGATGCAGGCGGCTCGGCCCAACTGGCCGCAACAGGCGATGTGATCCTTGCAGCCGCGCAGGACATCTATTCCTTCAGCAAGCGCAAGTCCAAGAAGGGCTTTTTCTCCTCAAAAAGCTCGTCACATTCAATCACGAAAGTCACCAACAAGGGCGTCAGCATTTCCGCCTCCGGTGATGTGGATGTGCTCTCCGAAACTGGTGATTTGACCACGGCAGGAACTGCCTTTGCATCCGGCAATGGCGACATCAATCTCTCTGCGGTCGAGGGCGATATTCTGGCGGGCACCTACACGGATATCTTCCAGGAAGAGGTTAAGAAATCCCGCAGCATGTTCTTCGGGCTGATCAGCTCGATGAGCCAGCTGAACACGGTGGACCGGTTCAACACGGGCACCTCTGCACTGGCTGCGCTTGATCTCAGCCTTGTCTCCGGTGAAGACACGACCCTGATTGGGGCAAACCTGTCCGCAGGTGGTCAGCTGAACATCAACACCGGCGGAGACTTCTCCGTTCAGGCGGCCATTGACAGCCAGCGGCTGGACTTCTTCTCCCACAATGTGGGGCCGGTCGTCATGACGACGATCACGGAAAGCAGTTTTGTTGAAACGGCTGTCTTCACCAAGCTTCTGGCCGGGCAGGGGATCAATCTCGACATCGGCGGCAATGCCTTCCTGTCCCTATACTCTCAAGCGGGTGTGGACGCACCCAATCCGGAAGACCTTTATCCGGAAGAACTTCTGGCGCTGGAAGGCCTGCAACTGCTGCAGCAAGAGCTGGCCAACGAGTATTTCTATGACAAGAAAACCCAACTCAGCCCGGCCTTCAAGGCACTGGTGTCCATTGCGATTGGTGCGTTCGTCGCGCCCTATCTTGTCAGTTCATTCCTTTCCTTCTTCTCTGGTCTAACCGGTGTAGCAACGGGAACTGCAGGTGCTGCAGCTGGTGCCGCCAGTGGAGCTGCGGCTACGGGAACGGCGGCGGCTACGGGAACGGCCGCTGCTGCATCGACCGGTGGCACATTCATGAGTGCCATTACCAGCGGTTTGGAAGCCTTCACCTCAACCTTCCTCGTCGAAAGCCTCGACGCTGCGGTCGCAGGTGATTTCG
>Ga0189285_100143_pt1 | contig 9013 bp, 5 predicted proteins | sample GEYOminimetaG_FD_130315 | JGI IMG/M metagenome (GOLD analysis project Ga0189285, IMG submission 130315) | Marine microbial communities from the Costa Rica Dome - GEYO mini metaG | ecosystem: Environmental > Aquatic > Marine > Oceanic > Photic zone | place: Costa Rica: the Eastern Pacific... | reverse complement strand
TCGCACCTCAAAGGATTCACCGATCATCGCCGCGTTGATTCGTGCTGCGGAAAACGGCAAGCAGGTGATGGCGCTGGTGGAACTCAAAGCACGCTTCGATGAAGACAACAACATCCAGTGGGCGAAACACCTGGAAAGCTCAGGAGTGCATGTCGTTTATGGAGTTCTGGGCCTAAAAACCCACACCAAGATCGTGCTGGTTGTGCGCAAGGAAAAGGAACGTCTCCGCAGTTATGTCCATATCGGCACCGGTAACTACAACTCGAAGACATCACGCCTCTACACCGATCTTGGCCTGCTTTCGGCACGACCCGAACTCGGCCAGGATCTGGTGGAATTGTTCAATTACCTCACCGGCTTCTCTAAACAGCAGGAGTTCCGCAAGTTGCTGGTTGCACCGGTATCACTGCGTAAAGGCATGGAACATCTGATTCGCCGTGAGATTGAACATGCTCAGCACGACCGCGGCGGCCATATCCGAGCCAAGATGAATTCACTGGTGGATCCAGGCATCATCGCCCTGCTCTACGAAGCCTCCCAGGCAGGCGTGAAGATCGAACTGATTGTGCGCGGCATGTGCTGCCTGTACCCAGGTCGCGAGGGCGTGAGCGACAACATCAGCGTGGTGAGCATCATCGGTCGCTTTCTTGAACACTCACGCCTGTTCTGGTTCGCCAATCACAACGAACCGGAGGTTTACATCGGCAGCGCTGATTGGATGCCAAGAAATCTGGACAGACGCGTTGAAGCTGTGACACCCATTGAAGAACCAGCGCTTCGGGAGCAACTGGAACGCTTGATGCAGATCTATCTCGATGACAACCGTGGATCATTCGATATGCAGACCGATGGTTCCTTCAGTCAGCGCCATCCAAAGGGCGAAGAGTGTAATTCGCAGTTGAGCCTGATTGAAACCTGGAGAAAAGGGCTGGTCGCGAAAAACTGATCAAGCAAGACCCGTGTTCATCGATACAGCGAAATTGTGCTTTTTGTCTTTATTTCATATTCGATCCACGAGACTTAACACTGCATCATTGATTCGTAAAAACTTTCGAATTAATCACTTCACTCTTTGCTCCGGGTGCTAAATTTTTCGCAAATCTAATTTTCAGGAGGCCAGGATGATGGGGATCCCTCTGGAATCTGAAGGAGTAACTCAAAAAGTTGCTTCATCAGAGCCTGTGTTGCCGACCACTGGTCGTCGTGACAGCAGTGCACGTTCACGCTCAACTTCCAGTCGCTCGTCACGTCAAAGCGGGCGCTTGGCCACTGATTCAATTGGTTATTACCTGAGCAGCATTGGACGAGTTCCACTGCTCACTGCAGCCGAAGAAATCGAGCTTGCTCATCATGTGCAAGCCATGAAGGAGCTACTCGATATTGCTGAGGAGGATCGCACTCCCAGGCAGCGTCACCGCATCCGCATGGGCAAGCGTGCCCGGGATCGGATGATGGCCGCCAACCTCCGCCTCGTGGTGAGCGTTGCCAAGAAATATCAGAACCAGGGCCTGGAGCTGCTCGATCTCGTTCAGGAAGGAGCCATCGGCCTGGAGCGGGCCGTCGACAAGTTCGACCCTGCCATGGGCTACAAATTTTCGACCTATGCCTACTGGTGGATTCGCCAGGGGATGACTCGCGCGATTGACAACAGCGCACGCACCATTCGCTTGCCGATTCACATCAGCGAAAAGCTCTCCAAGATGCGCCGCATCACGCGTGAGCTGTCTCACCGCTTCGGTCGGCAACCGAATCGACTGGAACTGGCAAGCGCGATGGGCATCGAACCGCGCGATCTCGAAGACCTCATTGCCCAAAGCGCGCCCTGCGCATCCCTGGATGCCCATGCCCGTGGCGAAGAAGATCGCAGCACGCTCGGTGAACTGATTCCAGATCCCAATGGTGCTGAGCCAATGGAGGGAATGGATCGCAGCATTCAGAAGGAGCACCTGGGCGGATGGCTCTCTCAGTTGAATGAGCGTGAGCAAAAAATCCTCAAATTGCGCTTCGGACTGGATGGAGCCGAACCACTGACGCTGGCTGAAATCGGCCGTCAAATCAATGTGTCGCGGGAACGGGTGCGGCAGCTGGAAGCCAAGGCCATCTTGAAGTTGCGTGTGATGACCAACCATCAGCAGGCGGCCTGAGTTTTTGCTCTCGTCCCTGCTGATCATCGGCATCTGGATGCTGCTGGTGCTCTCAGCAGCTCTCATCTGTCGGAAGCGATGGCCCGAACAACGAGAGCTCAGTCGCAAGATCGTGCACATCGGCACCGGTCCTGTCGTTGTCCTGGCCTGGTGGCTCTCAATTCCAGCATCGATTGCAGTGCCAGTGGCCTTCGCCGTCACCGTGATCACCGCGATCAATCACCGCATTCAACTTCTACCTGCTGTTGAGGATGTTGACCGCAACAGCTACGGAACCGTGGCGTATGGCCTAGCCATCAGTCTGCTGCTGCTGCTGTTCTGGCCCGAACAAGCGGTTGCGGTTTGCGCCGGAGTGCTGGTGATGGCCTTTGCCGATGGGCTGGCGGGCCTTGTGGGCCGAGGCATGACATCTCCCAGCTGGACCGTGTGGCAACAGCGGAAATCCGTTGCCGGCACGGTCACGATGGGCTTGGTCACGGCATTGGTGTTGCTCCTGCTGGTGCTGATCAGCCAGAGTCCTCTGCATCCCCTGCGTTTGATCGCTGTTTGTGCTCTGGCCGTTGGCCTGGAACAATGGGGCCGCTGGGGAATCGACAACCTCACTGTGCCGATAGCGGTGGGGCTGAGTTGGATGTGGATGACCGTTTGAACGGCCGCCACCTTGATCACTGCTCAAGCCACCGGAATCCCGGATGCAGGAGTGCCAGCTTTCTTCACGGATTCAGCCAGCTCAGCGAGCAAGTCAGCCGTTGCTTCAATGCTGATGCAGGCATCAGTGACACTCTGTCCGTAGGTGAGTGAGGAGCGATCAGCACTGATCTTCTGATTGCCTTCCACCAGGTGGCTTTCCAGCATCACACCCATCACATGGGTTGATCCCTTCTGAACCTGAGCAGCCACAGCCCTGAGCACCTCGCCCTGGCGGCGATAGTCCTTGTTGGAATTGGCATGACTGCAATCGACCATCAAACGATCCGGCAGGCCAGCTCCGGCCAATTCCGAGCATGCCTCCTGAACCGCCTCCAGGTGGTAGTTACTACCGCTGTTGCCTCCCCTCAACACCAGATGGCCATAGGGATTACCGGTGGTGCTCACGATGGACGCATTCCCCTCGCAGTTGATCCCCAGGAAATGATGAGGACTGGAGGCTGACTGCATCGCATTGATGGCGATGGTGGCACTGCCGTCGGTGCCGTTCTTGTAGCCCACGGGCATCGAAAGACCAGAGGCCATCTCTCTGTGGGTCTGACTTTCTGTGGTGCGGGCACCGATCGCAGTCCAGCTGATCAAGTCGGCGATGTACTGCGGAACCACTGGATCCAGCAATTCCGTCGCAGTGGGCATGCCGTCCCGGGCGAGATCCAGAAGCAGAGAGCGCGCCATCCGCAAACCGGTATTGATGTCGTAGGAACCATCGAGGTGGGGATCGTTGATCAATCCTTTCCAGCCCACAGTCGTTCGAGGCTTCTCGAAATAAACCCGCATCACCACCTCCAGTTCCCCTGCATAACGGGACCTCAAGGGGGCGAGGCGGCGGGCGTAGTCAAGGGCCGCATCCACGTCGTGCACGGAACAGGGGCCAACGATCACCAGCAAGCGGTGGTCCTCTCCCCGGAGAATGGCCTGGATGCGCTGTCTGGCGGTGGCGACAGTTTCAGTGGCCCTTGCGTCGGCTGGGAAATCCCCGTGCAGCAAAGCCGGTGAAACCAGTGGCAGGGTATCCACCACATGCAGATCGTGAGTGGTGGTCATGCCCTGAGCAATCAATAAGGTCACGTTACGCAAGCTGCTCCAGAGCGCATGGCGTGAGCATGGAACGGTGACGCAGGAGAATGAAGTGCCTTTGCCGTTCCTGCGCCGATTCCGATGCTGAGCACCTACCGCGAGAACGCTGCAGAACGCCTGGCCCAAGGGATCCCAGCGCTGCCACTCGATGCCAGCCAGGCCAAAGCGCTCACAGAGCTGCTGCAGGACCCTCCTGCTGGAGAAGAGCAGGAACTGCTGCATCTGCTGAGTGAACGCATTCCACCTGGGGTGGATGAAGCCGCCTACGTGAAGGCAACCTGGCTGAGTGCTGTGGCGCAGGGCGAAGCGACCAGCCCGCTGGTGTCACCGCTGGAAGCGATCCGTCTGCTTGGAACAATGGTGGGGGGCTACAACGTCGCCGCCCTGATTGAGCTGCTCAAACACAGCGATGAAGAGCTGGCTGGATGTGCCGCTGAGGGCCTGAGCCGCACCCTGCTCGTGTACGACGCCTTCAACGAACTGATGGAGCTGGCGGCAGACAACCGTTTCGCCAAACAGGTGGTGGACAGCTGGGCAGCAGCTGAGTGGTTCACCTCCAAACCGGAGCTGGCTGAGTCCATCACCGTGACCGTCTTCAAGATCGAAGGCGAAACCAACACCGATGATCTCTCTCCGGCAACCCATGCCACGACCCGTCCGGACATTCCCATGCATGCCCTGGCGATGCTGGAGACCCGAGACCCTGAAGGCCTTCAGACGATCACAAGGCTGAAGCAAGGTGACCATCCCGTGGTCTACGTGGGCGATGTTGTCGGCACAGGAAGCTCACGCAAGAGCGCCATCAACTCGGTGCTATGGCACACGGGCGATGACATTCCGCACGTCCCGAACAAGCGAGCCGGTGGAGTGATTCTGGGCGGAAAAATCGCCCCCATCTTTTTCAACACCGCAGAAGACTCGGGCGCGCTGCCGATCGAATGTGATGTCACCGGTCTGAACACCGGAGATGTGATCACCATTCGCCCCTACCAAGGCACGATCGAACGGGATGGTGAGGTGGTGAGCCGCTTCGAACTCAAGCCAGCCACGATCAGTGATGAGGTGCGTGCCGGTGGCCGCATTCCGCTGATGATCGGTCGAGCCCTCACCGACAAGGTGCGCGCCAAGCTTGGTTTGCCGCCTTCCGAGCTATTCATCCGCCCCAGCGCTCCGCAAGACACTGGCAAGGGATTCACCTTGGCTCAGAAAATGGTGGGTAAGGCCTGCGGCCTCACAGGTGTGCGCCCAGGCACCAGTTGCGAGCCGCTGATGACCACGGTCGGATCCCAGGACACGACCGGGCCGATGACTCGAGACGAAATGAAGGAGCTGGCCTGTCTGGGCTTCTCCTCCGACCTTGTGATGCAGAGCTTCTGCCACACCGCGGCCTATCCCAAGCCTGTGGATCTTCAGACCCAGAAGGACCTGCCCGATTTCTTCGCTCAGCGCGGCGGCGTTGCGCTGCGGCCCGGAGATGGGATCATCCACAGCTGGCTGAACCGCATGCTGCTGCCCGACACCGTGGGCACCGGCGGTGACAGCCACACCCGGTTTCCACTTGGCATCTCCTTCCCAGCCGGCTCTGGCCTCGTGGCCTTCGCTGCGGCCATTGGCGCCATGCCCCTCGACATGCCTGAATCGGTACTGGTTCGATTCAGCGGCTCTCTGCAGCCCGGCGTGACCCTGCGTGATGTTGTGAACGCCATCCCCTGGGTCGCCATTCAACGCGGTCTGCTGACGGTGGAGAAAGCCAACAAAAAGAATCTGTTCAATGGCCGAATCATGGAGATCGAAGGCCTCCCTGATCTGAAGCTCGAGCAAGCCTTTGAACTCACCGACGCCAGCGCCGAACGCTCCTGTGCCGGATGCACGATCAAGCTCTCCGAAGCAACGGTGAGCGAATATCTGCGCAGCAACGTGGCCCTGCTCAAAAACATGATTGCGCGTGGGTACAGCGATGCGCGCACCCTGGCCCGCCGCATCAAGGAGATGGAGGTTTGGCTGTCCAATCCCCAGCTGCTCAGCGCTGATGACGATGCCGAATACGCCGAGGTGCTTGAGATCAACCTCGATGAACTCACCGAACCCGTTTTGGCCTGCCCGAACGATCCCGACAACGTGAAGCTGCTCAGCGAGGTGGCTGGAGCGCCGGTGCAGGAGGTGTTCATCGGTTCCTGCATGACTAACATCGGCCATTACCGAGCCGCGGCCAAAGTGCTCGAGGGAGCCGGTGAAAACAAGGCCCGGCTCTGGGTGTGCCCTCCCACCCGCATGGATGAAGAGACCCTCAAGGCCGAGGGCTATTACGCCACCTTCGAAGCGGCCGGCTCACGCATGGAGATGCCGGGATGCTCCCTGTGCATGGGCAACCAGGCCAGAGTCGAGGACGACACCACCGTGTTCTCTACAAGCACCCGCAACTTCAACAACCGCCTCGGAAAAGGCGCCCAGGTTTACCTAGGCAGCGCCGAACTGGCAGCGGTCTGTGCCCAGCTGGGCCGGATCCCCACAGCGGACGAGTACCGCAGCATCGCCTCCGCAAAGATCGATCCTCTGTCCGATGAGCTGTACCGCTATCTGAATTTTGACCAGATCAGTGGCTTCGAGGATCAGGGTCGAGTTGTCAGCGCAGATGAGGAGGCCCAGATGCTGGCCGGGGCCTGATCCCCGACTGGCCATTCCATGGTCGTTCTCAGTGAACTAAAACAACGCCGCCACCAGCTCGGCTCCAGCCGCAGCATCCGACGTCTGCTGGAACGACGCTGGTGGGTTGTGGTGCTGGCCTTGATGCTCACCGGCCTTGGCGCTGCCTTGACCGGTGTGCTGTTCAAAGCCGGCATCAAAGTCTTGAGTGGCTGGCGACTGGAACTGCTGGCGGATCTGCCGGCCTGGGCTGTTCTGCCTGGACTCGGAGCCTTAGGCGGCCTGACTTCAGGGCTGATGGTGGCCTACCTGGCCCCAGCCGCTGGCGGCTCAGGCATCACCCACATCATGGGATTCCTGAAACACCGGGCGGTGCCGATGGGGCTTCAGGTGGGCCTGGTGAAGCTGGTGGCTGGGATCGTGGCCATTGGCAGCGGCTTCCCTCTCGGCCCGGAAGGACCTGCGGTTCAAATGGGCGGCTCCGTGGCATGGCAGATGGCGCGCTGGTTGAAAGCACCCGTGGCCTTCCGCCGCTTGATCGTGGCCGCCGGCGGCGGCGCCGGTATCGCAGCAGTGTTCAGTGCCCCCATCGGAGGCTTCGTCTACGCGGTCGAGGAATTGCTGCATTCCGCCAGACCGGTGGTGTTGCTGCTGGTGATTGTCACCACCTTCTGGGCCGATGCCTGGGCAGACGTTCTGGGTCTGGCAGGCCTCAATTCCAGTGGAGGGGGCCTCGATGCCACACAGGGATTCCAGCTGGAACGGGAATACACACCACTGGTGAACTTCCTGCCGATCGATCTGGGCTATCTGATCGGGCTTGGCGTCGTGGTTGGGGTGCTGGCGGAGCTCTACTGCCGCTATGTGCTCGCCATGCAACGCAAGGGCAATGCCTGGTTCGGCGATCACCTGGTGCTGCGCATGGTGATCAGTGGTGGCGTTCTGGGCGGTGTGTACGCCTTTCTGCCTGAGGATTTTCACAACCTGGAAGGGCTGCAGCACCTGATCGCTGATGGCAAGGCCGATATCCCCATGGCGCTTGGCACCTTCATCGTGCTCTTCTTCAGCACCGGTCTGGCTGCTGCATCAGGGGCTCCAGGCGGGCTGTTCTATCCGATGCTCACCTTGGGAGGCGCCATCGGTCTGGCCTGCGGCATCTGGGTGGAAGCGCTCACCGGACATGTGCCCAGCACCTATGTGTTCGCCGGGATGGGTGCCTTCGTAGCCAGCTGTTCACGCACACCGATCACGGCGATGTTCCTGGCCTTTGCGCTCACCAAGGATCTGCTGATCCTCAAGCCGATCCTGGTGGCTTGCCTGGCCAGCTTCCTTGTGGCACGTCTGTTTGATGACCGCTCGATCTATGAGCGCCAGCTGGGCATGGAGCTGTTGGAGGAGGATCACCTGGAAGCCCGCAGGGAACGACGCGGTGGCATTCACCACGCTTGGGAGGGATCGATTCGACGCAGAAAGTTTGACCCTCCCAAACCATCAACACCTCCTAAAAACAACACCAAAAGGCCTGATCCATAGGAGCACCCTGCATTCATGGCTCAGACAAACAACAGGTGTCTGTAGATCTTCACGTCGCGGGGGTACAACCTTGATGACATTGGCTGGAGCATCTGAATCATTGATCCTTCAGGATGAACATCTGAAGCCCAGGCCCTCCTGAACCAGGAAACGCTGCTGTTTGATCCGGCTGTGCCGGAAACCGGAGCCCTGCGTGCGGTGATGGCCTTTCCCAGCACTTACACAGTGGGAATCACCAGCCTCGGTTATCAAATCGTTTGGGCCACCCTGGCCATGCGGTCTGATCTGGATGTGCGGCGCCTGTTCACCGATCAGAGCGATCCACCACATCGGCAGTGCGATCTGTTCGGACTCTCCCTCAGCTGGGAACTGGATGGTCCGGTACTGCTGGATTTGCTGGAGCAGCAACGAATTCCCATCTGGAGCGAACAGCGCTCGGATCAGGATCCAATAGTGTTTGGTGGCGGTCCTGTGCTGACCGCAAACCCCGAACCTCTGGCTCCCTTTTTCGATGTGATCCTGCTGGGCGACGGCGAAGAGCTGCTGCCCAGCTTCATCGACGCGCTTCAAGAGGTGCGGTCTGAATCACGATCCGTGCGCCTGCGGCGGTTGGCTCAGGTGCCTGGGATTTACGTGCCATCGCTGTACGCACCCCGCTACGGCAATGACGGCTGTCTGCAAAGCATCGACCCGATCGAAGCAGATCTACCAGCAACAATCAGCAAGCAAACCTGGCGTGGCAACAGCCTCAGCCATTCAACGGTGATCACCCCGGAATCCGCGTGGCCTGATATCCACATGGTGGAGGTGGTGCGCAGCTGCCCGGAACTGTGCCGTTTCTGTCTGGCCAGTTATCTCACGCTTCCCTTCCGCACGCCCTCTCTAGACGACGGCCTGATCCCTGCTGT
>Ga0189285_100141_pt1 | contig 9347 bp, 9 predicted proteins | sample GEYOminimetaG_FD_130315 | JGI IMG/M metagenome (GOLD analysis project Ga0189285, IMG submission 130315) | Marine microbial communities from the Costa Rica Dome - GEYO mini metaG | ecosystem: Environmental > Aquatic > Marine > Oceanic > Photic zone | place: Costa Rica: the Eastern Pacific... | reverse complement strand
CGCGGACCGCCGCGATAAGGCCTTTGACGCTTTCGCCGAGTTGATATTGAAGAAGGCGGAAACCTTCGATGATCTGATTGGTCAAGCGGATGATCTGAAAGAGCGAACCGATGCAGCCATAAAAGCGGCAGACACCGCAGACGAGGTGGCCGCTATCCTCGAAGCCTCTGAGGCGGAAGCTGCTGCGGCTCTAAAGCAGTGGCTCTCGGCAGCTTAGATAATGCCCCGTAACTCTTACAATGCCTTGCGCCTTGAGATCCGCTCCGGTGACCTGATTGCCTTTCGAGGCAATGGTCCGGTGTCGCGGCTGATCCGTCATGTCACGGGCGGGCGGCATACGCATGTCGGCGTGGCGTTCTGGATGCGAGGCCGGCTGTTTCTCTTGGAAGCGCGCGAAGGGGCGGGCGTCCAGCTCAGGGCCTGTTCCAATGTCCTGCCGTTCGACTGGATCAAAACCGATATCAGCTGGACGGAGAAGGCAGAAACCTTCGCCTTTCGCGAACTTGGAAAACCCTATTCCTATCTTGATGCGGTGCGCGCCGGTCTTGGTTCTCGGCTCAACGGCACGGGTTATATCTGCTCAGAATATGCCGCTGAAATCCAGCTGAGATGCGGCGGCGCTGACCAGCTGACAATTCCCAAGGCCGCGCCTGCGGACCTCGTCGATTACTGGCTCAATCTTGGGCGTCCCCTTCGAAGTCTCAGAAACTAGTCTGAAGCCTATCGATCCCCTGAATTCTAACCTTTGTAGCCATCAACCCCAAGCCTGATCGGGGCCGGTGGCTTCGCGTGTTCATGCCTGACCCCTCAGGCGTTTTTTTGCCCGAATGTCGGGCGTTGGTAAACTGGAGAAATCTGATGTCGAGACCAACATTCGGAATGACCTTTTCGCGTTCTGACGCGGCAATTCTGCCAGCTATTGGCGCAGATTTCTCAAAGGTGGTTCTTATTGAAACCTCTGAGGATGCGGTGGAAGAGCGCTATCCTCTCAATACCGGTGTTCGGATCTCTACTGGTGATGCAGAGGCTGTAGCGGCGCTCGGAACCGGAATGCTCCGATCTTATGTGCAAGGGATCAATGACCAGCTGACCAGCCTGAATGCCGGAGCCGATGTCACCATCGTGCGGGTGAAAGAAGAAGAAACTCTGGAGGCAACGTGCGCCAACATTGTTTCTGTCCTGAACAATATTCGTAGCGTCTTCACCTCGGTTAAGGCGACGGCTCGCATCTTCCTCGTGGGGCGAACAGCCTGGCGTCCGGATGTGAACACAACGAACCCCGTTATCGCGGCTCTGGAGACTGTCCTTCCGAAGGTCCTCGCTGTTGCTCCGGTTGATGTCGATGACAGTTCGATGATTGCGGCCATCTCCGCACGAGAAACCATGACATCAGCTAGGGTTATGCCGATCGGTGTTGCTGCTCGTGTTTGGGAGCAGGGGGAGGTGGTGACGCGCCCCATGGCACCACGTGTGGTTGGACTGATGATCAGGGTTGATAATGGAACGGGCGGGTATCCATTTGATCCTTTTGCCAACCGACCAATCTATGGATTGGCGGGCCTGTCCCGTGACGTTGATTTTGATCTGTTGGATGGATCTGTCGAAGGACAGCAGATGCTGGCTTCCAATGTCTCGATCGTGGCTGACGGTGAGATTGGCCGCGATGGTGCGATTGCCGATGGCGGATACCATTTCATTGGAACGGACAACGCCAAAACGGGAACCTCATGGGAGCAAATCCATCAGGTGCGCGGTGCGGATTTCATTACGACGGAATTCATCGGCATCACACGGCAATTTCTTGGCCGCAAGATCTCCGCGTCCAATCTCGAAAACTGGATCATCTCCGAATCCTTTGCCTTGCGTGATCACAAGTCCGAAGACCGGATCGTGGGGTATGCGCCGCGAAACGAGATGTTCCGCCCTGATCTCAACTCACCTGAGAACATTCGCAAATGCACGGTGAAGCTTGTTGTCGGGATCGAGCCAACGCCGACCTTCAAGGTGGCCGAGCACGAAATCACACCCTATCGCCCTGCTCTTGAGGGGCTGGTTGAAGAACTGGTTCAGCGTCTTTCCAGCTCGACCATCGGCTGATCGCTCGCTTTCCTCAATTCACCTTCCTGAAAATTTGACAACGTGAGGACCGTCTCATGAATAAGCTGTACCTTCTGACAGCCGTCGATGCGCGCCGCGTCGATGAGCCTAATGATTCACGGGCAAACCTGATCTCCAAACTGACCATTCCCGGTCTGACCTTTGTGACCGCGAGCCATTCACCAGGTGGCGGCGTCATGGGTGTGGACTTCACCATGCCAAGGATTGAAGCACCTGAGCCAGCTTTTGGTTCCAAGGGGGTCGATACAAGTGTCTTCAAGGGGATGGGTGCGCGTAGCCGCTGGGTGTTTGCTGGTTCTTATCGTGACAAGATGAAGAAGCGGGATGTGCCGGGGCGCGCCATTATTGAAGGTGCGATCAGTGCCTGGGAGCCGGACGAAAGCGATCCGTCAGACTTTCAGGGCTGCAATCATGTCTTCAAGGAAGTGGTTCACTACGAGTTCCATCTTGATGGGAAAGAACTTTTTTACGTCGATTTCTGGGAGCGCGTTCTGCGCGTTGATGGGAAAGACCTCTGGGAGAGCACCCGTAACGCCCTTGGTGCGTAAGGCGGCAATTCGCCTCGCGCACTGAGCCTATCCGAACTGACATCTAACTTTTTCAAATCTGGAGTCTTGGTATGACAGAAAATACTGAGGATACGATTTCTGTTGATCTGACGAAGCCTTTGAAACTGGTAAGCGGTGACACGACCAGCAAGCTTGTCTTCCGCGAACCTGAGCTCGGCGACGCCATTGATGCCGAGGAATCAGGCGGTGGCCCCGTGCTGCGTATGGCCTTCATCCTTGCCCGTATGTGCGGGGTGAGCATTGACGATTTCCGCAAGATCCGACCGCGTGATTTCAACCGGATTGAGCAAAAGACCAAACATTGGCTGGATGACGACGCGGACGGCGAAGAGGTGTCTGGTCTGGGAAACGGGGAACAGGATGGCGAGATCTCGCCGTCCTGATTTCCAAGGAAACCAACACGCCAAAACCGACTGTTGAGCGCTACAAGCTGAGTTACGCGCTTAAAGAGCGCAATAGCGTTTATCGCGTTCTTGAATTCCTCCATCGTCTGAAAAGCCAGAGGCCATAATGGGTGTTTTGAAAAGCAGCCTGACTGCCACGCTGCATGACCGCGTGGCAGGTCCGGCCCGTGGTATTGTTGGGTGGCTTGGGCGCTTGAAGCGAGCTGGTGATGGATACAGCCGCCAAAATCGGCAGATGGCTGCACCGCTCACCAACACGACCCGCAACCTTGTTGCGATGGGGGCGGCGTATCTCGGTGTTCGCGAAGGCTTGGACGGAACCCTTGGTCGTGCCATGCGTTTTGAAACGGCCATGGCGGACGTTGCAAAGAAAACCACGCTGACTGAGCGCCAGCTGGGTGAGACCCAAAAGAAGATCCTGCAACTCTCCAACATGAAGGGCGGCAAGGCGGCAACCGAGATCGCCAAGCTTTATGCGCAGGCAGGGCAATTTGGCATTGCAAACCGCGAGCTGGACCGGTTTGTCCGTCTGGGAAGCAAAGCCTCCATTTCCTTTGACATGACGGCGGAGGAAACGGCCAACAGCCTATCGCAGCTGAAAAACGCTTTTGGCCTGAGCATGGCCGGTATGGAAAGCCTGGCTGATGCGATCAACTACACCTCGGATAATGCCGGTACATCAGAGCGGAAGCTGATCGATTTTCTTTTAAGAACGTCCGCGGCTGCCAAGACCTACGGTGTTTCCGGTCAGGAAATGGCAGCGTTTGGGGCAACGCTCAACGAAATCGGAATTGAATCATCCAAGGCCGGGACCGGCATGAATGCCATGATGGCCAAGCTATCGGCGCTGACTTCAAAGAAAAAGGTAGTCAAAACGCTCGATCAGCTCGGTGGCAAGGGCTACTCGGCGCGCCTCCAAAAGCAGTTTTTCGAGAAACCTGTTGATGCGATGTGGGAGTTCTTTCAGGTCGTTCAGAAAATGGACGTCCAAAAACGCTCTGGCCTGCTGATCGATTTTTTTGGGCTTGAATATCAGGATGATGCTGCAGCCATTGCCAACAATATCGACAAGATTGTCGGGCGTCTCGAAACCCTCAAAGACACCAGCTCGTTTGCCGGGTCTGTCGACAAGACCTTCGAGATATTCGCCAACACATCTGAGGAAAAGCTGAAACGGCTGAAACGCATTTTCCAAAACGCCGGCGCATACCTGGGAGCCGAGTTACTTCCGCCAATTGTCGATTTCTCGGAAAAACTCTCTGACACGCTCACGTCACTGGATAGTCGGGTTACTGTTTTTGACACGCTGACGGCCAAAGCAAAAGGGTTCATGACCGGCCTCGGGTTTTCTGCTGAAAATGGGCTTGGTGATGCATTTAGTCAGCTGTGGGACGCGATTTTTGGCCGCGCGGATCAACTTGCCCAAGACACAGAAACCATGGGTGCCGCCTTTGAAAAGTTCCGGCAGATGGGGGCGGATGTTCGCAGCTTTGTTGATGATCTCTCGGCAACATCAGCGGCCATGGAAGCCTTCATGGGGCTGGATCATGGCCAGCTTGGATCTACAATCGGCAGTCTTGCAGAATGGGGGCTTTTGCTTGGGGCGGGTGCCGTTGGCTTTTCCCTTGTTGCCAGCCCCCTGAAAGCTCTTGGCCGGGCGGTTTTGTATGTGTCCGGCATAACGCCAGCGTGGGGCATGCTGCGTTTTCTGGGGCGGCTTTCAAAGCTCGGTGCCAAGGCAACTGGCATCACGGCACTTGCGAAATCTGTTCGCACCTTAGGTAAGGCAACGGACAAGCTTCCCAAGGACCCGCTGCCGGGGCAGGTGAAGAACCCCCACGGCTTCAAAGCGGTTACCTCGAAATCCCACTCATTTGGAAATTTCTCTCCCAAGGCGATCGGGGAAATGCAAAAGCGCCTCGCACCTGCGCCAACCAAGGCACCGATTGTCCCGAAAGGGTTCTGGCGTGGGCTTGGTAAGGGCGGGCTTGCCGGATTGATCGAGTGGGGCGGTCGGCAGGCGATGACAGCCGGGTTTGACAAACTGGATGAGGTAGTGGGTCTCGATCCCAAGCGGGGAAAGGTTGACGCATCGACAGGTGCGATCCTCGGTCGTCTTTATGACGATCTGTTCGGAAGCGGCGACGAGGCAGGACCGGAAAAGCCGGTTCTGTCTGTGCCTGGTACTTCCGGGTCTGATGCGCGGCCTGTTGCCTCTCAGAATGCGGATGTAATTGGCGAACTGGAAAAACGCCTTCCACCCTCAGGTGCCTGGGAGTTTTTGAAGAAACAGCCCGGACCGCAGGATGTGCGCATCGTGAACCAACAGCGACCCAATGTGAATGCGCCGATTACTATAACGGTTCATGAAGCTGCAAATGGGCAGCAGCTTGGAATGGAGGCAGGGCAGGCACTTCAGGCGGAAATCGATGGGTTGATGGCAGACACGGGTTATTCGGGCAATTGAATCTATTGCGGATGAATAGCATTATTTGCCAATATCACCCCTGATCGGAGAAGGCGGTTGATTTGTTGTTTTGAACAATGATTTGGGCAGAGTGGCCAAATGGAATATTTGATTGCTAAAATAACGCCGTTTGGCTTTTTGATTGCCGTTTCCGTCGCAATTTACATCTTTCGCTACAACGAACTGAAGAAAAGCCTTGAGGACGCCGAGGGGCTGGTCGCCTATCGCAATCGGCTTGACCAGGCAGAAGCTTTCGGGAGATATATTTCCCGGATCAAGGCAGTGAACCAGTGGTTTGATAACTGGTTTGATAACTGGTTTGGAAAGCCAAAGGGGGGTGGCCAGAAGTCATCACTGGTTTCATTTTTCACATGGCAGGGCTTTGAGCGCTCGCTGCAAATTGCATTGATTTACCCGATCTGCGTTTTTTTGATTGCCTGGATTTTCGGTGGTGCGGGAGAGATTGCCGGGGTTGTTTTTTTGCCGGTGCTGGAAAGTGTCTGGGAGCGATTGGGCTTTTCCGTCATTTTGATTGTTTCAGCCGCAGGCTTTGGTTTTTATGTCCGCAAATTTGATTGGGTACAAGCCATCCTTTCCAAGGGTATCAGGAAGGTTCTGGGGAACTCTGAGGCAACGACCAGTTCTGTAACCCATTGGGTTACAGAACTGGTCGGATTTGCCGTTGCCGGTGCCGTTGCCGTTGCCGGTGCCGTTGCCGTTGCCGGTGCCGTTGCCGTTGCCTTTGCCGGTGCCTTTGCCGGCACCGGTGCCTTTGCCGTTGTCTTTGCCGGTGCCGTTGCCGTTGCCTTTGCCGGTGCCGTTGCCGGTGCCGTTCAAATCCTCATCTTTTATGTGCTTCTGCCGATCGTCAATTCCGTGCTTGACGCTGTGTCCCTTGCCCTGACGCGCTGGTTTCTCAAAAAGGCAGAACATACTCAACAATCTCGCTGGGGGTATATCCTGGCTGATATTCTGCTGGATCTTATTGCCGCTGTTTTCTGCCTATGTCTGCTTGCCATTCTCATTCCCAATGCGGTCGATCTGGCGAATATCCTCTTCAGAATTCTTGATTGGCCTCTAGTGGCCTGGGAGCCATTTGCATATCAGGCCATTCATGACCCGCTTGGAGCCGGGCTCTTTGTCTGGCTTATGCTGCTGTCGACGCTTTGGCCAACCACAGTGCATCTGGTTGCTGGTCTTTATGGCCTGTTTGTTGGAGTACTAGATCAACCCAATCAAAAGCTGCTGGCCAAAATGCCGGACCCCATGCAGCCGGACTTTCATGACCCTGATGATGACCGCAAGGTTCGTTGGAGATCGGAAGCTGCTTTGCAAGAGGTCAGCCATGCCCTGCTCAGGCGTAGTCTGATGGGGCTGGTTTCTGCCCTGATCGTGACCTTTGGGTTTTTGGGTTTGTTTGTCTACGGCGTTTTCCATCTAGCTGGCACATTCGGATGGACGCTCGGGGCCCTGGCCATCTGTGGCAACCTGTTCCAGCCTGCTGGGTCCTGTCCCTGGTTTTGATAACCCAAACTTCGGCAGCGTCCCCGTCTTCATCCCAATCTGACTTTTTGTCTTTTCGTGGCTTTTGCCACGATCTGCGCGAAAGACGTTAGGAGATCCTATGCTCTACACTTTAGGGGCGATCGAACTGGACACGTTTCCGTTGGCACCAGACACCATGACGCGGGAAGCGTCTGCCGACATCGCCAAAAAGCCAGTCATTGAAGGGTTGAAGAACGCGGAGTTCATGGGAGAGGGCGATGATACCATTACCCTCAGCGGTCATCTCTTTCCCTCCAAAATTGGCGGGCTTGTGGAATTGGAAGCTCTCCACGAAATGCGCCGAAATGGAGCCAAAGCCCCTTTGCTGAGAGGGGATGGCAGGCGGATGGGCACCTTTCAGATTACCCGGATTCGAGAGACCCATAAGGAACTGCTTCGTGATGGCGTTGGTGCAGTGATCAAGTTCGACCTCGTTCTTGAGAAGGTGCCTTCTGACAGCGGGACAAACCGGCAGACCATTTCCAGTCTTCTTTCCCTCTTCGGGGTTTTGGGGTGAGGCATGCCAAAATCAGTCAGAATTGTTGGTGAAAAAATCACCATGGACCTCCTGCTCTGGCGCGAGCATGGGCCGCAGGGACTGGACCTTCTCGTCGAAGCTCTGGAGATGAACCCCGGCAAGCTGGATGCTTATCTGCCGAGCGGCCAAACCGTCCTCATTCCCGATCTGCCAACCCAGACCGTCCGGGAAAAGAAGATCATCACGCTGTTTGATTGATTTCGGAGGCAAGGAATGGCCTGGAAGACTGATTGGACCGTGAAGGTCAACGGCGTTGATCTCTCCGATGAAATGCGCCCGTTGTTGACCTCGATCACGGTCATAGACAAGGCAGAAGACAGCGCCGATAGTTGCTCTTTGGAATTTGACTGGCAAGCCGACAACCTGCGTATGCCCCGCAAGGGGAGCTTGGTCGAGGTTCTTCTGGATCAGGTTCCGGTCTTCACCGGTGTCGTGGACAAAGTGACCTCAAAGGGAGGGCGGTCCTCCGGTCGTGTGTTGAGCGTTTCAGCAAAAGGCTTTGATGCGGCGGGAAAGGCAAAAGAGCCTCAGCTCTTTCATATGGACGACGCCACCATCGGTGACTTTATGGAAGAGCTCGGTCGAAGGGCCGGTTTTGAGGTCAAGGTTGATCCTGCTTTTGCCGATATCGTTCGGGAGTATCAGCTTGCTGATGGCGAGAGTTTCTTCCACGTTGGGCAAAGGCTCGCCAGAGAGCTGGGCGGAACATTCAAGCCAAGAGGCAACAAGGCCATTCTTGCCAAACGCGGCATTGATCATGGTCTGCCCAAGATCGAGGGTCGGTTCGGCGGACAGACCGCTGCCCAAGGCAATCTGATCTCTTGGAATATCTCCCCGATCACGGCAAGGCCCGCATTCTCTAAAGTGGCCGTGCGGTATTTCGACCGCGATGCGGCGGAAATCAAAACAGTTGAAGCCGATGTCGAACGCGCTGATGAGCGCACAAACGCCGTCAATCTGGTGCGGTCCATGGCGGAGGACAAACAGCAGGCTGAAACCATCGCAGATGCTCGCAAGAGGGAATCGGATCGGGACGAAGGCGAAGGTCAGGTGGTGCTTGATCTGTACCCTGAGGCACAGTCCGAAGCTCAGTTCACCTTGAGCGGAACATGTCCTGGCGTAGATGGCGTTTACCGGATTGCTTCAGCGAAACATCACGCAACACGCTCAGGCGGGGCCATCACGACACTGACCCTTAAGCAGCCCGAAGGCGGTGCAGGGAAAGACGACCGCAAATCACCAGACGGGTCTGCAGGCGCAACCACGTCCGGGACCACGTCTTCTGCCACTACTGACAATGCCGCTGTAACCGGTGGCGGCTCAGGCGAGCTGCCGACACTGGATCAACCAGGTGACGGGCCTGAATAGGCCGCTCTTGCCACAAACACGCGAGCCGCTGGTGTCTGACTGGTCCAGCCGTCGCTGAAATCCCGACACTTTCAAATCATCACACTGCCTGCCGGTTCGGCGGGCTTTTTCGTTTTCCCTACTTGAAAGGAAGTCGAATGAACCTCGACCTCGGCGATACACGCCTGATAATTGACGAATGCAAACGATACGGCTGCTTGCGCAACCAGGCAGCTTATATCCTCGCCACCGCCTATTGGGAGACGGCGCGGACCATGAAGCCGGTTGTCGAGGCCTATTGGCTATCGGAGGACTGGCGTCGGAGGAACCTGCGTTACTACCCCTGGCATGGCCGCGGT
>Ga0189285_100139_pt1 | contig 9544 bp, 13 predicted proteins | sample GEYOminimetaG_FD_130315 | JGI IMG/M metagenome (GOLD analysis project Ga0189285, IMG submission 130315) | Marine microbial communities from the Costa Rica Dome - GEYO mini metaG | ecosystem: Environmental > Aquatic > Marine > Oceanic > Photic zone | place: Costa Rica: the Eastern Pacific... | reverse complement strand
CCTCCTGCTCTTTGATCATGCCGATGATCTGTTCCTCGGTGAAACGTGAGCGTCTCATATGTCGTCTCCTAGTTCGGGACGAACTCTACTCATTTTTGGAGGAGATTCCGGGTCTCAGGTCATAGGCGAAACAGGAATTAGTGCCCCGAAATCTGCTTTATCAAATAAGATTATTGATATCCCCTATAACGAAGTTACAAATATTTTGGATCAAAAAGTTCAGAAACAAGTATTTTTGGCAATCCATGGTAAAGCTTCAAAAGTCACTATTGCGCAATCGGCACTGGCCTCGAAGGAACAATTTCAGGAGATGCGTAGTAACCTGATTGAACGAGTAGAACAGAGATAATAAATATACCTTCAAGCATTGGCACCAGGCTGGTGAGGTTAAATGTCCCAACGCCTCCCCTTGAAATTCCAAATACCCGACCGGACACTTTTCCGCCAAACGCTGTGCGCTGCAGATACAAAAACCGCGCAGCCCGCTCCAGGTCAGTAAGCGTCGACGGATCAACACGCTGCAGGCGGTCGAACTCGCGCCGACTGGTGATCTGGAACTTCAGGCAATCGAGAAACTGCGGGTAATGGCGTTGCAGGATCCGGAACAGGTTCGCCACTTCGCACGAATAATCGTTGATGACTTCCGCGCCTGGCACAAACTTGCGCCGTAGAAAGACACCACCCATGCCGACAAAGGCTTCGGCATAAAGGTCATGTTTGACCGCAGAAATCAGCCGGATAAGGCGTTTAGCAAGGTTCCTTTTACCCCCAATCCAAGGCGCAACCGGCGCAACACCATTGTTTTCACGTTCCCCAAAGAGGTTTGACTCCATCTCTTCACACTCCTAAACACCCGCGATCTGCAGCAGCGCAGAATCGGACCTTCGGGTCTGATCGCGGGGGCGATGGAATGCTTGTCTGACATCGATCGGCGTTTAGTCTTGTCGGACTGCCGATTTTCGGAGCGTTGGCGCGCTCCGGATCTCCCGCGTCAATTCAAGCGGGAAATTTCAAGATTTTGGTGATGCGGCGAGCCGCGTTCTGGACACGTTTCATCAATCAGTTCATGAGAACATAATAAGAACATATGAACGAGGCTATGCTCAAGAATGGATCTGAAGTGGCGCGCAACATGGCCAGATAAGGCCAATGACGGGATAGCAACCTGTGATGAGGTGCCGGGCCTCACGGCGCGTGTTTATCTGGAGGCAGGTGGCAAGCGCTGGTATTGGTTCGTCAACGACACCCACGCCCGCGCGCAAGGTATTGAAGACACCAAGAAAGCTGCCAAAGAGGCTGTGAGGCGAGAGTTTGAGCGTATTGCGAGGGAGGGGTGAGGCTCACTATTTTCTGTTGGGAAATTCAACTAGTAAAACATCAGCACATAGGCAATGCCGCCACGAGCCATCCATCCGACAAAACGTGCCTATCGAAGTAGCGACAGATTCCGCCCGCTGGTCAGCAACATGCACCCTGAGCCCATCCCACGGATGCCCTTTTGGCGCTTGGACCTGCATGTGATGCATGTCGCTCCAAACAACGAAACCAACACAAATGCGGCACGATAGCTTTGTCTTGTCGCAGCCCAAACGGGATAAAGTCCACGAAAAGCTCAAAAACCGCGCTTACGTAACCGTCAAAATCGATAATCGCCCCGACAACGCTGCCGTCAGAGTTGCAAACGTCCGTGAAAACGGTCAACCTCGTCGCAACACACAGTTACTTGGGAAATATCCAGTAATATCACATGTAAAATAGAAAATGTTACAATGAAAACCATACTCTCTGGACTAATCCTAATACTGATCTCCGTATTTAATGCTCAAGCAGCGTACGCATTAAAGCTTTGTGTTTTACCCGTAATCGATAGCGACCCAAAACTAAAAGTGGAAATAGAACAACCATATCGCATGGCAACTGACCCTAGAATTTTACCTAGCTATGATGGATTGCTCATCCACGCCTTTAATCGCCACGAGCTATACGAATTTGATGGCACACGCGTAAACTTGATAAAAGACCCGTTTCCGCATGTTTGGGGCTTCGCATATAGACATGGGATTCACTTAAGCAGCCAAGGGCAAGCATATGGATTTGGGTCAAAGCCAAGAGCAATTTTTTATACTGATAATAAGCAAGCTACTTGGACGCCAATAGAAGGCACACATGGTTACTACCAAGCATTTTATGACATTGGCTCAAATACAGTTTATTTTAGACAATCGCGCCTCGATGCAGCTTTGCCTATAACAAATGGAAAGATTGGCAAACAAATTACCTTGCCCGTTTGGGAAGGCAAAAAAACTCAGTCAATCCATACAGTTTCTGACCTAGGGGTGGCGCTGGCATTAACGGGAAATTTCAACTCAACGCCAAATGGCAGTAACTCGATCTGGTATCGTTTAAATGAAAAAGACTGGCAGAAAATCAGCTTAAATTTACCTGATGGATATCGTCTTCTTGACACATTCCAAGATGCAAAAATTACAGTATCAAATAATCTAATCAGAATATTTCCAGCTAATTCTGCCTTTGAGCCTATTTTTCTTCGCTTAACCTCTGGCAACGTCACTTATGCTGGCTCCGCACCAAATGGTGCATGGCAATATCACGCTCAAAGTAACACGTGGCTCGCTTGGCACGGAAAAACCGTTCAACCAAAATCAACCAGCTGGCTCGAATTTCTCAAGCTTTCAAATGAACCAGTTCCACCACAACTTTTAATTCTTGAACCAGATGAGGTTCAAGCTGATACAATTCCAGATTTACACCCCCCATTCAGTGGGACTGGTAATAAGATTTTTTACTACCCAAGTATTGTATCCTTAGACGGAGTTACCCCTGCAATTATAGGACATAGCCAAGGTTTAGCGACGCTCAAAGATACTAGCTTTTCACTACAAGAAAAGCTCAGCTATGATGTTATAGGCAAGCTGCCGAAAGTATGGTCTTCAGGGAGATTTAATCTAATACAATCCGAAAAAGGGGTGTTTTTCCTAAACGAAGACATGACTATCGAGAGAATAGAAAATTTCCCGATAGAACAGCCTTGGCAACATCAGACCAGCATAAACTATATTGAATATTGGAAGGCATATATGATCGTTGATCGATCATCAGGTAAGATTTTTATATCAACAGATATGAGGGAATTTTCTGAATTAAACACGGAAAAACGAATAACAAAATTCGTTGGGGTTTTACCATCACCTCTATCCGTTCTGACAGTAGGAGAAGACCGCCTCTACACGGTCACAACTGAGTGTGCTCAGTAACGAAATTAATCATTCATATTTCTCCATGCGCATAAATTGTTAGTGAACCTCCCCACTCCCCAATAGGGGTCCATTAGGGGTGAGTGCAAAATACCCCTTAACCGCCCAAACAATCTAATTTTGATTGCGTAACCCAAAATACCACCCTACTAAAAGCTCCTCATTAAATTCGGCTGTGGGGCCCCTACATGAAGAAACTCTCCATATCATTTTTACTATTTGCCGCAGTATTGTCCGCCTGCGCTAAACGGCCTGATGCAATTGTCCCTGTAGATATCCCGATGTCCGCATATTCAAACAAAAGCTGCAGTGCCCTTAGGGCAGACCTGACCAGAGAAAGAGAAAAATTATCCACCCTTTCAGCGAGCCAAAATAGCGCTGCGACAGGCGATGCAATTGGCGTTTTCCTGATCGGCGTCCCTGTCTCAAGCCTCGGAGGCGGCGACCAAGAGGGCAACATTGCTGTTTCAAAAGGCAAGATACAGTCTATGGAGTTGACATTCCAAAAGAAAGGATGCCGAACCTAACTGTGGCTATAGAAAGCGCGCCTCGACTTCCCTGCGCGCTTTCTACACATCATCCCAAGAAGAATATGTCAGGCTTATTAGCCAAGCCAATCGCAGCTTGGGCGCTCCCTTTTTGATCTATTCGATTTACAAAAAACTGCGGCCATTCGCAGAACTTTTCGTCAACGGCTAACATGCGGACAAACCCGTCATCCGCCTTTCACCACTGAATGACCGCCTCCTGATCAAACTACAAACCAATTCTCAGTAGGTCCAAGATTGTGAACCCGGGTACTTCCGCATAGACCGTTCATTCCCCATGCATGGTGGATATGCCCGCAAAGGAGTAGCTTTGGGTTGGCAACGGAAATCATTTCAAGGATTGCAGCGCTGCCTTCATGCCGCCCGTTCTTTTGGAGGTCAGCGATCCCGAACGGAGGTGTATGTGTAACGACTACTGCATGCACAGGACATAAGGCCAACATGTCGGCGGCATGCTCTTCGGTATCCGATACATTCCACGCGAAACTATTGCGGGACGGGATTTCACCTCCCAGCCCGTAGAAGACCACGTCGTCGATCACAATGCTTGTACCGTGAAGATAGTGCAGAACGTCGGAGCGCTCGCACAGGGCCGCAATTTCGGCTGGCGCGTCATGGTTTCCATGAACCACGATGACTGGCACAGTGCTTTGAGCGAGTACGTCCAGCGTGTCCGAGGCCCCAACCCCTTTTGTAGAAAAGTCACCCGCAACCACAATCGCATCGCTGCCAATGCTGGCATTCAACAAGTTCTTCGTTGCAGTGACATCGCGATGAAGGTCGGAGCAGGCAAAAATCTTCATGATCTTGCGTAGCGCAGCAGGATCGCGCCCAAGAGCGTTGTCATCGTCGAGAAGACCTTCAGAAGGCTGAGCCGCTCTTTGAGGAAGAACACGCCAATCAGAAGGGCGAAGACTATACTTGTTTCCCGCAGAGCCGTGACAAGTGCGATCGGAGCCTGAGTGAATGCCCAGGTGACAAATGCATAGGCAATAAACGATGCGCCTCCGCCAACGAACAGTATGGGCAATCCGCGTCGAGGAAGGGCGCACAGCGTGTGCGGTGATCTCAACGCGAGGAATGCGAACATCAACACCCCGTTGCCTATGGTAAGCCAACAATAGAAGCCTAGAGAAGTTCCCGCCAGTCGCGCACCGAGACCATCAATGAGAGAGTATGAGGCGATAAACCCACCTGTAATCAGCGCGACCACAACCGCGCTCCGGTTTTGTGTGCCATCGCTTTGCCGGACAAGCGTGAGGCTAATGATACCCCCACCAATAACCAGGATCGCCAGACACTCCATGCTGTTCAGGTGAACGCCTAGCAGAACGACGGAAATAAGGGCAACAATCAGAGGCGCAGAGCCTCGTGCGATTGGATAGACTTGGGTTAAATCGCCCATTTGGTAGGATTTCAGCAGGAAGAGTTGGTATCCAAAATGGAGCAGCATCCCACCAAACAAATGCGGCAGACTCTCAGTTGCAGGTAGCGGGACCAAGGGCAGAGCCACCAGAGCGAAAGGCATATGGCCGATTACCACAGCTGCCATACTAAGGGTCTTATCTTCGCCGCCTTTCACCAGCGCATTCCAGATTGCATGAAGCACAGCGGCCCCGGTCACCGCTAGAAATACGATACCGCTCACAACTTTCCCTTTTTTCAGTTCGATCCTGAAACCTGACCTTAACAGCATCGCAGAATTATGGAAGGATGGGCTCGAAGTAGATGTTTGCTGCGTCGCAATCCAACGTCCGCTCCTTTGTTTTCTAGGGTCAGGACTCATTAATCCATCCAAAAGATTATTGTTGCGGCGATTGTAATTGCTGCCATGAAGATATCAGCACATCGATCATAGCGGGTTGCAATTCGCCGCCAATCCTTGATCTTGGCGAAGGTGTCTTCTACTTTATGCCTTTGTTTGTACAAGGCTTTATCATATGGAATAAGTTCCCTCCGGTTTGACTTCGGCGGGATGCATGGCTCAATGTCCATAGCCATGAGTGCTGCGCGCCACTCATCGCTGTCATATCCCTTGTCTGCAATCAGGGTTTTGGCCCTCGGCAAACAGGGATACACAATCTTTGCTCCAATGTGATCAGACACTTGGCCTGCGGTGAGTGCCATTACAACAGGCTTGCCTGCCTCGTTGATGACAGCATGGAGCTTGGAGTTCAAGCCACCTTTTGTCCTTCCAATGTGGCGCAGAACATCCCCTTTTTAGCCAGACTGCAAGCAGTTCTGTGAGCCTTGATGTGGGTTGAATCGATCTGCAAGGTATCCGGTTCAGCGCCCCTTCTAGCCAGGCCACTAAATATGTGATCAAAAACGCCCAAACGGCTCCATCGAACAAAGCGGTTGTACAACGTCTTGTATGGACCGTATTCGCTAGGCGCATCGCACCAGCGCAAGCCATTGCGAATAACATGAATTATGCCAGAAATTACTCGTCGATCATCGGTTCTCGGTACGCCGTGGGAAAGCGGAAAATACGGCCGCATTAGAGCAAATTGTTGATCAGAAAGCCAAATTACATGTGACATCACAAACTCCTTGGTTTGTAGCTTTGAATCTGATTTGCTTAAGAATGAAAACCCACTAAATGGACGCAACTGATATTAGAATGGTGGCACAAATGAAACGAGCATTCACTAACACCTTAAGCAACAATGTCAGGAAAACCGCCGAATTTTACGAGAAACTGCTGGGGATGAAGCGGCATTTTGATTCTGACTGGTTTGTTATTCTTACCCATCCTGGAATCAATGGACTGGAGTATGGAATCCTTCAGAAAGATCATGAGATTGTTCCGGAAGTCGCGCGAACTGAACCGGGTGGCTCGATCATGACCTTTGTGGTTGAAGACTGCGATAGAGTTCATGCCACCGCAAGAGAGTTGAGAGCGGACATAGTCAACGAACCGACAGATATGCCATATGGTCAACGTCGAATGTTATTGCGGGATCCGGACGGAACCATGATTGATGTTAGTGCGCCGACCGCACCGCTTGCTGAAAATTGAACCGAGAAGCGGAAAACAACATTCTTTCCTTCAAAATTAATAGGTCCTGACCCTAAGTAGTTTTTCGAAACCCGTTGAACGATTTGCCTGCAACGTCGAAATCCGTTCAGAGCTTAAAGTCCTTACTGCACTTCGGTTTGATGACGGGCCAGTGGTTGCCGCTAGTTGCAACTGAGCGCGGCTCCCTGTGGCTTTGCGACGTTGCCCAGAACCTAACTCCGGGACGTATCCACCCATTTCGCGTTTGGCTCGGGCCGCTATTAACGGCACTGGCGTTGGGCCTGCTGGACCTATCTATCTTTCCTCGAGGCTTCCAGCCCGTCATCAAACCGAAGTCGCTCCTTTAGAGTCACACACTGTCCTCAGACTTCACCCGAAACACCGCCTCAATTTCAACCGCAGCATTACCTGGCAGACTTCCACTTCCGACGGCGAACCTAACGTGGTCACCAACAACTGGCCCGAAAACGTTGAACATCATGTCAGATGCGCCGTTAATGACCTTGGGGTGGTCCGCAAAATCAGACACTGCATTCACAAAACCGCCGAGCTTTATTAATTTCTCGACCTTATCTAGGTCACCCAAGGCTGATTGAGCACGTGCCAAAATTCCGATGCCGCAACGTCGCGCTGCTTCAACACCAGCTTCAAGATCAAGGTCGAGCCCTAACTTCCCGCGAATAACGTTGCCGTCCTCACCAATTGAGATTTGACCAGAAATATACAGGTACCCAGCATCCAATAGATATGGCGCAAAATTTCCAAGTGGACGAGGCGCATCAGGTAGAATGAGCCCCAGAGATTTGAGTTTCTCGCTAATTAGATTCATGTAAACGGCTCCTCAGTTTACATCTGCGAATTTCTGCAACACCGGTTCCGGCCGGTCGAATGGCCCGCGCATTACCGGGTCTCGTGTCAATAGACCTTGGGCCGCGCGCCACGCCTGCTCTTTATCCGCTCAAGTTCGGTCATGCCCGCTGGCCGGTTATTCGCAACGCTTCGCAATCAATCATAACATCCACACCTGTGACGCGAGTGGCAGAATACCCGGCAGTCTTAACCGGTATACCCGTCATCGGTGCTGAACCATGAACTTCCTGAATTTCCAAAACGGTATACGGGCGCTGATAGAGCCACTCGCGATTTTTAACAGCCGTCAGATCTGCGCTCGGTGGTGTGTCCTCGGTGAAGGCAAAGAAGTGCAGTGTAAAACCGTGGCTTTCTACCGATTGAACGGACAAGGGTCTCATACCCCACGTCAGGCATGCGTCCCGTATCGGATTAATTTCGTGTGTCCGCAACGTCAACAGATTCAGGCTTGCCCCACCTCCAAGGCGCGACGGATCATGATTAATTGAGGGCCTATTTCCCTGAAACCAATGTTCAATAAGCTCGATTGTGAAGCCTTCAGGATCCTGAAAATGCGCAAGATAGCCAATATCCCGAAACTGATGCGGCACCCCCACTGCGAGCCCTTGGGTTGTGAGTTGTTCATAGGCCAATTCGATGTTGGGAACAGCAAGTGCAATCTTCCAGTAAACATCACCAGCCGAATGCCGATATGGGTACTCGGCCTTTTCGAAGATGATGCCCGCTTGGGCGGGTCCGTATGACACCGCTCCATCCTCTCGTTGGTCCATGCCCAAGATATCGATATAGAACCGCCTCATCGCTTCGGGATTGAGACAGCGCAAGGTAATGGTCTCAATCTTGGGCATAAGCTTCCCTTCGCTCACGAGTAATGTGCGAAAAATGCATACGGCCCGCTCCTCTATTTGCGTCGCGTTTGCCAAACTTCGTATGCTGTATCAAAAACCAACAACCAAGCTAGGCCCGCAATAAGGCATACTGGCAAGGCTGCGATTAGAAACACCGGATAACTTGCAGGCCAGAAAACAAACGAAGCCCAAGCGGAAATCTGACCAGTTACTATTGTCGATGCGTGATATAAACGAGACTTCTTGCGGTTTGATTCAAAGCCCCCCCATGCCTCTCCTGTCAAACCGACCACATAAATTTTGACGCTAATGGCCGATGAAACGAATGCAGAGATCGAAAATAACAGTGTATCTAGTGTCGTCCACTGGTGCACCATAGCTGGTAACGGGCTCCTATATTTTCAGAAAAATTTCAAACCATTCGAAAACTGAGAAGCCTTATGTTGCTCCAGTCGGTCAATGGTGTTCATCATTTCCTCGGCGGTTCCATAGCACCGACCGTTGCGCCAATGCAGATTGCTATCGCCCGCGTTATCCGCCTGTCGGAAACGATCAGGCTCATCAGAAAACTCTTGCCACAGCGGACTGCCAAAAACATCGACCACAGTTACAATACCCATCACCCGCTCCTCTGTTTGTCAGAAGCTATTTTCTTCACACCAGCAATCCAGCGCCATATCAACGCCTTCCGTCATTGCCTGATTATAGCCGCTGATTTGATCGTCAGATAATTCGCTCGCCCAATCAGCTTTATCACTCTCTTGGATGATGAAATGCTCTCTGCAGAACGCGGCGAACTCTCTGAGCTTTGCCTTAAAAAGGGCTTGGACTTCACTTTCAAGATCAAGCGTTTCCGGCACTGTCCCCCGTCAGCTCCTAGTGGACAGATTGGTTTGATTGCGTAAGGGAGTGATTCTGGCTCATCATTGCTAACTCAGGAGCAAATGATGAGACGAAAGAAGGACCGAGTGACCGACGATG
>Ga0189285_100138_pt1 | contig 9863 bp, 10 predicted proteins | sample GEYOminimetaG_FD_130315 | JGI IMG/M metagenome (GOLD analysis project Ga0189285, IMG submission 130315) | Marine microbial communities from the Costa Rica Dome - GEYO mini metaG | ecosystem: Environmental > Aquatic > Marine > Oceanic > Photic zone | place: Costa Rica: the Eastern Pacific... | reverse complement strand
TTCCCGACAACAAGTCCGCCTGACGCCGGTTTCTAACCTCCTTCGCATTTCCTTGTTACGTTCCCGTACCTTAGCCGCCCCGCGAGGACGAAGGCCAGCGGTTTTTCGCCGATATGCCCCCGATGCGGGTTTTCGCGATTGCTCGCACCCACGCGCGGACTCGTTCGGCCCGGCCGGAGCCTAGCGCGACGGCCCAGCTCAGCGGCTAAGGAAGAAGGATTGTCGGTGGGATCTCGGGCCCGCCAGGGCCGCAGATGTCCTTTGAGGCCATGCCAGGCCAACAGCGCGGCGGGACGCCAAGAGACTTCAGGCGGGTCAAGGCCTGCCGGTCTGCCGGCAGCGCGAAGCGCCTGGTCTTGGATCGCGGCCGGACCGGTGCGCTCAGCTTTCGAAGGGGCCGGTTACGCCAGTCCGATCTGAAGCTCTCGGCCCAGGGCGCGAGCGGCACGGCCCAGCGTGGCCAGCTCGACGCGGTCATTGGCCGGATCCAGAAGCCGGTCCAGCTGGCTGCGGCTCGTATGCATGCGTCTGGCCATCTCCACCTTGGTGATGTGCTGGCGCTTCATCTCCTCGGCCAGCTGCCAGGCCACCACGCGCTTGATCGCAGCCGCCTGGACCTCCTCGTAGATGTCCTCTTCGCGCAGGAAGTCGTCGAAGCTCGATCCGATCGAGGCCCCCGTATCGCTCGAAGCTACGTCCTGGGTCTTGGTCTTATCTGCCATCACACGATCTCCTTCATTCGCTTTGCGGCCTTGTCGATCTCGCTCTGCGGCGTCTTCTGGGTCTTCTTGATGAACCCGCTCAAGAGCACCATGCGGTCATCGACGATGCAGAAGATCACCCGCGCGATCCGCTTGCCGGGCAGCGAGGAACGCACCTCGCGCAACCCGTTATGTCCAAGCGGCCGACAGGTCGGCATGCCGACCGGCCAGCCATATTCCACCGTGGCGATGTCCACACCAACGATCTTGCGATCGGCGGCACTGAGATCTTCTTTCAGCCAGTCACGAACCGGCTCATGACCTGCCTTGGACCGGTAGAACACCGCCTGGATTTTCTTTGGTGAGGCGCTCAAGCGCTGTCCTTTCCATCACGGCGATATGTACGATACACGGTACATCCTATCAAGAGGTTTCCAAGGCGGGACCATCCCTCTTGCACTTCCATCAGTCCCGACCAGGATCAGATTCCGATCTTCCGAGCCGGGCGCCCGGATGCGTCGCCGCGTGGATCTCGGTCAGTTTCGAGATCGAGACCTGGGTGTAGATGGTGGTGGTCTCCAGGCTCTCATGACCGAGCAAGGCCTGGATGAAGCGGATGTCCGCGCCGTTTTCCAGCATCTGCGTGGCGGCCGTGTGCCGGAACAGGTGACACGAACCGGTCTTGGGGATGCCGGAACGTTCGATATGGCCGCGGACGCGCTCTGAGAGCCGCTTGGCTTCCATTTGAGCGCCCTGGAGGGTCAGGAAGAGCCAGCCGTCATCCTGGCCGCTCACGAGCCCTGGTCGCGCTTTATCGTGATATTGGTCCAGCCACGCCATCGCCCGCTCGCCCATCGGCACGATGCGATCCTTTGCCCCCTTGCCCTGGCGGACGCAGAGAACGCCCCTCGCGCGATCCACATCCCAGACCTTCAGATTGACGAGCTCGAGACGCCGGATAGCGGTCGCGTACAAGACCTCGAGGATGGCGCGATCTCGAAGACCCACCACGCTCTCGATATCCGGCTGGGCCAGAACCGCCTCGGCTTCGTCCGCCGTCATCACGGCTTTCGGAAGACGGCGCTCGGGACGCGGCAGCTCGATCTCGGCGGCCGGGTTGTACAAGATCCAGTTTTCCCGGGCGAGATATTTGAAGAAGGCCCGCACCGGCACCAGACGCGCGCCCTGGGTGCGGAACGACAAGGGCGTGCCGTCCTTTTTGCGATGATAGAAGAGATGGCGCTGATAGCGCTCGATCACCGGCCGGGTGATGTCCTTGGGTTTGTCGATGCCGCGCTCGACGGCCCAGAGCGCGAAGCGCTTGATGGCATGCGTGCGATCCCGCAGCGTGTGCGGCGAGTAGCCCCGCATCGCCAGATGGTTCAAGAACCGATTGAGATGCGCCGCGAAGCCCTCCGGGTCATTGGGATTGGGCAGGTCCGGCAGTTGGGGGCGCACCATCAGAGGGCCTCGATGCCCGAAGCCCCGTTCCCATGGCTGGCACCACTACGACCGCCATTGAGGTATGACGAGGACGGTTTTGATACCCCCGGACGTGTCTCCGGCGGCGCTTTCGGCGCGGCAGGCTGGGAAGCCCCATCAACACTGGCGTTTTCACCGGATGCTCCGGCCCGACCAGGGGCCGACTTGGGGCCGACTTCGCCCCGACCTACCCCCGCCAAGTCGGCTTTTAGGCCCGACCAGTTGCCCTCTACCCCCGACTTCTTTTTGTCGTAGCCGCAGCCTATCGGATCGGTTCCGTCTGCGTTCCACCGATCCTGGCGAAGGCCCTCCACATCGATGAGCCCCATGACGAACGGAGTCTCGTCATCGCCTTCACCGCCATAGGCCAGCTCGTAGACGTAAGTCCGGCCGCGCCCGCCCATGTGCGGGATGAGGTATTCGTACTCCTCCAGGCGTTTGAGGTGGATTTTCAGCTGGGTCAGCCCCCAGCCCGTCCAGGCCCGCACCTCGCGCCGGGTGAAGCGATAGTCGCCCCGGCTGACCTTTTCGCCCTCACAGCGGGTTTCCACCATCGCCCGGATGCTCTCCAGCAGGGCCCGCGTCTGCGGCGGCAGCTCATCGAGCGTGCGGCCCAACACCTCATGCGCCAACGCATTGGCGGCGGCGATATCGTCCAGCGTCGCCTCGATATACTCGACCGGCTGACCATCTGGACCCGTCAGCGTGCGGATCTCGCGCTGATGCTGGTGCAGGACGGCGATGGCCCGGATCAGCGCCAGATATTTGCCGTGATCGCGCCGGGTACGGGTCTTATCCGCCAGGAAGGTCAGGTGCTGGGCGAAGGGATTGACCACCGCGAGGGGTTTTAAGAGCCGCTGGGCATTCTGGTGTCGGCTGAGGATCGCATCCTTGGTCCGCTTGGCCATCAGTCCGTCCAAGGTTTCCTCGAAGCGCTGGCGATCATGGATGGCGGCGGTCTGATCGCGGGTTTCGTTGACGGTGAGGACCAGGCAGCGGTTTTTCAGCTCCTCGTCCAGATCGATGGCGGTGGTGGTCATCATCAGCGCCATCGGGCCTTCTATTCTGTAGTCCTGGGTGACGAGCTTGCCCGTCACCGGGTCTTTTCCCGTCGAGGCGATGGCCAGCGAGCCCTGAGATTGCAGGAGTTTAAGCGCATAGGCGGCATCCCGTGCCCCTTCCTCCTCCGCGATCGCCAGGACTTTGCGTTTCAGGGCCGTCTCGCCGAGATAGAAGAGCGCCTGGCCCGTCATGGCGGCGTAAGAGACCTGATCTTCCTCCGGCAGGAAGGCCAGCACCGCATCCATCAAGGCGGATTTTCCGGCGGCGGAGGTGGACTGGACCAGGACGGCCAAGGGCTTGTCGAGTTTCCGGCTCACCGCCGCCAGATACGCCACCAGCAGGTTCGAACGCTCGCCCACGACACCGCAGGACTCCGCGTCGGCGGCGATGGCATCCAGCAAGTCCGGGCGTTTCAGGAAGCTGACGGCCTCGGTGCGCTCCTCGAGTGTCATCTCGTGGACGGGTTCCACCGGAGCCAGGGCATCCTTGATCTGGGCATCCTGGAGATCCTCCAGCTTCAACAGGACGCGGGCCATATCGGCTTTCACCGTTTCCTTGGCCAGGCCCAGCTCGGCGGCGGCCTCCCGCACATAGGCCGTGCGCTGGCGCGCCGCGTAGAGGTCCAGCGTGTCCACATGGAAGGAGGCCACACCGTTGATATTTCGGCTGACCAGGAGATTGATGCGCAAGGTTTCATAGGACGTATTGCGCTCCAGGCCGCGCACCCGCCAGCGCCGATCACCGAACGAGAACGCCACCTCGTGTTCCGACACCTCGGCCTCGATCTCGGCCGGACCGGCCGGAACCGGCGAGCATGGCGCTTCGGGCGCGTCCGGTATCTCGGGGCACGCCTCATCCGATATGGTCGCGCCTGCCGCCGCCGTTTCAGGCTCGGCAGCTAAGGAAGAAGGCTGTGTGTCCGGCGTTTTGTCCTTAGCCGCTGGGCGGGGCGTTTCCGCCTGCGGGGCGGGTTCCGGAGCGACCTCCGGCCTGTCCGCTAAGCGCTCTGGTTTCAGGCCCTCTGGTTTGGGACCAGATGCGCACGGAACAGGAGAACGCCCGGCCGGGGGATGCCGAACAGGGGAACACCCTGCTGAGCCCATCCATTCGGCTGACCGGATCAGCGCGCCCAGGCTTTGCGGCGCGGGCGTCACCTGGAGCGCGTAGGCATTGGCGTCCATGCCCTTGGGGAAGAGGATGCGGAAGCACTCCACACCGTCCGCCATCAACATCTTCGCGTGGTTTTCGGCGGCGGCATCGCCCGCCGCATCGCGGTCATAGGCGATCAGAACACGGCGGACATCATGACGCCGGAACGCCTCGCGGTGCGCGTCCGTGAAGCCGTTCACACCATAGCTGCAAGTGACATTACGGTACCCGGCACACCAGAAGGTCATCGCATCGATGAGGCTTTCGCACAGGATCACCTCTTCGGTGTTGATCAGCCCGGCCAGATTCCACACCGCCCGGTGCGGACCAGGCAGATAGAGATGGGTCGGCGTGCCCTTGCGCAGATCATCGCGGATTTTCCGGCCATACATCTGGCAGACCGTGCCGTGCTCATCCGTGATCGGCACGACCAGCGAGCCTGTCAGGTGCTCGTGTCCGCTCTTCCTGAGCACGCCGAGATTCTGCAACTGGCCCCGGATCTCAGCCCCCGCCTGCCGGTTTTTCATCGGCAGGCGATAGCCCAAGGACCGGTTGGCATAGCCCAGCGAGAACGTATCGATCAGGTCGGGGTGATGGAGGCCACGAGCGCGGAGATAGTCCAAGGCCTCCGGGCTCTGTTTCAAGGTGGCGTGATAGAAGGCCGTGACGCGGGCGAGCATGGCGGCATCGTCGGCGTCAGCCGCGAAGGGTTCCAGCTTCTGGGTAGTCGAACGCCTCACCGGTCCGGATGCGGAGATCTCCGGCGCATGGTCCTGGCGCAGCAGCTCGACGGCATGACGGAAGGAGACGCCTTCGAGTTTCTGGACGAAGCCGATCACATCGCCGCCTTCACCGCACGCGCCCAGGCAGTTCCACAGATTCTTGTCCGGGCTCACCACGAAGGACGGGGTTTTATCGTCATGGAAGGGGCAGCATCCCACCCGGTCCTTGCCCCGCTTTTCCAGCTTCACCCCCGCCGCCTCGACAAGCCGAACCAGGCTCACCTCATCCTTCAGACGCGCGATCTCCGACTCACTGATTCGAGGCATATGGACCACTCCAGGCTCTGACGGGGCTTCACGCCAGAAGTTGTCAATGGCGTGATTCGATGTCTATTATGGTTCTTATATGGGAACCCTTCTGTCAAGCCAACCAGAGCCAGGGAGTAGATGCTGATGACGAACCACAACTGGCGCTGGACGGTAACGATGAGTTTTGCAGAACGGCTGACCGCACTCAGGCGATCCATGGACCTGACACAGACCAAGGTGGCCGAGCTGACCGGCATCCATCTCTCGCAGATCAAGCGTTACGAGTCCGGCCACACACAGCCATCCCTGGAGATCCTGCGCAAGATCGCGCTCGCCCTTCACGTCTCCAGCGATGTCCTGGTGTTCGATGAAGACGAACGTGGTCCCGACACGGCCGATCTCAAGCTCGCTTTCGAAGCCGTCAGCGAGTTCGACGAGGAAGACCAGGAAGTCGCCAAGAAGGTCATCCACGGCCTCATCATGCAGCACCAGAACAAAAAGCTCACCGCCGGGCTGCAACGCCCTCAGGCCAACCAAGCTGCCCGCGCTGCCGGGTAGACCATCACGCCGCTTATTCCTTCAGCGGCTCAGTCCACACCCCCGCCGCGCTGGCTCCACCGTCAGCGTGAGGGCGGAGCCGTTTTGCAGCTCTATTTGAAGATCACAGGAACGCCTCGTCATCGGCTTCCTGGACCTGGGCATAAACACCGACCTCGCCCAGAACATTGGCGGCTGAGTGCATGCCAGCATCCGACATCCGGTCCGCCATCCGGCACAGCGCCGCCTTGTCCTGGATCGTCAACCGCCCCTTCGACGCCGCCGCCACCAGGATCATCGTGTTGAACTCCAGAAGCTCCTGGAACTCGCGTTCCTTGTGATTGCGGATCATCCGGCGGCGGCTGAAGAAGTCCTCCAGCGCCGCCACCACCACGCTCGCGCGATCCGGATAGGCCCGCTCCACCACCGCCTTGTCGATGGCTGCCGCCAACGCCCCGGGAACCCGGATTCGCATCCGCTCCTCGCCCGCTTCACCGCCCCTCGGCGACGTCATATTCACCGGTATTTTTCGCATCGCTCGAACCCCCTCTGAAAACCCCGATGCCCCTATAGGGGGCACCCCTTGCCTCCCATGGAGACACCCTCTGCCTCTCATGGAGACATGCGCAGACCTTCAAGGCCCAGTCGCAGGGCCGCACAGGCCCGCTCGTTTTTCAAGTAAAATCAGAACGATAAAGAGGGATCGCGCTAGCCGGTCGCCCGTGCCGCGAAAAGGTGTCTCCATCAGAGGCATACTGGAAAACCCCGATCCGAACGCCACAAGCTCGGATTACACCAAGACTTTCAACAGCTTAATCATCGCCCGCAGGGCGATGGCGCTTTGTGCATCCTGTGTGACAGAAGAACCGCTTATGCGACGGCCCGCCGGCAGACGACTTCAGGAGCCCGCACCAAGACCCGCGACAACAGGTTGGGCCCAACCGAACAGGACGGCGCGGAGCCGAGGGGAATAGGGGATATGGACGTGGCTGGGATAGATGGATGAACCGACACAGCAGCCACCGCACAACGCTATCATGCGCTTTCAGAGCAACGGGGCCACATTTCAGCAAGCTCCTCACTGTCGGAACGCAGTGGCCACACACCGTCCAGAAGCACCAGCTTCTCGCCAGCCCGGCGCCCCTCAAGCGACAGCCTCAAAACCCCTTGTCGATAACAAGCCGTTTCAAGGTCAAAGCCAGCCTCAACTTCAGCAATTTCCACCCCGAACAGATAATACCTGAACCCGTTCACAGAGTAGTGGTACGACATCCCGACCTGGCTCAAACAATACAAGATACCAATCGGCGCTATAAAATGGACAAGCCGCCGAAGCTTGAGGCTAAACAGGCAAACTGCAACCAATATGGCAGCGAGAGCATAATTATACTGAACCGATATAATATCTCTAGGCGAACCAAGACTGACATCGCCCATAACAACAGACACTATGAGCGTAATTATAGCTAATAATACAACGACGAACGCGTAAACGCCTCTAATCACATTAACCCCCATCAGAAGCACCAGGCAGCCTAAATCCTATCCCGATTTCGATAGTATTGTTTTTAAATGCGCCAGGCGGAACAAAAAGGCCGCGTTGTTTCACGATCATTGACGAATCGCTGCCGTCAAAAAGCAATGCATCACTGAAGCCGCGATTAGAGAATTCGTCACGCAAAGCGTCGATCGACATCCCCTGCCGCGAACCATCTGGCTGGATAGCCAGCATGAACTCTCCAGTGTCAGGGTTGTAGCCAATCGCTGTTTTGCCCGTCCCCAAAGGTCTCGAAGCCCAGTCAGCGTAACCAAGATTGTTTCGCTGGTACATGAAGGGCTCAAAGTCTCCCGGATCTCCGGTTCGTGGACCTTGGACCGCAATTGGAACCTCAGGGTCAGTAACACCGTAAATCGAATGATAGAGGTTCCCATCCCCGTATTTGAGACCATCGACAATTAGCGGGATCGCACCACCGAATGCGACAGCTGCGTCACCTGGCGGATTTCCGAAGCCGAAATCCCAGGTGAGAGAACCTTCTGCCCCCTCAAGGCCAGCCAGGTAGAAAGTCATTTCGGAAGAGCGGCCATCCACAACGATCCCATCCTGAATCACCAACCCGTCTGTTTGCGTCTTATCAGGCGATTGCGCCCATCCTGCGAGTGCGCCGCCAATCGCAAGACGATCAACCGAATACAGCGGGCCGTTAACTACCGTGTCTAGATTGGACTCTTCCAGAGCCCTGGACGCAGTGAGCGTAAACTCCTCAGCATCCGGCTTGACCACAGGCACGAGTTCAGTGCCCTCAGGGAAGACGACGAAACGAACGTCGCCAATCATGAACTCGCGAGGCCCGGACTCAACCGGATCGGAAGCTGTTGCCCCCGCAAGCAATGCGGTCACGCCCAATGGGCCAACCAATGGCGTCTTTCTAATCAGCTCCTTCGTTGATCGGATTGCACCAGCATCGGCGAGCTTTTGCTCTCGGATACGCGCGGCTTGCACCGCTTTGTCCTTGGCAACGCTCCCATCCGAGGCGCTCGCTATCCCGCCGGCGATGGCGCTTCCGATGGTCTGCCCGATGACGTCTGGGAGTGCTGCGATGATATTGTCGCCGAACTCGCTCGATAACTGAACGGCCGGTAGTTGTTATGATGTATCCCCCATTTCCAGTCACTGCGGCCATGTTGCCGTCGTGCGGACCCGGCGATGGGGAGTAACCCGCTGGATGTGTATGTCCACCTGATCTAGAGCCTTCGAACTGGCTCCGCGACAATGTGTTCTGGACGACGTTTCCGCTGCAGTCCTGGGAATCTTGGAACGGCACGTTTTCCAGACCATCGTCCGTAACGCGAAACGCAATTTCGTCCTCCCGCACATCCCGAAGGTGCACGCGCAACGACCGTCGGTACCCCTGAACCCGTCGCGCAGTTACCACGATGACATCAGTGATTTCTTTCTCTTCGTTCTGCTCCTGGCTGTCAGGATCCGCGTTTTCATCACCAACGCAATCCAGTGTCGTGTCAGGAACAACTTCGCAATTCTGGAGGCCGAACGGATCCCCTTTTTCGATCATTTAAAGCCACTCATCCCTTTGATCACAGCCCACGGGATTAGGAAGAAGCTCAAACTGAGCAACGCAACATAAACATGCGTAATTGCTGTAAGAGCAACAAACAGGGCAACGTACAGGAACGACAGCAACACAGACTTCCGGTCGAGCCAAGCGCTCAGAACGTAGATTTTTCCGAAAAAAATTCCGACTGCGATAGCAATCCAAACCCCATGCTCAAATCCGACCGCTACGAGCAACACCGAGAACAGAATGAGCAACAAGTATTTCCTGTCACTCCGGTTCATTCGTCGCACACTCCCACCGCCTGACAGCCTTGTTGTCCGGCTTCTGCTATAACGTTGACCGCATCCCCGCCGGTATTAGCGCCAACCGCTGACGTGACGGCAGGCACGCCTTCCTCCCATTCGTCGGCCATGTCGTTCAGTACCTGAACCCGGGCTCGATTGCGCCGCTGCCCTCCAGTTACGCGCCTTCTGATGTTGTTCGCTTCTTCTCTCAGCTCATCGACACGACCACGGGCCATTCGCGAACCAGCTTCTCCGGCTAGCTCGCCTCCGGCAACATCTGCGAGTACACCAATCGCTGTAACCTCTTCGCCCTTAGCGACGCTCGACGCTACGCTACCCGCGGCATCGGTCGAAACGTTGACCGCTGCCTGCCCTGCACGACTCATGCGTTGGAGACTATTGAGTCGTCGAACATTGTTGACAATTCCAACTCCCGCTGCCCCGGCCACGCCCGAAACTAACATCGACCTCCCGTCATATTCGTCTCTCATGCCCAATCCGATTTCCAAAGTTTGGATGCCCGCATCAAGTGCGACCCCA
>Ga0189285_100137_pt1 | contig 10439 bp, 11 predicted proteins | sample GEYOminimetaG_FD_130315 | JGI IMG/M metagenome (GOLD analysis project Ga0189285, IMG submission 130315) | Marine microbial communities from the Costa Rica Dome - GEYO mini metaG | ecosystem: Environmental > Aquatic > Marine > Oceanic > Photic zone | place: Costa Rica: the Eastern Pacific... | reverse complement strand
TGACCTGAGACCCGACTCTCCTCCAGCCATTCGGAGTGACCCAGCCCCCTGAATTCCAGCCATCTAGGTGTTAGTGATTCATCTGAGGAAAGGATGGACCATGAAACGCAGATTCAGCGACGAACAGATCATCGGGATGATCAAGGAGTACGAGGCCGGGGTAAAGGCTTCCGACCTTTGCCGGAAATATGGCATCAGCGACGCAACGTTCTACAAGTACAAAGCCAAATTTGGCGGCATGAACGTGTCCGACGCGAAGAAGCTGCGATCTCTGGAAGACGAGAATGCCCGGCTGAAGCGGATGCTGGCGGAGGCGATGCTCGACAATGCCGCGCTCAAAGATCTAGCGACAAAAAACTACTGACGCCTGACGTGAAGCGCTGTGCTGTGCGGGACGTAATGGACCGGCATGGCCTGGTAATCATCCCCGAAAAACCAATGCAAAACGCCTTTGTGGAAAGCTTCAACGGGCGTCTTCGGGACGAGTGTTTGAATGAAAATCTCTTTTCCAACCTGGCCGAGGCGAGAACCATCATCGAGAACTGGAGGAAAGACTACAACACAACAAGGCCACACACATCTCTGGGTGGGATTGCTCCGGCCGACTACGCAAGACAACTCATCGCAAACCGGCCTGCTTCGCTTGAGCTACGCAATGGCTCCGCTCAGCAGGCCTTGACCACAAACCAAACATCAGAAACAAACGTGAACGGATCCTACGCTTAAACGGCCCGGATCAGGGGACCGGGTCACTGGGTCAATCTCATAATCGGTGTCCGCGTAAAAGTTGAACACGCCCTATGGGGCCAAACAACCCAAGGTCGATGCAAAAACAGGGGCGGCGGCCCGATAAAACCAGGACACGGTTCGTTCAAAACCAAAATATCCGGTAGATAGAGGTGCTAACCTAACGACGACAACAGGGACGTATTATAAAGTCTATACTCAGAACAAAAAGGCGGTCGCAATCGGGCGGTTACCAGTAAACATAAAAAAGGGAAAGTACAGCCAGCGCCGTAAACAACGCCGTTAAACGCATAGTAAATACGCTAGTAACAAAAATATACGTATCACCGTGCGCTCTCACGTCTATTAACCGAGCAAAATTACGCTCGATAATTAGTACGTTGACAAGAGTAAAACCGGTATTAAGTAAGAAACCGGTATTCGAAAGTGTTAAACGATAATCAGGTATTGAATTCGATAGCAACATTGGAATAGTCAAACCTAAAACATTGAGCAATGTCGCAGAATAAACGGCCAATAATATGTATATTTTCTGATGAAATAATATTTTAGATATTGAATAATCCGCCTCTGATCCATTGAATTTTAGGATATTTCGTCGGCGTAGAAGCAAAAACAAGTTATAGATAAATACACCACAGCAGGAGAACATCGAAACCATTAACAGCTTTTGGTTAGAGATGCCAATCTCTATGCTCAATGAAAGACAAAGCGTATAAATGATTGTCCCTAATCGATTTAAAATCATTATCTGCATAGCCCTCATGTAACCTGTGGCTATACGTCCTGCGAGTGCATTTTTCGTTTTGGCCACTATTTGGGACTGCTCAGTGGATAGCGAAAGCCAAAGACCAGCACATGCTGCAGCAAGCAGGATCGGGATGTAGTTTATTAAAGTCATTTGGCATCAAATTGTGCAGGCCTCAAAAGACGCCAGAATCCAGTGGTTGCGAAGTCTTCTTTATGACCAGTTAGTAGTTCAGGGCGCAGTCTCCCGGATTCGCGAGTTTCAATGTTGGTTGGATCCTCTTCCATCACTTCAAACCCAGCGTATTTGAAAATTTCCGCGTAATGGTCATGACGCATTCTGTTCTGGTAGTGTTTAGCATGATTATGTTGCTTCCACTCGGCCTCCGTGAACCGCAAATAGTTTAAGCGTGTTATTGATCTATCGGTATGCGCGTAATGATCTGAGTAATCAATCATTGCAGATATGCAGCCATTAGGCTTCACTATACGAAACAATTCCAAAAATATTGATTCAATATCCTCGCGTGGAATATGCTCAAGTGTATTTGTAGATATACAAATGTCAAATTCACCATCATTGAAATTTGTTTTACGCATATCTAATGGTGCTAAATACCGGATGCTGTAAATCTTCTCCAGATCATCTAAATCGGCAATACTCCGGCCATCAATCGGCGCTCCAATTTCCTTTAGTCTCCGAATCCCATCATTAACTTGATTTACATCGAGCATTGGAAACAAATCGACCACAACCTGTTGTTCTACTAGCGCAGACAGAAAAATGTTTTGGGCAAGGTTTTTACCAGCGCCGAATTCCAAAAGTCTCTTCGCCCCCATTTTAGCCACTGAGTTTTTGTGGTATTCCCAACCCACATAAGGGGTGGAAAATTTAACCTTTGAATTGCCAGTTACGTATTTTTGAAGAATGTACAGAGTAACGTCGGGCATATAATTTAGCGCACTAAATGCAACACTTTTCAACTTCCAAGGTATATTCATACCACTTCACTCTTCGTTATGTGCCACAAAAACATTGTGGACTTGGTTCCTGCGTGAAGTTCAAAGTCTTTAACGTATAGGGCACCGAGTTTCCTGTAAAAATTTTGCGCTTTGGTTTGGGTTTGTCCCGTGATGATCTTAATACAATCGATTCCTTTATCTGCGAATTCTGCTTCTGCAGAAGCCATAAGACGCCGCCCCAATCCTGCACGCTGGGCTCGCGAATCAACGCAGAAATTTAGTATTTCAGCACGGGGGTAGCTATCGTTTCTTTGTTCAGTATAGCGTAAAGTTTCAATTATTTTTCGTAACCGTTTAGGTAGAGCTAAAGTAAATGCAAGACGTATAATACTTAGTGGTTGTCGATATTTCAGGTGCTCACGGTACAGTGAATGGGTGCCTATACCTCCTGCAAGAAAACCAAGTACCTGTTGTCTGTCCGAAACAGCGGCTATAATAAAACTCCCATCAGACTGGGCTATCGTATAGTAGAAATCCCGAAGTACTTGCTCTCCGAGGCTAGACAGGAATCCACCGCGAATTTCGGCTATGTGCAGTTTCGCAATTTGATCCAGCTGCGCATGGTTGTGGGAGCTAATTCGCCGAATCTGTGCGTCGATCATTTTCAGGAGCCCCTTTCGATTTTTAGCCAACGCGATAGTCCCACGAGTGAACCAATTCCATAGGCGGAATGCCATAAAAGGAAAGCGAAGGGCATAAGAATCCTCGCGCGCCAAGACGGAAATTCACTTCGAATACCCAATGTTGCTACAATTGCAGCCGTCATATAAGTGCTAAGTACGAGAATTGTCAGCGTAAACGCAGATGGTATGAATATGCTCAGAACAGGCCCAATAGATAAAGCGGTGACAAAAGACAGCGGCACAAGATTGCGCCATGAGATTAGACATTCATCCATAATCGCCGATATATCATACGGGGCACGTCCACTCTGGTAGGACCAACGCGCGAATTCACTTATTTTTTCGCGCGTGTAGTAGGTACAGGTGACTGATGGACAAAGTACCATCTTTTTCCCCAATCGCGTCATTCGCAGGTTGAATTCCCGATCCTGACCTCGGATGAGACGCTCGTCAAAATTTCCAACTTCGGCGAATAAATTCTTATGAGCGCAAAATAAGAATAAGATATCCGACTGAATAGGTTCGGCGCTTCCAGTATAGTGTTTTGCGTCACCAACACCGAATGGGTGCGTTAGTATAGCTGCAAGAGCTAGTGCAACAGCCCCCTTACCAAGCGTGCGATTTAGCCGCACACCTCCAACGTTGTCGGCCTCGTACACATGCAAACAGCGAACTAATTCTGAGATATAGTTAGAAGGATAGATGGCATGCGCATCTATTCGCATGACTATGGAATGCTTTGCCTCAGCAATTCCTGTGTTAAGGGCCTGGGGCTTAGATCCCCCAGGGTTGTCAATCACACGTACTTGATGAAACTCTTGGCATATTCGCCCCAAAATAGCCCGTGTGCAGTCTGTTGACTGTCCGTCGAGTACAAGAATTTCAATCAGATCAGTTGGATAGTCCCCAGATAAAAGAGAAAGTAGACAATTTTCGATGAATCTCTCTTCATTAAGACATGGTACTATTAGGGTTACGGGTATCGGACCTGGGTCTGTCCCAGTTGGTATCGGAGTATTGCTCACGAGTTAAAAATCCGGTCCAATGCGTTAATCGTTCGCCGGGTTACGCCACTGCTCAATGGAAAGCTAACTATATGATTTGCCATATGTTCTGCAATTGGGCAACTACCGGATTGGTAGCCAACAAGTTGCCAATCGTCTTTACTTAACGGATGAATCGGAGACGTGTACCAGCCTGCGGCTTCTACACGCGCCATTTGTGCTCTTTCGAGGACAATCTGTTTGTTGTCTACATATACAGGGTAGCGAACCAATATATCATTCGCTCCAGGAAGCGATGTGATTGGTTTTACCGTTTCGTATCCGGCGATCTTGCTCGCGTAGTACTTCGCAAGACTTTCTCGCCTTTTTGCATCTTTTTCAAGTTCCGGCAGTTTGCGAGTAAGTCGTGATACGTCAGAAGGCGGCATCAGAGTCTGAAAATCATCTGATAACTCGCCTGGACCAAGTGGGTTATAATTACCAATAGCAAGCCCCAAGCGTGACATTGCCTGATACATTCGCCGGATTGTCCAGTAGAGGCTTGGGCGATAAAGGGACGAAAATGCCAGTCGCTGTAGACTCATCTTGGCGACCGCAGCTAGTTTCGGGGATCTGAATGTTGATCGGGATTTCGCAAGAATATCGTACAGGGCGTTGTCATTTACTAAAGCAGCCCCGCCCAAGCCGATTATTACCGGTTTACCCCATTCGAATGAATAGAAGCTTGCTACGCCAAAACGACCTGCAAGTCGGCCCTCAAGGTTCGATAGAAATGTATGGCAACAGTCCTCAATTATTGGGACACGATCAGCAATGATATTCAGTAATGCTGGCATATCCGCCATAATTCCGAATGTGTGCTGTATGATCACAGCCTTAATATCTTTGTGCCAATTATCTGAGAGCGATTGGGCAGACATGTTTACCGAATTTTCCGAAACATCAATCCAGTGAGGTGTTGCACCTACCGCCATAACTGCCTCGGGGACGGCCACACAAGTGAACGCTTGGACGGCTACACGGTCACCGGTTCCAATCCCGAGAGCTTTCAGGCACTCAGCAAGAGCAACTCGGCCTCGAATATAGGTCAAGTCGGCCAAATTTGAGAAATCTTTGGTCAATACTATTAGCCTTATTCAAACCTTTAAAGACAGTTCGATTTGATCAGCTAATCCAACACTGTCGAGCTGCGAGATTTTTTTCATATAGTTTTGTGTGCCTACATCATTGACAAAGCCTATTCCTCTGATGCCAAGACGCTGGAAAACACTCGGCTTGAGACCCATTTCAAGCACCAATTCTGCAACCGCCGAACCAAGGCCGCCCACCACACGGTGCTCTTCCACGGTAAATATCGCTTTAGTCTCTTCAATCGCAGTTGCTATGGATCCCATGTCGATGGCTGAGATTGAAGGCATAGTCAAAATTCGAACGGAGATCCCCTTTTCCGCCAAGATATCAGAGGCCTCCAAAGCATCTTTCAGAATTCCTCCAGATACTATGAGTGTCGCATCACTACCTTGGCGCAGCAGACGGGCTTTTCCATACTCAAATTCTTCTTTGGCGCCGGTAGTATTGGGCATCGTCTTGTCTAATCTTAAATAACCGGCTCCGATGCCTTTGGCCAAATACTTAGTTGCCTCACGTACTTCAAAAGCATCCGACGGAACCAATGCATGCATATTGGGGAGTGCACGCAAAATTGCCATATCCTCGGTTGCGTGGTGTGATGCACCTAAGCCGCCATAAGAAAAGCCCCCACCTATCGAAACGGCAACAACATTTGCCTTATGATAGCATACGTCATTGCGTATTTGCTCAAGACAACGAAGAGTGGGGAAATTTGCAATTGAATAGGTGAAGACCGTCTTGCCGGATAATGCAAGACCAGCAGCTAACGCAGTCATGTTTTGCTCTGCGACACCAACATTTATGTATTGCGAAGGGTAGGTGTTTTCGAATTTTTCAACAACGCCGAAGCCTAGATCACCCGTTATCAACATGACGTTAGGGTCAGTAGCTGCAATATCCATTAGGGTATCGATAAATATGTCACGCACCACTCAATCCCCCTTACAGTTTGACGACGCGTTTAATTCCGCCATCGCCGCATCATATTCGGCGTTCTTCGGCGCTCGGTAGTGCCAGAGTACCGAGTTCTCCATAAATGACACGCCTTTACCCTTAGTGGTATGGCAAATTACTACCGTTGGACGCCCTTTTGGATCAGATTTCCCAAGGACTACCTTCAAATCATCATGATTGTGTCCGTCAACTTCTTCTACTGCCCATCCAAAGGCCTGCCACTTATCGGCAAAAGGTTCCAAATCAAGAGTTTCTGCAGTCGACCGCAAACTCTGAATTTTGTTATAGTCCACCACAGCCATCAAGTTTCGGAGCTTTTTGAACCCCGCGAACATGATCGCTTCCCAATTTGAACCTTCGTCGCACTCGCCATCGGAAAGCAGAACAATTACACGCCTGCTCTTGCCGTCAAGTTGATCGGCTAGGGCCATTCCGCCACCTACTGGAAGGCCATGACCAAGAGAACCAGTTGAGAACTCTACACCTGGCAGATGGTGCGATGCATGGCCCATAAGGCGCGACCCATTTGCGCAATGCGTAAGTACCTCATTTTCGGACAGCAAACCCACCTCCGAGAGCGCTGCATAGAGGGCTGCGGCGGCATGACCTTTCGATAGAATAAAACGGTCTCTACTGCCGTTTTCTATCATGTCCGGAGAGATGTTCAGAATGTCGCGGTAAAGTACAGCCAATATATCAGCTATCGAAAGACCAGAACCTACATGGCTAGCGCCGGATAGGTTCGTCATTTGAATAATCTTGCGCCGAATATTGTCCGCAATCGTTTCACTGTCGGGTAGGCTAGCCATGGTTGTTCCTTAGTTCAGACGATTTTTTACCAGCGTCACCGCCCCCCAAAGACTGTATCGCTACCAAGAGGGGCATGCGGCTCTAAAGGTGTTTCACGACGCGCTACTTTAACTATTTCCTGATCTACCCCTAATTTGGACAATAACGCCACTACGCCTGTCCGCGCTGCAGGCTTATTCACCACAGCTAGGAAGGTTAAGTACAATATTTGAAAGTACAAACCTATTGAGCGCTGCTCTACCCAAATCAATGCTAAACGACTTTTCCACGGCCGAATTCTCTGATTATAGGCAAGGTCTGCATCGTCAAATGTCGCGAGAATATCGCCTTCGTCAGAAAAAGTAATTGATGCAAGATCAGTGATACCAGGTCGCACAGTAAGAAGATCTAGTTCAGCCTCAGTATAAAGATCGACATCCTGCTGGACCTGCGGACGGGGACCAACCAAACTCATGTCCCCGCGTAATACATTTATTAGTTGTCCCAGCTCGTCGATCTTGAATCGTCGCACAAAGTGACCCAGTCGGGTGATCCTCTTATCAGAGTTCGATGTTGACGCGAGACCAGATTTGTCGGCGTTTACTACCATCGAACGCACTTTGTACATACCAAACGTCCCGTCGCCGCCGCGCACAACTCTCGGACCGATGTAAAATGGTGCGTGCCCATCTTGTAGCCAAACCAAAAAAAGTACAGGAACCAAAATCGGCGAAGCTATGATCAGAACAGCAACCGAGATTACTTTATCAAGCATATATATAAACATGTGAGTTACCATTCATGCTTTATGGAAATCCCTTACAGCGTCAATAACTTCAGTTACCTGACTATCTTCCAAAAGGTGGTTCATTGGGAGCATCAGGCACTCATTAAAAAAGTGATCTGTATTCGGCAGAACTGTCGAGAAGCCAAGCGACTTGAACTGATGAACAGCCTTACCAGCCCACTGAATAATGGTCCCTATATCACGCTGTTTCAGGTATTCGCGCAGGCGATCACGCCTAACACTACGGACTTCATAGTTCTGATACGTATCAAAATGATGCGAAGTTGTGCTTGGCGGCGGTGGTAGGGTAAGGCCTTCAATACCCTTGAAAGCCTCATGATAGCGACTTGCGATTGCACGTCGACGGGCAATGTTCTCATGAAAATAATCGATCAAATGCGACAAGATAGCTGCTTGAACGTTATCGAGCCGAGAATTGGTGCCCCAAATTGTAACTTCGGCGGACCCCAGACCGCTCCGCCCGTGATCTCTTTGAGCGAGCACATGCTCTGCTATCGCATCGTCATTCGTAATCAATCCGCCACCATCACCGAAGCACCCAAGCGACTTAGCTGGGTAAAACGAAAAAGTACCGAATTTCCCGAAAAGACCTGCCGAAGTGCTTTTGTATTTAGCCCCTAATGCCTGCGCGGCATCTTCAGACACCAATAACCCAGCTCTTTCCGCTAGCGCGACAATCGGATCCATATTCGCGACGCGACCGTTAAGGTCTGTCGGCATCAACATCTTCGTTCGTGGCGAAATGAGTTTCTCAGCTGAGAGAGTGTCCATCAAACCATCTTGATCAACGTCGCACGGAACTGGTGTAGCCCCTGCCATAACAATCGCACCCGCTGTTGCAACCATAGTATGGCTCGAAAAAATCACCTCATCTCCGCAGCCTATGCCACAAGCACGTAATCCCAAGGTGATGGCATTTGTTCCATCAGCGACACCTATAGCGTATTTTGCTCCAGTAAAGGACGCTAGTTTCTGCTCAAACTCTTCAAGGTCCTTTTGTAGAATAAATGCTCCACGGGCCAAAACGTCATGAATAATCCTCATGAACTCGTCTTCACGTGAGAGGAAGAGTTTTTTGTAATCAAAAAAGGGTACACTCATTTTGTTTATCGCGATGCGGACCGAAGTTCAAAGGAGTGGCGCTGCATTTGCTGCCAATGTTCATGGTTCGCATACATGAGATAAACGCCTAACTCAATCATAAAATTATGGCCTGAACACCCCAGATATACCTCCCATTATGAGCGGTCTACAATGCGCTTTGCGGATCTGAGCACCTCTATTTACCTCGCCATTTTCCGTGTTTCGTGATTCACTTTTCTGATTGATTTGCGGAGGCTTTTGGGATGGCGCAGCCCCGCCATTTCGATTTTGATGAACGGTTGAAGCGTTTGAGCGATATCGGGGACCAGTTGGAAGCCTATGCGAAGGCGGTCGACTTAGAGATATTCCGGGCTGACTTGGTGAAAGCACTGATCTATTCGCATGGGGCCAAGGGCGGCAGGCCGCCCTTCGATCCGGTGCTCATGTTTAAAGTGTTGGTGATTCAGGCCCAGAATAATTTGTCGGATGATCGCACCGAGTTCCTGATCAACGACCGACTGTCTTTCATGCGTTTTCTGGGGCTTGGCCTGTCGGACCAGGTTCCGGACGCCAAGACAACCTGGGCCTTCCGCGAACGCCTGACACAGGCCGGTGCCATCGACGGATTATTTGTCCGCTTTGATGCCGCTTTGCGGGAGGCTGGCTATATCGCCATGGGCGGGCTGTTGGTGGAAAGTACGCTTGTGGCTGCGCCCAAGCAGCGTAACAGCGATGACGAGAAGCATGCCATCAAATCAGGCAAGACAGCCAAGGAGATCTGGCCGGACGGAACCAAGCCGCTCGACATTGCTATACCAACGTTTGGCTACAAGGCACACACGGCAATTTGCAGGGCTTTGAGGTTCATCCGGCGCTTTGATGTCTCCGATGCCAGCCGCCACGATGGTCGGTTTCTGCACCGTGGGCTTCTCGACACGAAGAATACTGGGTCCGGCGTTTGGGCCGACAGTGCCTATCGGTCCAATCAGAACAAAGCCTTCTTGGACAAACAAGGCTTTGTCAGTCACGTGCATCGCAGGAAACCGAAAGGCAAACCGATGCCGCAGCACATTCGCAGAGGCAATGCCACGCGCTCAAAACACCGGGCACCCATCGAGCACGTCTTTGCCTACCAGAAGGCTGTCATTGGGCTCACCATCGGTCTCGCTCGCGCCAGAACCAAAATCGGTATGGCAAACATCGTCTACAACATGAGAAAGCCGGTTCAGATTACCAAATCCGCTCCCGCATAGGCGGCGAACACGCCCAATGGGGACAAAACAACCCGAGCCTGGCGCCGAAACCCACATGGATCAGCGAGATCCCGTGCAAAATTATACCACTCAGGCCGATAATACTGGTTGATAGAGGTGCTCAGATATCTACGCAATGTCGAAGGCTTTGGATGGAAGCACATGGCGTAATCTGAGGGACAGCCCTCGTGCTACGCTAGAGCTTTCATCAATGTGGAGGAGATGATGCAGCATTTTGTGGGACTCGACGTGTCAATGAAGGAAACAGCGGTCTGCG
>Ga0189285_100136_pt1 | contig 10577 bp, 6 predicted proteins | sample GEYOminimetaG_FD_130315 | JGI IMG/M metagenome (GOLD analysis project Ga0189285, IMG submission 130315) | Marine microbial communities from the Costa Rica Dome - GEYO mini metaG | ecosystem: Environmental > Aquatic > Marine > Oceanic > Photic zone | place: Costa Rica: the Eastern Pacific... | reverse complement strand
ATAGAGCGCGCGGTAATCTTATCAGAGCGAGGCTATATGTCGGGCCGGGAGCTCGATGACCGTCGTCTCATGGCGCTTGCCGCGCGCCAGGAGCTGGCCGCGCTGGAACGCAACGACGCCACGATCTCCCGTCAGATTCTTGAAGTTCGCGCTGCGCTTCAATCTCTTCCCTTGCAGATCGAAGCCGAGCGCGCTCGCGCAGCCTCCGTACGCGCAGCACTGGATGAGCGCATCACAACGCAAAGCGCCCGCAACGAGGGCGTCATCACTGCCCCGGCCGATGTCCGGGTAGCGGCCCTGCCCGTACGGCAAGGCCAGACCCTAGCGCCGGGCGAGACCGTCGCTGTGTTGATGCCCGAGGATGGAGAGTTAGTAGCCGAGCTCTATTTACCCACCCGAGCCGCTGGCTTCATTCATGTAGGACAGGATGTCCGCTTGATGTATCAGGCCTATCCTCATCAGCGCTTTGGCTCGGGTAAGGCCACCATCACCGCCATCTCGCGTACCGTGCTAGCCCCGAATGAGGCTGCCATCCCCGGCCTCAACCTGCAAGAACCGGTTTTTCGGGTGGAGGCGATGCTAGAACGCGCAGAGGTCGACGCCTATGGCGAGACCATTCCGCTTCAGCCGGGCCTGCTGTTAAACGCTGATATAATTCTTGACCGGCGCAGTTTGATCGAATGGCTTTTCGATCCGCTCTTCGCAGCCGGACGCAGGGGGTAAGGATGGCGTACGGTTTCAAGCCTGCAAGACCAAAGCCTGAATCAGGCAGCCAATTTCCCCAGAGGCGCGCGTGACCCGAGACGATGCATTGAACCTGTTCAAGGGTCGCAAACTACCGATCATCATGGGAGCCGAAACGGCCGAATGCGGGTTGGCCTGCATGACCATGGTGGCACGCTGGCACGGTCATGATGTGGATCTCAACGGTATGCGCCAGCGCACCGGTCTGTCCATCTCCGGAGCCAGCCTGCGAACCCTGATGACCATGGCCGACGGGCTGGGGCTCGCAACACGGGCGCTGAAGGTGGAGCTGGCAGCGCTGAGCAAGGTGCGCACGCCCGCTATTATGCACTGGGACCTCAATCATTTCGTGGTCCTAGCCAAGGCAACGCCGAAGTCCATCACCGTGCATGATCCGGCCATGGGGCAGCGGACGCTGAGCTTTGAAGAGGCCTCTAAGCATTTCACCGGAGTGGTACTTGAACTGACCCCTGCGGACGAATTCGAGCCCGTAAGCGCCACCCAATCCACACACCTAACTAGCCTGTGGTCTAAAATGGAGGGGTTCTGGGCCTCTTTCGGACAAATCATCGTCCTGTCCGCCGTGCTGCAGGTGGCGGTGTTCGCTGCGCCCTTCTACATCCAGCTGGTGATCGACGAGGCGATCGCCCGCGGTGATCCAGGGCTGCTGGCGGTTCTTGCGCTTGGGTTTGGCTCCCTGATGATCCTGCAGGCAGGGCTGACCGCCTTGCCCGCCTATGCCCTGCAGGTCGTGGGGCAATTGATGACCTTCCAGATGATCGGAAATATGGTCCGTCATCTGCTGCGCCTGCCAATCAGCTTTCATGAAAAGCGCCACGTGGGTGACATTCTCTCGCGTGTGCAGTCGACCCGGCCCATCCAGGATGTATTAACCCGGGGCGCAGCGACTGCGTTGATCGACGGGGTCATGGCGTTGGTCGCGTTGGTGATTCTATTCTTCTATTCGGTCACGTTGACGATGGTGGTTCTGGTCGCTCTGGCGCTGAGCGTGATCATCACTTTTTCCTTTTACCCGGTGGTGCGACGACGGAGTGAACAAGCCATCGTCGCTCAGGCCAAGGAGCAAAGCCATCTGATCGAGAGTGTGCGCGCTTCGCGCACACTCAAACTGATGGGTCGAGAAAGTGAACGCGAGAGTACCTGGCGCAATCTGTTTGCCTATACGGTGAACCGGAAGTTCTCGCTGAGTCGGTTCGAGATCATCCGCAATGCACTCCAGACCTGCATTGCAGGGATTCAGACCATCTTTGTCGTTTACCTGGCTGGGCAGATGATTCTGGCGGGCGATGGCTTCTCAGTGGGCATGCTGTTCGCCTATCTCAGCTTCCGCCAGACATTTACCGACCGGGTCATGGCTCTGATCAACGAGGCGTTTAATTTACGCCTTCTAAGCCTGCACCTGGAACGGATCGGCGACATTGTCCATACGGAACGCGATGAAACACTTGGTGCGGAGACTGGCATACTCGAGGACATTACAGGCGAGATCGAGGCCCGCAATGTGGTCTTCAAATACGGTGCCGGGGATCGTCCCGTCTTGTCTGGCGCAGATCTACACGTGAGGGCGGGTGAATTTGTTGCTATAACTGGTGCCTCCGGCGGCGGGAAGTCTACGCTGCTCAAACTCATGCTGGGCCTTTATGTACCTGATGAAGGCGAGATCCTTCTGGATGGAAAGCCTGCGAATACAATCGGCTGGCGGCGCTGGCGCGCCCAGGTGGGAGTGGTGGCGCAGGATGACCAGCTGCTCTCCGGCACCATTGCGGATAATATCAGCTTCTTTGATCCCGATATGGATATGGAGCGGATTCATGCGGCCGCCCATGCCGCACGCATCCATGATGAAATCGCCGCCATGCCTATGCAGTTCCTATCGCTGGTGGGCGATATGGGCTCCGCCCTGTCGGGTGGACAGCGGCAACGCGTGCTTCTGGCCCGGGCTCTCTATCGCGATCCCAGGATTTTGATCCTGGACGAGGGCACTGCCAATCTCGATCCTGCGACTGAGAATGTCATCGCCGACTCTATCAGCCAGATGCCCATCACCCGCATCGTCGTGGCCCATCGACCCGCATTGGTGGAACGGGCGGACCGGGTGGTGACTATAGTCGGCGGCCGTGTCCATCTAATCGACCGTTCGGTCATGACGAGTAAGAGAACCAGCAAGAACGCAGATTAGAATCTTCGTCGAGATTCTTATGCACGCTTTGTTGAAACGGGGGGCTCGATATTCCTTGGGCCGTCTTGTCATACGGGCAAGGGGGAACAAGGGAAGGGCCATGTCCTCATATGTGAAGCGTAGGCGAACCGATGGTGGGCAATGTGGGACCGAAGGCTCTCGCCTGAAAAATCATCTGACATCAAACCTTAAGCGTTTGGATGAGCGAACGTCGGTGTGTTGGTCGCCTAGTCTGGAATAGTCAATCGCGAGGGTAATGTGGCCAGAAAGCGCGGCGTTTCGGCAGTTAGTATTTTTTGAAACGTCAGTCAGTGGCGCTTTCGAGAAAATGCTCGAGACTAAGTATGTTTTGGGATCATCGCATTCATTTGAGCCTTTATCGGAACTGTATTAGAGACAAAAATTAGTACTTAGCATGAGGAGCATTTTGATCTTTACCTGCCTAAAAGTCTGAATAGAGAGCTGACAATCATGAGCTATTGTAGGTTGCATTTAATTGGACTGAAACGCTGGGTGCGGCTGCTATCTCATCGAATTATAGAGGAAGCCATTCGCAATTTTGGATGCGATCATACTTCTAAGTTCAGCTAAAATGGTGGATAATAATAGTTATAGCGATACTGTCCGGATTCCGACTTGCTCGACTCTGAAGGAGTTATTAGGCGATACGCCCATTCGAGGTGATCATCTACATTGTCGGTAAGAAATTAGGTGATAGATGATGTCAGAAAGCGGGTTTGATAGGGAATCATACTCTAAAACTGATAGAGTTGCTCCCAAGACATATATCTTGAAAGGAGATGAACATCACGTCCGGATTAGTGCCCTGCCGGATGTCTCATCACCAGGACTTGTTGAGCGCTCTCTCGCCGTTCAGTCCATGCTTTGTGAGAGCGATCTAGTTTGGAAAAATACTGAAGATGTATTCGGATTGGAATTGCGTCTCGCGTATCAGTTGGAGCATGACATAAAATCTATTCGCTCTAAATACTTTAAAATAGAGGGGGGCGGTCCAAGCTTGAGGCGATTTTTTCTTAGACCCAGCACAGAAGCCATCGTGCACGCCTATCGCAATGCGTTCACACCAGGAGCTGGAGGTGTTGAAGCGATGGAAGGTCTCGGCAGCTGGCTGTACGGCTCAGAGCGACAATTTCGAACGAATCGTGCCCAGACCAGCCGTGGCCCTGGAGGGTATAGAGTTGTATATCCTAAAACATCGGAGATAGAGGATTGTCTCTTTATACGTGAAAATCGCCAGATATCAGATTATCACACCCCACTTCTTTGGGCAATTCGGCGATTTGCTGACTTTAACACAACCCATCCTTTTTTGGATGGTACCGGAAGAACCGCAAGAGCACTTTTTATAATAGACCTGATGAATTATGATATTATCGCGAAGCCATCACTCCCGTTGGGCCCTATGCAGTATTTATTTTCAGGTGAATTATTAAAGTCATATCTGAATTTATACATTAAAAACAATTGGGAATATTTTGCCGGCACTATTATGGATATTATAGTAAAATATCACAACTATCTCAAACATATAAACCAATATGATGATTGATTTAAGTAAAAACAAAATCACCTTCAGAAATATGAATCCACTACCTTTTGCAGAACTTATCTTATGATTGAGCGCAGCAGATTGTAACGATCTTGTAGGAACATGTTTTTGCAGTTTTGATTTTCACGCCATTGTGGAAAATGAAGTGAAACCCTGAAACTCCTCCAGGGAAGGGGAGGGGTTGGCCGAAATAAGGGATGAGCGATGCAGCGTTCACGTTTTTATCGTATTACAGGTCATTGCTGTCCTGCGCGTGCAGGAGGCGGTAACGCCTTTGGCGGAAGTGCAAATTCGCCGGGATAGGTGCGTCAGTGGACAAACGGCTAGGGTGCTCAAGGAAGAGAATAGCTAGCTGAAGTTGCATCTCGCCAAAGGAATGCCGGATAACACAGTGCTGAAAGAGCTCTTGGGAAGACGTGGTGGTGCCGCGGCTTGACGCGAAGCTCTGGCGCATCTGCGGATGGTCTTCGAGATGAACAGACGGCGGGCGTGGCGCGTGATCGAGACGCAGATGCCTGTGGACCCTCACCAAACAGCTCACCGACGGAGGTTGATTCAGGATACTGGCGGTGATTGATGACTGCACACGCGAAAGACTTTGCCTAATCGCCTAACCCTAGCCATCTGGCGATCGTGTCGCCATCTAGCTGGATGCGCTGGTAGAATGACTTTGTGGAAAGCTTCAATGGCAGGCTCCGTCGCGAGCATCTCAATGAGGCGTTCTTCCTCTCGCTGCCGCAAGCGAGACCCGTTCTGAGCGGCTAACGGCGGACTTGACGTCACTCGCAGCTCAGCTGGATGAAGCCTGTGGGTTATCGTTGCCTGATCTTCACCTCCGGGCAGGGCGCCCAGCTCTGTCAAGGCTTCGCGCCATGGCCTCTTGTACTGTAATCAAAGAGGGCTCAAATCACCCTAAGACTTTCGCAAAGCGGGGTAAAAATGAGTGTCACATATATGACTATTCATAATTCACACGAGAAATAACACCATCGTACTCTAGTGTTTTTAGTAATTCTAATAGCTTATCTGAAGCACCTATATCATCCGCCTTATTAAGAATTTGCTTTGAATCATGTTCAATATTCTCAAATATTAGATCAACAAGTGGTTTTATATCCAAGTCGAATTTATATTCCTTACCATTAATGACAACAAAGGTGGAATTGTCAGAGTTCCAAGTAAGTGGGTTTTCGGGACCCATGTAACGTATTTTACACGCGTCGCTATTACTGGTCCACGTTACATTTAAAGAAGATGGAAAATTCGCTATAGATCTAGGTGATCTATGAGCCTGTTTATCATCCCAATAGCGCTCTACTGGATTGTCTTTGAGAAAATCAGATACCCAATCTTGAATGGCATCTGATGTATCTTTAAAATCCAAGCAATTCGGAGCAATGCCCTTTCTTAGAAGATCACAATCTTTGGCGTGAGCAACCATCCAATTTAAGATGTCTATAGATGTGAAGCCGTTCACCCCACAGGTGATATGCATGGACGGTATGCCTGTAGAAACTACTGAATGCCACATGCCTCTGGGAAGATATAAACAGTCGCCTTGCTCTAGATAGCCTTCCCAAATTGGCTCTATATGTTCTTTAAATTGTTTTCCCTTTTTCCTTTCGAGGGGATGGGGTTCACTAAAGCCGAAAACTTTCCAATATTTTCGACCATAAACCTGTATAGCAAACACATCATGATCATCCCAATGGAGACCAAAACCGACTTCAGGCTTTTGGGATAGGTAAATATTGAAATTGACGTCCTCCCTGAATACAGATTGCATATCATTTGCTAGGGAGTCGAAACTATTTAACCGTGTATGTATAGAGTTAATTATAAACGTGTGGCCGGTGGAAATTAAGTTGCTCACTTCTTGCGAGGACAGCTTTCCATTTTGGAGCCATATACTAGAAGGATTAAATTCAGCCTCCCCACTTTTTGAGTAACCAATGTTTTTTCCATTGTGCACTGTAGTAATGTCGAGCAATGAATTAAATTTATCCCAATCAATCAGGGTCAATACCGATTCAATACCTAAATGACTACGAAGGAGGCGCTGTCCATAGTATTTCTCGAAGAATTCTTCTTTTGATGTACCTTTAATAATATCTACAAATTTGTGCATCTTTGACTCTCTTGATATAGATCTGCCATTAGGGATGAGACGTACTGAGGATATACAACTGGCCCTGGATCACCAATAGGAAGATAAGCAACTGAATTAGTATGCTGATCTCTAGAATAATGTATAATAACTGAGTTATGGATGTCACCATAACCAAAGCTATCGATTAGAAAAATCGTGTCATCACTATTTAAACCTGTTCTTTCAGCAGCGCTTCCAGGGATGATTCTTTCTATAAGACCCGGCACCGTATTGGATAAAACAAAACCCCTCTCGTATGTCGGCCAAGCGTGTTCTATCAGCTCATATTCGCTACCGTTGATGCTGAATTGACAAGGAAGATGCGAGATCAGAATACTATTATCTTCAGAATTGAATTCTATAGTCGGTAGTTCTGAGTGCCCCCAGAATCTGTCAGAAGTAAGAGTCTGTTCCGATTCTTCTTCTAGTGCTTCAATTAGGTTGTCAAACCGGTCACCAGTTAGGTCTGTATTTGTGAATTGGGTTGCAGCAATCCAAGAAATGATACCAAAGTCATAGTCAAGTTGCGATACTTCATAATTTGATTGAAGGTTCGATATAGATCGATTAATTCGGCTCACCAAAAAATCTTCTTCCACATAGCCCATTTTGACTAGTTCTATGTATGTTACAAGTTCAACTAATCCCTCTCCAATCCAAGTGTCCTGATCTACCATTCCTAGCAGACGTGGCATCCAATGGTGAGCGATTTCATGCACGATGAGTGTCATCAAGTGCCGTTTATTTAGACCGACACCCTGATGAATGGCAGAAGAATTAGGGTTAGCAAGTCCGGTATATTGACCAAAACTTCCCGCGTCTAAAATTGGAGGTGAAATTAAGACTGAGTATGTGTCAACTTCCGCATTACCCCATCGATCTTCAAGCGACTCAAAAGTATCAGTGATTAAGGTGCTTAACTCTGAAGCTTCATTCGACACTTGATCTGCATACACTAAACTCAAGGTGGGACCATCTTGAATTTCAATTATTTTCGACTCCCAATTTCCTGCAGCTAAAAATGAGAACCAAAGATCATCTGCCCTATTAAAAATCCAAGAATTATTACCTTCATAGCTTCCGTCTGATAGATACGAAGGTTCCTCAAATTCACTCGAGTATGTAAATCTGGTGTCACCAAAACGATATGGAACGCCTTCCATATTCAAGGGGCGTAAAGCCAACAACAAAGCTTTGCCGTCAAGTAGTGAATATTCACCAAAGTCCATTAGGGAACTGCACCCCGACATCGAATCGATAGAATGACTTCCCCTATATTCCTGAGCAGTTACAAGATAGGATATACGTAGCGCTTCTTGATTGATAGGACTAAAATACATTCTTGATTCTGTAGAATGTTCTGAGTTGTATTCAGCGCCACTATATTCAATAAGGCTATATTCTATCGGCTCACAATTTTCATGCGTATAACGCATCTCCCTCAGCTCAAGTAAGCCTAAATTATCATTAGGTATGACAAGATCTACGATCCATGATGCATCAGAATTCTGATTAACCGTGATTTCAACGTAAGGATTTTCATTCGCTTCACTGATAGGAATGGTGGCATAACTAATCAATATGAAGGGAAAAAATTTAAGTAAGGACGATTTTATCATTAATTACTCCACTAAACTCTTCGAGAAGCTCTTTACGTAGTACTCCTGCTTTGCTCATTGTATTTACCATTGTGCCTAGAATTATATCTATATCGTGACAGTAGACTGATCTATTATTATATAAAGAGCCTTCTTTGTATCGATGGATTAGATGATACCCACCGCGACAAACGTCAGACCAAATACAACCTGTGCAATCATCTGGTAAGGTCTTATGCGCGGCGTCTATTTGCTTTCCATCACTGGATAGATAAAGCTCTGATATAGATGATTCACTTACATGCAATAAATTTGTAAACATTTTCGGATTCATGCTTCGAAAAATATCATCATGTGCAATCGTCGCATCTGAACTAATAGTAACTATGTACTTACTAGCATCATAATCACGCTGTATTCTTCGATCCGCCTTATTTCTAGTCAATAAGTGTAAATGGTACTCTAGGAACCGTATTGATATATTGGGATTATTGTCAGCCACCCACTCCCTGAATACAGATACTAGAAAGTTAGCATACTTACCGCTATTAGCAGTGTTGAATGTATCATGAGATTCGTCTGGTAGTAAAAAATCTAAGTTCTTGACACCAAGATCATCAACAAAATGACGATAGGTTGAGCCACCATCCACTTCTGGATTGATTACGCACAAGATCCCAGATTCGGGAAGCTTGCCTTCTGAAATTGCAGCTTGAACTAATCGCAAGCCTGAAATTGAACGTTCATATGTGCCAATTTGTTTTTTGTCTATGCGATGACGGTCATTAATTTCCTTGTTGCCATCGAGGCTTATACCGACCCTAACTTTATATCTCGAAAATAACGCTATCCATTCCTCATCCAAAAGCATGCCATTTGTTTGGAGATAAAACTCTATGTCAACTTTGTCAGAACATGTAGACAACTTCTCTAGCATTGATTCAAACCGTTGCTTCTTCATAAGCAGCGGCTCTCCGCCATGCAGTGCGACTGTAACATATGTCAGATCAAGCTCTTCTATTTGTTGCCTTAAAAACAAACACACTTCATCAACGCTACTTTCAGAAATAATTGCAGAGTGATCACTATAGCTATTATCGGCCCCATTAAAAAAATAGCAGTAAGTACAACTGATATTACAGCGCTCGCTTACTTTGAGAACAGCCTGTAAAATATTTCGTTCATTATTCATATGGGCTACCAATTGAGTGGCGAGGCAATGTGCCTGGATTAAGGGACACTGCCTCGCTTTATTATTTAGGTTCTTCCCCAGGCCTTTGCGTAGGCACCGTTTGACGCGGTGTTGTTACTGGGACCGTCCCAACCATCCCCACCGCCATTTTCCGTATCATAGCCACCGGCAATTTTTGATAAAAGCTCTGCGGGAATTTCTTCACCAGCGTATTCATCGCTCACCGGGTTCTCTTCGATCTGTTCTTTTCTAGGATCTGACACTACTTACTCCTTAGAAGCTGGCTGCAGATCTATCCGGATAGGAGGGCGTTACTCATTAATCCGATGCATGTTGATCTTTTCAATAGCTAAAAGTCGAACACGCCTGCTAGCCATAAGTTGAAAGTTAATGCGCTCTCACGCCATATAAGATATGCACAGCCATTGCTAAGCATCAACCCCATACGGAGAAAATTGCTTACAAATGCAAACCCATAGTTGTAGTTTAGGGCTTGCAATTTAAGGGCTACTATTAATACGTGTCTGTACCATCCTACATGTTTACTCTAGTGAGAAGCCCGAGATGAAATTCAAAGATTCATATGCGGCACCTCTAACCATTCAACCGTACGTTGACAGATTTGAATTTTCTGAGTCTCAGCGATGTATGGTCTGTAGCTGGATTTTGCCTTCAGTGATCATGTCAGTGGGGTGTCGGAGTGATTATGTAGACTGGCTATGACGTTGTGCAGAGTGGGGCCATCCAATACTAGCGAGTGCTCTCTACTACGGCTAGGGTTCTCTATTTTGATGCCATCGCGAGAGATAAGGTGGCTTCTATAATACTTGTCGCGAGGCCGGGTGCCCCTGCCTATACTTGGTGCACGGGATTAGCATATCCTGAGAGGAGTGAACTAATGTCCGCTCCTACGCCAAAGCGGAGCTGAATACCTTTAATTGCAGGCGCTAAGAAAAACGGGCCCCGCAGGGCCCGTCTCTGATCCTAAGATCGCGCGAATACCAGTTTCCGCCGCGCACCGCGGGCACCCTTAGGGCTGGTGTGCCGTCTTTCATCGCTCTCGGCACACACGCTTTATGTCAGATATCCCCAGAATGTCAAAAAGTGCATGCTATGCAATGAGT
>Ga0189285_100135_pt1 | contig 10794 bp, 9 predicted proteins | sample GEYOminimetaG_FD_130315 | JGI IMG/M metagenome (GOLD analysis project Ga0189285, IMG submission 130315) | Marine microbial communities from the Costa Rica Dome - GEYO mini metaG | ecosystem: Environmental > Aquatic > Marine > Oceanic > Photic zone | place: Costa Rica: the Eastern Pacific... | reverse complement strand
GAAAACACTTGTGTCGGAGACCGGTAAAGGTGTCGATCCGACCAGAGAACACGAAATCGGGACAATTCTCTCGTACAGTCGTGAGCAGGTCGAAGCCTTTATTCAACACTCTTCCCGATCAGATGAGAATTTAGGCTCGTAAGCTCTTAAGGTGTGATTTCGCCCCCAGCCGGAACCGACCCCTGTAAGCGCATCATGCCTTTGGCCTGTTGGAATGTGCCGAAGCGCTTCTTCCATCATGGCGCAAGCGGCCTTGCCGAAGGCAATCAGGAAAAGCGTGCCCTCCGGCGCGCGAGTGAGTGGTCGCTTGATCAGCGCATTGCGCACAGCAATCGTAGGATCTGCAGCCCGGACCCCTGTCAAAAAGAGGTCATGGGCTTGTTTTTGTAGCGAAGCCAAGCTCATCCTGCCGAGATCTGCCTGGCCTTCTCAACCAGAACCTCTGCCTGCCGGATGGAGGCGTAGTCGATCAGACGTCCATCGAGGGAAACAGCCCCTTTGCCGGCGGCTTCTGCCTCAGCCATGGCGGCAAGAATACGATTTGCCTTGGTCACTTCTTCCTCGGAAGGGCTCATCACCTCATTGGCCAGCGCAATCTGGCTGGGATGAATAGCCCATTTGCCTTCACAGCCCAGAACAGCAGCGCGATAAGCGGCCGCCTTGTAGCCATCTGGGTCCGAGAAATCTCCGAACGGTCCGTCGATAGGACGCAACCCATTGGCACGCGCGGCAACCACCATATTGGTCAGTGCAGAGTGCCACATGTCACCCCAATGTATCTGGCGTGTGCCATCTTCGAGCGCATCGGTCAGCACAGAATAATGAGCGTTCACACCACCGATGACGGTCGTGCGCGCGCGCATGCTGGCGGCGTAGTCGGCAACGCCGAAATGCAAGCTTTCATTGCGTTCCGATGCGGCGGCGATTTCATTGACGTTCTGCATTCCCAGAGCGGTTTCAATGATGTGCTCAAATCCGATCCGCTTGGAGTAGCCTTTTGCATCCTCAATCTGGGTCACCATCATATCAAGGGCATAGACATCGGCGGCGGTGCCGACCTTGGGGATCATGATCAGATCAAGCCGCTCCCCGGCCTGCTCGACCACGTCAACCACATCACGATACATGTAATGCGTGTCCAGCCCGTTGATTCGAACTGACATGGATTTGGTGCCCCAGTCGATGTCGTTCAGGGCTTTGATGATGTTCTTGCGCGCTTGCAGTTTCTCATCCGGCGCAACTGCATCTTCGAGATCGAGAAAAATAACATCAGCGTCGGATTCAGCAGCTTTTTCAAGCATTTGTGGCTGGCTGCCGGGAACAGCAAGCTCACTGCGATTCAGTCGGGCTGGGGCTTGTTCGATGGGGTGAAAACTCATGGCTGGGCATCCTTGTGCTTGTTTAAGAGGGATGCGGCCTACGCTGAGAGGAAAACTTTATTCTTGTCAAGAAATATTGTCGCTGATGCCATCGTTTGAATTATTCGCTGCTATACGAGGTCTGACCCATCTGTGCTGAAAAGTAGAAAGCCACCGCCTGGGTTCGGCTGGTCACGGAAAGCTTCTCGTACAGATTTGAAAGATGGAATTTCACCGTATTTGCCGAAATGCCAAATTCGCTCGCCAATTGCCGGTTGCTGAGCCCTTTGGACAGCGCTTCAAGCAATGCTTTTTCGCGCTTGGTCAAAAGATGGATCGGGTCGGAGTGCAGTTCCCGCACATCGAGAAAGGGAAAGACCATCTGGCCCGCAGCAACAGCAGCGCACGTCTCAAGCAAGCCTTCCACCGGCCCGTTGCGCGGCGAAAAACCGGCAGCACCGGCGGCGAGGGCCTTGCGCGGCAGATCGCCGGTTTCGTGGCCATAAACCAGAATGCGCGGCGCGCCTGATTGCTCTCGAAGCACTTCGATCAGTTTCTGCCCGCCGAGCGCAGGCAAAGTCCAGTCAATGATCCCCACCTGAACCGAGACGCGCATGACTGCACCAAGAAAGTCTTCTGCAGTGGAAACCGTGGCAACGACAGAGAAACGCGGATCACAATCAAAAATCTCGGACATTGCTGAAAGAACCAGCATGTTGCTGTCAGCCAAAGTGACGGAAATCGGCGTGCCGTTTGCGTTAAGTTGCTGCAATTCATACCCTTTCTCACCAAAACCTACCCATCTTTGCAGGGTTCATTTAGCAATATAACGGCATATCAACTCATATGGGTAGCACAATACCCACCCAAATAGATACCAAAAAGCAGGAGTAACTTACGTTGCTCCAAAATTCAATCGGAGCTTTCCTTGAGGTGATGATTTTTTCCTAGCAGGGAGCGTCCCTATGTCTGTCACAACACCATACGCCAAATTGAACATACCGAACACGCTGGCCGCAGGGCCCGGTCCGGGCAATACAGACGCACGCGTTCTAAGCGCTTATGCTGGCGCGGGCATTGCAGATCACATGCACCCAGATGTGCTGCGTGGCATGATCGAGTGCAAGCTGATGCTGCGCCAGCTCATGGGAACCGGCAACGTTCATACGTTCGGCGTGGCAGGCACGGGCTGGAGTGGGTTGGATTGCATGATGTCGGCGGTCATGCCCGGTGACACGGTCGTTGCTTTTGCCAATGGTACTTTCTCGGGTATTGATGCGCTAACTCTGCGTATGAAAGCCGCAACTCGCGACGAACTGGCCGAAGACAGTCTGAACCCGAAAGCCGCCAGCGTGACGGTGATTGAAGTGCCACATGGGAAATCCGTGACCGGCGAGATTGTCGAGGCAGCGCTGGCAGAGCACAAACCCAAATGGGCGTTCATGGCGCATTGGGAGACCGGTTCTGGCCGGATCAATGACATTCAGGGCTTTTCAGATGCATGTGTAAGGCATGACGTGATGGGCCTCGTCGATGCCGTCTCCTCCCTCGGTGTCGAGGATTTTTCCATCGACGACTATCTCGGCGTGGCCGGTTGGGCGTCGTGTCCGCAAAAGGGCTTGCTGTGCCTTCCGTTGACCTATGCGCCGGTGAGCTTCACTGACCGTTACATAGACACGTTGCGTGCAAATGGCGCCTATACCTACGCAAATCATCCGATCATGGAAGCGCGTCACTGGGGCGTTGTCGAGGGCAGAGATGTCGAAAACGGCACCTATCACCGCACCCATTCGGCTTATGCAGTGAGTGCCTTCCACGAAGCGCTTCGGATCAATCTGGCTGAAGGCCTGTCAAACCGCGCAGAGCAATACGCCATTCACGAAAGCACCCTGCGCGCCGCGGTCGAGGCAATGGGGTGCGAGGTGACCTCCAACATGACCAGCCTTGTTGTTCTGAACCTGCCGCCCGATTTCGCAGGTCGAGAAATGGAGTTGGTGCAAATGTGCCGTGCGCAGGGCTTTGGTATCTGGCCCACCTTGTCCGCCCCAGTGCAGGTGCGCATTGGCATTCTCAATCTGCTAAGCTTGGCAAACATCACCGAAATCGTGACCCGTTTCGCCGATGCTTTGGAGGCTCTGGGGGCAAAGCTGGATCGCAGCGCAATTCTTTCGTTGCTTGAGACACATTACCAAACCCGCATTGCCGCATAGGAGGCGAAAATGGATATTCATGAATACCAGGCCAAGGAAGTGCTCAGCAACTTCGGCGTCGAAATCCCCGCCGGTGCATTGGCCTACAGCCCCGAGCAGGCAGCCTATCGCGCCCGTGAAATGGGCGGCGAGAAATGGATCGTAAAAGCGCAGATCCACGCAGGCGGGCGCGGCAAAGCTGGCGGTGTCAAGCTCTGCGCCGATGATCAGGAGATCCAGGCCGCTTGCGAAGCCATGTTCGGCAGAAAGCTGGTAACGCATCAGACCGGCCCGGAAGGCAAGGGCATCTACCGTGTTTATGTGGAAGCAGCAGTGCCGATTGACCGCGAGATTTATCTTGGCTTTGTTCTTGATCGCACATCGCAGCGGATCATGATCGTGGCCTCCGCCGAAGGCGGTATGGAGATTGAAGATATCTCGGCCGAGAAGCCTGACAGCATTGTGCGCTCGACTGTTGAGCCTGCGGTGGGCCTCCGCGATTTTCAGGCCCGTGAAATTGCCTTCAAGCTGGGGATCGAGCCGGGCCTGACCCAGTCAATGGTGCGCACCTTGCAGGGGTGCTATCGGGCATTTCGTGATCTCGACGCTACAATGGTCGAGATCAATCCGCTGGTGATCACCGGGGATAACCGGGTTCTGGCGCTCGATGCCAAGATGACCTTTGATGGCAATGCACTTTTCCGGCATCCGCAGATCAGCGAGTTACGCGACAAAAGCCAGGAAGACCCGCGTGAATCCCGGGCGGCTGATCGTGGTCTGTCTTATGTGGGTCTCGACGGAAATATCGGCTGTATCGTCAACGGGGCCGGGCTTGCCATGGCAACGATGGACACGATCAAGCTGGCTGGCGGTGAGCCTGCGAACTTTCTTGATATCGGCGGGGGTGCCACGCCCGAGCGCGTGGCCAAAGCCTTTCGCTTGGTGATGTCGGACAAGAATGTGCAGGCGGTTCTAGTCAATATCTTTGCTGGTATCAATCGGTGTGACTGGGTCGCCGAAGGTGTGGTTCAAGCGCTGAAGGAAGTTCAGGTGGACGTGCCGGTCATCGTGCGCCTTGCAGGCACAAATGTAGAGGAAGGGCAGAAGATTCTGGCCAAGAGCGGCCTGCCGATCATTCGCGCCACGACCCTCATGGAAGCGGCAGAGCGGTCGGTTTCTGCCTGGAAAAGTGACAATTCTCTCAACCTGAAGGTGATCTCCTCATGAGCATTTATCTGAATCGGGACACCCGTGTTATCGTGCAAGGCATCACCGGGCGTATGGCGCAGTTTCACACCAAGGATATGCTGGCCTATGGCACGAATGTGGTCGGCGGTGTCGTGCCGGGAAAAGGCGGCGAGACGGTGCATGGCGTGCCGGTCTTTGACACGGTCAAGGAAGCGGTCGAGGCGACGCAGGCCGATGCAAGCCTTGTCTTCGTGCCGCCGCCCTTTGCCGCAGACAGCATTATGGAAGCTGCGGATGCGGGCATTCGCTACTGTGTCTGCATCACCGATGGCATTCCTGCGCAAGACATGATCCAGGTGAAGCGCTACATGATGCGCTATCCCAAAGAGTGCCGCATGGTGCTGACCGGGCCCAATTGTGCGGGCACGATTTCGCCTGGCAAGGCGATGCTGGGGATCATGCCTGGCCATATCTTCCTGCCCGGTCATGTGGGTATCGTCGGGAGGTCAGGAACGCTGGGCTACGAAGCGGCAGCACAACTTAAGGAACGTGGCATTGGCGTCTCGACAAGCGTTGGCATCGGCGGAGACCCGATCAATGGTTCGTCCTTTCGGGATATTCTTGAACAGTTCGAAAATGACGACGACACCCATGTGATCGCCATGATCGGCGAGATTGGCGGCCCGCAGGAAGCTGAGGCCGCAGCCTATATTCAGGATCATGTGAGCAAGCCCGTTGTGGCATATGTCGCCGGGCTCACTGCTCCCAAGGGCCGCACCATGGGGCACGCGGGGGCAATCATTTCCGCCTTTGGTGAAAGCGCCTCGGAAAAGGTTGAAATCCTGTCTGGTGCAGGTGTGACCGTGGCCGAAAACCCTGCGGTTATTGGCGAAACAATCGCAAGCGTCATGTAAAGGAGGCCACGATGACAAAACCCAAAGTCCTCGTAACCCGTCGTTGGCCCAAAGCCGTGGAAGTGCAGCTTTCCGAGAAATTCGATACGGTGCTGTCAAACAACGACAAACCCTTGCGTCCTTGCGAATTTCGTCAGGCTTTCAAGGAATTCGACGCTGTGCTCCCCACGGTGACCGACAAAATTGGCTCTGACGCGATGGAGCTTTCGCGCCCGCGCACCAGGCTTCTTGCCAATTACGGCGTGGGCTACACTCATATCGACATCACAAGCGCCAGTTCGCACGGCATGGTCGTGACCAATACGCCCGATGTACTCTCTGAATGCACCGCTGACCTTGCGATGACGCTGATGCTGATGGCCGCACGCCGCGCGGGCGAGGGGGAGCGGGAAATTCGCGAGGGCCATTGGTCTGGTTGGCGTCCCACGCATTTGGTCGGTACAAAAGTGTCGGGCAAAACGTTGGGCATCGTCGGCTTCGGGCGCATCGGTCAGGAAATGGCGCGCCGCGCGCATCATGGATTTGGCATGGACATTGTCGTGCACAACCGCAGCCGCGTCGCGTCGGAGATCCTTGCACGCTACAACGCCGTGCAGGCTGATGATCTGGACGATCTTCTGCCGCGCTGTGATTTTGTCTCGCTGCATTGTCCGGGCGGGGCTGAAAACCGGCATCTCATCAACTCGCGGCGGCTTGATCTGATGCGTCCCAACGCCTTTCTAATCAATACGGCGCGGGGCGAAGTGATCAACGAACACGACCTCGTGCAGGCCTTGGCCTTTGAGACAATCGGCGGTGCTGCTTTGGATGTATTTGATGGCGAGCCACAAATTGCCCGCAACCTGCTCTACAGCGACCGCCTTGTCATGCTGCCGCATCTGGGTAGTGCCACAGCCGAAACGCGCGAAGCAATGGGCTTCCGGGTGCTCAGCAATCTCGATGCTTTCTTTGAAGGCAATACACCGCCAGATCGTGTAAACTGATGACCGAGACCTGCCTGGACGAGCCACCTGAATCGGCACAGGACCATGTTTCGGACTTGAAGTCATTGCTTTGGGATCAGCTTTTGCAAACGGTGCAAAAGCGCGCACCGGCCATCGTTGACCTGTTAACCGACCCGAGCAGTGAGCCGCTCGTGCCTGCCCAGATCGCCAATTTCCTTCAGGCGGTAAATATCTGGTTTCACCTAGACAGCATCGCGGAGGAAAACGCGGCCATGCGCGAGCGCAGGGAAACCGAAAAACGCCATGGTGCGCACCGGGTTTCAGGCAGCTTTGCCGAAGCGATGGACAAAATCGCAATGCAAGCACCGGAGCGGCTCGAGTCTTCGCTTGAGTCGCTTTCGGTTGGACCCACACTGACGGCGCATCCGACCGAGGCCAAGCGTGTCACGATTCTTGAAATCCATCGGCGTATCTACCGCCATTTGGTTACGCTGGAAACTCACCGATGGACCCCGCGCGAGCGGCATTCCAGGATTGAAGAGTTGCGCGCCGAGATTGATCTGCTGTGGCTCTCTGGTGAATTGCGGCTTGAACGCCCAAGTCTGGAGGATGAAATAGACTGGGGTTTACAGTTTTTTCGCGACAGCCTGTTTGATGCGACGCCGCAATTGTTTGAAAGCTACCTTGCGGCGTGTGAAAAAGCGGGGGTCGGACAGGCGCAAGCGGTACAGCCGTGTCTGGGCTTTCATTCCTGGATTGGTGGGGACCGCGATGGCAACCCCAATGTCACGCTTGCGGCAACCCGTTCTGCTTTGGCGCAGGGGCGTAAGACAGCGATTGAACGCTACCTGTCCGATCTCTACACCGCCGCACGCCGTCTCAGCATTAGCCGCGATATTGCCAGCCTGCCGGATAGTCACGCTGCCTTGTTGAACACGATTGTCGGCGCAGCAGAGCGCAGTGCCGGGATCATCAGGCGCAATCCCGGTGAAATATTCCGGCAGGCTGCAAGTGCTATTGCCGAACGTCTTCATGGACGCCCAGCCTATCGACATGTGGATGAGCTGATCTTTGATCTGCACGTTCTGGAAGATAGTTTGAACGCGATTGACGCACAAACACTAGCGCAAAAATACATCCGTCCACTGCGTTGGCGGGTCGAAGTTTTCGGCCTGCGAAGCGCCGCTTTGGACATCCGCCAGAACTCCACCGTGACGACGCAAGTATTACGAGAGATTTGGGGCAGCAACGAGACCTATGGAACGCCGCAATGGTCGCAACGATTGCGTGCCGAGCTCTCTGACGCAGACTTGCAGCGTCCCGACTTCGCCGCCCTCAGCTTTCAAGCACAGGAATTGCTTGGTCTGCTGTCGTTGATGCTGACCACGCTCGGCGGAGATGATCCAAAAGCAATTGGCGCCTTCATCCTGTCAATGACCCAGTCTTGCGATGATCTGCTTTGCGTCTACCTGCTTGCACGCTACGCGGGGGCTGACGCTGAGGTCCTTGATCTACCCGTCGTGCCACTTTTTGAAACCATTGGTGATTTGCGCGCTGCGCCTTCTATCCTGATGGAACTGATCGAGGTGCCGACTGTACGCCGAAGTCTCAAGCGGCAGGGAAAGCGTGTCGAGATCATGCTTGGCTATTCGGACAGCAACAAGGATGGCGGTTTCCTCTGCTCGACCTGGGAACTGGTTCAGGCCCAACGCAAGATTACTCAGGCACTGGCGAGCCGCGGTTTTGTACCCGCATTTTTTCACGGTCGGGGCGGCTCGGTCAGCCGCGGTGGTGCGCCAACCGGCCGCGCCATAGCAGCCCAGCCAAAGGGCACGATCAACGGCGTGATGCGCACGACCGAACAAGGTGAGGTTGTGTCAGCCAAATTTGCCAATCGCCACACCGCCCACAGGGAAATGGAGCAGCTGGTCTCATCGGTGTTGCTTCACTCGGCTCTCGCCAGTCACCGCACGCAACCTGAACCGGAATTCGAAGATGCGTTGCAGGCGCTATCCGGCATGTCGCAGGCCGCTTATTGCAACCTTCTCAGCCATGACGGGTTTGTGCGCTACTTTCAGGAAACAAGTCCCGTCGAAGAACTTGCCATGCTCAAAATTGGATCAAGGCCGGCGAAACGCTTCGGAGCCGGCAGCCTTGATGATCTGCGCGCCATTCCATGGGTCTTCGCCTGGAGCCAGAACCATCACTTGCTGAGCGGATGGTACGGATTTGGCACGGCATACCGTGATTTTGTGAAGGTTCGTGGCGAGACGGGCAAGGCCTTGCTCAGAACGATGCGTAGCGAAAACCGAGTTTTCCAACTCATCGTGGATGAGGTCGAAAAGACGCTTTTTCAGGCGGATATGAAAATCGCATCTGATTACGCGGCGCTTTCCACCGATCTTGTAAATGGCCCTGCCATTTTCGATCTCATTCGCCGGGAATACGACCGGTCCCGGAGCGCAATTCTTGAAATCACCGGCCAAACGAAACTGGCGACACGCTTTGTGCGTCTGACCGGCAGAGTGGAAAGCAAACGGGCCCAATTGGCGCTGATCCACAAGCTCCAGATTGCCGAGCTTCAAAAGCATCGCAGTAACCAGGCTGAAACAGAGAGCACGGCACTGCTTCAATCCATGAATTGCATCTCTTCCGGCCTTGGTTGGACCGGGTAACAATAGGAAATCGACATGAATGTCCTCCATAAACAGAACGCCTTCTTCACCCAATCGCTCGCCGAGCGTGACCCGGAGCTCTTCGGCTCCATCACCGGTGAGCTGGGCCGCCAGCGTGACGAGATCGAGCTGATCGCCTCGGAAAACATCGTCTCCCGCGCCGTGATGGAAGCGCAGGGCAGCGTGATGACCAATAAATACGCCGAAGGTTACCCCGGTCGCCGCTATTACGGGGGCTGTGACTGGGTCGATGTGGCGGAAAACCTGGCCATCGCGCGCGCCAAAGAGCTGTTCAACTGCGACTTTGCCAACGTCCAGCCAAACTCCGGCTCGCAGGCCAACCAGGGCGTGTTCCAGGCGCTGATCCAGCCGGGCGACACGATCCTGGGTATGTCGCTGGACGCAGGCGGTCACCTGACCCATGGTGCGCGGCCCAACCAGTCCGGCAAATGGTTCAACGCGGTGCAATACGGTGTGCGCCAACAGGACAATATGCTGGATTACGATCAGGTCGAAGCGCTGGCCAAAGAACACCCGCCGAAACTCATCATCGCTGGTGGTTCGGCCATCCCGCGCCAGATCGACTTCAAGCGCATGCGCGAGATTGCCGATATGGTCGGCGCCTACCTGCATGTGGATATGGCGCATTTTGCCGGTCTGGCGGCGGCGGGTGAACATCCTTCGCCCTTCCCGCACGCCCATGTGGCCACCACCACGACCCATAAAACTCTGCGCGGCCCGCGCGGCGGCATGATCCTCACCAATGACGAGGCGATTGCGAAAAAGGTCAATTCCGCCATCTTCCCCGGCATTCAGGGTGGTCCGCTCATGCATGTGGTCGCTGCCAAGGCCGTGGCCTTTGGCGAGGCGCTGCGCCCGGAATTCAAGACCTACCAGAAGCAAGTGATCAAAAACGCCCAGGCGCTCAGCGATCAGTTGATCAAGGGCGGGCTGGACACCGTAACCCATGGCACCGACACCCATGTGGTGCTGGTGGATCTGCGCCCCAAAGGGGTCAAGGGCAACGCGACGGAAAAGGCGCTCGGACGCGCGCATATTACCTGCAACAAGAACGGCGTGCCCTTTGATCCGGAAAAGCCCACCATCACCTCCGGCATCCGCCTGGGCTCGCCTGCTGGCACCACCCGTGGCTTTGGCGAGGCCGAGTTCCGCCAGATCGCCGACTGGATCATCGAGGTTGTGGACGGTCTGGCCGCCAATGGCGAAGACGGCAATGCAGAGGTCGAGGCCAATGTGAAGGCCGAGGTTGAGGCCCTTTGCGCCGGCTTCCCGATTTATCCGGATCTTTGAGAGCGCCCACTTCGCGAAACCACCTGAGGGGGCGTGAGTTCACGCTCCCTGTATTGTCGCGGGTTCAGATCGCTATGTCCATCGTCAGGGAATTTTGGACAGATATGGGCGTTGTTTAAGTGAGTATCTGGCTCATCTGTTTGTCGATATTAGGCGGCCTGTTTGCGGTGTTGCAAGCGGCGTTGTTCGATGGTGCTTTGTTTGACCCTTTCTCG
>Ga0189285_100133_pt1 | contig 11941 bp, 13 predicted proteins | sample GEYOminimetaG_FD_130315 | JGI IMG/M metagenome (GOLD analysis project Ga0189285, IMG submission 130315) | Marine microbial communities from the Costa Rica Dome - GEYO mini metaG | ecosystem: Environmental > Aquatic > Marine > Oceanic > Photic zone | place: Costa Rica: the Eastern Pacific... | reverse complement strand
CTATTCCACCCGCAAAGCAGCGACGGCTCGGGCCTTAGCAGAACGCCGGGAAATCTACGCCGCCCTTTCTGACGGGTTGTCGGCCAAGGACAGCGACGATCTCACCGTCTTTATCAGCGAGACCGTGAAGACGTTGATTGGTGCGGTGGCTGAAGAGGCAGTGAGCGGGCGCAAATCAACAACACCCAAGGAGCTACAAGCGCTTGCCAATGCGGCTTTCAAGATCGAGCAAGCGCGGAACCTTTCTGGGCACACGCGGCGCACAGACGAGGATGAGGTCAATCAGAAGCTTGGTAACGCCATTGATGTGGCGGCCAAAAAGGTTGGGCTTTCCGGGGAACGTGTTGCGCAGCTCCGCCGCGAGTTCCTGGGCGTGAGAGAACAGCAGGCCGATCAAGATGGCGGATAACGAACAGTTTGTCGGTAAGCCCGATGTGTTCGCCGGGCCGCCGCTTTTGGCGCGCACCGATGATCATTTGGCGGAGGAACTTCCACGCGGCGCTGATATTCCCAAAGATCTGGACCCGCTCAAAGACGGCGTCCTGATGAAACATCAGGCCGATTGGCTCGCAGACAAATCCAAACTCAAACTCTGCGAAAAAGGCCGGCGCACGGGGATCACATTTGCCGAGGCGCTGGACGACACGCTAATTGCCGCAACCCGCCGCGAGGATGGCGGCGATAACGTTTTCTATATCGGAGACACCAAGGACAAGGGCCGTGAGTTCATCGGCTATGTGGCCCACTTCGCCAAGGTCGTTTCAGAGGAACTCGCCGAAATCGAAGAGTTCATGTTCCTTGATCAACGCGAGGACGGCTCCACAAAAGAGATCTCGGCTTATCGTATCCGCTTTGCGTCCGGCTTCCGGGTTGAAGCCCTATCTTCCCGCCCGGAAAATATTCGCGGCCTTCAAGGGATTGTCGTCATCGATGAAGCTGCGTTCCATGCGGATGTGCGCGGCGTGCTCGATGCGGTCAACGCCCTTTTGATCTGGGGTGGCAAGATCCGGATTATCTCGACGCATAACGGCGTTCTCTGCCCGTTCAACGAATTGATCCGCGAAGTCAAGAGCACCGGCAAGCCCCCGTACTCCATTCACCACATCCCGTTCGGTGATGCGATCAAGAATGGTCTCTTCAAACGGGTCTGCCTCATCAAAGGGCAAGACTGGTCTGAAGAAGCCGAGCGCGGATGGGAAGCTGATATCCGGGGAGCCTATGGGTCTCGAACCGCTGCCATGCGCCAAGAGCTGGACGCCATTCCGGCCGAAGCGGAAGGCGCGGCCCTGACACGGGTGCAGATTGAAGCCTGTATGACAGACGGCATTCCAATTGTTCGTTGGGCTTGCGATGATGATTTCAAGAACCTGCCCGACGACGAACGAAAAATCATAGCGCGAGCCTTCTGCGACCGGGAACTCAAACCGCTCCTGAAGAAACTGAACAAGCGCCGCCAACATGTTTTTGGTGAAGACTTTGCCCGCTCCGGTGACAAGACGGTCATCCTGCCGATGGAGATCGGGCTCGATCTTGTTCGCCGTACTTCGTTCGTCCTGGAACTCCATAATGTGCCGTTCGATCAGCAGCGGGACATTCTTTACTTCGTTGTCGATCGGCTGCCGCATATGTGCGGCGGTGCCTTGGACAAAACCGGCAACGGGGCATACCTCGCCGAAAAGGCCGCGCAACGGTACGGTGCGAGCGTAATTGAGGTTCACCTGTCGACGGCCTGGTACTCGTCAGAGATGCCGCCCTACATCGAAGCTTTCACCGATCGAACGGTTTTGCTGCCGCGTCACGAAGACATTCTTCGCGACCATCAAGCGCTCAGCTTTGTGAACGGCATTATCAAGGTGCCGGACGATCACCAGACAAAAGGTTCAGACGGGTTAAAACGCCACGGAGACAGCGCGCCAGCCGGTGCGCTTGCTTACTTTGCCTCTCGCCAGAACCTGCCCGAATACGGTTATCAGGCGAGCGAAGATGACACCCAAAACAGCATGTTTGATATGAGCGGCTTTTATGGCGGCGGCCTTGACGGGAGACGGTTATGGTAAAATCCCTTGTTGATCAGTATGGCCGCCCGATCGACAGGAGCCTCTTGTCAAAGCCGGTCGCCACTCCGGAAATCATGGGCGTGCGCCGCACGATTGAGGACCGCGTTGCGCATTACATGACGCCGGAACGATTGGCGCATGTTTTGATCCAGGCACAAAACGGTCATGCCCGCGACTACCTGACGCTCGCAGAAGAAATGGAGGAGCGGTACCTTCACTATGCCTCTCAGCTTCAAACACGCCGACTAGCCATTGAAGGTTTGACGCCGGTCATTGAAGAACCTAAAGGCGTTCCGGAAAAGATTGTCGACGCGGTTCGTGAGCTTCTGGAAGGCTCGGATGTAGATGATCTTTGCGGGGAACTGACAGACGGGATCGGCAAGGGATATTCTGTTGCCGAGATCATGTGGGAGTATCAGGGCGGCAAGCTGCGCCCGGCTGAATATGTCTGGCGAGACCCGCGCTACTTCCAGTTCGACAGGACAGCGCTCAAAGCCCTTCGTCTTGCCTCTGATACGAATATGGACGGGGAGGAACTGCCGCCTGCCAAGTTCATTATTCATGCCCCGCGCACCAAGGCGGGTGTGCCGTTGCGGCGCGGCCTTGCCCGCCCGGCCGCCTGGGCGTTCCTGATCCAGAGTTTTGGACTACAGGATTGGGTGGCGTTTTCGGAAGTTTATGGCCTGCCCATCCGTCTTGGCCGGTATCACAGCAATGCCAGCGATGCTGACAAGCGGACGCTCTTTCGGGCGGTCAAGTCGATTGCCAATGATGCAGCCGCCATTATCCCGCAAGGGATGGATGTTGAGTTCCACAAGGTGGAAGGCCAGCACGGCAGTGCCGTCTTCGGTGACCTTCTCGATTACGTCGATCAACAGGTCTCAAAGCTGGTTGTCGGTCAAACCATGACGGCCGACAACGGTTCATCCAAGGCGCAGGCGGAAGTGCATAATGACGTGCGCATGGATATTCTGAAAGCGGACGGAAAACAGCTGGCCGCGACCTTGAACCGGGATCTGGTCATTCCGTTTGTGAACTTTAATTTTGGCCCGCAGGATGTTTATCCGCTGGTGTCGTTCCCCGCGCCAGAGCCAGAAGACCTGACGGCCCTTTCTGACAGTCTTGCCAAACTCGTTCCGCTTGGCCTTCGGGTTGATCAGCGCGAGATCCGCGAAAAGTTCGGTCTGTCTGATCCAGGGGACGAGGCAGAACTTCTTGCACCTCGGTCTTCGGGCAATGAGGAAAACGAAACGGGCAAGAAACCGGGTGATCAGGACAAGGGCAAATCGGACAAATCAGATGATCCCGGCTCAGATGACAAAACGCCTGATAAAGACAAGGCAAAGTTGGCAGCGAACCCAAATCACCACGGCGGGTGTCAATGCGGTTCCTGCGCAAGCCTTTCGTCACCGTCGGGCGGGTTGGATGAACTGGACCGCCTTGTTGCCGATATGGATTGGGAGCGCGTTGTTGATCCGCTCTTCGCGCCGCTGCAGGCAATCTTGAGCGAGGCCGCGTCTTTGGAGGAAGCGGAAGTCATGCTCAAAGCGGCAAGCCCCGACAGCAAGCCCTTGCAGGACGCGCTTGCAAGGTTGACTATGATTTCGCGCGGGCTTGGGGATGTCTCGGATGGGGTTGAAGGTTAAGCCGTGCCCAAAACGACCAAAGGCTTTAAGACACCCGCTGAGATCACGGATTACTTTCGTCAGAAGAAACTCAGCCCCGCGTTTCATTGGGCGGATGTTTGGGGCGAGGAACACGCCTATGCCCACACGGTTGCCAAGGTTGTTGATCTGGAAGTCCTCGGGATTTTTCATTCCACACTTGATGAAGCGATCTCCGGGGGGTGGAATTTTGAACGCTGGGTGGAGCGTGTCCAGCCGGAACTGACACGCCGGGGATGGTGGGGCAAGAGAACCGTCAAAGACCCGACCGGCAAATACGCTGATGAGGCGGTTGACCTCTCCCGGCCGCGCCGGTTGAAAACGATCTTCTGGTCAAACATGCGTGCGGCCCGCGCGGCCGGGCAATGGCACCGGATACAGCGCAATAAGAAAGCGCTCCCCTATCTCCTTTATGTGCGCACGGCGGCAAGCGATCCAAGGCCGGAGCATCTTGCCTGGGCAGGGATTGTCCTTCCCGTCGATGATCCTTTTTGGTCGACCCATTTTCCGCCCAATGGTTGGGGGTGTTTGTGCAGCGTTCGCGCCATTACCAAGTTTGAGGCAAAGCGCCTGACCGACGCGGGCGAGATGGAGATCGACGGCGAGACCATCCCGATTTTGAGTGAAGCGCCGCCCCTCAAAACGACGCTGTTTCGGAACAAGCGAACAGGAGCCGTTACCGAAATCCCTATCGGGATCGATCCGGGCTGGCACACGAACTCCGGCCTGTCCCGTGCCCGAACGCTGACCAATCGTTTGCAGATGGAACTTGAAGAGGTCGGAGAGGAGCTGGCACGGCGACAGATAGCGGATCTGTTTGACGGTGACACGGCCCGCATTCTGGCCGGTCTTTCTGAACGGGTGCAGCTCCCGGTCGCCGTCCACCCGAAACTGAAAGAGACGCTTGGCGCGAACTCATCCCTGATCGTTGCCTCTAGCGATACGATCCAGGCCAAGACGGGCAAACATGCAATTGTCTCGCTGGATACCTTTGCCATCGTGCAGGACATGCTTGACCTTGGAACCATCATTGACGAAGGGCGCGCTGAGACTGAGCGGGCCGTTTATGTGCAGCTCGGAGCAAAATGGTGGAAGCTGGTTATCAAGAAGTCGGCGGCCGGGTTCCTGCGGCTTCACACGATTTATCAGATCAGAACATCGCGGGCAGACAAATGGCTGGGAGAGAATAAGTGACGGGAGGACGTGACCCCTCGCGGTCGCATTTGACCGGCACCACCGACTTTGCGCCGTCACGGGGAGATTATGCTGCATTGGAGGATCGATTGCAATTGCGTGCATTGCCTCTTACCGTCGGGGGATGTTCCGAGGCATTTGTTAGGTGATTTCATGCGTGTGATTTTGGTTTTGCTCTTTTGCCTGCTTTCCGCTGTTCCATCGAAAGCAGCTGAGCCGATGTCCGAGCGGGAAGCTCACGAACTTGCGCTCCAGACTTTTGATTCTATCGAACAAATGGCGGTCTATATTGACGGCGATATGAACTCGCTGAATGGCGATGAATTGGCAATTGCTATGTATAGAACAACGAGTGCTTTAAATAGCATGGTCGGCAAGTTCAGAGAAAAATGGGGGCTAGACCAACTTCGGGCCGTAAAACAGTCTCCAAGTAGAAAGAGCGCCCTCGACCACTATTCGAATTGCGCGCTTGCCGGGTCGATGCTCGCGGAGGTCGCGCTGCTATTAGCAACGCTCCAAATTCAGGACGCCTCAATTCATAATTCATTTCAGCAATACCGGGGCGCGTGCGCGGCCTCGCTTCGTTTTGTGGACACCAATTGAAAAATGCCCCCTGAGCGCCTTCACCCCCTTTTGCGCGTCATCATACCAAAAATTTCCTGCCGCGCGTTCTTACCCCTTTAAGACCCCTTTAAATTTGATCCTGTTTGACCACCTCGGGTGCGATCTTGCATCCGGGGCGGCTTTGTTCCCGTTTTCCCGTGACTGACAGCTGACAGCCCCGCTTGACGGTATGGCCTTGCGTAGTTTCGCGGCCATGACAAATCCGGCTTTAAAACCTGACCTCCTGACCTCCACCGGCCTTGCCCTGGAAGTGGTGTCCGCTTCGGCAAGTGGCGCTGATGCGTTCAAGGCTCCCGAGTGGGTCCAGATCATGCCGCGCGGCAAGGTGACGTGCCGCGATGGTCGAACCTTCAAGTTCGAGCCTGATCGTCTTGTCGAGCGGTTCGAAGCGGAAGGCATCGATATTCCGATCGATCTTGACCACGGAATTTCGAATGGCACGAGCCCGGATGCGGTTGGCTGGATCAAGGAGCTGCAGGCGCGGGCGGAAGGCTTGTTTGCTCGTGTTGAATGGCTGGAAAGCGGGCTGGAAGTCTTGCGTGCCCGAACACGGCGTTTCCTGTCACCGACCTTCCATCACACAAAAGAGGGTGTGACGACCTGGCTTCATTCCGTCGCTCTGGTCGCAGCCCCGGCTTTGTCCATGGCAGCGCTTGCCCATGCAGACCCAACTTCCCAACAGCAACAGGACATTTCCATGAAAGGAATAGCGGAGGCCCTTGGTCTCAACCCGGAAGCCGACGAGGCGGCCTGCCTTTCTGCTTTCAACACCTTCAAGAGCGGCACCGTTGCAAAGGCCGTTCACGAGGAAACCCTCGCCAAGCTTGAGACGACCACCGAAGAGCTGAACGGTCTGAAGAAGGCGCAGCACGACAAGGCCGTCAGTGACGTGCTGGAGGCGGCATTAGCTGCCAAGAAAATCACGCCTGCGCAAAAGGACAGCTATGCGGCTCTTTGCGCAACTGATGAAGGCTTTGAACAGGTCAAGGCTCTTTTGAAGGCAACCGCTGACGGCCTCGCTCGTTCCGGCCTTGATGAACAAAAGGCTCCGGCAACGGATGGCGACGCACTCGACCCGGCTGCGCTTTCCGCCAAGGCTTCAGCCTATCAGGCCGAGCAAGCTTCCAAAGGGATCACCGTCGATATCGTGACGGCGGTCAATCATGTGAAGGAGACAAGCGCATGATGCGGCTTATCAAGTCTTACCCGGTCGGTGCGGCCGGGCTAAAGGGCAAGCACATTGCCAAGGTCAACGGCGGTGCCGTTGAAACCGCAACAGCTGCCACGGACACAACTCTCGGTCTCAGTGCCGGGTTTGATCAGGACGCGGGCCAGATGGGTGATGTGATCTTGTCCGGTCCCGGCCCTGTGATCGCGGGCGGCGATATCGACTTCGGCGACAAGCTGATGACCGATGCCCAAGGGCGCGCGGTCAAGTTGGTACCCGCTCCCGGCGAAACGGTTGCGGTTGTTGGTACCGCCCTTCGCGATGCGGCCGAGGGGGACATCTTCGACATGCATGTTTCCCCAAGCCTTCTTTCCACCCCGGCCTGATCGGCTGTGAGCATTTAAAGGGTCTTTAATATGGCTCCCAATCGTCCTTTTACAGTCGATCCAGTCCTTACCGCGATTGCGATCGGCTATTCCAATCCGGCGCAGGTTCTGATCGCTGACAAGGTTCTGCCGCGCATGCCGGTCGGGCAGGAAGTCTTCAAGTGGACCGAGTATCCAATTGCCGAAGCCTTTACGGTACCTCAAACCCAAGTCGGTCGTTTAGGGCAGGTCAATCAGGTCGACTTCACAGGAACCGAACGGCAAAGCTCGACCAGCGACTATGGCCTCGATGTTCCAATCCCGATCTCGGACATCAATGTGGCCCGCGCTGCTCGCGAGGCCGGAACCTCGGCCTATGATCCGGAGCAACACTCCGTCGCCATGCTGACCAAGCTTGTGCAGCTTGATCGCGAGGTGCGTTGCGCCACCCGCATTCAGGACCCGGCGACATATGCAGAAAGCCGACGTGTTGCTTTGGCAGGCGGCGATCAGCTGTCTGACTTTGAAAACTCTGACCCGATCGGTCTTTTTCTTTCTGCTATCGAGGGCACGCTCATTTACCGGGCCAATACCCTTGTCATGGGCAATAAGCCATGGTCCTTCATTCGCCGCCATCCAAAGCTGGTGAATGCGGTCAAGGGGAACCTGACCAGCGAAGGGCTGATCACGAAAGAGCAGCTCGCCGACCTTCTGGAAATCAAGGAAGTGTTGGTTGGGGACGCGCATGTGAACACGGCCCGGCCGGGACAGAAAGCCAATTTGACGCGGGCCTGGGGGAACTTCATTTCCGCGCTCTATATCGATCCGACCGCAACGAAGGATGAAATCACCTTCGGCTTTACCGCCACCTTCGGCTCCAAGATCGCGGGCCGAATTGAAGACAAGGATATCGGCCTTGAAGGCGGTGTGCGGGTGCGCTCGGGCGAGAAGGTCAAGGAAGAGATCGTCGCCAAGGATGTTGGCTATCTGATCCAGAACCCGGTCGCGGCAGCCGCTTAACCGTCGCGTTCATCATGAAAAGCAAACTCGGAGCCGTCTTGCGGCGGCTCCGCTGCCCTCTGCCCTTTGGCTTTTTACACCGGAGAATAATGTCATGGCTCGCAAGCCTCGTAGCTCTCGCCGCAGCAAATCAGCTGCAGAGACCGAAACCGAGATCGACGAGAAAGTCGAAGCGCCGGAAACAGAGACTGTCGCCGAAACCACGCCCGAACCTGAAGCCGGTTCTAATCCTGAGACAGGGCCGGTACCGGATGCGGGAGGCGAGAAGGGCGAGGACGAAGACGAAAAGGCGGCGGAAGAAGAAGCCACAAAGGACGAGGAAGGCGAGAAGACAAGGGATGTTTTGCCCCTTTGTCATGTCCGCCGTGACGGCGTGCTTCACCCTCCCGGCAAACCATTCAAGGTGACCCGCGCGCAGTTCAATGAGCTGAAAGCGGCAAAAGCCGTTGAAGGCACTTTCGACGACTGACACTCCCAAACTTTGAAGCAACCCGGTTATGACAGCATTTGCGACCATTCAGGATATTGAGGACCGTTACCCGGATGATTTGATCATTTTGGCGGCACACCCTCAAACGCGCGAACTGGATGAAGGCCGGGTTGTTGCGTGTCTGGATGATGCGGCGGCAGAAATCCGTGCCATCCTTCAGGCGCGTTATTCTGCCGAAGAGCTTCGCCGCCTGGACGCAGAAGGTCTTTCCATCCTGAAAGTCTATTCGATCGATATCGCACTTTACCGGGTGGCGCTGTCCTTTTCCCGTTCAACAGATCAGATCAAGGAACGCTATGAGGCGGCGGTCAAGCGCCTGGAAGCCATCGCGACCGGCAAGGGCGGCTTGACTTTTGAGGGCGGGAGCGTGACGACGACGGGCCTTGAAGGTGTGAGCGCCGGGTCTCCCAATGAAGTCCTGATCGATGTGCCGCCGCGCCCGTTTGGGTCTCGCCGATTAAGGACGCCGCGATGAGTGTTGTCCTGAGCATCGATACCAGCGATCTCGATGAAGCGCTGGTGCGCCTGAAGCCTCTCATTGATCCGAACCTGCCGGAACTGGCGGAGGTTTTGTCTGCCGTTGGCGAAAGCCAGACCCGCCGCCGCATCGAGACCGAAAAAACCGCACCCGATGGCACGGCATGGCCGGAAAACGCGGAAGGCACTAGCGTCTTGCGGCGAACCGGCGCGCATTTGCTGGACAGTGTTGCGTCGTCTTCAAGCGGGGCAACCGCTGAATGGGGCGCGACGTGGGAGTATGCCCATGTTCACCAGTTCGGCGCGGTCATCAAACCGCAGACGGCCAAAATACTCGCCTTCAAGATTGGCGGCAAATCTGTTCGGGCAAAGAAGGTTGTCATTCCGGCCCGGCCCTTTGTCGGCCTTTCTCGCGACAATGAGCGCGAGATGGTTGATGTGGTGACCGACTTTTTCGGGATGGGGGCTGCACAATGATCGAGCCAAAATCCCTTTTGGAACTGATCGCCCTTGATCCGGTCTTTGGCTTGCAGAAGGCCATTTGCGACGCGCTTCGTCGCCTGTTTCCTGATGTGTCGGTGCGCCAGCATCCGGGCAAACTCGACGTTTACGATGTGATTGAAGGCGAGACGATTGCAGCGCCTTCCATTCTGGTCGGCTGGACGGCCATCAAGACGCCGCGCGATGTAACCGGGGCCTATGAACTGCCGATCGATTTTGCCGCCTATATTGTGGCTGAAGACTATCCGGACCGGGAACGACAGCGTTCCATCGACCGCCAAGCGGTTGCCTTTGCGATCGGCTCACGGCTCCTTGATATCCTTCAAGATCCGGACCTGCAGTGTTTTGGGCAATCTAAGGTTCTGCCGCCCGCAACAAAACCGGAGCCTGCGCTTCGCCCGCTGTTCACCGCGACCGCCCATGGCAAGGGGACGGCTTATTATGCGGTTACATGGCAACAGACCCTCGTCGGCCTTGGCCCTGACTTTTTGGGAGGCCCAACCCCTCAAATGGTTTCTCACGAAGATCCTGAAGGACCTGGGCTGAGCTTTGGGTCTGATGATGCTATTCCACCCGAGATCGCGACTCTCATTGCGGAGGACAGCGAATGAGATCGGAAGCGGCCCGCGAACTTCGCACCCTTCGCCGATTGCTTGCCCAGGCAGAAAGCCGCATGGCACGCATGTATATGACCGGCAAGGTTCATCCCGGCTCACAGAACATGAAGGCGCGCACGATCCGCCTTGAACTTGGGCAAACGCAGGACGGCGAGCCGATCCTGTCGCCTCCCGTTCGCTGGGCGAACCCCGGCAATGGCCGTCTGAAGGTTCATTCAGCGCCGGGCGACAAAGAGCAAATGACGCTCTTCAACCCATCTGGAACGATCGGTCAAAACAGCCTGGCGCAGTATGCGACCTATGATGATGACAACACCGCGCCAAGCGCTGCAATAGACGAGACTGTTATCGAGTTTGGCGACACGGTGATTGTTCTCAAAGGTGATGAGGCGCGCGTTCAATCGGGCAAGGTCGTTGTTGAAAGCGATGACGTTCATCTGGGCGGTGAAGGCGGCGAGCGCGTTGCTCGTGTTGGAGACAAGGTTCTTGTCAAATCTGGATCTTCAAAGGGTCTTTGGCCGATCGTTGAAGGGTCTTCAAATGTGAGGGCGGCTGGATGACGCGTGCCCTTCGATATCGGCGGGGCTTCCATCCCGTCACGTTCCGGCCGCTGGTTGGCTGGGCGCATGTGGTTCGCTCGCTCGGGATCATTTGGAGCACCCGGCTTGATACGCGTGTCATGCGCCTTGAGTTCGGATCGGATCACTTCTCGCTTTTGGCCGAGGACATTACACCCGATCTCGCCTTGCGCCTTTATGACGCCTTGATTGGTGCAGCCCACAAACACGAGCCGGAATATCGGATCAAAACCATGCAGCTGGTCAAGGTTGCACGGGACGGCACATTGGCTGTGCGCCATGGCGGGGTCTATTACCCGGAAGGCCGGTTCGGCATTTACGATCATGCACAGGAGATGACCGCAACGGCCCCGCTTCACCATTACCGGGAGGCGGCATGATTGATCTGGAAAAACTCCCCAAGCCGGAAATCATCGAAGAACTGGACTTTGAACAGATCCGGGCTGAACAGCTGGACGATGTCAAACAGCGTCTGGAAGCTGCAGGCTATGCGTTCGACACCGGCGCACTGGATAGCGAAGTGATCGCTATTGTCCTTCAGGCAACCTCTTTCCGCGAAATGAAAATCCGCAGCCGGATCAATCATGCGGCCCGTTCCAATTTTCTGGCCTTTGCCTTCAAGAACACGCTGGATCATCTGGTGGCATGGCTGGGAGTTACCCGTCTTGAAGGGGAGACGGACAAGCGGCTTAAGCGGCGTTATCAGCTGGCGACCATCGGCCGGTCGGCCGGAGGACCGCCGGAGCGATATGAGGACGTTGCGCTCAAGGCGAGCGTTGACGTGCGCGATGTCAAAGTCTGGAGCGAGGACGACAGCCCGGCTGTCAATGTTGCAGTCCTCTCCGCCATTGGTGACGGGAATGCATCGCCGCAGCTCTTGGGCCTTGTCAAAGCGGCCCTTGAGCAAAAGCATGTGAAGGTCACAAACGACCGCTTCAACGTCATGTCGGCCGTGCGGCGGACTGAAGATATCCGCCTGCGCGCGCGTCTTGCGCCCGATGCCCCGGCGTCTCTAATTGATGAAATCCCACCGCACCTAAGAGCCGAATGGGCAAAGCAGGACCTTCTGGGGCTGGACCTTGACCCGTCCTGGATCATTGCGACCGGCAGATTGCCAGGTGTAACCGGGCTGGACCTCGATGCACCGACCGGGTTGATCGAAGCACGAGGATTTGAGGCGATCGCG
>Ga0189285_100132_pt1 | contig 11986 bp, 13 predicted proteins | sample GEYOminimetaG_FD_130315 | JGI IMG/M metagenome (GOLD analysis project Ga0189285, IMG submission 130315) | Marine microbial communities from the Costa Rica Dome - GEYO mini metaG | ecosystem: Environmental > Aquatic > Marine > Oceanic > Photic zone | place: Costa Rica: the Eastern Pacific... | reverse complement strand
TGACTGTTTCAATGAGCTAGAGGAAAGTGCCTTTCAATCTGTCGGGTCTCTTCTTTCAGATGGTCGGTGTTCAAGCCTCCAACCGGTCGTCATTACGATTTCAATTAGTCGAAACTTGACTTTCAATTGGTCAGATATATGTTTTTTCGGCCGAAAGGAGTCGCACGCCGATGTATTCAAGATTTGCCAAGGCTAAGGTGGAAGAGGCACTGTCAGACACCCGTGTGGTTCTTATATCGGGGCCGCGTCAGTCAGGCAAAACAACGCTTGCGACCGAAATCGCGTCGGAGAAGGTCCCGTTTCTGACACTGGACGATGCCAACGTTTTGCGGTCGGCGGATCGATGATCCGGTCGGGTTCGTCCGCGGATTGGATCGTGCCGTCAATGATGAAGTTCAACGGGCGCCCGACCTTCTGTTGGCCATTAAAAATCTGGTCGATGACGACAATACATCAGGCAGGTTCCTCCTAACGGGTTCGGCGAACCTGATGACCATACCAAAGGTGGCGGACTCTCTTGCGGGGCGCATGGAGGTGATTCGGCTATTTCCTCTATCGCAGGCGGAGATATTTGGGACAAAAACGAGGTTTATTGATGAAGCCTTTGCGGGAGAAACGCCGAACGCTGGCCAAATGGTTCTCGGAGATGACCTCGTAGAAAACGTCCTTTCGGGGGGCTATCCCGAAGCACTCGGTCGCGCTCGATGGTCGCGAAAGCAGGATTGGTATCACAGCTATCTCGATGCGATCGTCCAACGAGACGTCCAAGATGTCGCACAGATCGAACAACTGGGCATCATGCCAAAACTGATGTCGGCGCTAGCTGAGCACGCGGGACAGTTGGTCAACTACACCGGGATCGGTGCGGGCCTCAACCTCAACCACGTCACTAGGGGTCGCTTACGGCTGGGGGCGAAATAGTACGCTAAGCCCAAATACCTCTTTCTGTGTGGCTTTTGTCGCGATCACTTTTTGTTCCTGAGTGCGCGTTTAACGATATACGCAGTTGCGCCCGTCGGGCTGTCGTCCATCCATCGTGCGCAAAGAGCTTCGACCCATGTAGGCTGAGATTTCCAGGCATCGTTCAGCCAGTTGGCAACGGAGTCCTGGACATAGCGCGACGGGTCAGCACGGAGTGGTTCGAGGATCGATAAAGCATGTTCGGGCTGCTCTTTCAGAAGCTTGATATGGGCGGCCCAGACACCGCGCGGGCGGATTGCTTCACAGGCAAATCGGCGCAGGTATTCTGAGCTTTCAGTCGCGAAGGGGACGAGCGCTTGGATCGCTTCCCTTGGTTGTTCTGCGATCTCTGGACGGAGCGCCAGCCAGGCCCATTCCCGCACACCAAAATGCGGATCGTCGGCGAAGGGGCGCATGGTTTGCAGTTTTGTCGGAAGCGACAGACTTTCATCCAACGCCAGTAGATATGCCCCCCAGCCACGCAAGAGGTCTGATCGGTGTTGCGATAGCCAGGCCAAACGCGCCTGTCCACTTTCGTCGGACAGGATGCGCGCCACCTGGACCATGCGCTTGGTAATTCCGGCCTTGGAATCGATCTGCTGGGCATGCGTTGCCAGTTCCGGGATCGTTGTAGCCAAAAGGGCGGCAAAATCTGTTGCCAGACTTTCCGAAAGAGTCGCCGCCTCAATCTCCCCTGCATTCAGCCGCGCCAGAATGTCAGGAGCAACATCCGCGACGCGTGACGCCCCTTTGCGAGCTGCGCTCACCATGTTAGTGCGATCTCAGTCAGCTGTGCTTTCGCGGCTGACAAGCTCTGCTCCCGATAGTCAGGACCGCCAAAATCCAACCCATCCGCATGCACGAATGTCATATCGGTCAGGCCCATGAACCCGAAGACGGTTTGCAACCAGGGTGTTTGCATGTCGAATTCCCTGATCGGACTGCCATCGCCGTACATCGCACCGCGCGCCGTGATGAAAATGGCTTTCTTCTCGCCCAAAGCCCCGGTGAAGCCACCACCTTCGGCGGGGAAGAATGTGCGACCGACACGGACAAGATTGTCGATATAGGCTTTGAATGTGGACGGGACCGAGAAGTTATACATCGGGACCGCGATGATGAGTGTGTCAGCGGCAAGCATCTCATCGATCAGCAAATCCGACGTTTTAAGGGTTCCGATCATATCAGGCGTGCGGTCTTCTGGCGGGGTATAGTTGGCAACCGTGTAGGCATGGGTTGGGTGCGGTGGAGGATTGATGCCAACATCACGCTCCGTGAAAGTTGCCTTGGGGTCTTTGGCGGCAAGAGCGTCCCGGAAGAACTGGCCAAGTTCGCTCGATTTCGAGCCTTCGGTGCGAACACTGGCGGTGACAAAGAGGTGGTGTGCCATATCGCGGTATCCTTTTTATATATAATGAACACAGTGCTTATTATATATAAAGATATGCGGATCAAGCAAATTCTGCCTGCTTAAGAAGGGTATCAATCGTAGTGTGCTTCAGAACCTGCGCAAACGCCGCTTCAGCCTGGGAGAAAACAGCCGTAATCGCGTCACTGATTACCTCGCCCTCTGGACAGGTTGCACGCGGCGAGGCATTAGCCCTCTCAAAAATACCTTTCTCAGACATGGCAGCAAACACATCCTGCAATGTGATTTCCTGCGCGTTGCGTCCCAATACATAGCCACCATGCGCACCAGCAACTGAGCGCACTAGCCCGGCTGAGACGAGCTTGCCGACCGCTCGGCGGATGACGACCGGATTGACGTCAATTTGTTCAGCGATCTTTGTGGCTGGTACAGGCGCGGGGGCCAGAAAAGCGATCACACATAAAGCGTTTGCTGCCACAGAAAGGGATTGATCCAAGCTCACGGTGCTTCCTCACATTGCGCTTTATCAAGTACATATACTGTTCTCGATAAAACTTCCATCATTCACAGACTTCCGTCAGTTAACCGGTGCCGTTTGAGCGTTCGATAGACGGTTGGCCTGGAAACCGAGAAAACCTCGGCCAGATCACTGATTGAGTAGTCGCCGGTGGCGTGCATGCGGGTTAGCTCGCGTTGTTGCTTCTCTGACAGCTTCGGCTGCTTGCCGCGCAGCTTTCCCTTGGCGCGGGCAATAGCCATGCCCTCGCGTGTGCGCATGCGGATGAGGTCGGCCTCGAACTCGGCGAAGGTGGCGAGGATGTTGAAGAACATCTTTCCCATCGGGTCGGTCGGGTCATATACCGATGCGCCAAGCGCCAGTTTAACGCCCTTGGCTTCCAACTGATCGGCAATGGCGCGGGCGTCAGGGACTGAGCGGGCCAGCCGGTCGAGTTTTGGCACAACGAGCGTGTCGCCCTCCCGTACGGCGGCGATGGCTTGATCCAACCCTGGCCGCGCGCGGTTCGTGCCAGTTAGCCCGTGGTCTGTGTAGATGCGATCTGGGGCCACACCGAGCGTTTCGAGCGCCTGTTTCTGGGCGGTCAGGTCTTGGCCGTCGGTGGAGCAGCGCGCGTATCCGATTTTTGTCGCAGTCATGCCAAAAGTGTACGGATAAGGGGCCTCTTTTGCAAATCTAATCGAACCAGGTATATGAGACGCTGAAAGCAGCGGTTTCATGCGGTGCTTCTGTTCGTTTGCAACTGTCCGTTCATCGGACCTCTTACGGACATGACTTTTAATGGCACACCGAGCGGTTCTGACCGCGCGACAACGCGCGGCGCTTTTTGATCTTCCCACCGATGAAGCTTCGCTGTTGAAGCACTACACCTTGGATGATGAAGACATTGAGCACATCCGCACGCGACGGCGGCCCGAAAACCAGATCGGCTTTGCGCTCCAACTCTGCGCTCTTCGGTATCCGGGCCGCTTGCTGAATGCAGGTGAGGTGATCCCTGAGCCTGTCTTGCGTTTTCTTGCTGCCCAAATTGGCCTAAAGCCTGACGATCTTCTTCCCTACGCCACCAGAGAAAACACCCACTACGAACATCTTGACGTTTTGCGCAAGATCTATGGGTACAAGATGTTCACGGGCAAAGCTGCAAAGAAGATGAAACGTTGGCTCGATCAGCACGCCGAGGCTGCACAATCCAGCGAAGGAATGGTGCGCGGGTTTGTGGAAGAATGTCGGCGGCGCCAGATCGTCTTGCCCGGCCTAACCAGAATAGAACGTCACTGTGCGGATGCGTTGGTTGACGCCGAGCGACGGGTTGATTCACGTATTGTCGCGCGTCTTGATAGCAAGATGGGCGCTCGCCTTGATGCCTTGCTGACCGAAGAGGTGGATAGTCGGGTCAGCCGGTTCATTTGGTTGCGGCAGTTCGAGGTGGGCAAGAACTCTGCCGATATCAATCGTTAGATTGACCGGTTGGAATTTTTGCAACGGATCGCGTTGCCGTCAGCAATCCTGGACGGCATTCCGGCACACCGGGTTACACAGTTGCGCCGTCAGGGAGAGCGCTATTTTACAAATGGTCTTCGGGACATCACCAGTGATCGCCGTCTTGCTATTCTTGCCACCTGCACCGTGGAGTGGTCAGCTGCCATCGCAGACACTGTGGTCGAAACCCATGATCGGATCGTCGGCTCGATCTGGCGGGAAGCAAAGAAGATTTGCGATGCACGTGTTGCTGAAGCGCAATCCGAGATCGCAGCGACTTTGGCCGGGTTCGAGACCTTGGGCACAACATTGTTGTTGGCCAAAGGTGATGAGGCAGCTGTAGCTGGTGCCGTGGATGCGTCCTGTGGCTGGGGTGTACTGGAAAACCTCGTCGCAACGGCCGGAGCGCTTGGGAAAACCGTCAAGGCGGATGCATTGGCCTATGTCGAGAAGGGCTATCATCGCTTCAAACTCTATGTCCCGCGAATGCTGGCAGCATTGGATATCGTCGGTGCCAGTGTGGCTGAACCGTTGCTTACGGCAACCAATGCGATCCGCGATAAGCAGGATATCCCAAGCCGGTCCGCACCGTTTTTGAAACCGCAGTCAAAATGGCGAAATCACTTACGGAATCCGGAAACCAACAGGGACCGGCTATGGGTCGTTTCGGTATTATTCCATCTGCGTGAAGCTTTCAGATCGGGTGATGTCTGGCTTTCCCATTCCCGCAACTACAGCGATATGAAACAGGCTCTGATCCCGGTCGAGGCCGCTCAGACTATGGGCCTGTCGATGCCATTGGAGCCGGAAGTCTGGATCGCAGATCGTAAAAAACAACTTGAAGATGGGCTGCGTCGACTTGCGATGGCGGTCAAAAACGAAACCCTTCCCGGCGGTATCATCGAGGATGGCAGATTACGTGTCGAACGGTTGGAAGCTGATGTGCCCGCTGAAGCCGATAGTCTGATCCTCGACCTTTATCGCCGCCTTCCAGAGGTGCGGATCACGGACATTCTCATGGACGTGGATAATGATACGGGGTTCACTGACGCATTCACCCATTTGCGCACCGGGGCGCCATGCAAAGACAGGCTTGGCCTTTTAAATGTCATCCTTGCGGAGGGTCTAAATCTTGGTCTGAGCAAAATGGCCGGAGCTAGCAGTACGCATAGTTTTACTCAGTTGGCACGACTCTCGAACTGGCATGTGGAAAGCGAGACCATCAATCGAGCCTTGGCCATGGTGATCGAGGCACAAGCGCGTTTGCCAATGGCAAAATACTGGGGTGTCGGTGAAACCGCATCCAGTGATGGTCAGTTCTTTTCCACCACGCGACAGGGCGAGGCGATGAATTTGATCAATGCAAAGTACGGCCATGAGCCCGGCCTGAAAGCCTATACCCATGTGTCGGACCAATATGGTCCCTTCGCCACACAGGTCATCCCCGCCACAGTGAACGAAGCCCCATATATTCTGGATGGGTTGCTGATGAACCCAACCGGCAAACGGATCAAAGAGCAATATGCCGACACAGGCGGCTTCACCGATCTTGTATTTGCCGCGACCTCACTGCTCGGCTACCTGTTCATCCCGCGCATCAGGGATCTTCCCTCCAAACGGCTACATGTCTTTGATCGCCGCGCGGTCCCGACCGAGCTAAAGGGATTGGTAGGTGATCGCATTCGGGAGCACACGATTATCGCCAACTGGCCTGATGTTCTGCGATGCGTCGCAACAATGCTCTCAGGCAGGATGCAGCCCAGCCAACTTCTAAAGAAACTGGCGGCGCGACCGAGACAACATGATTTGGCCATTGCCCTTCGCGAAATCGGGCGCGTTGAGCGGACATTGTTCATCATCGAATGGTTGCTCGATTCCGACTTGCAGCGTCGTGCTCAAATTGGCCTCAACAAAGGTGAGGCTCATCACGCTTTGAAAAACGCCCTCCGGATCGGTCGGCAGGGAGAAATTCGAGATCGCTCCGCGGAAGGTCAGCACTTCCGCATCGCCGGTCTCAACCTTCTCACCGCCATCATAATTTACTGGAATACAAAACAGCTTGGCATAGCCGTGGAAAAGCGGAAAAAAGCCCGGTTGGACACGCCTGCTTATCTTCTCGCGCATATCTCACCCCTTGGATGGGCACATATCATCCTCACGGGCGAATACAGATGGCGGAAGATGAGAGTGGGAAACGCTTAAAGGGGGATTTAGCACTCAGCCGCACTCGACCCCTTAAACGACCGGACCTTCATACAACGCGCGGCGGAAGCGCCCAAAGAGCCCAACTCACTCATTTGATTAGGTACGGCGAAGATCTGCCTCCCAGAAGCCTTTGGAAAAAGTAATTTATGTATAGACAAATAGCTATTAAACGATGTATATATCGAATATGCCTGATCATCTTGAACAATCCAAAGCCCTCGCCAGCGAAGCACGCTTGTCTATCCTTGAATGGCTGTCGGAGCCTGACTTGCATTTCTCACATCAAGTCACGGGCAAGCCGTCCGAGATTGGTGTGTGTGTCACCTTGATCACCGAAAAACTCGACATGGCGCAACCAACCGTCAGTCGTCATTTGGAACTGCTGCGCCGAGCGGGTTTTCTGAGTGTTAACAAGATTGGACGCTGGTCGTTCTTCAACCGGGACGAAGCGGCGATCTCGGAGTTCAAAGGGTGGATCAATGACCATCTTTGAAGAGGCCGATGCAAAGCTGCTGCCCGGTTTCAAACGTCAGCCGGTTGAGATCGGTGGCCAGCAAATCATGATCTTGTGTGCAGGCAGTGGACCGGCGCTTCTGATGCTGCATGGTGATCCCCAGACGCATCTTTGCTGGCACCACATCGCACCGAAATTGTCTGAGCGTTTTTCAGTTGTGCTAACGGATATTCGCGGTCGGGGTGAGACGCACAAACCGGGCCGTGATGCCCGAGAGAATGCCTATACCAAGCGCGCCATGGCGGAAGAACAACTGGCCGTCATGCGGGCCTTGGGGCATGACACTTTCGCAATCGTCTCCCACGACCGCGGTGCGCGCGTGGCAAGACGGCTGACGTTGGACCACCCTGAGACAGTGACGCAACTTGTGGTCATGGACATTATCCCGGCGCTGGATTTCTACGGAAAATTGAACGCCGAGATCGCGCAGGACTACTTCTACTTTTCGTTCCTGACACAAGATCATCCGGTCCCAGAGCGCCTTATCGCAGGTGATCGGGAAGGCTTTCTGCGCCTCATCCTGGAAGGACTGTCAGACAAACCTGTACGATACGATCAAATGGCGATGGCGGCTTATCTGAAAGCCAACGCAACGCCTGAAGCCATCTCCGCGATGTGCGAGTGTTTCAGAGCCGGGTTTCATATCGACAGGCTGCACGATGCTGAAAACCGCCGAGCCGGACGGCAGATCACCTGCCCAACACTGATTATGTGGGGCGACAAGGGCGTGGTCGGAAAGCATTTCGACGTGGAGCGCATTTGGCGTGGTTGGTGTTCAGACCCCAGTTTTGCAACCATGCCCAGTGGGCATTTCATCCCTGAGGAAGCGCCCGTCGCGGCTTTGGCGGCTATCCAGAACTTTTTAAAATAGGGAACATTTGATGCGCAAGACTTTCATCACCTGTGCTGTGACCGGAGCCGGGGACGGTTTCAAACGCAACCCGAATGTTCCTATCACACCGGACGAAATTGCTGCTTCTGCACTTGTAGCGGCAGATGCCGGAGCGGCCATAGTCCATCTGCATGTTCGTGATCCAGAAACTGGCGAAGGGTCTAGGGATGATACCCTCTATCAGCAAGCCGTTGAGAGAATTCGGGATCAAAACCGAGAGGTCATTATCAACCTTACGGCTGGTATGGGCGGTGATGCCATCTTCGGCACCGATCAACCAGTACCCTTGCTTGAGGGAACGGATCTCGTCGGCCCCGCTGACCGGTTGACCCATGTTGCCGAACTACGCCCGGACATCTGCACATTGGATTGTGGGTCTTATAATGTGGGGGATGGAAACCTCGTCTATATCAGCACGTCAGAGTACATCCGAACCGGCGCAGAGCAGATTGCCACACTAGGCGTGCGACCCGAGTTGGAAGTGTTCGATCTGGGTCATTTGCGATTTGCGTCGAAACTGCTCTCGGAAGGTGTGTTTGCCAGCCCGGCCATGATCCAGTTCTGCCTTGGCGTGCCCTATGGCGCACCGGCAAACACAGGTGCCATGACTGCAATGGCCGATATGGTGAGGGATCATGATGTCATCTGGTCCGCCTTTGGCGTCGGGCGCGATCAGCTTCGCATGGTCGCCCAGGCAGTGCTGCTCGGCGGTCATGTCCGGGTTGGGTTGGAGGATAATCTCTATCTGAAGCGTGGTGTTCCAGCGCGAAATGAAGAGCTGGTGGCGCAGGCACGTAACATCATCGAAATACTGGGAAATACAGTCATGACTGCCGTCGAAGCTCGGGAGGTACTTGGTCTGAGTGCCGCCTCATGACCCAGAAACTGATCATTACCGCCGGAGCGAGTGGAATCGGCCTGGCGATAGCGCGGCACTTTGCCAGCAACGGAGCGTTAGTCGCTATTTGTGATATTGATGCTGCCGCCATCAGCCAAGTCACAGATGAAGTCGCCCTGTCGACAACATGCGATGTCACCGATGTCGACGCCGTGGCGTCCTTTGTCGATCAAGCCGTGGAGTGCATGGATGGGCTTACTACGGTAATTGCCAATGCAGGTACGGCTGGTCCAACGGCCCTCATTGAAGACATTGCCCCGGAGGATTGGGCTCAAACCATCGCAGTAAACCTCACAGGGCAATATGCCTTATGCCGCGCAGCAATCCCTTATCTCAAAGCGCACAACAAAGGCTCGGTTATCCTGATGTCTTCTGCGGCCGGGCGGCTCGGATTACCGATGCGCAGCCCATATGCCGCAGCAAAGTGGGGCGTGGTCGGGTTGAAAGAAACCCTCGCAATGGAACTTGGACCGCACAGCATCACGGTCAATGCAATCTTGCCGGGTTCGGTCAAAGGCCCGCGTATGGATGCCGTATTGGCCGCCAAAGCTAAGGCTTCTGGTATTTCACTGGACGCAGCGCGGATTGCCGAGGTTCAGAACACATCCCTTGGGCGCATGATCGAACCTGACGAAATTGCGGAACTCGCGTGGTTCATCGCCTCGCCCGCCGCACGATCTATTTCCGGTCAGTCACTTGGGCTCTGCGGAAATTTCGAAACCCTCAGATAGGGCAAGATTGGACAATACAAATCCACCCAAGCTGAATCATGTTGAGGTAATGGCTCGGTCCCCTGAAGTGAAATCTGCTCATATTGATGCCTCTGGGCGATGACTGGTAACTGGAATTGATCGCCATTAATCCGGATGCGTTCGCGTCTGACAGTCGACACGAAAAGTGTCGCCACGCGTGGTGGCAGTGTTAAAAGTGTATGGCTGCAAGGTGAGACTCTATTCGGTCGTTGTACATATAGGCCTTCATGCAGCGCTCCACTGCGGCGAGTTCAATCCACAACCGTGCCAAATTTTCAATCGTGTCGAAACTTATTTCGGTATAGCGATGGTACCGTCCCGCGTAAACGGCGAAACTCTCTGCGAAAAGTTTCGCTGCTCCTAAACCCAGATGCTTTTGTGATACTGTTAATTGTCAGGTCAGTTGTTTCCAAAAGATCTGCTGCGTGAGCTACCCTAGTCTCAGTTAACCATGTCAGGGGTGTTTTCCCAGTGGCAGCTAGAAATTTTCTTTGGAAAGTACGCCGCGTTAGCCCTGTGACTTCTGCCATCCGAGACACTGGCCAAAGTTGATCTGGTGTTGCACGAATTTTGTCGAGCAATGGCGATATCCGTCCCCCTAGTTCATGCGGCACAGGTGCGGCAAGAAACTGTTTTTGACCACCGTCACGATGTGATGGAAGCACCAGTCTTCGTGCAACTGTATTTGCGCACTCTGCACCATAGTCTTTTCGGACAATATGCAGACACAAGTCTAGGCTGGCGGCAGAACCCGCAGAGTTGAAAACCGATTTGTCTTCGATGTACAACACGTCTGGTTCGACCTGAATCTTCGGGAATCTTTCCGCGAGTATTCCTGCGTAGCACCAGTGGGTTGTCGCCCGTTTCCCATCCAAGAGTCCAGCTGCTGCAAGGACAAACGCACCTGAACAGATCGACGCTATTTTAGCACCGCAAGTATAGGCGGCGTTCAAGGCGTCAATCAGGTCATTTGGTACCTCCGCGAAGGCATCTCGCCAGCCTGGAACAATAACGACGTTTGATTCTGGCAATTGTTCAAGCCCGGCATCTGGCAAAACCGTTATATTGCCAATTGCCTTTAGAGGCCCTGGTTCCGCGGCAACGATCGTCAACTCATACCAATGGTCAAATTCCGGCCGAGGAATTCCGAATACTTCGAGGCCAATCCCATATTCGAAGACGCAAAGTTCGTTATAGGCGAGTAGGCTGACGCGCAAATTTTCTCGTCTGGGCGACAGCCTGCGGGCCTCCGGGGCGCATGTATTTGGCGTGACCTGTACGTTTGGCATAATCTGACCGAATAATGGCATTTTAGACACTACGGAAGAAAAATATACAGATGTAAAGATCAGTGTCCCCCACTATGCTGGCTGCGGCTTGATCCATACAGAACAAGAAACCAAGCGCAAAATAGGAATACATCCGACTATGACAACAAAACCCCCTTCACCTACCGATCGCTCATCAGAAAATGAAACGTTTTCGATCTGTCTTGCGGAAATTCTTGGCGTGAATGTTGGCGACGTACCCGCATCTTCTACAAACATTGGCTTGGATGGCATCGGATATTGGCTTGCTACACAGAACCTTGCTTTGATCCCTGTGCGAGAACCTGCAGAGTTCCAATGGGCAGGTTGGTGGATCGCACGGTTCTCGGATGGTGACGGTTACGTCGTGATGGCTGGAACGCCGTCCGATGTTGCTTGGGTTCCGAGAGGCGTGGCATGCGGATCACAAGAGATAGTTGAGGGTTGGGTCGTGGCCGCACCTGCGTTGTCGTTGCCCTCACGCGATGCCCGCCGGGGAATCGTCGAAGCCATCTATCGATTTGCTGAATCCGGGGCTCCCGGTGAGGCACTTCAAATGGCACACCTCATGGCTGGTGTCGGGATCGAAGGAGATCGTTATGCACTTGGAAAAGGACATTTCTCAGAAGAAGGGCGTTGGGGGCAAGCGCTCACGCTCATCGAAGCTGAATCCATTGAAATGCTAGCGTCAGAACACGGAATTGAAATGCCGACGGTCGATGCTCGACGTAACATTGTCACGCGTAACATTGATCTCAACGCACTTTTGGGCAAACGCTTCCGCATCGGGGGACTTCTATGCCAGGGATCCAGGCTGGCTGAACCTTGCGCTTGGCTACAAAAGACTACGCCCCCAGGTACGTTACGCGGTCTGGTACATCGTGGCGGTCTGCGCGCGGATATTCTGGAGGATGGATCAGTTAAACGAGGCGATCCGGTTGTTCCTGAGGATTGAACCAATGCGACGGGTGTCCCTACGGGCGGATTTTTTATTACCATGAAAGTCCTATATGTTGAGGATTGTCGACGCTTTGGTCCGGTCCATAGTCACCAATGTTCGGAATTTCCGAATGTTCCTGTTCGAGAAGAAAAG
>Ga0189285_100131_pt1 | contig 12042 bp, 5 predicted proteins | sample GEYOminimetaG_FD_130315 | JGI IMG/M metagenome (GOLD analysis project Ga0189285, IMG submission 130315) | Marine microbial communities from the Costa Rica Dome - GEYO mini metaG | ecosystem: Environmental > Aquatic > Marine > Oceanic > Photic zone | place: Costa Rica: the Eastern Pacific... | reverse complement strand
CCCCGGATTGTTCTGCCCGTGTAGTGACAGAGCCTGCACCGGTAAAGCTCTCTTGCGAATAAGCTCCGGCATCCCAAGCGGCAGCACCTCCTGTCTTTTGTAGGCGATTGCTGATTGAGCCATTGCCCTGCTCAACAGCATCACCAAACCCGCCTTCGCCATCGCCGAGGCGGGTCCAGATACGCCCGTCTTCTGCAGTCAAGACCGCGTCCAGAATGCCGTCTTTATTCAAGTCGCTATAGGTCTGAACCACAGGCCCAAGGACTTTTGTGAGCGTGTGCGACCCCTGCTCGCCGCCCATCGCAAAAGACCGGTCAGCCAGATCAATACTGGTGCCGTCGGCGAGTAACAGGGTTTCAATACGGTTATTTTCGTTTTCCTTCCACCCCTTGATGGTGATGGAACCGTCAAGCGGGGCAAGGCCTTGCTCTTGGGCTTTAGCTGCTTCTTCCTGATCCTGCTCCTTGAAGGTGATCTTTAGATCATCGCCTTCCAGCCGAACCTGCAAATCGTCAAGTGAAATACCGGCTCCAAGCACCAACGTATCGCCATGAGTGGTGTCCTCGGATGATGTTCCGAAGACTTCCCCGTTTGTGCTTTCACCCTCGGCGGCTTTGGTGGAGCCAGTGTCAAAAATGACGTCGTGCCCACCGCCGCGCTCATAGGTGTAGGTATCATTGCCTGCACCGCCCTCCAGGCGGTCATTACCCTTGCCGCCGGTTAGAGTGTCGTCACCGTCCTTTCCAATAAGGCGATCGTCACCCTCCCCTCCGAACAATTTGTCATCAGTCTCAAGACCGACAATGATGTCATTCCCATCAAGACCCATGACCGCTGCGTTGTCGCCAATTTGCAACGTGTCGTCTGCTTCTGTACCAGTCTTCACATTGGATGCATTGGTGGCGAGCTCCAGGTCAGCACCTCCGAATTTCAGGGACAGATCCTCTTCCTTGACCAATGGGAGCAGGAAGACATCATGGTTCTTAGTCTCACCATAGCTGGTTCCGACCACGACATGTTCGATTGAGCGCGCAAGCTCTGCCAACACTTCGGCGCGGCTAACGCTCCCGTTCGCAAGCTCATTCAGATGGTCTGCAAGCTCCATCGGCTCCGGCAGGCGGCCCAAACTGTTTTGGTAGGCGCGTGCCACGAACCCGGTATCGGTCAATTCGCCGTAGCGAACTGCATACTCTTCAGATCCGATCAACGCTTCTGCCAACCCAATCAGATCGAGTTGACCATTGGAAACATGTGTGACGAGAACCTCGGACTCACTTCGATCCAGAGCCCGGTCCAGAACAGTATCATAAAGAAGGCTCGCTTCCTCCAGTACACGTGCCTTAGCAACTGCGTCCAGCCGCTGTGAGCGCGTTGTCGTGGTCCCGGCCACGGTTGAGGTCATGACCCACGTTTCAATGCCCTGGGTATCAACCTCATGTGAAACTAGAATATGCGTATCGGTAGCGGAGGACTTTACGCCGTTGTCCCAAGTGTAACTGCCATTTTCCGTCACAGAACGGGAAATCGTCTGGATGACACCGCCTCGATCAATTGTGGTCGTCAGACCGTCTGACGATGTTTCGGTCACAGTTGTCTTATGGACGGAACCGTTATCAAGATAGCCGGTTTCTGTCAGTGTGACGCGGCCATCGGCTTCGGTGACGCTCGTGCTCGACATCTCGGTACGCCCGTCGCCGTCAAAATCGAAGTTTTTGACAATAGTCAGACCATCTGCACTGACTGTTTCGTCATAACTGGAGCGCAGAGCGCCATTGGCATGCCAATCCTGACTCACTGTCGTCGTGCTGCCATCAGCATTCACGGTGATGGTTTTCTGGCCATAACTGTCCACTTCGCCGTCACCGTTCTGGTCAACGCGCGTGGTGGTGGACAGACCATTTGCCGACGTCGTCGTTATGCTTTCAAATGCCAGACGGCCATCACCATCTCGCTCCTGGAATTTTTCAACCTTTTCGCCGCTTCCAACTTCAAATGTCACCGATGTCGAACGGGTGATATCGACCTGATCGTCGCCGTTCACATCCAGCGAGTAGCTCTGATCGGTTTGATTGGCAGATACATTTCGATCAACCTGCGCCGTCAAACTGCCATCATGAGCCAGCTGTTTGAATGTGCTGGTAATGTCGCCATTTGGACCAACGACAGATTTCGTCTCGTGATCCGTTTTTCCATCGCCGTTTTGATCAACAGAAACGACTGTGGTCCGACCGTCTGAGCTAACAAGTTCCGTGGTTTGGTGTTGCAGGCTACCGGTTTGATCAAAATCCTTGCGGATCTCGGTTTTACCCCCAGATGCACCAAGGTGAATGCTTGTCTGGCTGTCAACTACACCGTTGCCGTCAGTATCGGAAGTCTCACTGATTATCAGTCCATTCGAGCTGGTGGAACGCGTTTTTTCTGCAACGGTTTCACCTGCTTCATTCTTCGTGATCCAGGTTTCTGATTTGCGACCATCAGTTTCAAGAACAGTTGTATGAGTGGTCGTGTAATCGGCAGTTCCATCCCCATCCAGATCCAATGTGGACGTATTTGTGAGGCGATCAGCAGACGTCGTGTTTGTTTCACTTCCCAGTGAATTGCCACGTTCATCAAGGTGGGTCACAGTTTCTGAACGGCTACCATCTGCACCAAGCTGCACAGAAGACGAACCACTTCTGTCGACCTTTCCATCTCCGTCAAGGTCATGTGTCCAGGACTTGTGCAGCCCATTCGCACTCGTGCTTGAACTGAAGCTCGACAGTGTTTGACCGGAACTGGAGTAGGTCATCGAGTTCAAGGTGGACCCATCATCCAAAACCTTGAAGCTGGAGACTTCATCGGCTGTACCGTCGCCGTCAATGTCCTTGGTTCGGGTCCCGTTGCGACCATTTCCGCTGGTCGTTGTAACCGTTCTGCTCAGCAGCGAGCCATTTTGCGAAGTAACGGATTCAATCGTTGTCGTTGAGCCGTTTTCCTCAAAGGAGGTCTCGGTCTCTTTGGTGCTGTCGGCAACACCATCACCATCGAGATCTTCTTCCAACGTGACTGCAAGTTCGTCAGCGCTTACGGTGGTTATGGTTGAACTGGAGACCGAATTGTCTGCAGATTTGGTTTTCTTTGTCTTCTTGATCGAGCCATCCGTATTTAACTCGGTGCTGTCTTCGACAAGCACATCATAGTTGCCGTCGCCGTCCAGATCGACAGAGCTAACGACCAATAACCCGTCAGCGCTAACTGTCGACAGTTCACGCCGTGTCAAAGACCCGTCTTCGGACAGATCGCTCACAAGGGTTTGAGTGTCACCATTGCTGAGCACGCTGACCGTACTTTCCTGATCGATCGAACCATCCCCGTTTTGATCTTCCTCAGTTGTGATGGTTCTTCCATCAGCTGAGGTTGTTTGGGTGATGGCGCTTCTGAGGATGTCGGTTGGCAGACCTTCCCCTTCGCGCAGCTCACTGCGGGTGATTGTCGAGCCGTCGTCATTCACTGTCTTGGTCGTGGTCTCGGTCAGATCAACAGCGCCATCACCATCGGCATCCGTCTTGATGCTCGTCTTCAGACCATTGGCAGAGACGGACTCGGTCACAACAGAGGCAAGGCTTGCGCCCCGGAAGGACTTCGTCTCAGTCGACACATCGCCATTGTCAGCCGTCGAGGTCAGCGTCTCAACACGGCGGTCGAACGTTCCGTCTCCATCAACATCACTTTCCGTCCGGCTGGCCATCTTGTTGCCGGAGACCCAGGCAACGTCCTTTTGAAGAAGCGTCGTTCCATCGCCCGCCGTCTGACTTGTTGTTGTCGTCTGGCTGCCATCTTGCGCCAAAACAGTTTCAGACACGCGCGTCAGGTCTGTCTGCGCATCACCATCCCGGTCTTCAGTAATGGTGACCTGCAGTTCATTGGCCGACACGGTTTGTGTCCGAGCCGCGATCAAACTGCCGTCATTGGCAAAGGTCTTCTCAACGAGAACCCTTGCGCCATCCGCACCAACGCTCAAGTCAGACGTGGCATTGGTGTTGCCGTCGCCATCTGTGTCGTGAACTTCGGATACAGACGTCCGGTCAGCATTTGTCTGTTTCGTTGAGCGGCTCAAAACCGTTGTGTTGTCACCGCCTCTGGCCTCAGTGCTCTCCGTCTGGCTGCCATCAGCCGCAAGCGTCCGGTCATTCTCCACGACCTCGTCAACGATGCCATCGCCGTCACGATCCACCCGGCGCGTGACGTTCATGCCGTCTGCGCTGGTATCCTGAACGACCTGACTTATCACCACGTCCGTGCGATCACGAGTCGAGACGGTCTGTGTGGAGCTGCCATCGGCGTTGCGAACAACCTCATCCACCGTGACCCGGTCAACAAGGCCATCTCCGTCAATATCAACACGTTGTGTTGTCACAAGACCATCGGCAGAGGTCTCGGTTTCCGTGCGAGAGATCATGTTGCCGTCTGCATCAAGCCGTTTGGCTTCTTCAAGGACAACACCACCTGCATCTTTCGTGACGGTGATCACCTCGTCAAAGGCACCATCCCCGTCCGTGTCACGAGACAAGGTCCCCGTCAGACCATCGGCATTGCGTGCATCGACTTCACGCGCCAGCAACACGCCAGTCCCAGTCCCGGTCTCAACTGTCACTGTGCGCGTTTGGCCACCGTCAGGCTGCTCTCCCGTGACCACGGTTTCCACACGGTCCAAATCACCATCGCCGTCCAGATCAGACGAGGTCACCTTGGTGCGACCATCTTCGGAGACAGAGGTTGTTGTCCGGCTGGTGACAGACCCGTCACGGGCTGTCTTGACAACTTCTGTCGTGGTGGTGCCACCTGCATCCTTTCTGGTGGTTGATGTTGTGATGCTGTCGCGCACGCCATCCCCATCCAGATCCACCACGTCTGTGCGCTGCTGTTGATCTGCACTGATCGTCACGTCCCGGCGGTTCAGGACAGCGCCCGTGCCTGCCGACACCAAATCTGTCTCAACCCGGCTGCCATCAGCGTTCTTCACGGTCTGATGCGTGTTGGTGCGCTCGACAATCCCGTTGCCATCGGCATCAATGGCAAGATCGCGGGTCAAGCCGTCAGCAGAATTGGTTGTTTCTGTCCGGTTGATCACCGTGCCATTGGGTGACAGGTTTTCTGTGACAACAGAAAAGCTGCCATCGGCGCCACGGGTCTGGACCTCCCGCTGGGTTGGATAGCCGCCACCAACATCATCGCGCTCAATCACGATCTGCGATTGATCCGCACTTGTCGTTGTTGTGACCGTGTTCAACAGAACACCGCCGCCATCCCGGTTTGTCTCTGTCCGTGTCCGGCTGCCATCGACATTCAGAACCGTCTCGTCCACCAGCACCCGGTCGACAACGCCATCTGCATTGGTGTCAAAGGCAATCTCGACCCGCAAACCGTCGCTGGAGGTTGTTTTGGTAATGATCTGCGCCAGTTCACCTGCTGCATTCACAAGCTGGAGCGTGGTGATCGTGTTGCCACTGGCATCCACTTCGCTCGTCTCGGTGACCGAATAGCCCGCCAGCGACATGGCAAGTGTTGCGGTTGCCGCCTTGCCTGTCGTTCCGTCCGTGCGGGTAAACGTCGTCTCACCGTCAATCGAGGAGCCATCGGCATAGTCGATCTTGGTCCGATCCACCTCAAGGTCAATGGACTGAATACCCAGTTCGCCCAAGGTCTTTGCGGTCAAGGAGCCATCGGCCCCGGTGACCATCACCTTGAATTCGGCCCACCGTTCATCACTGGCGTCCAGCTTGCCGTCGCCATTGCTGTCAAACACACGGCGCAGAGCTTCCGCGTCTGTCTCCGCCCCTGCAGCCCAGTCGGTAAACACCACTTCCTTGCGATCAGAGACAGTACCGTCTCCGTCGGCATCGAGGAACAGCACCCCGTCACCAGCTCCCGCCCAGGCCGTCTGGTGCTCATAGCCATCATCATTGATGTCCAGATGAATCGTCGAGTTATACCGCTCGATCAGCTCAATACCGTCACCGTCAAGGTCCAGCAACATCGGCTTGCCGCCACCGCCACTGCCGCCGCTGTCGTTGCCGGATTTATACTTGCCTTCGTTGCTGGCTCTGTTGAACTCCTGGGCGGAGACATAACCATCATCATTATAGTCGCCACGGCCCCCACGCCCCTCGCCAGACACACGAGAGCCTACGTCGGAGACACGACCACCAGAATCGTCCCGGCCAGAACTTTCTTGCTGTTGTCGCGCTTGTTGAGCGGCTCTCGCAGCAGCTTCCTGTGCTGCCTTTTCTTCAGCATCGCGAAGGCCCTGCATATAAGCCGCGTTCAGATGCTGGAAGCCGATCTCGGAATTCGTATCAATACCATTTGCTTCAAGTTCGCGATGCGCGGATTTGATCACATTGGCATCGGAATGCCCGGACACTGCTGCCGAATAGGCCGCTGATGTCGCCTTGCCAGTTGGACTGCTTGCACCCCAACCTTGTTTGATTTGATGATCAACATAGGCTTCACCATCAACGGCTAGGTTCCGGCCATTGGCATCATGAATAACGCCTTTGCCATCCCGCTCATCGAACCCTTTGTAGTCAAAACCTTTGTCATCATTAAACGAGTGGTTATGGACCCGAACCCCGCCTGCCACATAGGTATGGAAATCTTCGACCTCAAAATTGTAGGTTTTCCAGCCCTTCTTCCATTCCGGATTCAGCGCGAGACTGCCATTGTCCGGATAGACATAACCTTCCGCCTGCTCAAACATGCCAGCCGTCTCGGCGGAATAATTGAGACGCTCCGAAGCCACTTCAACTTCTGACCCGTCGGCTAGAACAAGCGTGCCATTACCGCCCGCAACCAGCTGCTCGATCTGACGGAAGCCGCCATGGGCAGTCAGAAACTCGTGGCCCGGTGTGGTGACAAGCTCACGCTCTTCGCCATTCTCAACCCACGTCAGGCGAAGCCATTCTTCGGTAATATTCGTAAAGGTGCGGACCACCCGCTTCGGAACCAACGCCCCACGGCCACCATCGGCGAAAGAGTCAAAAGAAAGAACAACATCAGCAGGTACAATAGAAGAAATGCACCTTGAGCCAGAATGCGTCAAAATGGAAGTGTCAGACGGGAAGCATTTTTGAAGATACCTATTTGTATGCTGGTTCGAGATCTCGCTAAATGCTGTTACACCCCTATCTTCGAGAGCATACAGCTGCTCGAAAAGCACCTCTCGGGCAACGTAAGGATCTAATCCGGAGAAGATAGATTTCTTGAAATGGTCTAAATACGGCTGAGTATTTTTATTGAATGAAATGTAACCACCAGCAAATACATCACTCAGTACATAACTCTTATGCTCATCTTTAGCCGGTGCTTTTAATGTCCCTGCATCATATGGCTTTCTCTCATGCCAGTAGTATCGAACACCAACACTCAGGCTAACATCAGCACCCGTAATTTTTTCAATATATTTCGATATTTTACCTTTTTCCAAACCAATTGATACGCCAATATCGCGCCTGTCGTCATTAGTAATTGAAGTTACATTAAAAATGCCGGTCTTCGCACCAACCGTTGTTGGCTCTTTAACTATCATTGGTGATATCGAGACGCTATTCGAATGTATATTGTAGTTACCAGTATAATAGCCGCCCGCACTATATGAGTTAGGCGCCAAAGACTTTCCGACAACTGGGTAATCAACAGCGCCATTCAGAGGCGCTACATCAAAATGCCCTCCGCCAATCGCCCTTATACTTCCATCTGACGTGAGGCCTGTAGCTAAGCTCCCACTGGCAGACAACTGCTTAGTAGGAATAGAAATTGAGCCTTTAGCGGTAATTCTGAATTCGGACATTTTTACTTCCACAAATTAAATACTTCAAGAAAGTTATTTGATATTTGAAACTGCGCCACAGCAGAAGAAAAACCTTCTGACGAACTCAAAGATACCAAGTACAGAAACAATATTTCTTCAGAAGCCCTAAATTCTACTATATACGACGTCATGTACTCCGAGTAATTATTTCGAGCCACCACCCGGCAACGGTCAAATCCTTTTGGAAAATATTCTTGCAAGGACTTGGCCAATTCCGTTTTGTCAAAGTTAAAGTGACCGCCTTTCTCCACCATATTGTCAATAAACGCTTTGTAGTTCCCTGCGCTTATGTTCTTGATCGCATTCACCGCAACCAAATCATCTTCCTGCACTTGCTGGTAGCAGCCTGCAACCGCCACCTCAACCGCAAGTATCATCACTAAAAGTAATGACACTTTCATTGCAATTAAACGCAATGACAATTTTGCGAAAGTATGTTTTACATTGAACATCTTTTCTTTACCCATTCATCAATCTCAATACAATTCGATTTGTGGATTCAAACCTTCAAAGTCTCACAACCAAACTGCATAGTTTCCCCCAAGCGTTGATAGGCCCATCTTGCGGAAAAACCGGTCCGATTTGGCAGCGTCAATCTCCGATGTGACGTAGAACAACAGCGCATCTGCGCCCATCGCCTTTGCCAGCTTGCCAATTCCGCGAACAAGACGAACAGCAACCTTGCCGCCCATCAGTGAGGACCGACACTCCTTAGACACATAGACGGCCATCACACTGGCAATAAGCCCGCCCTCCGCAATGAAATACGGGCCCAAATTGCAGTACAAAAACCCGACGACCTTGCCCTCAACCGAGGCCTTCAAAAGGATCGATCGCTCGGGACTGCCCATACAAGCGTCAAACATCGCGTCGAACCTCTGATCCGAAAACGGAAGACGCCCGAATGCGCTTTCTGCATGATTGACCCGCGCCAACTCCCGAACCGCCGCCCGGTCGGTTTCTTCAGCTCGGGCGACATGAATTTTCCCGGAAAGTCTCTGAGGTTGATCCATCAATTTCCGCATTTCAAAAGAGACAAAACACAAAACCAACCCGCATTCGCGGCCTAAACAGGTCATTAATATGCGTTAACCATGTTATTTTTTACAAGGCAAAAGAAACACTCAGACACCTTTCCACAGGGAAGCCCTGGTCAAAACCGTTGGGTTTCAGGGCCTGGGCCGATAGAGGTCGGCAACTAAGCCTCACCTGAGTTTTTCACTTGACTGCAATTTAACCTCGTGCGAGGTTCTTACTTGTGAGTAACAGTTCTGACATTGAGGTGCCTGAGTTCACGCAGGCGGACGTCATTCGCATCACGAGAGTGAGCGCGAAAACGCTCCAGAATTGGACAGACCCAAACCGGGAAATCCTGCGCCTCAGTCAGGGCATTGTCGGTAAAGGGCGGCGGCGTTTGTATTCGGCGCTCGATATCATGGCGGTGACAATGATCGCGCATCTGAGCGCGCTTGGTGTCTCGCCAAATCTGGTTTCGCAGTTGTTCTACAAGCCAAACACGAAGGTTGGCGATTGGCTTAAGCTGGCAGCTGAGAACCTGGATAAGGAATACATCTGCAGGATCGTTTTTGATGCGGACGGGCTGACCGCAAGTCTCATCGCAAGCTGATTAGGCCGATCCGAAACACATTTCCATAAAGTTCACAACCACTTGCCAGAACTATGATCGGACGGTCACCAGCACTTCCTTCGATTTTTTTTAAATTCGGCCTGCGTTATTACTTCAAGACACAATTGCTCTCTTGCATCCTTAAGCGCGAGATCGAGATATTTTAGCTTAACAACAATATCGCTATTTCCTTCTCATCTTTCCACCTGTTCGCTGCCGGGAATTTTTTTAATCTCATTTATGACATCCTGTGGGGGACAATCGGAAGCCCTGAACCCACACCCCACAAAACCATACCGCAACTCACGCCTCACAAACGATTCCGAACTCTCCATAGACGTCGCGGACAATCCTGGTGCATTCATCCAGTGTAACCGTGGCATTCTCCCGTTCTTTTTGTTTTCCCAGTGTTGTGACATCATTGAAGATCCGAACCTGCAGCTCCAACATTCTCTTCATCGTGTCATGCGGCGGCGTTAGCCATCCCCGAGGCAAGTTGAAGCCAAGTTCCTTCCAGGTCCGGTAGCAGTTTTTCTTCAACTCCCGAGTGGTCTGTATTCGGTAGTCGCGCATGTGAAGGTCAAGCTCAAGATCGCTCCGCCGGAACCGTTCGGGCACAAGCTCTTCAAAGAACATGGCCAGCAGGATCGCCGACCGACCGCAACAAATCTCTGTATCCATTTCGTTGCTGAGTGTGGCTTCTTCATCCCTATAAACGGGCATCTCAAGAGGCTCTGTCCGGTCCAGTTCATGCTGCATAAGAAAAGAATCCCGGATCTTCAACACTTTGTGTAACCGGGCAAGACTGGCCTCGTCATAGGGACCGTTGAAGGTCGGGCCGTCTTCCCTCAGCTCATAGTCGTCTGGATGGAAGATCATGTCATTTGTTCGACGCCGGATTTCTGCAGCACTCATTCCTACTCTACGATATTTGGCTTCAAGATCTGCCAGCTCCTGCCTTTGGTGGGCCAGCCAGCGCCGACCCAGGTCTTCATGATAGGCACGTCTCTTGGCCTGGGCTTCTTCTGCTTCCTGCAAGCGGCGGTGCATCTGGTTCAGCGCATGGGGAGATCCCTCCAGCGCCTTTTGCTGGTGGCGCATGATCATCGCCTCACGGGCACTCGTGTGCTTGACCTCACCATTTTGACGGAACGACAGCAGCATATCCGCCAACTCAAGGATAATGCGCTGTTGTTCAGTCAGCTCGGGCGGTTTTTCCAGTGCCTGACGATTTCTGTTCTTTCTGTTGTTCATGGGTATTGTTCCTTGATGATCCAGCATTTGAGATCGGGCCATGGTTCCGGGGAGTGACCGGCTTCAAGATATCCGCCTTGGTTCAGGCTCATTGCCCGCCCTTTCCTCCTCCAACGTGTTGAAGGATTTGCCCGTTTCTGCATGAAGGGCGGTCTTACCCGTGATCTTTTGGAATCTTCGGACAATCACGTCACAGTAAAGCGGATCCAGCTCCATCAGCCGCGCATGACGCCCAGCCTGATCCGCTGCAATCAGGGTGGACCCAGAACCGCCAAACACGTCCAGGATCGCATCCCCGCGTTTTGAACAATCAAGTATCGCGTCCTTGACCATCGCAATCGGTTTGACGGTCGGATGCATGGCAAGGTCTTCGTCCCGGCTGGTGCCAAAACTGTTTGCCCCGGCATAGTCCCACACATTGGTGCGGTACCGCCCCTCTTCGCCGAGACCAAAATTGTTAAGGTGAGCACCCCGCCCCTTCTTGAACACAAAGACAAGCTCATGCTTGGAACGATAAAAACTGCCCATCCCAGCATTGGTCTTGTTCCACACGCAAAGGTTCTTCAACTCATCAAACGCGGCCTCGCCCGCATCCAGAACCTCACGCATGTGACGCCAGTCCATACACACAAATGCTATGGCCCCATTACAAAGACAGGACGCAGCTGCCGACAAGGTCTCGGTCAAAAAACCGGTAAACCCCTCCCGGCTCATTTCCCCGGCCCCTTCAACAAACTCCCGGTGGGTTTTCTTGCCAAGGCCGCTCACGTGCCCGTTGACCGGGACATTGTAAGGCGGGTCCGTGAACAACAACGAAGGCATGTGTAACCCACGATCCGCTTGTGCCGCGCCCTCACCTTCATCGCCAAAACACAAAAGCCTGACAGCCTCCCCGGATCTGGCATCGCCACACAAGAGACGGTGGGCGCCGAGCAGCCAGAGGTCGCCGCGTCTTGTAACAGCACGCTCTGCCAAAACGTCAGGAACATGATCCAGCTTCTCGTCACAAGGCTCCTCAGAGCCCATCCCATACTCTTCGAACACAAGATCGATTTCCGGGGTGGAGAAGCCGGTCAGGTCAAGATCGAACTCAAGGTCCAGCAACCCCTGGAGCTCAATGGCAAGAAGCTCCCTGTCCCAGCCCGCGTTTTCCGCCAGCTTGTTATCTGCAAGGATATAGGCGCGCCGCTCTGCTTCACTCATATGAGACAACCGGATGACCGGAACACTCTCAAGCCCGAGTTTGGCAGCCGCCAGAACCCGGCCATGGCCCGCAAGGATCCCGTAATCATCACCAATCAGGATTGGATTG
>Ga0189285_100130_pt1 | contig 12050 bp, 13 predicted proteins | sample GEYOminimetaG_FD_130315 | JGI IMG/M metagenome (GOLD analysis project Ga0189285, IMG submission 130315) | Marine microbial communities from the Costa Rica Dome - GEYO mini metaG | ecosystem: Environmental > Aquatic > Marine > Oceanic > Photic zone | place: Costa Rica: the Eastern Pacific... | reverse complement strand
CTATTCCACCCGCAAAGCAGCGACGGCTCGGGCCTTAGCAGAACGCCGGGAAATCTACGCCGCCCTTTCTGACGGGTTGTCGGCCAAGGACAGCGACGATCTCACCGTCTTTATCAGCGAGACGGTGAAGACGTTGATTGGTGCCGTGGCTGAAGAGGCAGTGAGCGGGCGCAAATCGACAACACCCAAGGAATTACAAGCGCTCGCCAATGCGGCTTTCAAGATCGAGCAAGCGCGGAACCTTTCCGGACGCACGAGGCGCACGGACGAGGATGAGGTCAATCAAAAGCTTGGCAACGCAATTGATGTGGCAGCCAAAAAGGTTGGCCTTTCCGGTGAACGCGTTGCGCAGCTCCGCCGTGAGTTCTTGGGTGTGAGAGAACAGCAGGCCGATCAAGATGGCGAATAACGAGCAATTTGTCGGCAAGCCGGATGTGTTCGCCGGGCCGCCCTTGATTTCCCGCGAGCCAGAAGGTTTGGCGAGGGAACTTCCACGCGGCGCTGATATTCCCGAAGATCTGGACCCGCTCAAAGACGGCGTCCTGATGAAACACCAGGCCGATTGGCTTGCTGACAAATCGAAACTCAAACTCTGCGAAAAAGGCCGGCGCACAGGGGTCACGTTTGCTGAGGCGTTGGACGGCACACTTATTGCCGCAACCCGGCGTGAGGATGGTGGCGATAACGTTTTCTATATCGGAGACACCAAGGACAAGGGCCGCGAGTTCATCGGCTATGTGGCCCACTTCGCTAAGGTGGTTTCAGAAGAACTCGCCGAGATCGAGGAGTTCATGTTCATCGATCAACGCAAGGACGGCTCAACGAAAGAGATCTCGGCTTATCGTATCCGCTTTGCGTCCGGCTTCCGGGTTGAAGCCCTATCTTCCCGCCCGGAAAATATTCGCGGCCTTCAAGGGATTGTCGTCATCGATGAAGCTGCATTCCATGCGGATGTGCGCGGCGTGCTCGATGCGGTCAACGCCCTTTTGATCTGGGGTGGCAAAATCCGAATTATCTCGACGCATAACGGCGTTCTCTGCCCGTTCAACGAATTGATCCGCGAAGTCAAAAGCACCGGCAAGCCCCCGTACTCCATTCATCACATCCCGTTCGGCGATGCCGTTGAGAATGGACTTTTCAAACGGGTGTGCCTGATCAAAGGCGACGAATGGTCAGAGGAAGCTGAAAAGCAATGGGAAGCTGATATCCGGGGAGCCTATGGGTCTCGGACAGCCGCCATGCGCCAAGAGCTGGACGCCATTCCGGCCGAAGCGGAAGGCGCGGCCCTGACACGGGTGCAGATCGAAGCCTGCATGACGGACGGCATTCCGATCATTCGCTGGGCTTGTGATGATGATTTCAAGAACCTTCCTGATGACGAACGCAAAATAATTGCGCGGGCCTTCTGCGACCGTGAACTCAAGCCGCTCCTGAAGAAACTGAACAAGCGCCGCCAACATGTCTTTGGTGAAGATTTTGCCCGATCGGGTGACAAGACGGTCATCCTGCCGATGGAGATCGGGCTCGATCTTGTTCGCCGCGCTTGTTTTGTCCTGGAACTCCATAATGTGCCATTCGATCAGCAGCGGGACATTCTTTACTTCGTGGTCGATCGGTTGCCGCATATGTGCGGCGGGGCATTAGATAAAACCGGCAACGGGGCATACCTCGCTGAAAAGGCCGCGCAGCGTTATGGGGCCAGCGTGATTGAGGTTCACCTGTCGACAGCCTGGTACTCGGCAGAAATGCCGCCCTATATCGAAGCTTTCACCGATCGAACGGTTTTGCTGCCGCGTCACGAAGACATTCTTCGGGACCATCAGGCGCTGTCTTACGTCAATGGCATTATCAAGGTGCCGGATGACCATCGGACAAAAGGCTCAGATGGATTGGAACGCCACGGAGACAGCGCGCCAGCCGGAGCGCTTGCCTATTTTGCCTCTCGCCAGAACCTGCCCGAATACGGCTATCAGGCGAGTGAAGACAACACTCAAAACAGCATGTTTGAAATGAGCGGCTATTATGGCGGCGGCCTTGACGGGAGACGGTTATGGTAAAAACCCTTCTTGACCAGTATGGCCGCCCGATCGATAGGAGCCTCTTGTCAAAGCCGGTCGCCACTCCGGAAATCATGGGTGTGCGCCGCACGATTGAGGAGCGCGTTGCGCATTACATGACGCCGGAACGTTTGGCGCATGTTTTGATCCAGGCACAAAACGGACATGCTCGCGACTACTTGACGCTCGCGGAGGAAATGGAGGAACGGTACCTTCACTATGCCTCCCAGCTCCAAACCCGCCGACTTGCCATTGAAGGACTAACTCCTGTCATTGAAGAACCGGAAGGCGTTCCGACTAAGATCGTTGATGCGATTCGTGAACTTCTGGAAGGCTCTGATGTAGATGATCTTTGCGGGGAACTGACAGACGGGATCGGCAAGGGATATTCTGTTGCCGAGATTATGTGGGAGTATCAGGGCGGCAAGCTGCGTCCGGCTGAATATGTCTGGCGAGATCCGCGTTACTTCCAGTTCGACAAGGTGGCGCTCAAAACATTGCGCCTTGCGTCTGACACGAACATGGACGGCGACGAGCTGCCGCCCGCCAAGTTTATCATTCACACCCCGCGCACCAAGGCGGGTGTTCCCTTGCGGCGCGGCCTTGCCCGCCCGGCCGCCTGGGCGTTCCTGATCCAAAGCTTCGGACTTCAGGATTGGGTGGCGTTTTCTGAAGTCTACGGCCTGCCTATCCGGCTTGGCCGGTATCACAGCAATGCCAGTGAGACTGATAGGCGGACGCTTTTAAGAGCCGTTAAGGCCATTGCAAATGATGCGGCTGCTATTATCCCGCAAGGGATGGATGTTGAATTCCACAAGGTGGAGGGCCAGCACGGCAGCGCTGTCTTTGGTGACCTTCTCGATTACGTTGATCAGCAGGTCTCAAAACTAGTTGTCGGGCAGACCATGACCGCCGATGACGGCTCATCGATGGCACAGGCGGAAGTGCACAATGACGTGCGCATGGATATTCTGAAGGCGGACGGAAAACAGCTGGCCGCAACCTTGAACCGGGATCTGATCATCCCGTTTGTGAACTTTAATTTTGGGCCACAGGATGTTTATCCGCTGGTGTCGTTCCCCGCGCCAGAGCCAGAAGACCTGACGGCCCTTTCTGACAGTCTTGCCAAACTTGTTCCGCTTGGCCTTCGGGTCGATCAGCGCGAGATCCGCGAAAAGTTCGGTCTGTCTGATCCGGGGGACGAGGCAGAACTTCTTGCACCTCGGTCTTCGGGCAATGAGGAAAACGAAACGGGCGATCGGGACACGGGCAAATCGGACAAATCAGATGATCCCGGCTCAGATGACAAACCGCCTGAAAAAGACAAGACGAAGTTGGCAGCGAACCCAAATCACCACGGCGGCTGTCAATGTGCTTCCTGTGCAAGCCTTGCGGCGGACGCGGGCGGGTTGGATGAACTGGACCGCCTTGTTGCCGATATGGATTGGGAGAGCGTTGCCGATCCGATTTTTGCACCGCTACAGGCGATCTTGACCGAGGCCAATTCGCTGGAGGAAGCCGAGGCCATGCTGAAGGACGCCAGTCTCGACAGTCAGCCCTTGAGGGAAGCGCTCGCGCGATTAACGGCAATTGCGCGCGGGCTCGGCGATGTGTCAGACGGGGTTGAAGGTTAAGCCGTGCCCAAAACGACCAAAGGCTTTAAGACACCCGCTGAGATTACGGATTACTTTCGTCAGAAGAAACTTAGCCCCGCGTTTCATTGGGCGGATGTTTGGGGCGAGGAACACGCCTATGCCCACACGGTTGCCAAGGTTGTTGATCTGGAAGTGCTCGGGATTTTTCATTCTACACTTGATGAAGCGATCACCGGGGGCTGGAATTTCGAACGCTGGGTGGAGCGTGTTCAGCCCGAACTTCAGCGCCGGGGCTGGTGGGGCAAAAGAACGGTCAAAGATCCGACCGGCAAACATGCAGATGAGGCGGTTGACCTGTCTCGTCCGCGAAGGTTGAAAACGATCTTCTGGTCAAACATGCGCGCGGCCCGCGCGGCGGGGCAATGGCACCGGATACAGCGCAACAAGAAAGCGCTCCCCTATCTGCTTTATGTGCGCACGGCCGCAAGCGATCCAAGGCCCGAGCATCTCGCCTGGGCAGGGATTGTGCTTCCTGTTGATGATCCTTTCTGGTCAACTCATTTTCCGCCCAATGGTTGGGGGTGTTTGTGCAGCGTTCGCGCCATTACCAAGTTTGAGGCAAAGCGCCTGAGCGACGCGGGCGAGATGGAGATCGACGGCGAGACCATCCCGATTTTGAGTGAAGCGCCTCCCCTCAAAACGACACTGTTTCGGAACAAGCGAACGGGAACCGTTACCGAAATCCCGGTTGGGATTGATCCGGGCTGGCACACGAACTCCGGCCTGTCCCGTGCCCGAACGCTGACCAATCGTTTGCAGATGGAACTTGAAGAGGTCGGAGAGGAATTGGCGCGGCGACAAATTGCCGATCTCTTCGACGGTGACACAGCGCGCATTCTGGCCGGTCTTTCTGAACGGGTACAGCTCCCGGTCGCCGTCCACCCGAAACTGAAAGAGACGCTTGGCGCGAACTCGTCCCTGATCGTTGCCTCCAGCGACACGATCCAAGCCAAGACCGGCAAGCATGCAATTGTCTCGCTGGATACCTTTGCCATCGTGCAGGACATGCTTGACCTTGGAACCATCATTGACGAAGGGCGCGCTGAGACCGAGCGGGCTGTCTATGTGCAGCTTGGCGCTAAATGGTGGAAGCTGGTCATCAAGAAATCAGCGGCCGGGTTCCTGCGCCTTCACACGATCTACCGGGTAGACGAAGCCTATGCTCGCAACTGGCTTGAGGGAAAACGTGGCGGGAGGACGTGACCCCTCGCGGTCGCATTTGACCGGCACCATCGACTTCGCGCCGCCACATGGAGATTATGCTGCATTGGAGGATCGATTGCAATTGCGTGCATTGCCTCTTACCGTGGGGGATATTCTGAGGCATTTGTTTGGTGAATTCATGCGTGTGATTTTGGTTTTGCTCTTTTGCCTGCTTTCCGCTGTTCCATCGAAAGCAACTGAGCCAATGAGTTTTGAAGAGGCATTCCAAACAGCGAGCGAGTTGTACGAATTTCATATCGGCATCGGTTTGCTTTTGGGCCAACTTGACGAACTGGACGTTGAGGACCAAAAACTCTCGGTTAGGGGATTTTTGCTCGCTTTGCTGTCTGCTTCTTCCAAGTATCAAACTACTTGGCTTACCGACACAACAACAGCCAGAGCGGCAAGTCCAAAGAGGTTCAGCCAACTTGACGCGTTCGCTCCCTGTTTGTGGCTCACAAACGTCATGGCTGAAGCTTTATTTCGTGGCGCGAAAGGCAATGCTTGGAAGCATGAATTAGAGAAATCAATTTTGGCTCATGAAGCCTCCTGCCGCTCGGCGCTAAACCTTGCGCCAAAGGGGTAAAAAGCGCCCCTCCCAAAAAACGCCCACTGAGCGCCTTCCTACCCATTTGCGCGTCATTGTACCAAAAAACTCCTGCCGCGCTTTGGTGCCTATTTAAGACCCCCTTAAATTTGATCCTGATTGGCCGCCCCGGATGCGATTTCGCGTCCGGGGTGCTGATCTCGGTTTTCAAGCTTAACTGACAGCTGACAGCCCCGTTTGCCGGTGCGGCCTTGCGTAATTTCGCGGCCATGACAAATCCGGCTTCAAAACCTGACCTCCTGACTGCGACCGGCCTTGCACTGGAAGTGGTGACCGCTTCTGCAAGTGGCGCGGATGCGTTCAAGGCTCCCGAGTGGGTTCAGATCACGCCGCGCGGGAAGGTGCCGTGCCGCGATGGCCGGTCCTTTACATTCGAACCTGAACGCCTTGTGGCCCGGTTCGAGGCGGAAGGGATCGATGTTCCGGTCGATCTTGATCACGGGATCATGACCGGCACGCGCCCGGACGCAGTGGGCTGGATCAAGGAGCTGCAGGCGCGGGCAGAAGGACTGTTTGCCCGTGTCGAATGGCTGGAGAGCGGGCTGGAAGTCTTGCGTGCCCGAACACGGCGGTTCGTATCGCCGACGTTCCATCACACAAAAGAAGGCGTGACGACCTGGCTGCATTCAGCCGCCCTCGTTGCCGCCCCTGCGCTCTCCATGGCGGCGCTCGCCCATGCGGACCCAACTTCCCAACAGCAACAGGACATTTCCATGAAAGGAATAGCGAAGGCCCTTGGTCTCAACCCGGAAGCCGATGAGGCGGCCTGCCTTTCTGCTTTCAACACCTTCAAGAGCGGCACCGTTGCAAAGGCCGTTCATGAGGGAACCCTCGCCAAGCTTGAGGCAACCACCAGCGAGCTGAACAGTCTGAAGAAGGCGCAGCACGACAAGGCTGTCAGTGAAGTGCTGGAGGCGGCGCTAGCTGCCAAGAAAATCACACCTGCGCAAAAGGACAGCTATGCGGCTCTTTGCGCAACCGATGAAGGCTTTGAGCAGGTCAAGGCTCTTTTGAAGGCAACCGCTGACGGCCTCGCGCGCTCAAGCCTTGATGAACAAAAGGCTCCGGCAACGAATAGTGACGCACTCGACCCGGCTGCGCTTTCCGCCAAGGCTTCAGCCTATCAGGCCGAGCAAGCCTCCAAAGGGATCACCGTCGATATCATCGCGGCTGTCAATCATGTGAAGGGGACAAGCGCATGATGCCGCTTATCAAGTCTTACCCGGTCGGTGCGGCCGGGCTGAAGGGCAAGCACATTGCCAAGGTCAACGGCGGTTCCGTTGAAACCGCAACTGCTGCCACGGACACCACGCTCGGTCTTGCTGACGAGTTCGATCAGGACGCGGGCAAGGTGGGCGACGTGATCCTCTCCGGCATTGGTCCTGTGGTCGCGGGCGGCGACATCGACTTCGGCGACAAGCTGATGGCCGATGCCCAAGGGCGCGCGGTCAAGCTGGTACCGGTTCCAGGTAGCACGGTTGCGGTTGTTGGTACCGCCCTTCGCGACGCGGCCGAGGGAGACATCTTCGACATGCATGTTTCCCCAAGCCTTCTTTCCACCCCGGCCTGATCGGCTGTGAGCATTTAAAGGGTCTTTAATATGGCTCCCAATCGTCCTTTTACAGTCGATCCGGTCCTTACCGCGATTGCGATCGGCTATTCCAATCCGGCGCAGGTTCTGATCGCTGACAAGGTTCTGCCGCGCATGCCGGTTGGACAGGAAGTCTTCAAGTGGACCGAATACCCTGTTGCCGAGGCCTTCACGGTTCCGGAAACAGAAGTCGGCCGCCGTGGTCAGGTCAACCAGGTAACCTTCTCAGGCTCGGAGCGTGAAAGCTCAACCAGTGACTTTGGCCTTGATACTCCGATCCCGATTTCGGACATCAATGTGGCCCGCGCTGCCCGCGAGGCCGGAACTTCGGCCTACGATCCGGAGCAACATTCGGTCGCCATGCTGACCAAGCTTGTACAGCTTGATCGCGAAGTGCGCTGCGCCACGCGCATTCAGGACCCGGCGACATATGCAGAAGGCCGACGTGTTGCTTTGGCAGGCGGCGATCAGCTGTCTGACTTTGAAAACTCTGACCCGATCGGTCTTTTCCTTGCTGCTATCGAGGGAACGCTCATTTACCGAGCCAATACCCTTGTCATGGGCAACAAGCCATGGTCCTTCATTCGCCGCCATCCAAAGCTGGTGAATGCGGTCAAGGGGAACTTAACCAGCGAAGGCTTGATCACGAAAGAGCAACTCGCCGAGCTTCTGGAAATCAAGGAAGTGTTGGTCGGGGACGGCCATGTAAACACGGCCCGGCCGGGACAGAAACTCAATCTGACGCGGGCCTGGGGGAACTTCATTTCCGCGCTCTATATCGACCCGACCGCGACGAAGGATGAAATCACCTTCGGCTTTACCGCGACGTTCGGCTCCAAGATCGCAGGCCGGATCGAGGACGAGGATATCGGCCTTGAAGGTGGTGTGCGGGTGCGCTCGGGCGAAAAGATCAAGGAAGAGATCGTCGCCAAGGATGTTGGCTTTTTGATCCAGAACCCGGTCGCTAACGCCGCCTAAAACCCTGGCGACACCATGAAACGAAAACTCGGAGCCGTCTTGCGGCGGCTCCGCTGCCCTTTTCCCTTTGGCTTTCTAAACCGGAGAACAATGTCATGGCTCGCAAGCCTCGCAGCTCTCGCCGCAGCAAACCAGCCGCAGAGACCGAAACCAAGCTTGATCAAAAGGTCGAAGCGCTGGAAACAGAGACGGCCGCGGAAACCGTGGATGCCACTTCCGAAACCACGCCCGAACCTGAAGCCACTTCTGAACCTGAGACAGAGCCGTCACGGCAAGCGGGAGACGCGGACGACGAAAGCGAAACGTCAGAAGACAAAGCGCCCGAAGGTGAAACGCCGGGGGAAGAAGCTTCCAAGGACAAGGAAGTGGACGACGGCTCGGACGAAAAGGCGGCGGAAGAAGAAGCCACAAAGGACGAGGAAGGCGAGAAGACCAGGGATGTTTTGCCCCTTTGTCATGTCCGGCGTGACGGCGTGCTTCACCCTCCGGGAAAACCTCTTGAAGTGACCCGCGCGCAGTTCAATGAGCTGAAAGCGGCAAAAGCCGTTGAAGGCACTTTCGACGCCTGACACTCCGCCCCTTTGAAATAGTCCCTTGAAGCAACCCGGTTATGACAGCATTTGCGACCATTCAGGATATTGAGGACCGTTACCCGGATGATTTGATCATTCTGGCCGCGCACCCTCAAACGCGCGAACTGGATGAAGGCCGGGTTGTTGCGTGTCTGGAGGATGCGGCCGCTGAAATCCGGGCCATCCTTCAGGCGCGTTATTCTGCAGAAGAACTTCGTCGCCTGGACGCAGAAGCGCTTGCCATCCTGAAGGTCTATTCGATCGATATCGCGCTCTATCGGGTGGCGCTGTCCTTTTCCCGCTCAACGGACCAGATCAAGGAACGCTATGAGGCGGCGGTCAAGCGCCTGGAAGCCATCGCGACCGGCAAGGGCGGCCTGACCTTTGAGGGCGGGAGCGTGACGCCGGGCCTTGAAGGTGTGAGCGCCGGGTCTCCCAATGAAGTCCTGATCGATGTGCCGCCGCGCCCGTTTGGTTCCCGCCGATCGAGGACGCCGCGATGAGTGTTGTCCTGACCCTTGAGACGCACGAGCTCGATGAAGCGCTTGTTCGGCTCAAGCCCTTTGTTGATCCAAACCTGTCGGAACTGGCGGAGGTTTTGTCTGCCGTTGGCGAAAGCCAGACCCGCCGCCGCATCGAGACCGAAAAAGCCGCACCCGATGGCACGGCATGGCCGGAAAACGCGGAAGGCACCAGCGTCTTGCGGCGAACCGGCGCGCATTTGCTGGACAGTGTTGCCTCGTCTTCCATTGGGGCAACCGCTGAATGGGGCGCGACGTGGGAATATGCCCATGTTCACCAGTTCGGCGCGGTCATTAAACCACAAACGGCAAAAATGCTCGCCTTCAAGATTGGCGGCAAATCTGTTCGGGCAAAGAAGGTTGTCATTCCGGCCCGGCCCTTTGTCGGCCTTTCTCGCGACAATGAGCGTGAGATGGTTGATGTGGTGACCGACTTTTTCGGGATGGGAGCTGCACATTGATCGAGCCCAAATCCCTCTCTGATCTGATCGCCCTTGATCCGGTTTTTGCCTTCCAGACAGCCGTCTGCGAAACCCTCAAAACCCTTTTTCCCGACATTGATGTCAAACGCCATCCCGGCAAGCTGGATGTGTTTGACGTGATCGAAGGCGAGACAATTTCCGCCCCTTCCATGCTGATTGGCTGGTCGGCTATCAAGACGCCGCGCGATGTAACCGGGGCTTATGAGCTGCCGATCGACTTTGCCGCCTATATCGTGGCTGAAGATTATGCCGACCGGGAGCAAAAACGTTCCATTGACCGGCAACAGGTTGCCTTTGCGATCGGCTCACGGCTCCTTGATATCCTTCAAGATCCGGACCTGCAGTGTTTTGGGCAATCTAAGGTTCTGCCGCCTGCCACAAAACCGGAGCCCACGCTTCGCCCGCTGTTCACTGCGACCGCCCATGGTAAAGGGACGGCTTATTATGCGGTGACATGGCAACAGACCCTCGTCGGCCTTGGCCCTGACTTTTTGGGCGGCCCAACCCCTCAAATAGTTTCTCACGAAGATCCTGAAGGACCTGGGCTGAGCTTTGGGTCTGATGATGCTATTCCACCCGAGATCGCGACCCTCATTGCGGAGGACAGCGAATGAGATCGGAAGCCGCCCGCGAACTTCGCACCCTTCGCCGATTGCTTGCCCAGGCAGAAAGCCGCATGGCGCGCATGTATATGACCGGCAAGGTCCATCCCGGCTCACAGAACATGAAGGCGCGCACGATCCGCCTTGAACTTGGGCAAACGCAGGACGGCGAGCTGATCCTGTCGCCACCTGTTCGCTGGGCGAACCCCGGCAATGGCCGTCTGAAGGTTCATTCAGCGCCGGGCGACAAAGAGCAAATGACGCTCTTCAACCCATCGGGAACAATCGGTCAAAACAGCCTGGCGCAGTATGCGACCTATGATGATGACAACACCCCGCCAAGCACCGCGATAGACGAGACTGTTATCGAGTATGGCGACACGGTGATTGTTCTCAAGGGCGATGAGGCGCGCGTCCAATCGGGCAAGGTCGTTGTTGAAAGTGATGACGTTCATCTGGGCGGTGAAGGCGGCGAGCGCGTTGCCCGTGTTGGAGACAAGGTTCTTGTCAAATCTGGATCTTCAAAGGGTCTTTGGCCGATCGTTGAAGGGTCTTCATATGTGAGGGCGGCTGGATGACGCGTGCCCTTCGATATCGGCGGGGCTTCCATCCCGTCACGTTCCGGCCGCTGGTTGGCTGGGCGCATGTGGTTCGCTCGCTCGGGATCATTTGGAGCACGCGACTTGAGACGCGGGTCATGCGTCTTGAGTTCGGGTCGGATCACTTCTCGCTTTTGGCTGAAGACATAACGCCGGATCTCGCCTTGCGCCTTTATGACGCCTTGATTGGTGCGGCCCACAAACACGAGCCGGAATATCGGATCAAAACCATGCAATTGGTCAAGGTTGCTCGAAATGGCACATTGGCTGTGCGTCATGGCGGGATCTATTACCCGGAAGGCCGGTTCGGCATTTACGATCATGCGCAGGAGATGACCGCAACGGCTCCGCTTCACCATTACCGGGAGGCGGCATGATTGATCTGGAAAAACTCCCCAAGCCGGAAATCATCGAAGAACTGGACTTTGAACAGATCCGGGCCGAGCAGCTGGACGATGTCAAACAGCGTCTGGAAGCTGCAGGCTATGCGTTCGACACCGGCGCTCTGGATAGCGAAGTGATCGCGATTGTCCTTCAGGCAACGTCTTTCCGCGAAATGAAAATCCGCAGCCGGATCAACCATGCGGCCCGGTCCAATTTTCTGGCCTTTGCCTTCAAGAGCACGCTGGATCATCTGGTGGCATGGCTGGGAGTTGCCCGTCTTGAAGGGGAGACGGACAAGCGGCTCAAGCGGCGTTATCAGCTGGCGACCATCGGCCGGTCGGCCGGAGGACCGCCGGAGCGATATGAGGACGTTGCGCTCAAGGCGAGCGTTGACGTGCGCGACGTCAAAGTCTGGAGCGAGGACGACAGCCCGATCGTCAATGTCGCGGTCCTCTCCGCCATTGGTGACGGGAATGCATCGCCGCAGCTCTTGGCCGTTGTTAAAGCTGCCCTTGAGCAAAAGCATGTGAAGGTCACAAACGACCGCTTCAACGTCATGTCGGCCGTGCGACGGACCGAAGATCTCCGCCTGCGCGCACGTCTTGCGCCGGATGCTCCTGCGTCTCTCATTGACGAAATCCCACCGCACCTAAGAGCCGAATGGGCAAAGCAGGATCTTCTGGGGCTGGACCTTGACCCGTCCTGGATCATTGCGACCGGCAGATTGCCAGGTGTAACCGGGCTGGACCTCGATGCACCGACCGGGTTGATCGAAGCACGAGGATTTGAGGCGATCGCG
>Ga0189285_100128_pt1 | contig 12473 bp, 11 predicted proteins | sample GEYOminimetaG_FD_130315 | JGI IMG/M metagenome (GOLD analysis project Ga0189285, IMG submission 130315) | Marine microbial communities from the Costa Rica Dome - GEYO mini metaG | ecosystem: Environmental > Aquatic > Marine > Oceanic > Photic zone | place: Costa Rica: the Eastern Pacific... | reverse complement strand
GTAATCTGAGGGACAGCCCTCGTGCTACGCTAGAGCTTTCATCAATGTGGAGGAGATGATGCAGCATTTTGTGGGACTCGACGTGTCAATGAAGGAAACAGCGGTCTGCGTCATCGACGACGCGAAGGGCTCAGAAGTTTCCCTTCGCTGCTTCGCTCAAAATGAGTTTGTCCAAAGTCAAATCAGACACCGCACGTCTGAGCCGCTGGTTCTCTTTCTCCAAATCCTTCAGACGCGTAAGCTGTGATCGCTGCATCCCACCATACAGCTTCCGCCACCGATAGAATGTCTGCTGCGTCACACCAATCTGGCGAACCGCTTCGGCAATCGTCGCTCCCTGTCCTTGCAAAACTTCAACCTGCCGAAGCTTCGATACAATCTCTTCGGGCTTCTCTCTTTTCCCAGCCATCGCTGATCCTCCAATTTGAGGGATAAACTATCCCAGTTGGTGGACCACTTTCAGGGGGCTATTCCAGGTCACTCGGTCCTTCTTTCGTCTCATCATTTGCTCCTGAGTTAGCAATGATGAGCCAAAATCACTCACTTACGAAATCAAACCAATTTGTCCATTAAGCGCTGACGGAGGACAAACCTCGGATACCGTAGATGCACCCGGTAGAAATGGAAACTCTTGTCTTTGTGCAGCTTCGACAACACTCCAGGAAAGACCGGGGCTTACTCCGAAATTCGCACCGGATTCCGATACCGCATTAACCTGATCCGGCTCGAGAACCGTTCCGGCACCAACTATTGCTCCATCAACTTGACTACTGATTTTTTCAATTGCCGCGATAGCATGTTCTGTTCGCAGAGTGACTTCCAATGTCCTCACGCCGCCAGCAACCAATGCCCTTGCTAGATCCACACACGTGTTCAGATCATCAATTGTCAGAACCGCAATTAAGTCACCGCAAACTGTTTCTCGAAGCTGATTGCTACAGTCAGAGATGTCCATCAACTTGCCCCCGACGGAACTACTAAAATCAGAAAAAATGCTCCAATCTTCATTATTTCTCTTTCGATGTTCTGGCTTCAAGTCCCATTCATCCACCCGTTCTTTCGTAATCATCCTCAATTCTGACGATGTCGTTTTCATCCAATCGATCCCCGAACTGGACTTCGACAAACCGCAATTCGCGATCACTATCATTGTGGATGCGGTGCTGCGTTTGGCGGGGAACATAAATATGACTGCCACGCTCAACACGGATCTGATCACCACCAAGGGTGACGACACCTTCGCCTTCGACAACGACCCAGTGTTCCGAGCGGTGTTTATGAAGCTGCAAAGAAAGCCTTTGCCCGGGCTTCACGCTGATGGTTTTAACTGCATATCGTTCGTTGGCTTCGACAACCTTCCATGTCCCCATGGGCGTACATCTGCTTGTCCATTTTGATATTCTTGATGCTCCACGAAGGGCCGTCCAATCTATCTTTTTCCAGTCATTTATGCGGTAACCACTCTCGCTTTATCCGCATCCAACTGAACGCTGACGGCACTTCCCTTTGTGAACGGGTCGCTGATGACATTGCTGACGATGAACAGCTCGCCAATAGGAGTGTCGACCGTGTATTGGATTTCTTTGCCAAGATAGGCCGCATAGGTGACTTCGCCTTTGATGCCAGCATTCTTGCCGGAGGCCAGTGACAGATGATGCGGGCGAAGGACAAGTTTTGCCGAACCCTTTTCCGCTCCTAGATAGGGAACTGTCAGTTTCTGCCCATCAAGCTCAATAGAGGCGGTTTCACCTTTGGTGCTGATGATCTCACAGGCGGCTAGGTTAGCATCCCCAATGAAGTCGGCGATGAACTCAGAGTTGGGTTTCTCATAGAGATCGTGTGGGCTGCCTTCCTGGGCGATCTCCGCGTTGCGCATGACAATAATGTTGTCAGAGACCGCCATTGCTTCTTCCTGATCGTGGGTCACATAGACGGCGGTCAGACCAAGACGCTGTTGAATTTGTCGGATTTCCTCACGGACGTGACGTCGCAGCTTTGCATCCAGATTGGACAAAGGCTCATCGAGCAGCAAAACTTCTGGTTCCAAGACAATAGCCCGTGCTACTGCCACACGTTGCTGCTGACCGCCTGAAAGTTCACTGGGCAAACGATCGCCATATCCGGCAAGTCCAACCAGTTCCAAACCTTGATCAGCCTTTTGAGCCGCTTCCGCCTTTGGCACTGATTTTACTGTCAGTCCATAGGCCACGTTTTCGCGAACGGTCATGTGTGGAAACAGTGCGTAAGACTGGAACACCATAGAGACTTTGCGGTATGTCGCGGTGAGATGGGTTACGTCTTCACCGCCAATATAGATTGAGCCTTCGGTTGCCATTTCCAGGCCGGCAATCAGGCGCAGAGTCGTGGTCTTACCACACCCACTTGGACCAAGCAGTGTAACGAGCTTTCCCGGTTGGACATCGAGGTCGAGCTTTTTCAGCGCTGTGACGGCGCCGTATTTCTTTACCACGCCTTCAAAGCGGACTGATCCTGAGTTTGAGTTGGTCATGAGTTTCTCCTCGCTAGCCATTATGCTTTGGCAGCTTGTTGGACGCGGTCAGTGCGACGCAAACGTCGTGTCCCGACCAAAAGTTGAAGGATTAGGATGGCTGTGAGCATCGTAATGATAAGGACGGCGGAGTAAGCAATCGCCAGACCAAATTCACCGTTCTCAACACGGCCTACAATGAAAGATGTCGCCATATTGTGTTTCGCGCTCACAAGGAAGATGACGGCACTCACAGAGGTGATCGCTCGCACAAAGCTGTAGGTGAGTGCAGCGAGTATGGCCGGTCCCATGAGTGGAAGGATCACTCGCCGCACCGTTGTGAAACTGTTCGCACCCAAGGTGATGGATGCCTCGTCCAAGCTCTTATCGAGCTGTGACATGGCCGCGATACCACCGCGCACACCGACTGGCATATTGCGGAATACGAAGACGATGATCAGAATGATGGATGTACCGGTCAACTCAATCGGCGGGAAGTTGAATGCCATGATGTAACTCACACCAATCACTGTGCCGGGAATCGCGAAGCTAAGCATGGTTGAGAATTCGAAAGCATCCTTGCCAATGAATTTCTGGCGTACGAGCAGATAAGCTGTGGTCAATCCGACAAGCGCAGTCAAAGGCGCTGCAACACTGGAAATTGTAAGCGTCGTAAAATAGCTGTCCCAGGCAACGCCTGTCAGCCTGCCGTTTGAGAAGTCGATGCCGAAGGCACGAATATAGTGATCCCAGGTGAAGCTATGATTGTAACCCCAGAGCTTCACAAAGCTTCCGAAGATAATCATCGAATAAACGACGGCAGTTAGAAATGCCCATGGCAACGCGGTGGCATAGCAAATGCCACGCAATATGGGATTGAGCGATGCGTTCTGACCGCTATCAGCCTTGCCCGTAATCGTAGCGTATGACTTTTTGCCGAGCCAAATGCGCTGCGCCATGAAAGCAGATAGTGTGAGGGTCAGGAGCGCAATCGCAAGGATTGCGGCCTTTGCCGGATCTGCCACAGAGCCCACGATGGAGAAGAAGATTTCCGTTGAAAGGACTGAGTAACCACTGCCCAACACAAGTGGGTTACCAAAGTCGGCAAGGCTCTCGATGAAACCAAGCAGGAAGGCGTTCGCAAGGCCGGGGCGCATCAATGGGAGCGAAACATATCGGAATGTTTGCCAGCGATCGGCGTCAAGTGTTTGCGACGCCTCTTCCATGGAGGGGCTCACGCCTTGGACAACACCAATAAGCACAAGAAAGGCAATTGGCGTGAAGGATAAAAGCTGCGCAAAATAGACACCCCAGAACCCATAGAGCCAGCGTGTGGGCTCAACACCCATGAGCTCCGCGACGAACTCAGTAACTGTGCCTGCCCGGCCAAAAAGAAGGATGAGAGCAAGACCGATCACGAAGGGCGGAGTGATGATCGGAATAACTGTCAGTACGCGAAGCAGTTTTTTCGCGCGGAAGTCTGTGCGGGTGAATATCAGAGCAAAGGCCAGACCCAAAAGCGTCGTGCCAAGACCTGTCATGACTGCGAGAAAAAGCGAGTTTATGCCAACACCGCAGGATCGTCCGCTATAAAGGCACTCCATGCCCCAAATATCGCTGCTAAAGAAACGTGGGAAAAACTGATTGATTGCATAGCCATCCTCAACCTCGAAAGCTTGGATGAGAATATGCATGACTGGGTAGAAGACAAAAATGCCAACAAGTGCGACGATCAGTCCGATCGCGCCGATCACAAAGGCATCGCCCTGTCCTTTCCCGGACTGCGCAATTGCTGTTGTAACAACAAAGAGCAATGAAAGCGCCACCAAACCGGCGCCAACACCCATGCCTGGTTGCCCGGCAGTGATGAGTTCACCCGTGAGAAGACTTTCAAACAGCCTAGGTCCAGCACGAACAATGATGAGACCTTGAACGGCCATCAGAAAAATACCAACGACTGCTGTAACCAAAGTCCATTTGGCACGTATCACTGGATTATTTACAGCGAACTGAATGGCAATCGCCACAAAGATGGCCAGCAAAGGTGGTAGGAGCCACCATTGACCTGCGAGGACCTGAAAGAGACCTGTGGAGGGGATGTCATCCGTCACCCAGGCAAGGTCCGCGACACCGTCGTCGCTCATATGCCAAGGCAAACAGATAAAGCTTACCAGCCCCAGCACGAGCCAGCTTAATGACAGTTTTTTCATTGGATTTCCGTTTTCTACCAGTGGTGCCCCGCTCGCGCGAGGCACCGTTGATGATCACGCATTAAAAGAAGCGGATCGTCTGGGAGGATTACTGAGCGTTTGGATCGCCAACCTCTTTGTCCCAGCGAGAAAGCAAGCGCTTACGTGTGTCGCTTGAGCCATAAGTCGCAAAGTCGTAGTCGATCAGCTTGATGGAAGCGAGATCAGGCGATTCGGGTGCAACTTTGGCGTTGGAGTTCGAAGGCACTTGGAATGAGCCAACTTCCGGACCGCGGGACTGCCAATCTGCGTTCAGAGCGAATTCAACCCACTTTCTTGCAGCATCAAGGTTTTTAGCGCCCTTGATGATGGAGACTGCGCCAACTTCGTAGCCAGTGCCTTCACACGGAGCCACGATCTTCAGCGGGAATCCCTGAGAAGCCAAATTGACCATGTCGTGCATAAAGCCAATTGAAACACCGGTCTCACCACGCGCTGCTGCTTTGGATGGAGCAGAGCCTGACTTCGTGTATGAGTTCACATTCTTTCCGACCGCAGCCAGTTTCGTCATAGCTTCGTCTTCGCCGAAGAGCTGAACAAAAGTCGCAAGCTCAGTATAGGCTGTGCCGGAGCTGTTTGGGTTTGCAACCTGGATCTCTCCAGCAAACCGGGCGTCTTCAAGATCGGCCCAACACTGTGGTGGCGCAATATTTTTCTTTGCGAGAATGTCAGCATTGTATGCGATGCCAAGAGCACCAGCATAGATGCCGACAGTCTTACCATCAGAGATCTTGTGCATATTCTGCGCCCAACCAAGAAGGTCGCTCGTGTCGACGCCTGACTCCTGTGTCAGGCCTTCTTCAGCTGCGATCAAATGCGGATCACCTGTGCCTCCCCACCAGACATCTATCTTTGGGTTGCCAGCTTCGGCACGAACCTGCGCGAGCGTCTCGCCGGTTGATTTGCGGACCATCAGAACATCAGTGTCACTGTTTTCAGCTTCAAAAGCTGATTTCATCAAGTCGCACCAATCCTGCTCGGCGCTACATACGACGCTGAGCTCGTCGGCCTGAGCAGCGGTTGTAGATGTAAGTGCAAGGCCCGACGTCGAAGCGACGAGGGCGAGAAGCGGAACTATTCCGAACTTTTTCATATTCTTCCTCCCTAGAGTTGAAAGCTGCAGGCACAATCTCCCCCTGCAACACTCTTAGGTTAGAAACTCTGCGAACCTTCCGATATCGAAGTCCTGTTTACAATGTTACAAATCCTAAGCCTTTGTGTTAACAATATTTCATTTCGCTAAGTGACTGTAACATTTGTAACGATATACCCGAAGACGCATAAGAATTCTCACACTATGCTAAGGGCATAGGAGGCTTCGCTGATGGTGCGCCCAAGGATAGGGATTGTTGATGATGAGATAGGAATGAGGGATGCGCTTTCTGCATTGCTCACCGAAAACGAGTTTGATCCAGTTCCCATGGAATGCATCTCTGATTTCAATGTCGTCCGGAAATCCGTAAAGCTCGACCTCGTTATCATCGACCTGCAGCTACGCAATGAAAGCGGTCTTGAACTCGCAAAAGCCATTCGCAAAACTGAAGATCTCCCCATCGTCATGCTCACTGGACAAGGTGACGAGACAGACCAGATTGTTGGTCTTGAAACGGGCGCCGATGACTATCTTCTAAAGCCTTTTAACCCAAGGGAGCTCGTTGCACGCATCAAAGCTGTCCTACGAAGGTACCAACCGAACCAACACAATGCAGTCTCCGCTGATGATACTGCCGGACGGATCTCGTTTGGTCGTATGATGGTCGATCAACAAGACCGTGCGCTCTACGGTCCGGATGGTGAAGAGATTGTTCTCACTAATGCCGAGTTTCGTTTGCTGGAGTATTTTTTGGCACGTCCAAATAAGGTGATCTCGCGACTGGACCTGCTGACCGAACTTGGCAGTGATTTGACCAAATATGTGGACCGCACAGTTGATGTGTTGATCCTGCGTCTTCGACGCAAAATCGAAGAAAACCCCTCTAAGCCGATCCATCTGCAAACAAGGCGAGGACAGGGTTACATATTTGTCCTTCAGGCTTCAGCGATTGAACCATGAGTAATCTTCTTCCACGCTCAATCCGAGCACGTCTGTGGACAGCGATTGCACTCCTATCTCTCGCAGTCGTTGGTGTCAGTTTGATGACTTGGATTGGTCTACAGCGCGTTGATACCCGCATGCAGGAATTGCATCGACAATCGCTAACCCGCGTCGCTCAAGCCATCGACCTTTCCAAACGATCATCTGATCTGGCAACGACAGCTCCATATTTGCTCAATCAGAGATCTAACTTTCTGATTGATCGGGAGGGGCAAAAGCTAGTTGGCGTTCTTGATCGTGTACGCAAGGAATGGCCAGACACCTCACTGAGCAACAACGATGAGAACCTAAGCATCGGTCCCATTACCACACAGATGGAAAACGGCATCAAGGACCTGGTCGATGCCTCAAAGCGGTTGGACGTGGTGCAGTCGAGCGTTCGACAAGCGATCGCAAAACTTGGGAACCTGCGAGAGCAAGTTGTTGGAGAAGTCGAAAATTCTGAATCTCGTCCAGAAACACGGCTTGCGTGGTGGACGCTACAAGCCATGACGGCTGACGCCCTCAATGCGGCCTACGCAGACAATCTGATCGGTGTGGGTGAGGAGCAACGACAATATCAAAGACAAAGACGCCAATTGGCGTCGCCAGCACTTTCCGAACAGCAGCGAGCATTCCTGGAGCAACTGGAAGAGATCATTACAGGAGAAACCGGTATATTCGAACTGCGTCGACAAGAACTTGCCGTCAATCTTCAGGCGCAGAACGCACTCTTTCGTATCAGGCGCGATGCCAACCTCGTCAACGAATTGGCCGTGGGTTATGCGTCGAGAGCCGAAGCCTTTCTGGCACAAGAGCGATCAGACTCTTCCTCCACGATCCAATTTATCAAGCTCACGCTCGCGGTCGTCAGTTTAGTAAGCCTCGCTTTGGCATTGTCCGCCGCTTTATTCGTCTCACGTTATGTAGCTTACAATATTGGACGAGTGTCCGATGCCATGGTGCGTCTGGCCAATGGCGACAGAACATCCGTCTTGCCGCGCAGATCCGGAAACGACGATGAAATTGGCGATCTGTTTCGGTCGTTTCGTAGTTTCAGAGCGAATGCGCTTAGACTGGACCGCTCTCACAAACAGCTCAATCAACGCAACGCGCTGTTTGAGAAAGTCTTCGCCAATATTGCATATGGAATCGCGATTACCGATGCGACTGGCAAGGTGACGGCTTCAAATCCAGCCTTCGCGGATATTCTGGAAATTGATCCTGACAAACCCTTCCGCAAGCCACTTGCCGATTGGTTCCATGAGGGAAAGTTTGCCAGGTCGGCTGCCGGAGCAAATGTAGAATCTAGCCTTCGCGGTCAGTTGGACCTCATAGCCGATGATGGTCAAGTCCTCGAATTAAGGGCAAGCCAACTCCCCGACGATGGTCGTGTCTGGTTAGTGGCTGATGTCACCGAAAGCCACACCATGTCAGCTCGTCTTGCTCAGATCGACCGCATCGAAGCTTTGGGTAAAGTTGCTGGCGACACAGCTCATGACTTCGCCAATATCCTTTCAACGATCCGAACTCATGCGCATCTGCTCACAAATGGAGCGAGCGAAACTCAAAGAGCAAATGTCTCCGCAATCGAGAATGCTGTCGAGTTCGGCGGCTCTTTGACGGAACGTCTGCTGGCATTCGCAAGGAAGCAAAACCTCGTACCCGAGATAGTTGAGCTCAACAGCCTGCTCGAAGGGATGATTGAGCTTGCGGAAATTGGGTTAAGGGAAGGGGTGGCGCTCAATGTCATGTACTCTCCAGAACCCCTTCATGTGATTGCCGATCCAGGTCAGATGGAATCCACACTTCTCAATCTTATCTTGAATGCAAACAATGCAATTGAGGCCAACGGTGAGATCGCAATTCAGTTGCTGTCGCGAGATGATGAAGCGACCATCATCATCAAAGATGACGGCATTGGCATGCCAGCCAATGTGCGAACAAAAGCTATCGAACCATTCTTCTCGACAAGAGCAGCAGAGGGTGGAACCGGACTCGGGCTTTCCATTGTATATGGCTTCATCAAGCAATCGGGTGGCAATCTTGAAATAGAAAGCGAAGAAGGCGAGGGCACTGTGATTTCCATCTCCATGCCACTGGCTAATGCAGTCAAACAAGAGACCGAAAACCAACCAATCAAAACTGCTCTTGTGATTGATGATGACCAGCAAGTACGACACATCGTCGATTCGATCCTCTGTGACATGAACTACCAGTCCACCCTATGCAGCAATGCCAACGACGCGTTGAAACATCTGGAGACTGGCAAATTCCAGCTCGTTGTCAGCGATTTTGATCTGGGATCAGAGATCACCGGACATGATATTTTGGAGACCTCCGCGGAGAAACTACCGGATGCGATGCGCATTCTTATCTCAGGCAAGTCATCATTGAGCGACGACTATGATGGACCCAATGCAATGGTCCAAAAGCCGGTTACGGCGCAGAAGCTGAAGTTTGCTCTCCAACACATCAACACCGGAGCTCTTCATTGACGATCAAACACGTTGTTTTCGATATGGGACATATCCTTCTTCACTACGATCCCGAACTTCCCTTCAAACGGATAATTCCAGATGAAGCTAAACGCGGATTCTTCTTCGCAAAGGTCTGTACGACAGCATGGAATGAAGAACAGGATAAAGGCAGGCCATGGGAAGAAGCTGAAGCTCTCGCTATAGCGGAGTTCCCTGGCTGGGAGACAGAGATACGAGCCTTCCGAGAGAATTGGCATGAGATGGTTCCCTATATCGCGCAGGACATTGGATTCGATAATCTGGAGAATAGGGGCGTTGATAAACCCAATGGTCCGATATTTGGCACGACAGACTGGACAGAAAGAACCATCGTTATGGATGTTCCGCAGAGCGCAACTCAATTGTCCATCGGCGGGCCTGTCGGAAAGTTTTCTTGTTAACCCCGGCTTGAGAATTCGATGATGAAAAGGCGTTCCGATTTGTTGGAGTGCGGGTTTATGATTCTGAATGCCATTACCGAAAAGCTGAAGCGCCAATCAAAGGACGATTTCAAAGGACGGCATTTCGAGGCATGGCTTATTGTTCAGGCCGTTGCCTGGTACTTGCGCTATCCGCTGAGCTATCGAGATTTGGAGGAGATGTTCCAGGAGCGTGGCTTCGAAGTAGATCACAGCACGATCAACCGATGGGTTCTTGCTTACGCGCCGAGGATCGAGAAACGGCTACGCCAGTTTCGCAGACCCCATTGCGGTTCAGTTCGCATTGACGAAACCTACGTCAAGATCCGCGGCAAGTGGCGCTACCTGTACCGGGCCATTGACAAATGCGGCAATCCTGTCGACTTTCTGCTAACGGCAAAGCGCGACCTTGATGCGGCCAAACGATTTTTCCGCAAGATGCTGAAGGACGAGCCCCTGCTATCGCCGGGGAAGATCGGTACCGACGGTGCCAATACCTTCCCGTCAACGATCAAAACGACCGTCGATGACCGGCTCCTGCGTCCAAATCCAGTACATTATGTCACCAAGCATCTACAGCAAAGGATCGAAAGCGACCATTTCAGAGTGAAGAAGAACATGCCAAAGACCGGCGGTTTTCAATCCTTCAAAACGGCGCGACGAACGATTGCCGGTTTCGAGGCTATGCTCTGGCTGAAGAAGGGTTTCGGCTTCACTGGCGATTGGACTGTCAACGAACAGAATGATTTGCTCGAGCAGCTCTTCGGACTTCAAAAAGGTTAATAAAGCATGAAAATACCGCCGATCGCAGGGTAGTCTTATCCTGCTGAAAGGTTTGCAACACGCCCAACTGCAGAGCGTCACCGGCGCTGAACTGCAGTGGGATGAACGCATCGCCCGAACTTCCGCCCGCCCGCTTCAGATCGCGGATGAACCGTTGAACCGGCGAATACGATCCGGTGTAGCCTTCCAGAACAAGTTGCTCGAACAGCTTATGAGCCGTCCGGCGCTCCCGGCGAGGCCGCTTCTGATCTTGTTCGTACAGGGTCTGAAGGCGCTCTTCGAAGCCGGAAAGCTTGTGGCGAACAGGTGGCTTCTGGCGGCGATAACCCGGCGGGGACGCATCAGACAGGTACTTGCGGATCGTGTTGCGAGACAGCCCCGTCTCCTGGCTCACGGACCGAATGCTCCGGCCATCCCGCAAGATCAAACGCCGTATCTTCGCTGCACTTTCCATCAGTAACACCTGCTCTTTCCTCCGCACTTTTTGTGCGGACGTTAACGTTGCAGGTGGGTCAATTTTAAACGCTGATTACCCACCTAAGTGGGTCAATTTTGCATGCCGATTCACAGGCTGAATTTGTGCCTCCTCTGATCGAGTGTTGACGACAACAGCTGGACGATCGCCGGTCGCTTGCTACCGCCGAACCAAAAGTCCTCGCATTGGACCTTCGCCGCCGCCAAAGGGAATGCGGTCCGGGAGTTACCGCTCCCCGGTAAGAAGTTGTAGAGCAGATCCGCGAGATCCTCGACGCATTGTTCCTCTTGAAGGTTCATTTGCTACCCCACAGGCATGACAGCGGGGCCGCGAACATGTTTTCGCCGAATGGGACTACTTTGTCGTGATCATAGAGCACCATGCCTTGGATGAACTTCTTGCCGCAAGCCTCCGCCAGTTTGCGCATTCCCGAAAAATCCGCCGCCGAAACGGTTGCGGATGACTTCACTTCGATCCCGACCACTTCACCACGACGGTTCTCCAACACGATGTCAACCTCATTTTTGTCCTTGTCCCGGAAATGAGAGAACGTGCATCTCTGTTCGCTCCAACTGGCGATCTTTCGCAGTTCGCTGAATACGAAGGTCTCCAGAATCGCGCCAAAACTCGTTTTGTCCTTACGGACTACGTCCGGCGAGATATCCCGCATCGCGGCGAGGAGCCCCGCATCGAGGAAATGTAGTTTTGGCGACTTTGTGAGACGTTTCAGGCGATTTGTGAACCAGGGCTGGAGCGTATGAACGAGATAGAGGCTCTCGAAGACGCTCACATATTTCCGTGTAGTGACGTGATTGAGGTTGAGGCTCGCACCGATCCCGGAGTAGTTAACCAATTGTCCCGCGTGCTCGGCTAGCGCCGACATCAGTTTTGGCATGATGGCAAGTTGTTCGATCTGTGCAACATCTTGGACGTCTCGTTGGACGATCGCATCGACATAGCTGTGATACCAATCCTGCTTTCGCGTCCATCGAGTGCGACCGAGTGCTTCGGGATAGCCCCCCGAAAGGACGTTTTCTACGAGGTCATCTCCGAGAACCATTTGGCCGGCGTTCGGCGTTTCTCCCGCAAAGGCTTCATCAATAAATCTTGTTTTTGTCCCAAATATCTCCGCCTGCGATAGAGGAAATAGCCGAACCACCTCCATGCGACCCGCAAGAGAGTCCGCCACCTTTGGTATGGTCATCAGGTTCGCCGAACCCGTTAGGAGGAACCTGCCTGATGTCTTGTCGTCATCGACCAGATTTTTGATGGCCAACAGAAGGTCGGGCGCCCGTTGAACTTCATCAATGACGGCACGATCCAATCCGCGGACGAACCCGACCGGATCATCAATCGCCGACCGCAAAACGTTGGCATCGTCCAGTGTCAGAAACGGGACCTTCTCCGACGCGATTTCGGTCGCAAGCGTTGTTTTGCCTGACTGACGCGGCCCCGATATAAGAACC
>Ga0189285_100127_pt1 | contig 12488 bp, 16 predicted proteins | sample GEYOminimetaG_FD_130315 | JGI IMG/M metagenome (GOLD analysis project Ga0189285, IMG submission 130315) | Marine microbial communities from the Costa Rica Dome - GEYO mini metaG | ecosystem: Environmental > Aquatic > Marine > Oceanic > Photic zone | place: Costa Rica: the Eastern Pacific... | reverse complement strand
GCCGGGATGTTATAGCCGTGATAAACGCGGCGCAGTTTGGAGCGTTCTGATTGGGACAGGGAAACAATCTGATCGATCCGATCAAGATCCTCTTCAGAGGTTCGGATGCGATCAAACTCCAGCTGATACTTCCACCACCAATGACGACGTTCTGGCGGGTCGAGATATTGAGCCTCATAACCCAAAACACCAACACCGGCCTTAACTCCGGAAACACGGCTTCTGAGGTACTTTGCCCAATGCCAACCCCATTCCAATAGCTCTGCATCGCTGGCAAAGAACGGACGGAGAATCTCAAGCCCCTTCCCCCAAACCAGAAAGGGCAAGGCGGAGCTTGGCGGCGATTGGATGAAGGTCTTGATGTTTGCAACACCAGCCCCCACACGCGGCTCAGGTGCCGTGCCGAGTTCCAGCGCCACCTCGATAGGTGTCGACTCTTTTGGCAAAAGTGTACGCATGGGTGTTATCGGTCTTCTTTTGACCAGATCAGACGAACGCTGCCGATGGCGATGGCTTCACCCGGCGCGGCCTTGATTTTAGCAGCCGGCGAAACCGGAATAACATCAGATATGCCGCTCACCCGCGCCGTGGAAATCAGCCAGGAATGAGCAAGATCAAGCCCGAGCAGGTCTTGCTGATCGATCCACGCGTCTTTGATTGTGTTGTCCAGGTCATCGAACATGCTCGGCAAAAAGCCCGGAGCCGGGATCATTTCCAGAACCACATCAACAATCGTCTTGATGGCGCTGAACACATTGAACCGATCAGAGGTCACCCGCTCGCTTTCATCGGAAAGAGCAGCTCTGACGGTATCCAGCAACGCCTCGCTGGCAACACCATCCGGGCCATTGGAAAGAACAGCCACCTGCAACACGGGACTGTCTTCCTCCGACCAGATTCGGACATCCCGCACTTCCAAGGAAGCCTCCAGGACAACCCGTCTGTAGTGCGGAATGGAACCACCCCCGCCCATGCTTTGCGATTTCAGGCGATAGCGTTGGAGCAACTGCTCATCATCCTCACCGGGCATGCGGAACACATCCAGCTCAAAGACCTTGTGATCCAGATCCGAACCCCGCGCAAAAACCACTAGTAAGGCCCGCACAGCATCATTGATGCGTGCCCGCAAACCGTCTTCGCGACCTGCGAAGGCTTCAATCTGGATCTTTGCCGGATCAATCTCCAGATGCCCGATATCGTAGGTGACACCCACCTTCCGAAACTCCTCAACGACCACCGCGACGAGTTCCTCAACAATGCGGTCAAAGTCGAGGTCTTCGATAACAGCTGGTTTTGGTAAGGCTGCCAATTCAGGCGGTAGCTTGTAGTCGCTCATAGGACACGAACGCCTGTTCTGGAAACATCGAGAGTAAGATTGAACTGCTCCACCTCGGTCGGGTCTCCAAGGTGGCCGTTTGGCCGAAAGGCAACCAGCATTTCGAGTTCAAATTCGCCGCGCCTGATATCGTCAATTTCGCCATAAAAGACCGACTTGCAAACGCGTAAACGCGGCTCGTAGATTTCGATGGCAATTGCAACAATCTGCCGATAAAGCGCCAGCAGTCTTGGCCGTCCCAACCGACCGAGCAGCTTTCGAACCGACGCACCAAACCAGCGGCGCTGATACCGCTCGCGCAGTTCCGTCGACAAGATGACCTCAATGCTTTGAACAGCTGACGCCCGATTGTCGATCACCTGAAACGTGTAACGATCAACGCCAGACATTATTTGGCCTTGCGCGATGTGCGGGGCCGGCGTTGTGGCTTCTCTGACTGAACCGGCCCTACTTCATCGGCTTCGGCATTCTGACCAGTATCAGCGGGCGCATTATCAGCCTGCGGCTCAGCCTCTGGCGTTGCCGCTCCTTCCATCGCTCGAAGCCGCCCACGCTGGACATGATAGGCAGCGAGCCGAGGATCGAGTTTGACGGTATTGTCTTCGCTGACCTTCTGACCTTCAACCTCTCGAATGTCAGGTCGAACGTCGTACTCGACCAGATTACTGGATTGGGACATATTAGCCTCCTACAGGGGTTCCGGTCTTGTCTGGACCTTTGATTACTTCGGAATGTCTGTGAGAGTGATCGATCTTCTTGCCGCTGGATTTCACATAACCCTCTAGGAAATCCGTATTTCCGATGATCGTCACGTTGCCGATGATCTTGACATCTCCAACAATCAACGCCTCTGAGTCGACGACTTCAACACGAACACCAGCATCGTCGAACACATTGGCATCAAGGTTTTGATTGGGTGTTGGATGGTCATCGGAGTAACCGACAGGGATCAATCCCGCTTGCCGAAGGTCTCCCCCAGCTGACGCGATCGCCACTGGTTGACCAACCTTCAAAGGAACGGAGGTCTTGCCGTTTTCAGGGTGTGGAATCCATGGGCTGAGAAGCTCATTCCCTTCGTCATCCTTACCCAATGAGACCCGATAACCTTTCTCAGAATCCCGCTCCCGCACAACGCCGCGCATAAGCAGCTGCGCAACCATCCGCCTAAGATCCTCAAGATCCCGCCGCAGTTGACCAATGACATCGGACATAAATGAAAGCTTCTGTTCGTCAGACTAGGAATCGCGTGGAGCGTGAAGCGACAGCTTCTCCGCAGAGGCGTTGGTCATACCGGTCTTTTGAACCAGCAAATGCCAACTGTCAGATGGCCCTTCAAGAGCCGCCCGCATAAACCGAGCTCGCTCATTGACCTCAGGGTCTGAATGCCCCTCCATATGCTCAATCACTTGCATCAATTTTGCTTCTGGGCGCAGAACTACTCCCGGCACGGGGTCATTGATCAAAGGCAATTCCAGCAAAACCTGATGGGAGGCAATTCTCTGGTTCTGTCCAGGTGACCCCATGCAACGGCGCTCAACTTTGGTGAACCCGTTAAAGAGGCTCCGAAAAAGTTCGGCTTCTCTTGTCTCACTGCTGGATAGGGCAGCAAGCGCTTGTCGAACAATAAGGTCGAGAGTGAACTCAAATCCGCCGTCAGTGGCAAACACGCCGTCAATAATTGTGCTGTTTCCATTCTCATCGACGGTCGTCATGGCAGAGGATGCACTGGTCTGCAGAAGCATCGTGCAGATCCCGTTGGAAAAAACGCCTTTATCATCAGGTCCGGGAACCGCGCGGTCTGTGTAAACAGCCAGATAAGGATGAGTGCCCGGATTAGAAACCTCATCGACCATACCAATTTGGCTGTCAAAAACCCGATTTCCGACAAGAGTGGCACCTTTCAGTGCCTCTACGGCCATGTATCGGACAGCAATTCGAACCAGGCTCATTGCGCGTGAGTTCCTAGTTTAGTGAGCGGAAGGACGGCGCGAACATGACCGCGAGCATCAACCGGCCCAACTTCATAAAGCTGTTTTGAGTTACCTCGGAAAACCGCCACGACGTCGCCTTCGCGTATTTCAGGGATCTGAGAAAGCACAGTAAAAGAGACCACCAGCTTCGCGGACCCGACATGATTGCGTCCCCGCCAGTTCCCCTTTACGCCATCCGGCTTCCTGTCTACCGGATCGTCTGTCCGCAAGATTGCAGAGATTTGAACATCCACCCGACTTGGGTCTGGCCGATGATCGTCTTTGTAGTGAACCAGAACTACCTCTGCGAAATCCCCATCGTTTCCGTCGATCACCAGATCACGGAGGTCTGTATTTCCAGAAACGATGGGCATGCTTCTCTACCTGACGGCTGTAAAACTGACCTATTCAGTTGGAGTTGAGTCCGGCGTTTCCTCCGGCTCAATTCCAACTGTTGGATACTCAAGGTCATCCGTCTTTGCAGCCTTCCGGGCAAGACCTCGTGCTTCGAGATCCGCATAGCCCTTTGCGTAAATCGAAAAGCCGCAGCCTGCAGCTATTTCATCAACTTCCGCACGACTAACAGTTTTGCCATCGCTGCCGCGAACACCGGGTTTCCGGCAAAACTGCAGGGTGGATAGGGCAACAGCCTTCACCATGTTAAGTCTCCAATTTTCGGAATTACGGGACCGTTAGCCTACGACAGTGGCTTTCAAGGTCGCGTTTGGTTGCACAGGGACCATGAGAGGCGCGCTTTGCGTCACCATCTGCTCAATGGAAACATCACCCTGTGTCATGTAGTTGCGCGGGAAGATCGGCAATGCCTCGAACCCGGCATTCGCGTCTTGGATCATGCCGTAGCATCGATAGCCCTGAACAGCGGGCCCAGACAGAACAATGTCCTTCGGTGACATGAAAGGCCGCACCTGCCCACCTTCGGTATAGTAGTCATTGTAGACATACACATCCAAAGTGCCGATGCGCCCAACAAATGTAACTTCGTCAGTGCCGATCTGGTCGCGTTTGAGGTCCGTGGTACTGCCGCGCACATCTGTTTTCAGAAGATTGTGAAGCTCACCGCCCGGCTCCGCTTCAATCTCCATGATGGCCCAGACATCAACTCCGACAGTCAATCGGTTTGGACGTCCACCGAACTCAGCCCGGTGCATCATATTCGACCAGCGGGACAAGAGCTGTTTGATCGACACACCGGCGTCACCCCAGTAAGTGCCGGGAGTGAGAACAATGGTATGGCCGGGATCTCGACCGAAATCCACCAGTTGAGAAGGATAGTCCTCTCCACTCACTTCAACCTTGCCGTCAATCGCGGCTTTTGCAGCGAGCCACTCCCACCGACGCTCAATCGCTGTTCGATGATATGACAAGATATCCATCTTGATCGCTTCATAGCGTTGGCGCGGCGTCACGCTGTTCGGACCTAACAAGCTACCGGGACGACGCTTGATAACCCGATTAGGGGTAACCGGATCACTCGGTTTGATATAGGCGGGCTTAAATCGCTGAAGCTTGCCCCCTTCTTCATAGATCGGTCGCCCTTGCGCCATCGGCGCAACAAACGGGGCAAGTTTGCGACCAGTGCTCGGGATTTTCTCGAAATCGATATATTCGTCCGTAGACAAGATCTCATTCGGGAAAAGTAGATCCAGCCAGTAGTTGCTCGGAGGTTCGGTTTCTTGGAAAACGCCAATTGATGTGTGCGTATCCCAGAGCTCATAGTTCTCGAAGCCCATAACGATGGTTCCTTTACAAGATGCCGCGTTAGAGACGCGAGCGAACAACGATGTTGGTTGGAGCCGGAGCTCCGCGGAATGCACCAAGCTTCTTTTCGTCGGTATCGAACGAAGCATCGAATTGGAGCGCAGCTACGTTGAAATTGCCCGCCCGATAAATCGGCACTCGCTTGGTTTCACCCGCGCCGGTTTGTACGGAAAGCAGCAAAATGCCCACCGCCTGAGCCGCACCATCGACAGCCATGGTCAAAGTGTCGTCTGCTGTCAGCGCAACCACGGCAAACTGTTCAAAATCAGAGTTCTCAGGGACTTCGAAGTCTTCCGTTACCGCCTGAGGAATCGCTGAATTGAACAGCTCGGTTGAAGTAAATGTGTCACTGAACTCGGATGCAGCCATTCCCGCATCACCGATTGGAATGTTAGTTGACATGTTGTTCTCCAGAATTTTTCACTCGCACAACCGCGAAGCAACTAGCGGGAAGACGCACCACTTACGGCACGGTGACTTGCAACGATGCTGTCAACTTTGCTTGCCTGACCGCTGCCTGCCGACCCAAGTGGATCTGCATCTGATTGTCGCTCAGCCAGACTCATGCCCGCCGCACTGGTTGCAGCCGGCTCATCGGAAACGTGTTTGGTGGTCAGATCGATCACCTTGTCAGCGGTCATCTCTGGAGCTTCGGCTGCTAGTTCCAATGCAAGGTTCATGCGAGCTGCATTTCCCTTGATACCTTCGCTTGATAGGATCGAGGAAAGCCGACCCCGTTCGGCCTTAGCACCATCCTTGCGGCCTTTTGCTTCTGCAGCAGTGACCGCGGCATCATGATCGGCTTGTGAAATACCCGCGTTCTCAGCAGCGGGGACGCTGGTTGTCTCAGTCATGAGAGTTCCTCGTGTTGGGACTGAAATGCGCCCGCCACGGGCGCGGGAGAGATCTTCAAGAACGCTTTCAAAGGTTCCAACGCTGTCGACGAGCCCGTTCTTAACGGCATCAAGATTGGGGTCGTAACTGCGTCCGAAAAACGTGCGAGCGCCGGTCTCTTCTGCCATCTGCGCGGTCAAGCGCTTGCCGCGCCCTTCTGCGACACACTCAAGGAAGGCGGAGTAAAGACTATCGACTTCCGCCTGTAGGTTCTGCCGGACATTTTCTGAAAGTGGCTCGAAGGGATTGCCGTCAACCTTGTGCCGACCAGCAAATATCAATGTAGGTTTGATCCCCTCATTCTCGTTCCGGCGGGTCTCCTCTGCATGTAGAAGGACAACACCGATGGAACCGGAAATACCCGTTGGAATGGAGACAATCTCGGACGCACCACTTGCAATCGCATAAGCCGCAGAAGCCGCCATCCCATTGACCAAGGCGACGGTTCGCTTCTTGGCGGCAAGCACCCGAACAAGTTCAGCACACTCAAACGCGCCGACAGCCTCACCACCGGGCGATTGGATGTCCAACAGCACGGATTTAACAGAACTGTCATCGACGGCTTCTTTCAGTTGATGTTTGATGCCTTCATAGGAAACAAGACCGGATGACGCGCCGATATAGGCACCGCGATTGACCAGCGTTCCAACTATGGAAATGATAGCAACCCCGTCCGTTGTCTTGCGGTAGGGCAAGAGTTTCAAGCCGCTATCTCGTTCCTCAACCATGTCACCGACAAAACGATCGGTCATCGGCATATCAACACCGACCCGCGAACCAAGCACCGAAAGGATGACTTGCGCTTTCTCCGGCGTGATCAACAACGGAGTATTGAGCACCAAACTTTGCAAATGAGCATGAAAAGACATTTTAGATCCCGAAGGTTATTGCCCGCCGCGTGGGACGTTGGCCCTGCTTGCGCGCGCACGCAGACTGAAGCTGGCGAATGCGGGCTTGAAGTGACTTCAGATCGGTTTTCTGCCAAGTGCGTTCATCGTCGCCAAAACGGGCACTGACCACCATTTCACCGGCAAGAAGCCGATCAACCACCTGCTGAAGTTTGGGCCACATAGCGCAGGGATCGGACATATCGATCCCGTCAAAGATCGAGCTCATTCGTCCTCATCCTCTTCGCCTGGTTCATTACGATCAGCGACATCAATCGACTTGTCGGTATTGGAAGTTTGTTCAACTGTCCGCTGTTGAGGATGAGGCAGACCACGGTGTTCCCGACTTTTTTGCTCACGCTCCAGCGCTTCATGTTCGTCGTCGATATCGTATCCACGATCACTGGCAATGCGGCTCTGGGATTTGACGCCCATGCCGTAATAGATTTCGTCAGACCGAGCTGCCTTCAGCTCATCAGCAACAGGTTTCGGCGGACCTGTCCATTCAGCCCGACAAGCCGCAGCCTTGTTCTCCAGAAAACCACGAATGCCGTCCGGAAACGGTGTTCGTCCGCTGTCCACTTCCTCCTCAAGCCACGCTTCATAGTCCGTCTGCTTGAAGGGGATCGCGATGTGTTCGCGGCGATAAAGCGTGATCGGCCAGATCTTCGCGATGCCGTTCTGCAAAGATGAATAAGTAGCGCCGCGATAATCGCCGGTCAGATCTTCAAAAAGGCAACCGAGGCACCGGGCAATCTCCCGCAGAAGGAAATTTGCGAGCGGTTCATAGTTGGCGTTCGGATATTTAGCACTTTGGAGATTAAGTCTCTCACCGGTAAAGAGATGTGGGATTTTGCCGACGCCTTCCCCCAATGGGATGTCGACATTCTTATGATAGTTTGCCAATTCGCCGAGAAAGCCAGCGAACGGAACAGTGCCGCCAATTGCACTGAGCACATCTTCAGTTGGATAGTCACTCTCTATGGTCACAGCAAAAATTGCGTGCAGCAGGGACGCAGCAAGCGTTGACCCGGAAAGCTTGTCGTAGTGCCTGATGGTCTTCAGAACCGGCGCAAAGACGGTAATGCCGCGATACTGATTGGGATGCCCATCGAAAATGTGATTGATGATAGGTCGTCCGAAACGATCCCGCGCACGGTACTCGATATCGGTTGCGAGACCACTGACGGCCTTCGTTCTGAGCTTGTAGGAGACCGGAGCCCCATGAAGATCAAGACGAACACCTTGGTTTAGCCGCTCCGAATCGTTGCTGTCCCGCGACAACCAATGCGATGGCAGAAGCCTAGCTCGGGTTTTGCTCTCTACCCCCGGACGATCGAACATCAGGTATTGGGTAAGCCCCTCACCTGTGGCGAAAAACTGCCGCAAGTGCGCAGCTTCCATCTGACCACCGGTGAACTGTCCGCTTGCATCACATTCGAACTTGTTCCTGCAACGCGCTGCGTATCGACGCTCTACCCGGCGAGCCCAGGACGAAGCGTCGCTCGTTGACCAACCGAGGACCTCGTGATCAGGCTTTGCATTCAGTTTCAGCCCTGTTCCGATAATCGTGGAGATCGCCGCCTCAACCCCACCGGCAATCCACCCGTTGTTCTGCAGTGCATCAATCGTCTGAGAAACAGCCGGAACCCATGCTCGCCGCACGTCCTCAGACATATCCCGCAGCGCGGGACTGCCGAGCATAACAGCAGGCGACTGCTGTTCGCTGCGCAGGAAGCCAGCCGAAGGCGTCCCGGCCCGAGGGATAACAGGAACTGAAGTGGTCATGAATGCCTAGCTGTTCAGCTTTTTGGACAGGTCTGCCAAGGAAATCTGCGGAGCAGCTTCCTTTTTGAACGGGTCTTCTGCGGCGACTTCAAACAGGTCCATATTCGCCGGCTGTCCGTGAACGTCCTGAAGAAGTGAAGCCCACCTGTCATCATTGAGACGGCGTTTGATTTCTTCATACCAGGCCAGAGCAAACGCATAGACGGAAACGTCGAACCAGTCGTTCACACGACCGCCAATCTTTTTCCATTCTCGCTTTGCATTTGGACTGATCAGATTACGAGCACGCCGATTTACAGCGTTGCGCATTTCTTCTTCCGGATCGACAAGCCGTTCAGCGGTCAGCTCTTTGGCAAAGTCTTCATCGCAAAGATCCGCCGCAAGATGAAATGTATTTCGAGACCACTGACCGGTCGCGTCTTTCCCCTCGATCAGGTTAGCAAGGCCTGCAACCACCTCAGTTTTGATGTCGTAGGCGTTGACCGGATAGAGCAAAACGCTGGCAATCTTGCGCTTAAACTCATCAACAATGGCCTGTTTGGTCGGAGTTCCAAGCCAAGCAACTGCTTGCTTCTCTCGACCATCCAAAGCGTAGACATTTGGCCTACTCGAACAGAACCGATAGACCCTTTGCGTGGCAAAGCCTGAATCGACACCGGAAAGCGTGATCGAGATTTCCTGACCACCGGCCCCTTGGTATCGACGCTGCAACGCATCAGCCAATTGTATCCAGGGCTCGTCGCTTTTGTCGGGAGCGCCTTCAAAAACTTCACGATCAATCAACCAGCGCTGGTTTCTCGGTCCAATCGCATATGCGGCCCATTTGATAGCATATCCTTGGATATCCGCCGCAGATACAACAAAGCCTGCCTCCAGGGGGATACATCGGCTGGGAAACGTATTGACCCTTGCTGCTTCCACGATGTCATCATGACTGACCGAACTGGAACCGGGGTCGTAAGCTTCTGCAAGATCCTGCTGAGAAAAAGTCCGAAGCTTGCTGGTGTTTCCCTGCGCTACTTCCCACCGTTCCCAGATACTAATAAAACGCTCCTTTGGTGCATAGGCGGCCCACAGGTGATAAGATGGTTGCCAGTCCTTGCAGCGCCCTTCACACGGATCGGAACGCCATGTCTCCACCTGATCAGGTGGTATGAGCTCGGGAACCTTGGCTTCCCCCTCATTCACGCGCGTTGGAATCCAGACACCTTCAGCGTTCAATTCAGTCTTGTGGCCATCAACAATCGGTTCGCCGCATGATTGACATTGGAAGTGAGCCGAAAGATTCCGGTCCGGATCCGGCCCCCGCATAAAATCAATCTTGAGAACCTGAAACATGCTGCAATGCGGACACGGGACATATCGGTATCTCCGATCACCAGCTTCAAAGTCTTCAGTGATCGCGCACTCGCCAGCAATCCCAGGTGTTGATCCCTGCCATTCCTTGGCCATGTCGCCATACATCTTCTGGCGCGCGCGAGCTTGATCTCGTGGTGATCCGCGACCATCGACATCCTTCGGATAACCAGTCACCTCATCCATCGCCAGATACTTGATGGAAACCATCTGCAAGCCCTTTGACGAGCCTGCATTCACAATCTGAGCGAACCCACCAGCAAAACGCTTATAGAACGTGGTCGAGGACTGTTCATCCCTGCTGTTAACCGGAACAACTTTATGCGCAACACGCGTAGTAGCTTCGATTGTCGGCTGCAGCTTGATACGATTGAACTTGGTCGCTTCTTCCAAGGTGGGGAGCGTAATCATCATCGAGCCGGGAGCTTGGTCCACGATGAAACAGAACCAATTTTCAATTGCGGTCGATTTTCCGAGCTGCGCTGCCCACTTTGCCGTCACCCTGCGAGCAGGATGATCTGGATGCAGGCAATCTTGCGGCTCGCGCAGATACGGAACACGATCAGTCCTGAATTGACCCGGCCAAGGCGAACCGGATTCAGAAGAGACAACACGATATCGATCAGCCCATTCACTGATCGTGAGCTCCTCGACCGGTTTGGTGGCTTCAGCCAGGCTGGAAAACAGAACCAGCCCACCAAGCGCCAATGCCGGAAACATGTTGCGCGCGCTCTCAGGATTCACTGAAGTGTCTCCGCATGCGAAGGCGTTGTTTGGGCCTCGCCTTCAATATGCTCTGCGGTCGATTGGCGAATAATCTGATCCTGCAGTTTCAAAGCTTCACGGTGAAAGACGTCGAGACCAGTTCGGGCAAATTGCTTCAAGGCAAGTCGCGCCGTTCGTTCATCCCATCCATATTTGACCGACAGTTTCGGGGCTTCTGTTTCAACAGCACGCTCAAAAGAGCTGCGCATCAAGGCAACAGCATCCCGAGCAGCACGGTCGACTTCCGCAGTTGGCGTCAGTTGCTTTCGACGTTCGGCAAGATCCATTTCGCGGATCTCAGCATCAGCCAGAGCTTTTCGGGCAGACCCATTTGATCGACTTGGAAGCGCTGGTTCGGTGTTTAGCTTCGAAGCCGATCGCTCAACTGCTGAAGCAGTTTCCACAGGACTGATTTCAATTCGGATGTTCTCATCGCGATGCTGCTTGAGAGCCACATAATCGACCAAAGTGGACTTGCCATCCCGGCGAGTGCCCAACTGATGCTTGGTCACATAACGGGAGAGCGTTGATCTGGAGACAACATCACCAGCATTCGACAACCTTTGCGCCGCTTCCGTGATTGATATCCAGTCTTCTGCCATCGTGCATCCGTGCAGGTGAACGCGTGCAAACGTGCAATGCGTGTATCGCTTGAAAATCGATCTACTGGTGAAATGTCGGGAGCTTCCCGCCCGTAGGCTGGTGACCCCCGTCATACGGTCCCTAAAGGCCGGTCAGGTCAGGACGCCATTGCTGGCGCGGCGAAGCTCATGAGCCAGACGGTCAGGCAGAACGCGATGCGTTACCAGCGACCAAGCCTTGCCGCTTTCGTCCTTTACCATCTCTTGCGGAATGATGACGCCGGACTTCTGCTTTTCGATCGGCAACCGGCTGTCGCTCACCCGAGCAAAAACATGCCCACCCCGCCCGATATCCACACGGCTCGGGAACTTGCCGCCGCGTATGAATGTGCCTTCGAAGACACGGCGCTGGCCGAACGGATTGGCACTCACGCCCTTGCGGGTTTCCCTTGCCGCGAAATACTTCAGCGCGATATCGCCGCCCTTGGCAGTGACCCGATATTCCAGTGTTGCGCCGTTTGCGCGGGTAACCTGCATGGCCCGATTGAGCAACTTTTGCTGCAATCCAGTTTGCTTTGCCAAGGCACGGCGAGCGCCGGTCCTACCCTGATCACCAGCCCGATTGAGTGCTTTGGCACCGGCGCTTGCAAAGCCTGTGGTGCCCAGAACCCGCATCGCCTTTTCGAACTTGGCGACATTGCCAAAGTCCTGAGAGCGCATAACCAACATCAGATCGAAACCTCAATCCGGCCATGAACTTCATCGATCACGATGACCTCGGATATACCTGCCTCACCGGGAACAATCTGGATCATCGCCGGATTATTGAAACTGTCGCGAAGTCGCGCTTTCGCGGCGTAGAAGTCCGGATCGCTATACATCGCCGGGTAATCTGCAAATATCTGGTCAATCAGATCAAGGGCAACCGACATGGAGCGGCTCCGATCAAAAAAGGCCCGCATGAAGCGGGCCAGTTGCGATATGTCTTGAAATTTTCCATAGAACCCCCTCGCGCCAACACGGCACCTGATAATCAGGCGGCTTACATGTGGCCGGGGTCACTGCCTCGCTCACTCTGTTTGGGATAACGTACGGTGGCACGTCCAGGTTCGAGGGGTCCAGCTAAGTCCTG
>Ga0189285_100126_pt1 | contig 13406 bp, 4 predicted proteins | sample GEYOminimetaG_FD_130315 | JGI IMG/M metagenome (GOLD analysis project Ga0189285, IMG submission 130315) | Marine microbial communities from the Costa Rica Dome - GEYO mini metaG | ecosystem: Environmental > Aquatic > Marine > Oceanic > Photic zone | place: Costa Rica: the Eastern Pacific... | reverse complement strand
TTATTGGCTCTGAGGGGGTGACTGATCCGGGCCTTTTCTTGGACATCTTGGCTGAACAGGTCTGATCGTTTTGGTTTCTTTCATCAGAGCTTAGTAAACTGAACTTTCGTAAAAGGGATGGCCTATGGGTAATCATGATCATAACAATGGTATCTTGTTGGCATCGGTTTTTCGATATCCGGTCAAGAGCCTTGAGGGTGAGGCGTTGGATGATGTTGTCTTGACGGTCGGAAAAGGAGTTCCCGATGATCGGAAATGGGCCATTGCCACCAGCCGAAATTTGCACAAAGACAACGGGGATTGGGTACCTTGTTCGAACTTTGAGCGTCTGACGATCCGACCAGCGATAGCAAACTGGAAACTCGCACGAGTAGAAGAGGGGTCTCCAGTACTTGAAAACAACAGTGGTGAAGTCCTTCGTTTTGACAGCGACGGGCTTCCCGCAGGGCCTATTCCGTCTCCATTTGCAGATGCCATCAAACTCCAACGCGCATTTGAGGGTTTTTGGGATCACGCCGACGCGACACTATCCATAATTAACCTGAACACGGTCGAGGCGTTGTCAGATGCGATCGGCACCCCAATAGATCCTTTGAGGTTTCGCGCAAACCTCTATGTTCGCGCTGAGCCGTGGTCTGAGTTTTCCTGGCTGGGCCGATCCATGTGGTTTGGCCAGCTTGAGTTGGATGTCATCCGACCCATTGATCGGTGCAAGGCAACCTCCGTGAACCCTGCCACTGGTCGGGCCGATGTGAATGTGCCAGCACAGCTGGCCCGTCATTTCGGGCACATCTTCTGCGGTGTTTATGCTCGTGTCAAAAAAGCAGGTGTTCTGCAAACAGGCTCTTATGGGCAAGTCGGTGGGTTTACAAATTTGCGCGCTGTGGAAGCGAGCAGCTTAGAAAGCACTGCGCCGAAGCCTTCAACATGGCCAAGGGTGGCTGAAGTTGTCGAGTTGAAAGAGGAGGCTGAGGGTATTCGGTCCGTGTATCTCAACGACCCGCTAGCTCGAATTACATTGGCAAACTACCAGTCTGCCCAGCACATTCGGGTGCATGCGCTCGGCCGAGTGCATGCCTGGCGAGCTTATACGGTGTCCGGTGTATTCAATAAGAATACGCTCAGAATTACGGTGAAGCAGGATCAAGGAACTGGTTCCAAGGCCATTCACGAGCTGAAGGTCGGAGACAAGCTTCTGATTTCCGGACCGGATGGCCAGCTGCTGAAGCCAAATGCGGGGCATTCCTTGGCTTTCATTACTGCCGGGATTGGTATTACCCCTGCCGTAGCAATGCTTCGGGATTTAGTATCTGAGACAAAACCAAGGCCAACGAGAGTTGTGCACGTTGCCAAATCCCGCACTAATGCTGCTCTTTGGCCCGAGGTTGAGGATTTGTCGGAGCAACTGCCATGTGCGCAAGCTTCTCTCTGGACAACCAAAACCCAAGACGGTGATTGTTTTGGAAGACCGGAATTCAGCGAGCTGGCTGTTTGGGCGAGGAAGCACGATGCAACTGTCATTATGTGTGGTCCGGATGAGTTTATGAAGTCAGTGCGACGGCAGTTGTTGGCGCTGCAGATTACAAATGATCGGATCCAGAGTGAGGCATTCGTCTCACCAGACGTCGATATTGAATTCAAGGAGCCCTCGAAACCTGGGCCCTATGAAGTCTATTTTTCTCACTCCAATATCGAGACAATCTGGACTCCGGATCAAGGCACAATTTTGGATTTAGCTGAAAGACACGGAATTGTTGCTCCATCTCATTGCCGGGCCGGTCAATGTGGAACGTGCCGTGCAAAAATTCGAAACGGAAGCTCGGAAAGCCTGATCGGCATAGCGACCGATGATGATAGCATGCTCACTTGCTGCTCGGTCCCGACAAGCAAAATCGTCATAGAGCTTTGAAGCGTTCGAAAAATAGAGACATCCTGCGCCCTAAGAAACACTAGGTAGATTAAAAGGATATGCGGTTTGTGACCACCGCAAGATCCGAGGACACATACGTTTGAAGCCGGTCTTATGCGTCGTCGGTAGGCTTGTCGGGCTATCGTACGGTGTTCCCCCACGAGCCCGGCGCGAAACACTGGACCTTACACTAAGTACCCACGTCTTTCTTGTTGGCTTTGAGGCAGCGACTGACCCACAGCTGTTCCGGGAGACATTAGCAGGTGTAGTTCGAAGCCGCTATTCAACAAAATGGTTGGGTTTCCTTCTACTTTCACTACTTGGGAAACAAAGAACGTAGAGTTGGTTAGAGCGCTGCGTGGACTGGTGTGTAAGGCAAAAAATAGATGTCTGTAATCGAAAGGAATCACCAAATTGAAGCTGCTATCACAAAGTCACTCACCTTACGCGCGTAAAGTTCTCGTGTTGATTCATGAACTCAGTCTGCAACATATCGCAATTGAACATCATGAAACGAGTCCAACTACCTACAACGCTGATATTTTCTCCGTGAACCCAATGGGGCAAGTGCCTGTTCTCATCACCGACGACGGCCAAAAAATCTTTGATTCAGAAGTAATCTGCGATTTTCTCTGCACAGTGCATAAAGCAGAACAAATTTTGCCACGAGAACCGATTGAACGGGCTGGTGTTTTGCGGGAACAGGCGATTGCTTCGGGAATGTGTGAAGCCGGGATTGCCGTTCGCTGGGAGACTGAACGTCGGCCAACAGAATTGCGGTATCCAAAGTTGAAAGATGGCCAGATACTTAAATTGAAGTCTTCTTATGCCTTTTTGGAAAGCAATGCCAATCTTGATGACAATTTGACACTTGGTTCGATTGCTTTGGCATGCGCCTTGGATTGGTTAGCTTTTCGGAAACTGGATGTATACGCGGAAAATACACCGCGCCTCTTTGCATGGCTTGATCATATGAGGCTAAGGCCATCGATGAAGGCAACTGCCTATAGCGGAAATACGATTGATTGAGCGGAAACTCTATGCGCTCAGGATTAAGAAGGCGTTGGAAGCTGTACATTGCTTGCGCTGACTAAGCAAACTATTTGCTTCAATCCCGCCAAAAGTCGTGAAACAGTGGTTCGTTGCACTCACATGCAACCGGGCATCGGTATTGAAATCAGAGAGCCTTCGAAACCGGGTCCCATTGAAGTCAATTTTTTCAGTCCAATATAGAGGCGGCCTGGATCCCAGTTTGTCGGCCGCCCGATACGTCCACTTGCCGCGCACCTCGATATAAGTCTCGTCAACCCGCCAACCGCCGGACATTGCGCACCGCCATTGCCAGCGCATCCGTTTCCCAATCTCGGGTGCATATTTTTGAACCCAGCGGTAGATGATGAAATGATCAACCAACACACCGTGTTCAGCCAGCATCGTTTCCAGATCGCGGTAACTAATGCCATACCAACAATACCAGCGGACAGCCCATAACACGACCTCGCCGCTGAAATGACGGCCTTTGAATGCCCTCATGAAATCAACAATCTGATCTGTAAAAGCTGCTTTTCAAACCACAGAAAAATCTGCAACAGAGCGCAGAAGCTACGAATCCATCGTTGATATTTCTCGCCTCAACCATTCCAAAAAAGCGGAGAATTTTGGCTCGGCGTCTTTGCCTTCTTCAAAAACAGCGTAATAAGAGTTTTGGGTTTGAAGTGAATAACTGTGAATCTGGATCAATTCTCCTCTCTTGAGTTCATCAAGAACAGCGTATTTGGGCAAAAGACACACGCCCAATCCCGCCTTAGCTGCTTCAAAAAGCATAGAAAATTGTTCAAAAATCGAACCGGAGGGTAGAGTTGCTTCAGGCAGAAAGTTTGCGAACCATTGGTGCCAGGTATCCGGTCTGATCCCATGATATAGGATCGGAAGGCCTAAAATATCCTCCGGGCATACTTGACGGGAGCCAGCGCCGACCAGTGAACGCGCTGCGACGGCAATCAGCTCCTCCCCCAATAATTTAGATGAATGCAAACCGGGCCAGTTTCCGTTGCCAAAATATATCCCAAGGTCGATTTGACGTTCCCGTAACTCTTGGTAGGTTTTGTCTGTGGCAAAATCAACCCGCAATGTTGTGAGTTGTATTTTGAATTCTGGATTATCCTTCAGATAATTAGACAATGCGGGAACGAGAATTTTTGCTGAGAACATCGGCAAGACACCGACATTGAGAATATGTTCGCGTCTTTGCGAGGTGAACAATTCTGTGGTTGCCATTTCCAGCTTATCAAAAGCCTCAGTCAGCCTTAGCTGATATTTTTTGCCAACCTGGGTAAGAGAGAGCTTCGAACCTTTTCTAGAAAAGAGCTTAACTCCCAGAATCTTCTCCAAGTTTGCCACTTGTTGACTGATTGCACCTGAAGTTACGAACAGTTCCTTTGAAGCTTGAGTGTAACTGCCGGTCCTAGCGGCTGCTTCGAAAGCCTTTAGAGCGTTTAATGGGGGGGTGTTGTGTCTCATTATGTAAGAAAATGTAACGCTACCCCGCAGAAAAAATGATTTTGAAATTTTGTATCATAATCGTAATTAAGGAATGAAATTCCGATTAGGCGCAATTACAGAAATAATTAGACCAAGGACGTAAAGAGAATAAAGCAACGGATAGGAAAATTTCGAATCAAGCTTGAGGAAAGAATGTATTTAATGATGCCTTGAGTTCTAAGTATTTATCTCTTTAGCGTTTGTAGTAATTGCAAACTGAAGAAATAGGAAAAATATTTGAAATATACAGAATGTATATCTACATTTGGTGTGGTTTATTTTGTTTATCTTAAGGGCCGGGAGATCGTTTTTTCGAAGCACACTCTTTCAATCCAACGACAGGCTTCCCGCCGCGTTCAGACTTCTGCGCGAGGTGGTTCGCCGTGTCTAAAAAACGGAAATGACAATGTCAGACTACGCACCCGCCATCCCAGCTCCGTCTTCGAAATCTGAATCGAGTTCCTCTCCGTTGGTTAAGGTATCTGTGGGAACCGCGTACACTGTAAAAATCCCGATCCCCACGACAATCAGCTATGCGAGTAAGGGATTGCAGTACGCTGGAAAAGTTTTCACAGCGGCTGATACGGTGGCAAACGCTTATGGTGCATATTCAGTAACGGCTGGCGCAGTCTCAGCTGCTACGGGCGTTGGGGCTCCTGCAGGGGCCGCGGCAGCCGCATCTGGAGGGGTGGTCTATACGACTAAATGGTTAGCGAAGAAGCTTTTGTTTAAGCCGCTTGGTGATCTCGCGGGAAGCTTCGTGAACGGTAAGTTTGTTAAACATGCAACCGACACACTCACAAAAAAGATCTCTACGAAAGTCCCTGGAACTGTAAAGGAAAAACTCTCCAAGAGTGCCGACTTCATCAAGGATACGTTCAATCCCGCGAACATTAACGAACTAAAATACGCACAACTGGATTTCGTTGAGCCTCTCACGGGTGCAATTAAGGATGTTCACATCTTATCCACCTCGACTGAAGCAGGCGGGGTGTACCGCTTGGGATTTATAAATAAGAAAACCGATGCCTCACACAACATTCAACAGGCTGTCTTTCTGGATATCGGTGTCAATTACTTGATTAGTGCCGCGGGGAAGAAAATTGGTGGCGCTCTGGACACCGAACTGTTGAAGAACTTCACAAAACACATTGACTTTGTTTCTGAAAAAAACGGCGTCAGGTTTCCAGAGTTTGGCGACAACAAATTGAACTTTCTGCGCAGCAAGATGAGTTCATTATCGTCCGAAGCTACGGGTGTTTCAGCGCTTCGGCTGAAATACACATTTGCAGATGGGCCCGACGCCCCCCCCAAAGTAGAACTGCTTTTAGTTGCTGCACCCCTGGCTAAAATATCCGAGCTTGGGGCGTCCGCATTTGAAACTACTTTGCGTATTAATGACGGCTTAGGTGTGTATCTACCACGGACAACAACGCAAGTTACTCAGGTCGAAATAAACCTTGCCGAAATATGGAGCGGAGAACCAGAAAAATTTGACGAGGCTTTCGACCTGGCAAGCAAAGCGATAACTGGTACTGAAGCTGAGAAACAACAAGCGCTTGGCCGAATTGAAGAAATCAACAAAGAATCCGGTAGTATTCAGCTCGAGGACAGTTCGAGTAAAGGCGATTTGTCAGGGAACGCTGAGCAAGCTGAGGTAGTTGATCAGACCGGCAAGGGCGACCTCTCAGAAGTGCTCTCAGAGTTTGAGCTGAACAACTATGCTATCGAAAACGGCCTAGACACAGAAAGTGAAATCGTTCAGGAGGCAATTGAAACCGGCAGCATCGACCAACTGGAAGATCTTGCTGCGAAAGATGGGCCACACAAAGAGGAGATCATTGAGCTAGAGGAACTCATTGTTCCTAAGGAAGAGGGCGGAATGTACAATGACATTCTTCCCCGTGAGAAGCCGCTGTTTGTTGATACCGGCGATGGCAACATGAGAGCCGTAATTGGCAAACAAGACAAAATCGTTCATGCGGATGGAACCGAAACTCTACTAAGCGATTTTCTCGAAGGTGCCGGTGAAGTATTTTCCAAGGTTTCGGACTCCCTGAAGCATACCGTAGGAAAACTTCCTCAATATATTGAAGGGCAAGCTGGTGGAATTGTCGCCGACCTGATCAACGGTGGAGATCTGGAAGAGGTCGCCGAAGCGCACGCCAAGGCCATGGCCATCACCATGGGTATCGACGTATTGACCGATATGTTCGATCTCAACGGACACGAGATGGATCTACTAATTGATCCGGTAACGGGGCAGATTACCGGAAAGAAACTTGATGAAATTGGTTTCTTCGACACCGAAGTTGGCAGCGCGCTTAAGGGGGCAGTTGTTCAGTTTGCGGTTACCGCAGCGCTGCGCGGCAAACATATGGACGGTGGCGATTATGCCAAACTGGCCGCCAATGTCTCAGTTCAAGCTGCGATTTCGTATGTTGTTGCGAACCACGCCGGCGCGTGGGCATCTTCGGTTACTAACTTGGTTTCCTCATCTGGGGAAGCGTCGAAATCGGTCGCGTTGTCTCCTGAAGGTTCCGCTGCCGTAGCTTCCGCCGTCACTTTTGTTTCTCACCTCGTCGATCGTGGTTTCAAAGATTTCGAAGACACACTTCTCAACACAGCCGTTGCTGGAGCAACTGCTTATGTCGGCGCCAAGATTGGTGTGATAGTTGGAAGTGCAACTTTACCTGTTATCGGCACGGTCGTAGGGGCGGCAATTGGAGCCGCACTTGGTTACGCCTTCAGTGCAATATTTGGAGGGGCGAAACTACCGCCACCACCGCCTTTAACCCAAAAGGTCGTTAATGACGACGGGACAATCACACTGATGGTAACCGGTATCAGCGGTGGTTACGGAATTCAGGCGCGCGAGGGCAAAGATGACAGCCTCATCGGCGGTGATCATCAGGATCGATTGATCGGTTCCTCAGGCAACAATTTTCTCGATGGTGGAGCCGGCGACGACATTTTGCTCGGATCCTCAGGTGAAGACATTGTACTAGGCGGCGACGGCCATGACTACATGGTCGGTGGTGATGGGCCTGATGTGCTGCAGGGCGGCAATGGAAATGATGAGATTTACGGCGATGTCGCGACTGATTTTGAAGAGACGGGTTTCGTACAAAACGTAGAAGTGTCGGAACTCGGCGAAAGCGAAGAAGCCAGTAATGGCGAGAGCTCAGACGATAGTGTGCGAACGGACGCTGCGAACGGGTCTCAAGACGCACGGTTCAACGATGTTATCGACGGTGGTGCCGGCAACGACAAGGTTTTCGGAGGTCTTGGACAGGATATTATTTCCGGTGGATACGGGAGCGATATCCTTCTAGGGCAAAGCGGCGACGATCTGATCAACGGGGGAGCTCACGCAGATTTGCTTGATGGTGGCGCGGGTGAAGACGAACTGATTGGCGAAGCGGGCAACGATCTGCTGCAAGGTGGCGACGGGAACGACACCCTCAAGGGCGACAACATTTTCAAAGTTTATGACAGCGAGCTCAGCGCTGCGATCCAAACCTGGCTCGCAGAGGTTGTCGCGGTTGATTCCGAATTGAAAGTCGAACTCGGTCTGCACGCTTATCGTGATCTGGAGAAATTGGAGACTAAACCCTTCGAGGGCGCATATGCACTCGGTGCAGCGCTGGTGCCGTTTATCGGCGTAGTTGAAGCTGGAATTTGCGCAAAGCTGCGCTACGAAAATGCGCAAGAAAACTTGGCTGCAAATTCGTTTTGGAATTGGCTCTCAACCAATAATACGGCTCTTAAGTCGCGGGTTGAAACGCAGGAATTTGTGTATCTTAAGAATGATTATGAAGCCAAGAAAGCAACCTTCCTAGAAAACGAAAAGGCATACAATGATGAGCGGGCCAAGATTGCGGAGGAGAAAGGCGTCGAAATTGATGCCGTTGAACTGGAACGCGATTTCGAGACGCTCTCCCTTTACCCGCAAACCGTTTTCCATATTGGTGCCGGGGACGACGTGCTTGACGGCGGAAACGGCGATGACACGCTGATCGGCGGTCTGGGCTCAGACCTTCTGCTGGGTGGTGAAGGTTCCGACTACATCGAAGGTGGCCTTGGGGACGATATTCTGCAAGGAGGAGAAGGCGACGATTACCTCGTCGCCGAAGACGGTGATGATGAGCTTGTGGGTGGTGTCGGCGACGATATACTCTCAGGTGGCAAGGGATCGGACAAACTGAAAGCCGGCGACGGCAACGATTTTCTATACGGCGGCGACGGAGATGATGAGCTTGAGGCGGGTCTTGGTGATGATTACCTAGAGGGCAACAAGGGCAATGACCGTTTGTCGGGGGGAGAGGGCAACGACAAACTTGAGGGGGGAGAAGGCTCTGATCGTCTGTCAGGCGGCGTGGGCCAGGATTACCTCTCCGGTGGACTTGGCAATGATAGTCTGTTTGGCGGAGACAGCGACGATCAGTTGCTTGGCGATGTTGGCGACGACTATTTGGAAGGTGGGGCGGGCGCAGACCTACTGCTTGGTCACGTCGGCAAGGACACATTGATCGGTGGGGCGGGCGACGACCAGCTTTCCGGTGGCACACAAGACGACATGCTGGACGGGGGCGAAGGGAATGACGTTCTGGAAGGGGGCGCGGGCAACGACCTGTTGCTTGGTGTTATTGGCCATGACCGTTTGCTAGGTGGGGATGGCGACGATACCTACCAAATAGATCTTAGAACTGGCAGTGGCGAAATAGAGGACAGTTCTGGAGTTGACAGGATCAAGATCTCGGCGCCAACCGATGTTGCCGACATCCTGTTCGAAAAAGCGGGCGACGATTTACTGCTCCGTCTCCGAAGCTCCTCAGACAATGTAGTTCGAATAAAAGGTCAATTTTCCGATAGCAAAAATCGAATTGAAGCTGTTGAATTCAGCGACGGATTTTTGGTGAACATCAGCGAGATGAAACTCGGGGATGATGGAAACAATAATCTAACAGGATCGGATTCTGCCGATTTTATTCAAGGACTTGAGGGGAATGACAAAATCTTGGGCCAGGGGGGAGATGATTACCTTGATGGCGGTGCTGGCGAGGATGTCATCTATGGTGGCGACGGATCGGATCGGATCCTGGGCTCCGGTCAAGACGATTTGCTTTCTGGTGACCAGGGTGACGACGTTCTTTTTGGCGGTAGTGGAGACGATTTACTGATTGGTGGGGCTGGCCGGGACACGTTTGTCGTTGGTCAAAACGCTGACGACAGTGACGTTATTGCCGATTTCTCTGTCGACGACGAAGATCAGATTGATTTGAGTGGTTTTGCAGATCGGTTTGTGTCAGCAAAACAAATGGCTTACCTAGGCCACACAATCGAACAGGAGGATGACGACGTCGTCATCAATTTGGGAGATGGTCAAAAGCTTACAGTTGAAAATGCGGACAGCGCGCAATTAGGCAAGTCTGGTCTAAAATTTGGCATAAGCTCAACGTCCAAAAGTGTGGGAACCAGCGGAAACGATCTTATTACCGGCAGCTCCGCATCGGAAACGCTGGTCGACGGCAAAGGCTTCGATATCCTCACGGGAGGGGGAGGAAACGATGTATTTGTCGTCACTGCCGGTCAAGGCGATTTCGATACGATCACGGACTTTAAAATTGGCCAAGACCGCATCGATCTTACCGACTTGCCCGGAATAATCTCATTTCATCAAATAGAAAGAGAACGTTACGGCGACGACACCGTTTTGAATCTGAGTAACGGGCAACGCTTGCTGCTCGAGAATATCCATCCGGATGATCTCAGTGAGAAAGATTTTTCGTTCAATGTGTTCAACGACGAGGCGGCCGGGGCAAACAGATACGCGGGCTCTGTTTCTTACAATTTCGCTCAAGACAAGAAAGTAGAAACGGAAAACTTTGATCTCGAAACGCACTCCGAAAACTTGGTAAAACAAAATGAAGAAAGCGATTTTTTAGAAGACGCGCTGAATTCTGGTCCAAGTTCAAATGATTCATACTGGAGAGACGGAGATAATATTTGGACAAACGGCGTCGACAAAGTCGTTGTGAACAATGAATATTTCAAGAAATCTGGTGGAAAGAAGAAAAAGTGGAAGCTAAAGCGGGATGAGGATGTAAACGGCTCCGCTGGCGACGATCAGATTTTTGGAGGATGGTGGTCCGAACGCATCTGGGGAGAATCTGGAAACGACGAAATTTACGGCGCCGATGGAAATGATGAAATTTATGGAGGTAGCGGAAACGACTACATTGAAGGCGGCCAAGGAGAAGATTTTATCAATGGTGGCGCTGGTCATGATCTAATCTACGGCGGGAACGGCTCAGACACGATAAACGGAAACTCCGGAAACGATGAAATTTATGGTCAGGCTCACAATGACCGGCTGTCTGGAGGTGACGGCAATGACATTATTTACGCCGGATATGGTCACGATTATGTAAATGGAGGAAATGGAGACGACTATATCGTTGGAGGCATAGGCAACGATCACTTGGTTGGCAACGCCGGTAACGATTGGATCCATGGAGATAATGATGGGAAGAAAGTTGAACAAACTCCAGTTCCGACCGCAGTAACAAAAGAGATCGGGATTTGGAACTACAAGCAGACCAATTCGGGCTTTAAAGTTTTGGCGCAAAAAATAGATGGGCGCAAACTTACAAGTGCTTCTTCTAGTCACGTTGGGGCCGACAAAGGGGCGCTTGGTGTTCGAGGCAAAACGGAAAAAGGAAATCATAACCAATTAGGCTACGATAGAAAGAAAAAAATATCTGAAAAACTCATATTCAAATTCGATAAGGACGTTTCTTACGCGCAAGTTCATCTCAAGAGCTTGGTGAAGAATGCTGGCGGAAAAGGACACCATGAATATGGTCGATGGGATGCCTTTCTTGATGGTCGATTGGTTGGTTCTTCAAACTTCGTAGCGCAGGATAACAGTGGATCCGCAACAATAAGTATCAGATTTGGTGCTAAATTCGATCAATTGGTATTTTCCGCAAATCCCTATTTTGGTGGTCCGCGGGGAAAAGAAAGCACCGACTATTTCATAAAATCACTGTCGTATACTTATGAAGTCCATCCTGACACGTCTGGGTATAATGACACAATTTATGGTGGTGACGGGCATGACCTTATTGATGGCAATAAAGGCAATGACCGTGTTTTTGGCGAAGCCGGAAACGACGCAGTTTATGGAGCCGAAGGAAACGACAGGCTGCATGGCGGTTCAGGTGATGATTTCATTTCTGGTGGGTTAGGTAATGATCATTTGTACGGTGGCGACCAAAGCGATCTAATTCATGGCAACGAAGGCAACGATCGCCTGTTCGGTGAACGCGGCGACGACATTGTTTATTGCGGAACCGGAAATGACTATGTCGAGGGTGGTGCGGGAGACGACCTCATTTATGGACAAAGCGGTGAAAACTGGATCCATGGCGGAACCGGCACGGATGTAATCTACGGTGGGTCGGGGAATGAAGTCATTCACGGCGGCAGTGGCAGCGACATGATCGATGGTGGGAACGGCAGCGACCAGATCCACGGTGGAACGAACAATGATATCTTGTCAGGTGGTAAGGGTCACGACCAGATTTTCGGAGAAGCTCACGACGATCTGATCAGCGGCGCTGAGGGAAATGATCGGCTGGATGGAGGGTCAGGCGATGACACTTTGATTGGCGGGCTAGGAAAAGACCTCCTGGTTGGTCAATCCGGCGACGATTTGCTGAGAGGCGACGAAGGCAACGATCAACTCTACGGCGGGTCTGGCTCTGACGTACTGCTTGGTGGTCTCGGGGCTGATTTCCTCAATGGCGGTGCCGGATCGGATACATTAATGGGTGGCGAGGGCGCCGACGTCTACGAAATCGACCTAACCAAGACAGGCGCAGACACCATTGACGACGCTGATGGAAACAATCTGCTGATATTATCGGGAGCGTCACAACTAGGCGACATCACCTTCTCCCGGGAAACTGACGATCTCATAATCAGCAATAGTGCAGACCAAGAGAAACTTGTTCGAATTAAGGATCAGTTCAGTAGTGATTTCACACCGGTCAACAATGCCATTTTGCGTGACGGGATAGCGCTTTCGTTAACAAATTTTGTTTTCGGCGAGTTTGTTGCTGATGCTGAAAATATCCTTGGACAGAGCGGCAATGAAATTGTTGTAGGTCGGTCAGGCGACGACAAAATCATCGATAGCGTAGGCGACGATATTCTGCTTGGAGGCAAAGGAAACGATACGCTAGTCGATGGAGAGGGCAATGACACTTTGGCAGGAGGTGTTGGTAACGATGAGCTGATCGATGGCGTTGGTGATGACGCGCTCTTTGGGGGACACGGAGACGACATAATAGTGTCCGGCCAAGGGGCGAACCTCATGGCAGGGGGAGATGGCAGCGACACCTTTGTGATTGATCTGGAGAGCGGTACAAACACTATCAAGGACTATACAAAGGAAGATTTTGTCTGGTTAAAGGGGATCAGCAGCTTCAATGAAATCCAATTCAGATCAAGCGGCGATTTCATTGAGTTAACGGGTTCTCGTGATCTCGATAATTTTTTAAGAATCGAAACCCATAGCTCACGTGAGCAAAATTCTGAGAGTTTTAACTTCAGACTGGGCAGTCAAGGCGATCTTCATGAAGTCCGGCTGGCGTTGGGGACTACGACCACCAACGGTACCAGCGATAGCGACTGGATAATTGGAGATTCCAATCAGCAGTACATCCTCGGCTACGCCGGCGAGGACACCATACAAGGCGGTGAAGGAAATGACCGGATCCGGGGTGGTGCGGATGCTGACATTCTGGACGGCGGTGCCGGTGATGACGTCTTCGAAAGTTACGACAAGGAGAGTTATGGCGACACGATCCGGGGCGGTGATGGTATCGACACGCTTGCTGCGACCGGGAACTCCAGCAGCTCCAGCTATCGGTTGCGCCTGACATCG
>Ga0189285_100125_pt1 | contig 13786 bp, 17 predicted proteins | sample GEYOminimetaG_FD_130315 | JGI IMG/M metagenome (GOLD analysis project Ga0189285, IMG submission 130315) | Marine microbial communities from the Costa Rica Dome - GEYO mini metaG | ecosystem: Environmental > Aquatic > Marine > Oceanic > Photic zone | place: Costa Rica: the Eastern Pacific... | reverse complement strand
GCCAAAACTCCATTTCGGTTTTAGTCCCCGAACGCGAACTCCGCTGTCGCCTGCCAGCCTGCAAGACCCAAGCCGCGTGTAACCCGTCTCAGCTGCCGGGATGTTATAGCCGTGATAAACGCGCCGGAGCTTGGAGCGGGTTGGAAGCGAAAGTCCGACAATCCCGTCAATGCGCTCAAGGTCGTCTTCGCTATCGCGCAAGCGATCCAGATGGAGCTGAACCTTCCACCATGTCGACCGGCGCTCGGGCGGTTCCTCAATCCCGGCCGCATAGCCGATAAAGCCAAGGCCATCTTCAATCGCCTTGTGCGTCCCGCGAACGCGCGCCCATTGGCGACCGGCGTCGATGAGGAAATATTGATCCGGGATATACGGCACCAGCGGCTCAAGGCCGTACTCGTAAATCAGAAACGGAATCAGCGAGGCCGAGCGGGAAGTCAGCTTCCAACCGGGAATGGCATCGATACCCGGGCGTAGCTTTTCTTCAGGTGCTCCAGCTTGATCAATCGCCTTTTCCATCGCCGAGGCGTTGGGAGGCAATAGCGGCTTGGACATGTTTAAAGGCAATACCAAGATCACCGCCCTCGTCCTGAGAGTTCAACCTTGATATTTCCAAGTCCAATGGCTTCGTTTTCCAAGGCTTGGATGATCAACGGCATGTCCGGAAGTTCGATGGCCGTAACACCGGGCAGCCTTGCTGTTGCTATGATCCAGGACGTATCAAGGTCCAATCCCAACAAGTCCTGTTTCACCCATGCTCTTTGCAGATGCGGCCCAATTTCCTCAAGCAGAGAAAGTGGTGCATCAGGAGCCAGACGAACCCTAAGGAAAAGGTCTTCCACTCTGCGAACCGCAGACATCACATTAAAACGGTCGCTGGTGACCTTGATGTCTTTTCGCTCAACGGCCTGCCTTACCGTGCGTAGCAGTAGCGGTGATGCATCTCCGTTCCCGATTGTGGACAGCACTGCCATGTTGACAGTCGGATCATCATCCTCGCTCCATACCGCAACATCCCGCACTTCGACACTTGCTGCCAATGCGACCGCTTTGTAACGCTCAGGCGGGCCACCCGCAGAACGACCGAATGTCGCCAGCTGATATCGACGCTTCAAGCGCTCATCTGTTTCCCCTTCAAGCCGGATAACTCCAAGCCATGCAACGAGGTGATCGAGATCGGACCTCTCAGAGAACTTCAGGAGGTTCGACCGCGCAGCATCGTTGGTTCGCGCTCTGAGAAGAATTTCCCTATAGGCGAATGCTTGAAGCAGGATGGCACAAGGATCAGTTTCAAGGTCACCAACATCCCAATCAATGCCAACAGCTTCAAATCGTGCCCGAACGAAGGCAAGAAGCTCCTGAAACACAACTTCATACTCAAGCTCCTCAATCACTTGAGGGCGAGGCAATGCGTCAAGGTTGGTCATGACGTTCCTGATTGAAATCGCGATTGGGGAGCGAATTACAGTTTCGAGGCCGTAACAGCGCCGCTGTTGAAGCCGAGACCAAAGGTCAAAAGGCGGGCAACGCTAAAGTCACCCTTATGGCCTCTGGGGCGATAGTCCGCCTCTACGACAAACTGACCTGTTCCAAGGCGCAGGTTTTCAATGCTGCCTTTCAACCAAATCTGGCGAACCAAAAGGCGCGGTTCATATTCATCAATGCTGGTCGCAACCAATTGACGAAAAGCATTGAAGAGTTTCGGCGTGACAGCGCGACCTAGCAGTTCAACCGCCCCGCCGCCAAACTCCCTGCGCATCACACGAGAGCCGATACGCGTGCTCAAAATGACCTCCACGCTCTGAAGCGTGGACGACAAATTATCGATCACCTCAAAGGTCTTGCGGTTTACACCTGGCACAGGTTCAAGCCTTTGGCTTGCGGGTCTTGCGGGCTGGTGATTTGGGCGGCTCATATGGTGTGAGCCGTCCTAGTGAGAGATCGAAACGAGCCTGCAGATCGGTCAATTTCATGATCCGGTCAGACGGCACGGGTTGTCCATTGATCGAAGCCGTGCCCTCGGCAACAAGATAGAGTTTGGCAGACATGACGCCTCACACTTGGATATTCGAGTTTAGCTGGAGTTGAGTTTGTCTCAACGGATCGGTGGTCCCGGAGGACCAAGCGGAGCCGTTTCGTGCCCGTGATCGTCACCGATGTTGACATCATTGTGCCGGACATGACCGCCCCTGAAATCAACGTTGCCATTCACGGTCAGGTCGGCATCGATCTCAAACCGGACTCCCTCAAGTTTCAGCACGCCATCTTTCATATGAAAGCCCAACCCCAACGCCTTCACAACATTGGCAAAGAGATCATCTGAAGGCGGCGGGGCATCTCCCGAAAAACCGCCGCGGATCAAAAGCCCCTGCCCTGCATCTCCGTTGGGGTTGAACACCCCAACAATTTGCCCCTTGGACATCGGTATCCAGGAGCTGGTCTGACCACCGCTTTCCGGGTGCGGATACCATCTTGAAAGGACCGGGCCGTCTTCGCCGTCAGCGAGCTTGATTCGATAGCCTTTTTGCGCGTCCAGTTCTTCGACCGGACCAATCTTCATCATGTTGGCAAATGCAGTGCGCAACATTTCAAGGTCGACACGGTTCTTGACCATGATGTCGACCAATGGCCCGAAGTCAGCACTCATCACTCAGCACCTGCAAGATCAGGACTGTCGTCTTGAATCTCATGCAGTCCAAGAGCACCTAATGCTGCATCCGTCAGCCCCAGGAGTTCCTGCGTTTTCTCGTCATCTGTCAGGCCTGATGGCAATTGGTTTCGGATCAGTTCTGCTATTGTCTGATCATCACCGCCGAGCTCATCCAGCACATTCAACAATCGAATGAAGCCACACTCTTTATCAAGGATATCAAGTGACTGGGGCTCTTCTTCAAGGTTAAGTGTCAGGACAATTTGCTGAGCGGCAACCCGCTCCCCTGTCCGCTCGGACCCTCTGCGCCTGCGCTCTATTTTCTCAATGCTTGTGTAAAAATCGCGAAAGATATCCGACAGTTCACTGTCCGGATCTCTGAGAACCTTGAGAATTTGGAACCCGACAAGATCAAGGTACAATTCAGCAGAGCGGGAGGTAAAGGGAATACCCGGAGCGACAGCGTCGAATTCCTCGCCAGTATCTGGATCCCTTTCCTTAAACGTCAAATTTGCAGCAATACCATATTCGAATTTGAGCTCGACTTTTTCCGCTTCATGAAGCGCCTTTGCTTCCTCAGGAACCGTACGCCCGTCATCCGTATAGACAACAATGAAGCGTTTTTTGTCACTATCGAGAAGAAGTCGGCCATCGACATCGACCACTGTTCCAAGTTCGCTATCGAGAACCGTATCACCAGCCTGTGTTCTCCCCTTCAAGGCAAGAACCGCAGCCGTGCGAAGAGCAATTCGCATCAAGCTCATGATTTCTTCCCAAGCTCTACAATCAGTCGGCGATGGCTTCGAATGTCGACCGAAAGGACCTCGAAAACAGGTTCTCCTGGGCGTTCAAGAGCCTTAATCACATCCGACTTGTTGAATTCGATTGCTGAAAACTTGGCTACGTCAACAAAAAGACGGGCTCCGCCTGTTCGGATCTCGGTCGAGAAGCCCTCTGACTGATTACTTCCAAGCGTGTGAACTTTCTCTTCGGCAGTTCGCAATATGGCTCGGAATTCCATGATGTCACGGGCTGTATCGGCTCGCCCTGTAATCGTGCTCTTCGGCCTGAGCTGAACCCGCTCTGCGAAATCCCCATCGTTTCCAGCGATCACCAGATCGCGGAGCTGTGTATTTCCGGAAACGATGGGCATATCAGCTTTCTTGCCTGTCCTAGACTGACTTACGCGGCTGTACTAACGCACTCAACCAGGCACTCTGGCTGCTTGCAGATCGCCAGACGGTTGGACTGTGACTTCAGGTCGAAACCTTCGCCGTGGTCGAGTTCCTTTGTCGAAATGAAGATCAAATCTTCCTCCGGGATCTCATTGACGTGCGCGAGATGATGAGGAGGCGCTTCAAATGTCTTCATCATATTCTGAGTGCCGGAGGGATAAGCATGACCCTTTCCAGCATCAACATTGGGAACCGTTTCAATGGTGCCGTCTTTTTTCTTAACCGGAAGGCCGCCCTTGTATTCGCGCCAGATGATATCGCCAAAATCAAAGACACGGCCCCAATTTCCACCGCTGCTCTGTCGACGGAGTTCCTTGTGCTCGGAGCTGTTCTGGGCTTGGAGCCAGAATTTTTCTACGTTCTTATGGCTGACGAGATTTGCAAAAAACTTGCTGTCGACAATCGCTTCTGTTCCGTTTGTCGTTTCACCTCGAAGGTGGGTCATGTGATGATCAATGACCTCTTCGCACTTCTCGCGGACATCAGTGCTTTCATCGTTCAAGTTGAAATTGATTTGCTTCTTCTGAATCCCGAACAACTCATACAAATCGTAAAGGGTTTTCCCAGAACCATCTTTGATCAGACCCTTCAGCATTCCCAGCCGAATGTATTCCAGAGTGATGTTATGGTTGCTACGGATGGTGAAAAGTTTACGCGATAGCTCTTTGTCTAAGGAGCGCTGGCTCACCACGCCATTGACCACCTGTAGCAAACCATCGACATCATCAACCGAAATCCGCTCCATATGTGGAAAATGGGGGATCTGGAGGATGACGCCGCCCTCCTCTTCGTCTGGACCGAGCTCTCCGGGGGCACCCCTCGGTTTTGAAGAAAGAACAAAAATCTGCCCATTCTTGTATTCAACGCGCACCCATACAGAAGCTTTTGGTTCAAAAGGTGCAATCCCAAGCTGACCAAGATAGCCGAACTGGTTAGGGATCTTGTTGACCTCTCTGGTGAGATCAGAGTTCGTGTATGCAAAGTTGAATTCAGCCATTTTGCGGCCCTTTCAGAAAGTGTTCCACCAAACGGCTGAAGACACTTTTATGTTCGCCTCAACCGCGAGTTATGACGGATTAGCGGACAAGAATGCCCATCGCCTCGAGCTGAGTGATCGCGTCTGTTTTCTGCGCTACTGAGATCTGTTCAGGCCACTCGATCTGGCCACTGTAGAGAATTGTGGGACCTCGACGCATCGCAAGCCCATCCGGCGAGTCTTGATCAACGGGCGCATGAATCTTGACAAGCGACACACCCCAAATTCGATCAGTTCCGTCCGCTCCTTCTGGATCCCAGGGAACGACCTTATTTGTAGGATCACCGATATCTTTCGATACACTGACCACAAAACTGTCGCCGACAACAAAATCAGCCGTTCCAGCACTGATAGTGAATTTGATTTGTTTACCAAATGGAGCGCCTGCCGTTGCAATTCCAACATCGCGCCCGGCTGGATCTTCAATCTGGAATTGGGCTACACCATCACCGCCTTCAACGCTGCAAACCACGGTATAGTCTCCGTGTTGGACAGCAGAAGTGTGCGAACTTGAGGCAAATTGCAAAGCACCATCGCCTGTGTTTCTCTCTGCCGCAGTAACCGACGCCGAGACAGCACCAGCTCCGTAGGTCATAGCGAGTAACGTTCCGAGAAGCGCTTTGCGAACTGATCCCTCCCCAGCCTTCAAGGTAAAGGTCTCGCGTGTAAAACTTGGCTCCATCTCGTATTTAACGAGCTGAGACATGCGCTTTTCGGCAGTGACTTTGTAATGTGGAAGCATGACAGTTTACTCCTGAATTGGTGTTCCGGTCGCGAGCCGTGTTCAGCCAGCCATTTTTGAGACTTTGGCGTCGATCAGCTGGGACAAGCCTGTCGTTGGCTTTGAGCTTGACCCGACAGCCTCCCCAAGCGGGTCTGCATCCGTACGGCGATCATCCAGGCTAAGACCTGTAGGCTGCGGTTCCTGACTATCTTCTGCAGCAGGCAAATGCTTGGTGGTCAGTTGAACGACTTTCTCTGCACTCATCGTCGGAGCTTCTGTTGCAAGCTCTAGTGCATGGTTCATTCGGGACGCATCACCCGAAATTCCCTCAGCAGTCATTATGGATGTGAGCCGCGCACGTTCTTGTGCAGCACCTTCCTCACGCCCTCTGGTTTCAGCTGCTGAGTTCGTTGCGTTTTGATCCGCGGTCGAAATGCCCGTGCTTGCAGCCACGGGCGCACTGTTGGTTTCACTCATGATCAAGCCTTTTGTTAGCTGAGTGGTGCGCCCGCCCTGGGCGCGAGAAAGATCTTCAAGGACACTTTCAAAACAACCCACACGATCGGCGAGCCCCTGCTTGACGGCGTCAAGATCAGGATTGTCCGCTTCTCCGAAATAGGTTCGGGCTCCAGTGGCTCGAGCCATAGCTTCTGTGAGCCGATCACCTCTACCCAGAGCCACGTTCTTTAAAAATGCCTCGTAGAGACTGTTGACTTCGAGCTGAAGCTGCTGACGAACCCCCTCTGGAAGAGGGCCAAATGGATTACCATCCACCTTGTTCTGTCCGGCAAAAATCAGGGTCGGATTGACACCTTCTTTTGATAGTTTTTGAGATAGATCAGCGTGCATCAAAACCACACCAATCGAGCCACTCTTGCCAGTTGGTGTCGTCACTATCTCTGATGCGCCGCTCGCAATTGCATATGCAGCTGACGCAGCAACTCCGTTGACTAAAGCAACGGTTTTCTTTGTCGCGGACAGTGAGCGGACAAGCGCGGCAGTTTCAAAGGCTCCTATGGCCTCTCCGCCAAAGGACTGAATGTCGAGCAATACTGATTTTACAGCATCGTCAGCTCTGGCCGTTTTAACTTGATGCTTGATGCCTTCATATGAAACGAGACCTGACCGCGCATTTACATAGGCTCCCCGGTTTACCAAAGAACCTACGATTGAGATAATTCCAACGCCTTGATCCGTGACCCTGAAAGGGCGGGATTTGACGAAGTTGCCATCTTCGTCCCACTCAATTTCATCACCTTCAAAACGGTCGGCAGCAGGCGCGTTGATGCCTAATCGGGAATGCAATACTTCCAAAAAGACATGAGCCTTTTCAGGAGCCATCAAAAGCGGGCAATTCAGGACCCGCTCAGCCATCAAAGCTAGAAAACTCATGTCACCACCCAAAAGTCAGAGCACGGCGGCTAGGTGCTTCGCCACATTTGCGCGCGCATTGCGCTTTGAGCTGTCGGATGCGGTCCTTCAGCTCCCCAGAATTTGACCGCTGCCATTCGCGCTCATCGTCGCCAAACCGCGATTTGACCACCATTTCCCCGGCGATTAGGCGGTCATAAACCTCTTGAAGTTTTGGCCAGAGGCTACAGGGATCCGACATGTCTATGCCGTCAAATGGAGAAGTCATTGTTTGCCGACCTCGTCATCATTTTCTTTTTCATTTTCGTCTGAGATTGCTTGGTCAGTGCGCTCTTGCGCAGATGAATTGCGCTCGCGAGGATCTGCTAAACGGCGTTTCTTCCGGATCTTTTGCTCGCGTTCTTGCGCCTCGAGTTCATCATCAATGTCCCACCCGCGATCAGCAGCAATACGCCCTTGCGACTTTGAGCCCATGTTCCAATAAATCTCATCGGAACGCGCCGCTTTCAGTTCATCGGCAACAGGCTTGGCTGGACCTAACCATTTTGCGCGGCAGGCAGCGTCTTTGTTTTGAAGAAAACCATGCAGCCCACTGGGAAACTCAATTAGCCCCTTGTCGATCTGCTCTTCGAGCCAGGCTTCATAATCGGCCTGCTTAAACGGGACAGCGATGTGCTTTCGTCGATAAAGAGAAATCGGCCAATTCTTCGCGATACCGTTTTGAAGTGAGGAATACGTTGCGCCTCTGTAGTCACCAGTAAGGTCTTCAAACAAAACTCCGAGGCAGCGCGCTATCTCGCGCAACAAGAAATTCGCCAATGGTTCATAATTTGCGTTCGGATATTTCGCTCCATGCAGATGGAGTTTCTCGCCGGAAAACAAATGCGGAATTTTGCCATAGCTGCCAAGCTTGATATCGGCGACTTTCTTTTGAGCAGCTCTGTGATCGACAAAACTCTCCCACATACCACCTTGGCCGCCGCCTAAAGCTTCCAAAACATCTTGCGTCGGATAATCGCTTTCAACGGTTGCAGCGAACATTGCGTGAAGAAATGAGGCGGCCAAAGTGGAGCCGGTCAACTGGTCGAAGTCCCTGAACCTCTTGATTACAGGAGCGAGAACAGTAATTCCGCGAACTTGAGCCGCATGCCCATCAAATATATGTCGAATGACAGGTCGACCAAACCTGTCCCGAGCGCGGTACTCACTTTCGGTTGTGAGCCCTTGTTTGTTTTTCAAGCGAAATTTGTAGGAAACAGGAGCTCCGTGTTTGTCTAACCGCACACCCTGCTGCAAACGCTCAAATTCATTTGTTTCATTCGATAACCAATGAGAGGGCAGTAACCGCACCCTGGTTTCGCTCTTTAGACCCTGACGGGGGATCATCAGAAATTGGGAGACCCCCTCTCCAGTTCCAAAGAACTGTCTTAGGTGGGCGGCTTCCAATTGGCCTGAAGTATAACGAGCCCCGGCATCGCATTCATAAGCATTTTCGCAGCGCGTCTCGTATCGCCGCTCTACTTTCTTTGCCCAGATCTCTGCTTGGCTCGCTGTCATGCCAAGCGCTTCATGGTCTGGCTTTGCGCTGAGTTTGAGCCCATCGCCAATAATTGACGAAATTGCAGCCTCTACTCCACCAGCAAGCCAGCCGTTGTTCTGAAGCGCATCAATCGTATGGGCCGAGGCCTGTACCCATGCTCGCCGCACATCCTCAGCCATGTCCCTCAGAACAGGCGTATGCACCATGGTATCTTGAGATGAAAAATCACCGCGTAGATACCCAGCATGTGGCACAGGTGCGCCTTCCACCGCACGAAGGCCGCGAGGCACCTCAGGAACAGATGTTCTCATGAAATTAGCCGTTCAGCTTTCTATAAAGGTCCTCTAGGGACTTCCGTTTAGCGGCTCGGCCTTTTTCGCTAACCGTTGTTTCGGCGTCAGGCATATCGCGAGTTGCGTCGACGCGAGCAGGTTCGCTTTGAAAGAGATCGAGATCGTGTCCGGGAGCTATGCGGGCTCTCAATTTGGCCCAATCATCTTCCTTGAAACGGGTTAGACCTAGGTGCTCCGCCATAGCCATGGCATAAACCCTACAATCCAGCTGATGGTTATCTGGTCGCAGCACTTTCCAGTCTTCGACCCGGCGCCCGTTTTTTACTTCTTGATGGAAGTATTCTGCCGTGATCTGTTTATAGAAACTCTCTGCCAGGAACTTACCAAAGTGGCAGTAGCCAGGAGGATCGCAAGGTTCGCCAGCAGCGATCCCTTGCTTTGCCAAATTGCCGTAAAACTCCGACTTTAGGGTCCATGTACCTACCGGCCAAACCATGGCCGAACCTATGCGTTGTTTCCGGCCAGACCGATACACTGACTTTTTGCTCGGAACACCGATTGCGGGGACCCCGCGCCCACCAACCCCTTTGATCGCGAAACGAACGTCTGGTCTGCGGCGACACCACTCATAGACCTGGTTCACACGGTTGCCGTCACCGGAGTCGACAGCGGTAGCGTCAATGTACCGGTCATTTCCATAAACATCTGAAACGGGCACAGCTTCGAAGTCATCGAGAAGCTTCCATGCTCCTCGGTTGATATCGTCTGTTGCCCCAGGCAAAAACGTGACGATAATCACCCAAGTCTGTCGATCAGGAGCGAAAGCAACGGTTTGGACCCATAGCCCGTTATGTTGAACATCAACACCCGCTGTATAGATCAATCCATCTGCAGGTATGACACCGGAGTTATAGTCCTCCGACCGCTCCATTAAACGCACATGATCGGGCGCATTTCCTTTCATGGCATATGGCAGTGCCAATACTAGGTTACTGAAGTCCTTGGCTCCGATCTCTCCTTTGCTTTCACTTTCGATGTGGTCATTGGCGATGTCGCCATAACTCATCATCAAACTCATGAAAGCATCAACGTGAAAACCGGGCTCCCGATCCGGGCCGAATTGTGTTGCTTTGAACTCCCCGCCTCTTACCGCTATAACCCGTTCGGTTTCTGAAATCTCATGTCCGCAGCTCTCACAGACGTAAACAGATTTATGGACTCTCTTGCGGTTGATCTTGAGGTTCTCAAAAAACTGAACCTGCTCGAACTGGCATTCCGGGCATTTGATGAACCAGAATCTTTGATCTGAATGTAGAAACGATCGGTCGATCCGACAGTGCCCTGGGGCATCACCTAATTCGTCTCCCGTGTCTACTTCGGGCGTTGAGAGCCGAAAGATCTTAAAGTTGCGCTTACGCCTGAAAGCAGTAAAACGACCAAAGAACAAAGTTTGCGGATCTTCTCCCGTCGAAAGAGTGGCCCACTTTGAAACCTCATCCTCCACTCCAAATCGGATGGTCTTCCCCGACAGGTCAGTTTTCGAGTTGACATTCGCCATGAACAGCGATCCGCCAGGAAACTTCTTTTCGTATTTTGTGGAACCCTTTCCTGCAGTGCTCGTCGCAGGCTCGATAATCGTTTTCCCGATTTCCTTCTGCCAGGCATCAATGAGTGGTTGGAGTTTACTACTCTCGATATCCTGCAGCATATCCTTGGTAGGAAGCCCATACAGAATGTTGTCACCCAGAATTTGGGCAAGGTAGAGCGACCATGCTAAAGCGAGGATAGAGACTCCGGTTTGTTGCGCTTTTCGAACTGAAACCACATTGCACGGATGCTCTATCGACAGGCACTCAGCTATGGGTGGAAGATAAGGCGCATCATCTGGCGTCCACAACTCTCCTTTCCTTGGTCCATCAACTAGAACAATGTTCTTCAGGAGCCAAATGGGGAACGGATCCGGCTGAAAAGGCCTGATACTCTGCGCAAGAGATGAACTGAGAAACTGAAGCGCTCCGGGCACAGCTGTCATGCGTCAATCTCGATATCAAGTTCATCGGACTTGGGTGCGCCTGACGCGATTGCTTCAAGCCGGTCTGCGATCTCGTTGCCCATACGAAACGATATTTTGCGGAGTATGGTTCGCACGCCGTGCTCCCCCTCCTTTGTCATTGCTAGGGCGATGTCATCAGCACTATTGGGCAGCCTGTTGATTACGTTCTGTATTTCTTTGCCGCAGTTCTGAAGGGCGACTTCGAGTGCTTCGCGAACAATCAAGCGGCCAAGTTCGAGCTCCCATAGCACAGCCTTTTTTTCCAGAGTAAGCCATGCGTCACGGCGGAGAGCCTCGTCTCTCGAGGTGCTGTTATCCAGACTAAGTGTGTGCGTTGCCTCCGACTGGATTTCTGGGCCGATTGACGTCAACCGAGCCGCTGCCGTTTGCTCACTATTTCCGAACTGCTCCCGATAAGCCTCGAAATGCGCTAGCGAGAATTTCACAATTCGGTTTCGGCCATCTCTTTCAACCGGAAGAGAGTGATCCTCGACAAACTTCCTGACCATCTTCGTGACGGCTTGTTTGGTTATGCCCTCTTTTTGAGCCACCTCGGCAGCTGTGATCATGAATAGCGGGAGCTTATCCGTCATAAGAACGCTCCTTGGCACTTTCCTGACAACCAATCGTTAGGGTGCTGACAACCCTGACAACCAAATAATTTGGAGTGTGCCCTGTCCGTTTTTTCGGGGCGCTCCCACACCGTAGGTGGATAAGTCGGTTATACGGTCCCTAAATGTTTCACGGCCTGTGAAACATCTTGCCCACCCATACTCACTTACTGAAGATGCCACCGGTCTCCCGCTCAAGCTCATGCTCAAAACGAGACGGCAAGACCCGATCTACCGTTGATAGCCAAGCCTGCTTACTCGCACCGACAATCATTTGCTCGGGCAGGACAACACCGGACATCTGCTTTTCAATAGGCAGTCGAACACCGCTCACGCGTGTGAACACCTGACCGCCCATATTCAGAACCGTCCGGGCTGGAAACCGCCCGCCCTTAACGAAAGTCCCTTTGAAGACACGCCGATGACCAAACGGATTTGCACTCACACCACGCCGGGTCTCACGCGCATCAAAGTGCTTAAGCGCTATATCGCCGCCTTGCGCATTGACCTCATAGAGGAGTTTGCCTTGGTTTGCGCGGCCCGTCTTGTACTGTCGGCGGATGTATCTTGACGTCAGCCCTGTTTGTTCGGTCAGCGCCTGAACAGATTGGGTCCGCCCCTGATCACCTGCGCGGTTGAGTGCTCGCGCACCAATTAGCCGAACCCGGCGCGGTTCCAGCCGGGACAGGCCCTTGTGCATAGCATTCAGACCTGAGAGATCATCCCAACCAAGCTGCAATCGTGCAAACATCAGATCGAAGCCTCAATCCGGCCATGAACTTCATCGATCACGATGAAATCGAGAAAGCTGTAGATATACTGTAAGACAGCAAAATCTGGGTTGAGAACTCTATTGAGGCTCTATCATGCAGCGAGCGCTTCTACATTCCTGCGCAAGCGGAACATAGACCTCGAAAGCCACTGTCTGTCCTTTCGGAATTTCGGACGGACATAAACCCAGTCAGATTGGAACTTTCGGTCATACACAACATTCCAATCTGGAACGGTTGCGCTGATACGGGTTCCTTGATCACCCAAAGCTACCAACTCTCCCCCTTCAAAAAAAGGAGCGTTCGGGAGCAGCTCGGCAAAATCGGATTTGGTCCCATATAGACTTATGATCCAAGGGTCAAAATTCTTTGGAGTGCCTGCGCGCTCAAATGCCAAATACAATAATTCATAGATTTCCTTGGCTCCATACACGTCGACTAATCCTGAAACCAAAGATAATTCTAAGTTCCAAGGATCGACCTTGTGTGGAACCTGAACAGTAAGGCCATTCACATTTTTTTCCGGAACAGTCCAAAGCAAGGCCTCTGGTGCAAGACCTAATTCCCGTAATGCTATCCAGTAGTCGTGACCGGCAGACAACCGCTCTTCTGTCACAATTTCTTCAGCCATGTCACGACGCCTTCCTCGCCAAATGCAGAATTAAACATATCCTCCGCAACCTTTCTTGGCATACGGTTGACCGTATAATCATGCCCTCTATTCCAATCACAAACAACTTTGAAGTTTGCACGAAGAGGTAAAGGCTTTGCCCTTACTTCAATACCCGCGAATTCTATTAAGTCCCGCAAATTATGACTGTGCAGTTCGGGTCTAGTGTTTCTGTCTGGCCAGCGATTGAAACGCTGACGCTTCATAATCACAGCTTTCAGAGCAAATTCAACGGCTTCCCCAACCAGGTTCCAAGCTTCACGTGCAGCTTTCTTGTCCCCTTTCAGGATGGCAGCAGCTTGCCGTTTCTCTTCGACACGCGTCCACCACTGTTCTACCGAATCCATGTGAGCCCCTCATCAGGTGCTCATGTAAATATTATAAACTACGAGTTTTCAAGGCAGGCGCTAGAAGTCCAGCTTTCACACATCAGATCGAAACCTCAATCCGGCCATGAACTTCATCGATCACGATGACCTCGGATATACCTGCCTCACCGGGAACAATCTGGATCATCGCCGGATTATTGAAACTGTCGCGAAGTCTGGCTTTCGCGGCGTAGAAGTCCGGATCGCTATACATCGCCGAGTAATCTGCAAAGATCTGGTCAATCAGATCAAGGGCAACCGACATGGAGCGGCTCCGATCAAAAAAGGCCCGCATGAAGCGAGCCAGTTGCGATATGTCTTGAAAATTTCCATAGAACCCCTTCGCGCCAACACGGCACCTGATAATCAGGCGGCTTACATGTGGCCGGGGTCACTGCCTCGCTCACTCTGTTTGGGATAACGTACGGTGGCACGTCCAGGTTCGAGGGGTCCAGCTAAGTCCTG
>Ga0189285_100124_pt1 | contig 13845 bp, 15 predicted proteins | sample GEYOminimetaG_FD_130315 | JGI IMG/M metagenome (GOLD analysis project Ga0189285, IMG submission 130315) | Marine microbial communities from the Costa Rica Dome - GEYO mini metaG | ecosystem: Environmental > Aquatic > Marine > Oceanic > Photic zone | place: Costa Rica: the Eastern Pacific... | reverse complement strand
GCCAGAGCCAGAGCCAGAGCCAGAGCCAGAGCCAGAGCCAGAGCCAGAGCCAGAGCCAGAGCCAGAGCCAGAGCCAGAGCCAGAGCCAGAGCCAGAGCCAGAAGCATCCTCTCCACCTGAGACTGAGCAGGCCGGGGGCGAGGAGGAGGAAGAGGAAGCTGCTCCTCCTGCAGAAGATTTAGCGTTGCACCGGCAAGTTGAAGAGTTCGCGGATCAAGCGACTGGGACTGAGGCGGAGAACGCCGAGCCTTCCGAAGTTGAGGAAGAACCCGTCGAGGAGGTTACAGAGCCAACGGACCAGGAAACGGACGTTGTTGAGGAACCTCAGGAGGAACCCGTCACTGAAGATCAAGTCGGTGTGCCGGATGACACTTTGCCTGAGGAAGGTGCGGTGCTGGACGAAACGGTGGAAGATACTGCAGAGGCTGGAGAAGCCGACGACGCTGTTGATCCTGAGGCCAGTTTGGTCGGGCCGCTGATTACAGAGGCCGTTCCGGTCAAAAAGCCGACTTTGCGGCGCGGTGTGGCAAGTGCAGCTTCCAGCAACGCGGAGCTTCGACCGGAGCCTGTTCAACGGTTGATGTCGGGTGATTTACGGGATGATCCGCGCACGCGCTTTGCCATCAACGGGATGACAGAAGGTGAGCGCTTGGTGCTTTTGTGCCGTTCGGAATTGCAAGCTCAGCTCCTTGCCGCCTCTCCCCCGCGTCCGCCAGATATTCTTCCGTCGCCGCGCGCACGAAGCGGGCGCGTATTGGAGGTGCGCCGCGTTGGATTTCGCTCCCGCGGGCAATGGTTTGATGTTGCGTTCAAATGCACCACGAACCGTCTTGTCACTCGGGTTGAGTCGTTCAGCTTGAAAATCGGTGCGCCGGTCCCTCGGTCGGACTGGGAGGCCAGAGGCTTCCCAGTCTTTTGACGTTATTTGCTCTCTTGAGCGATAATGCGGCTGCGCAGCACCAGAATTGCGCTGGCCGGAATTAAGCTCAATGCAGCGATGATGTAGAAGATATCGGCCCCAGCGGCCTCTATGGCAGCGCGATCCAGAAGGCTTCCTTTTCCCGGATCAATCAATCCAATCGCGATCGCCAAAAGACCCGTCAGCCCTCCACCAATTGCCACACCAGCAGAACTAATCGTCGGCAAAATGGCTGACACAAGGTCCTGCTCGCTGCCCTTGGCAGAATACATCATGGCGCGAACGAGAATCTGGTTGGAGATGCCATATCCGGCTCCGGTCACAAAAGCGGCCAGCATGAATATGGGCAATGAGACGAGCGTAACGGCAACGCCTGTCATTGCCAGACCGGCTGCGATGAGCGCTGGTCCAATTGCCAGATATGTCATCTCTCGTGAGCGAGTTGGGGCCCGCGCCGAAATCCACGCAAATATGGTCCAGGCTGCAGCCAACAAGGCAGCCACATAGCTGGCCTCCGTCACACTGAGTCCCCAAAGTACCTGTCCATATGTCGTGATGAGGAGGGCACGCACGGCGGCTGCGAGTGAGGTCATGAAGACAATCCAGGTCCCAAAACCAATCAGGGTGGATGGGCGGAACGCCTCCTTTGGGAACAACCGTGTTCCACAGCTTGCTTGATCAGCTTGAAGCAGCCAGATGGTGCAAACAACGCCAGCTATTAGAACCGAGGCAATGGCAAGGGGTTGGCGGAATTCACCAATGGCAGTCAAAAGCAGAACACTGACAAGCAGAAGGGACAGACGCCCATAGAGTGTTGATTTCCGGCCACTGGTTTCAGTCGAGGCGGCTTTTTTATGTGCCGGAACAGCAACCAGGATCAGGGCCAGCAACAAAAGCGTAAGGGGAATGTTGATCAGGAACGCTGCTCGCCATGACCAAAGTTCAGTCAAGAACCCCGCGGATACCGGCCCAATGCCGGCCGCCAAGGCCCAGACCCCTGCCAAAAGAGCGAAGATCTTTGGGGCTACATTTTGCGGAAAAAGGTCGGGAATGAGCGCGTAACAAAGCGCAATGATCATGCCTTCGCCGAAACCCTGAAGGGCGCGGCCCACAATTAAACCTTCAAAGACGGGGCTGAGGCCTGCAATTACGGAGCCAGCGGCTAACAGCAGCGTTGCAAAGATGAATGGAGCGCGCCCGCCGTGGCGCTGTTTGAGGGCCCCGGTCAGGCACCCGGCCAGAATCGCCATCATCTCAAAGGATGAAAATACCCAAAACGCCCGATTTTGCCCGCCGAGGTCACGAAGAATGTCTGGCAAAACAGCGCTGGTGACAAAGCCGTTGATCGCATGTGACCCAATACCAAGAACGAGAGTGAGGGTGCCGATGGCTCTGGGACCCATAAGAAAGTCGGTTTGAAACCCGGACCACCAGGATCGGGGAGGTGATGTGGTTACAGACATGGCATAATCCAATATAGAAAGGAAAATCTTTCCATATTGATGCGCCTGATAATTTGAAAAGTAAAGAATTATTTTATTATTGGCTCGGTGTTGCCACCTGCTTTTGAAATCACAACGAATTTCCGAACATGTAAGAAATTTGACCTATCGTAAGAATCATGTGACTGGCGTAAGAGCCCTAATGACGTAAGGCGGTGTGGCATATGAGCAGGACAGAAACGCGGGAATTGCTGGAAGCCTATTTTGCGGCATTCAATGCCGGCGAAACCGGTAAGATGGTCGCGCTGGTGACTGATGACGTAATTCATGACGTAAATCAGGGGGAGCGCCGGGTCGGGAGGGAAGAGTTTTGGGCATTTAATCTGCTCATGAGCAAATCCTACAAGGAGCAGCTCAGCAACATCGTGGTGATGGCATCTGAAGATGGAACCCGTGGATCGGCAGAATTCATCGTCGATGGCACCTATCTGGAAAGCCAAGATGGCCTTCCAAAAGCGCGTGGGCAAACCTATACGCTGCCAGCGGGTACTTTTTTCGAGGTCTGCGAGGGCAAGATTTCCCGGATCACGACTTACTATAATTTACAGGACTGGATCTCTCAGGTGTCTGTAGATCCAGCGGCGGGGTGAGTTGATCTCGCTATAATTTCATTAAAATTATATGCACTTATAAAGTGTGTATCAGGGAGTCGATTCCAAGTCTGTTTCGGGGATCAGCTTCCTCAACCAGTGTTCTGCGCTGCGTAATTTTGAGCGTTTTGAATTTGTTAAGGCTGGTGCCTTGTAGGCAGCGTTTCAATTCACAGGATGTTGTGAGGAGCCAAGTTCGCCTTCAGAATTATGAGAGTGTTGGCCGATCAATTTGACCGGGCCTGTTTCCAGTAAAACTGAGCGAGGGCGTGCAATGACGCAAACGAGACTTCGGGCGCTTTTGAATACATTCTTCGCCGCATTCAATGCCGGTGATACCGCACAGCTGAGCCAGCTTGTAACCGATGATGTTGTGCTGGACATCAATCAGGAGCAGCGTCGGGTTGGGAGAGATGCATTTTTGGCGTTCAATGCCTTGATGCGCCAATCCTTCAAGGAGCGGGTGTGCAGCTTACGGATCCATGTGTCCAAAGACGGTATGAGAGCCGGCGCGGAGTACAAGGTTTCCGGCTCTTGCGCATTCATTTTAGGGGAGAATGGTGTGTGGTCATCATCTGCTCAGGAGCGGTATTTGCTTTCGGTCGGAAGTTTTTTTGAGCTTCGGGGCAACCGTATTGCCCGCATGACGGCCTACTATAATGAAGTCGACAGGATCGCGCGTGCGGTGCCTCCGGGTGCTCAGTTGCCTCAATCTGCGCGGCTCAAGCAATTCGCGAAACAGATTGCAGCCTGATGAATTAGCCGGATTGACGACGCTACGGAATTAAGTTAGCTCTATATAACTAGAAAATTAGTTATATAGGTGCATTATGGAGCTTGATACAGCAGCAGGTGGATTTGCAGCGCTTGGGTCTGAGGCGCGGTTGCAGGTGCTTCTTAGTCTGGTTCGGGCGGGTGGCGATGGCCTGACGGTTGGCGAAATTCAGGTGCGCACCGGGATGGCTGCCTCTACGCTTGCCCATCATTTGCGCCTTCTCACGACAGCTGGATTGGTTGAGCAGGAAAAACATGGACGCAGTGTGATTAACCGCGCCGCGTTCTCTCATCTTGAGGAACTCGCCGGATACATTCTCAAAGAATGCTGTGCCGATCAGAAATGCACAGATGGAGCGGCGGCATGAGCGAGAATGTAGAAACCACTTCCTGCTGCGGATCGGCTGCGGCGAAACCCACCGTATGGAGACAGCTGAAGCCTTATGTAGCGACACCCTGGAGCTTGGTTGTCGGAATTCCGGCCATCGTCGGTGTTCTTGATCCTGATCAGTTCACGGACGTGGTGCTGTTTGCGATAAAGGCTTTTGGCAGCACCTTACCTTACATTTTGTTTGCCGTTGTGCTGATTGCATGGCTCAAGGCGTCAGGCGCTGAGGCTTATGTTGGGCGTGCGTTTAAGGGGCGGGAAGTCCAGGCCATTGTCCTAGCCGCGCTATTCGGTGGTCTGGCGCCATTCTGCTCTTGTGAGGTGATCCCTTTCATTGCGGGCCTTCTGGCCGTTGGAGCGCCTTTGTCTGCGATCATGGCCTTTTGGCTGTCATCACCGCTCATCGACCCGCCAACGCTTTTGATAACTGCGGCTTCTCTTGGCTGGCCATTTGCAATCGGAAAAGCTGTCTTTGCGGTTGCTCTGGGTCTGTTCGGTGGGTTCATCGTTCGGGCCATGCTGACTGCTGGATTGTTTTCCAATCCCGTTAAACCGGTTTCCGTCAGCGGCTGTGGCTGCGGGCCAAACCCGTTTAACGGAACGCCGGTCTGGGCCTTCTGGAAAGAAGAAAAGCGTTCAACAGTGTTTCGGTCAGAGCTCATCGCCAATCTTCTGTTTTTAGCAAAGTGGCTGGCTCTTGCCTATGTGCTGGAAGCCTTGTTGGTGACCTATGTTCCGGCGGATTTAATCGCGCGTGTTGTCGGCGGGGAAGGACTGCTGCCGATCATCATTGGCGCACTTGTTGGCATGCCGGCTTATCTCAACAGTTATGTTGCACCCCCGCTTCTGGCCGGTCTTGTTGATCAGGGCATGAGCAATGGGGCTGCCATGTCATTCATCATTGCCGGGGCTGTCAGTTCCATACCGGCGATGGCTGCCGTTTGGTCGCTTGTGAAGCCTGGCGTTTTTGCGACCTACTTGGGACTGGGGTTTGTCGGGGCTGTACTGTCCGGTGCGATTTATCAGCTGGTGATTTGACCTCTTGAAAAGTCTTATCTGATTGACAGAAAACAATTACCGGAGCCTTGTGCTCCGGTATTGGGGCGCTAATCTGCCATTCCTGTCATCAGAGAGTATTTCCATGAAGGTTATTGTTGTTGGAGCTGGTGTCTCCGGCTTTTCCGCTGCTTGGGCGCTTGTCAAAAAGGGTGTTGAGGTCACGCTGATCGAGCAGGGACCGATCCCCAACCCTTTGTCGGCATCTGGAGATCAGCACCGTATCATCCGACGCGCTTATGGCGGCCAAGGTGGATATCAGCGCCGGATTGGCGACGCTTATGCGGCATGGGATGCCATGTGGGATGATCTGGGGGAGAAGCATCTGGTCGATACTGGCTTTCTGCTTCTGTCGCAGGTTCAAGGAGATGATGGCGATACCTACCTGCAAGGCCTGAAAGACGGGGGATATCCGGTTGATGAAATGACACCGGAAGAGACTGCGACCCGTTTTCCGTTTGTCGATCCAGAGACCATCCGGCTCGGTGCCTTCAGTTCAGAAGGGGGCGTATTGTTGTGCCAAAAAATTGCGACCGGTGTGCGTGACTGGCTGACGAACGCTGGCGCGACCTTGCTTGAAAATACACGTGTTTCAGCCGTAAATGCCGAGCGCGGTGAGGTGACACTTGAAGAAGGTACAACTTTGAGCGCCGATCATGTCGTGGTTACAGCAGGCGCTTGGACGCTCGGGCTGTTGCCGTCCCTTTCCAGTGACCTAACGACCTACCGCACGGCAGTTGCCTATCTCACACCGCCCGAGGATTTGCGCGCAGCATGGGAGAATGGCCCAACCATCTTGGATGTTGGCGGAACGGTGGACGGGTATGTGCTTCCGCCCGTGGCCGGGACAGGGCTTAAAGTCGGGGCTGGGGTTCACAAGCGCGTAAGCGGCCCGAATGAGGGACGTGATCCGGAAGACGGGGAAGGCATCACTATCAGGAACCTGTTCGGCCCGCCCTTTGCGCGGATAGAAGAATATGGTGTCGCTGACGTTGTGACCTGTGCCTACACCTTCACGCGCGATGAGCATTTCTTTGTAAAGTCGGAAGGAAAGCTTACAGCTGTGTCCGCATGCTCTGGGCATGGCTACAAGTTTGGGGCTGTTGTCGGACAGAAAATCGCCGAAGGCGTGACCTCCGGCGATCTTGAAAGAACGCGCATCTGGTTAGAGGCGCGAGACTAAAATAGAGCCTCAGATAGACGTTGTTTTGGAGGAGAGCATACGCTTGAGCACGTTGTCCTTTTGAACAAAGTGATGCCACAGCGCGCCCGCAATGTGCAGAACGACAAGGACCACAATCACCTTTTCCATCAGGTGATGTGGTCCGCCTGCTTCCCGAACCCCAAAAAACCACATGGCGATGCCGCTCAATGGGGCGATGAAAAGGGCTGCATAAAGCAAAAAATGGGCAACCTTGGCAGCCAGATCCTGCAGTTTAGGGGCGGGGGCAGGTGGCGGTGCACCATGAATAAAACGCAGGGCTATCCGCGCTATCATCAGGATCAGAACAGTAACGCCGAGCCAGATGTGGGCATTCCCAAGAATGAAGTCCATTGTTCCGGGTGTCTGGCCGTCTCGCAGGGCATGGCCGTATTCTTCAATGCCCTCTGCAAAAACGATTTGGAACAAAATCAGGGCGGCTACAGTCCAGTGCAGGATTATCTGTGCCTTGCTGTAGGTTTCAGGATGTGCGCGTCCCATGGTGAGCCTTTAAACGTTGGTTTGACTTTTTGGCAAAAGCCCCAGCGGGCATCTACCTTGCCAACGATATAGCTTCCCTTGCGAGAAATACGCACATACAAATTTGTAAGAAAATGTACAGGAAGAAACCATCTTCCTGTACGAAATTATCAAGCTGTTTTGCGGCCTTCTTCAACGGCATCCAGAATGAAGCGCGGCAAGGCAAATGCTGCTGCGTGAACCTCTGGTGTGTAGTAGCGCGTTTCGATGGCAGCTGCTTCAAACCGTTCCTTCAAAACCGAAACCGGCGTTGATCGCAGGTCCGGGTTATCGGTTGCCCATCCAAGCGCCATGTGGCCACCAAAATACGTTGGAATGGCCGCAATGTAGGCTGCAGCATCCTTATAGATGCGGCTGAAGCGTTGAACGCTCGTAACGAGTTCGCCGCGTTGCAGGAACGGTACCCCGTTTTGGGTGACCAAAATGCCCCCAAGTGTCTGGCAGCGATGAACGTTGCGATAAAACTCTTCGGAGAAGAGAACGGCTCCGGGGCCTTGCGGATCGGTGCTGTCGACAATCACCACATCGAAGCTGCGATCTGTTTCGGCCATGAACTTCATGCCGTCTGCAATGACCAGCTCAAAGCGAGGATCATCCAGAACACCGGTGTTGAAGTCGGCGAAATGCTCTTTTGAGAAGTCTACGACCGACCGGTCGATTTCGACCTGAGCCAGTGTTTCGACGGAGGTGTGTTTCAAAACCTCTTCTGCCAACCCGCAGTCGCCGCCGCCAACAATCAGAACATTGCGCGCGTTGCCGTGTGCCATCAATGGCACATGGGACATCATCTCGTGATAGATGAACTCATCGGCTGTGGTGACCTGTGTGATGCCATCCAGCATCAGGACCTTGCCGAAGACCGGATTGGAAAAGAGCACCAGATCCTGGTGCTCTGTCTTTTCCTGATAGAGGATTTCATCGCAGCTGTAGCTGACTTGAACTCCGGGGTGGAGCGTCTCGTTAAAAGTCAATCCGTTGCTCATTCCACCTCTTTGCCTCGCAAAAGTTCCGATACGGCCGAGCGACCTGGTTTGAAGGCTTCGTTCAAAACGTCGACGCATTTTTCGGGCATTGCATCCCCGCACATGAACACGTCGAAGGCGGCATATCCGACCTCTGGCCAAGTGTGTACGGAAATGTGGCTTTCGGCCAGCACAGCAACACCACTTACACCCGTTGGTTCAAACGGATGCAGATGAATGTGCAGCAACGTGGCACCTGCCTCGTCAACGCAGCGACGAAGCGTTTCTTCCATAAAATTCAGATCATCGAGACGCTCAGCGTCATAAAGATCGATGATCAGATGCGCACCAGCGCAGCGGACCCCTTCTCTTTCAATGAAATGGTCCAGCCTGTCGTCAGCTTCAGGAGCCTTGGACACGGCGGAGTTCAGTTCTTCCTTCTGGGTGGTGCTTCTTGGCCCGGCAACACAATTTGTGCCTTCTTCAACACGGGCCGCCAAGTCCATCCCCAGTTGGAAGAGGGCGGTATTTGGCATTACGCTCTCCCCAACCAGCAGATGAAACCCGGACTATTTCCGGCGCGTTTGCTATACATATAAACCGGTTGTTCCACAACAGCCGATCTGAAGAGTTTCTTCTGCTACGCTTAATATAACCGTGAAAGGTGTGGGTGTGAGTATAGAAATACGGGTCCTGACAGGCGGTGACTTGGTTGAAAATCTCCCGAAACTTGCCGAGTTGCGAATTAATGTCTTTAAGGACTGGCCCTATCTTTACGATGGGTCGCTTGAATATGAAGAAAAGTATTTGGCACGTTATGCAAAAACGGACGGGGCCGTGATTGTCGGCGCTTTTGATGACGGCGGTCTTGTGGGGGCTGCAACGGGTGAGCCGCTAGACAAGGAGGTGATCCAGTTCCGCAAACCATTCGAGGATCTCGGATTTTCACCAAGCCGAATTTTCTATCTCGCGGAATCGGTGCTTGACCCGAAGTACCGTGGCCGCGGGATCGGGCATCGATTTTTTGATGAGCGAGAGGCGCATGCAAAGTGTCTTGGATATTCGCAGACCGCTTTTTGCTCGGTGGTGCGGTCTCTCGACCATCCTGCCCGACCGGTAGATTACCGTCCGCTTGACCCCTTCTGGAAAAAGCGCGGCTATGATGTTGTTGATGGTTTGATCGTGCATTTCCCTTGGCAGGACGTTGGCGACCAGCAGGAAACAGAAAAGCCGATGCAGGTTTGGATGCGTGATCTTTTATGAAAAACCGGGTGCAAAGCGCACCCGGTTGTCGAAGCAGACCACTTTTATTGAATTTAGTCTTCAAGCAGTTCCCATTTGATTGTAACTGACGCTTGAAGTGTATTTTCGCCAGCCTCAACAGGGACACTGTCCGCGGCCATCGCCATGGCTTCCATGCGTAGACCGCGCGGGGCAGGTGTGTAGCTGCCATTTTCTGAAATTTGCAGGACTTCACCAAGTCGGCTACCGGCTGCTTCGGCATAAATTTCAGCCTTCTTGCGGGCGTTCTCAACTGCCTTTTTCCGAGCTTCGTCCATCTTGCTTTCAGGATCGCTGACCTGAAACGAGATGCCTCCGATCTGGTTTGCGCCGCTTTCCACAACTGTGCTCAGAAGGTCACCGAGCTTGTCGAGATCGCGGACATTCACTGTGACGCCGTTGCGGACATCATAACCAACAATTTTCGGAGCCTTGTTTTGTGCCCGTTTGGAGTGGTCATACCTAGGGTAAATGGAAAAGCCGCTGGTCTTGATGTCTTTGGCTTCAATTCCAGTTGACTTGATCTCGTCAATCACCGCCTTCATGGCCTTGGAATTCGCGCTGAGAGCTTCCGGTGCCGTGTCTCCAGGGGAGACGACTTGCGTCGTGATAACAGCCATATCTGGTGCGACGCTGATCTTGCCCTCACCAGAGATGGTGATGTGCGGAACAATATGCTCCTCGGCTTTCGCGAGACTGGGAGCAAAAGCGGCAAGGCTTAAGCCCAATGCAACAATTACCGGCAGCGCATTGCGCTTCAACAAAGCTGTTGGGGTTAGGGAGACAAGAGATTGATTTGAAATAGCAAGGGATTTCATTTCTGGGAATGACCTCGTTGTTTAACTGGTTGCAGCAACATCTGCCTGGAATACGGCAGAGCCATGACCGGAGAATTCAGCCGGTGTTCATTTGCCTTCAAGCCTTAGCAATATCTGGGTTTTCTGCGATTTTCCCATCTGCAGAAAGCAAGACTGCGATCGGTCTGGAGGTTGGGAAACGGGCACAAATGATCATAATTATGACGGTCAGTGGAACACACAGCACCATGCCGACCACACCCCAGATAGCCCCCCACAGCGCAAGTGACAGCATAATTATGATGCCGGAGAGGTTCAGGCTTGAACCCATCAATTTCGGCTCAATCAGATTGCCGATGGCGAACTGGATGAAGCCCAAGCCAAATGTGATGACAAAAAACGGTGTCAGGCTGTCGTAGTAGACCAGAGCCAGCATGCTCGGGAAAATTACACCGATCATGGATCCTATCGTGGGTATGTAGTTTAGCAAGAACGCAATGAATCCGAAAAGAGCTGCGTAGGGCAGCCCCATCAATGTGAGGATCACGCTGGTGAGTACGCCCGTTGCAATGCTGACGGCGGTTTTGATGCCAAAATAGTGTCGAATGCTCTCATTGATTTCAGCGCGAACCCTAAACGCAGCCTCCGCCTTGGCCGGGTTTGAAAACAGACGAGCGAACTTGATGTCGAACGTTGATTGTTCCAGAAGCAAAAACAGCGTGTAGATGAAGACAAGTGACGCGGAGCTGGCGATTTGGGTGACGAATCCGGCGCCCGCCGTAACCATGCGCTGCACGCCGCCTTCCGGCAGGAGGTCGTTGAAATCAATTGGGTCGCTGAGCTTGAAAGTTGCGGTGATTTGAGTGACGAGATCGTTCAACCGTGCCTGATAAGTCGGCGCATCCCGGGCAAGGTCCGCAAGGTTTGCAGCAACCATGTCAAAAACAACTGTAGCTGCAACGAAGATCACAACCAGCGACAAACCAAGCGACAGCCATCCGGGAAGAACTGGCTTTCCGGAGCGCGACGGTGCGCGTGCCAGAGAAGCTGATAAGGCGTTGATCAAGTACCAGAGCATCAATGCGATGACGAAAGGCAACAAAAGAGATCGACCCGCCACCAACAACCAGCCGGTCAGACAAACCAGAATGAGGCTGAGGGTGACGGTCAAGAGAGAAGAGCGCATTGAAAGGCCTTGAGACAAAAGACAATTGCCTTATCGGTACCTTGTCTTTGCTCCAAGAGCTACCCTTGGAAATGGATAGAGATAGGGGATGTGTGTTGAAACCGTCTTGCCCCATCAAACGACCGCCTATATACGGATGCTGTTGCAGTCAGCAGTGGCGACTCATGTCGTGCAAATGATCTGCTGTGGGCCTGTAGCTCAACTGGTTAGAGCCGTCCGCTCATAACGGATTGGTTGGGGGTTCGAGTCCCTCCGGGCCCACCATTCTTTCTTTTTCCCTTTATAATTCAAAAAGCTATTGAAATTCATGGGTTTCTTTGGTGTAGCTCGCCGCGCAAAATTAGAAATTTGACTATCAAAATTAGAATTTTCAAAAACCGAATTTATAGGCTCTAACCCGCCCGACAGCACGGCCCTTCAATATCTCGACGCGCTAATTGCGATCGCCCCGCCGACACGGCCGCAAGCGGTACACTTCAATGCACGGCTTATGCGGATTTCCTTCACATAAGAATAGCCAACCCCGAAACGATCGATCAAATCATCGATGTCGAGCTCGCGGCCCCTCCCGCAACGTAGATTGCCGCAGTTACCGATAATGCGGTAACCGCGCTCTTTCAGGTCGCCCAAGGTTGAGACAGATATGGGGCCGCTAAGACTCTTTATCTGCGATTTCCTTTAGTTTCTTCAGCGCGTCAGCAACCCCGGAGAACCCATAAATCTCAAATCTATCCTTAAGAACTGGATTGTGTCTTGTATAACCCTCAATCCGCTCAAGTGGCACGATGAGATCATTAAATCTACGCAAAGTGTTTTTTGGATAATCTCCGTGGAGATTTTTCGTTAGTGTGGTGGATACAATCGACTGCAACTGGTCACGCCCGAACCGCACCATATAATAACTCGCTTCCCAATCTGCATATTGATTGTTGACAATCAGTTTTCCGCCGAAAAGGTCCACCAAGACATCCAGCTCTCGGTTCTCCCTTTCAGATTTTTGCATAGCCATGGTGTCTGCCATCAGCCGAGCCTGCTTACCCAGAAACTCCGCTTGTTCCGCCATCTCATTCTTCTGTTCCAGCGCTACTTTCCTTTGTTCTTTTAGCTCCTGAGACTGAATTAGAATGGTAATTATCAGCCCGACAAATGCGACGGCAGCAAAGCTTCCAGCTAAAAAGTCACCAAACTCATTCAGCGAAATACAGGGATCAGACCAAAAGAAGTCTAGGAAGGGAAACGGTACCGGCTCGACGCTTCGCCAAACAGTCCTGCAGGCCACGACCGTTGGCCAAGCTAGGTAAATCGCGGCGCTGGCAACCGAGACGCAAACGAACGCCAAAAATCCAATCAGGACCTTAAATCCACATCGCCACTTATCAGGTTTCGGTTCTTCTTTTTTATAATTTTGCCCCCCTGCGTCTGTATTCTTTTCCACATTGGCATCTGAATTTTCGAGTGCTTCCGTCATGAAATTCCACCAAAAAAAGCGAACCAAGCCGCATACAAATGAATGGCGAGATAGTTACACTTGAACCGCACTAGGCGCACATAATAGATAAATTAACCCACAAGGATTTCATTGAAATACGGTGTCAATTCAGCGCCGTTAAAACCGCCCCCAACGCCGCCACACTGAACCCGGCCGCATAATCCTCCGGCCCGAGCGTAAAGACCGTTTCCCCGCCCCGGATCAGATTGACGTCGCCGGATTTCTCATAGCTTACACGGTCACATAACCAGTCGGTCTGTTGGCCCACTTCGCTGATAGCCTGAACAATTAAGCTCACGTCATTCTCCAATCTTCAGGGCGATTTTAAAGCCGTCTAAAAGGGCGCTTAAACGCCCGATAAACGGCCCTTGAAACTACCCGTGAACATTCCAGAACAACGCGCCTTCTGCGGGGGTGACAGATTGCATCACCTTCCAGGCCTTCGCCTCATAGTTCGGATGAAGTGGCAACGGCGCAGCCGGGCGCGTCTCTTGAGCAAAGGGAACGCCCGCATCGTGAACGGTTGCGCCCTCAATCACGGGCAGGTCTTTGCCGACCTTGACGATGTTTAGTCGCGCCTTGGGCCATGCCGTACGAAGTGAGAGAGCAAGCGTTCCGCTACCACCCGCACACCAGACTTCGGGTGGGTCGATCGAAAGCGCCTCGGCCGCGTCTGTGATCGCCCGGCTTTCAATTCCCCCACCGAAGGGAACAAGGCAGGCATCCCGGTCGACCGCGTAAGATTTGGCTCGCGATTGAAGCACCGAGAGATAGCCCGGCCGCACCTCTATCACCTTCGCGCCATAGCTTTCCGCCTCGGCTGTATAGCGGCTCTTTGTTGACCTCCAAGGAACAAACAATGTTGCCTGCCTGCAAAGCTGATAGGCAACGGCCGCAAGTGCGATCTGAGCCGCCCCGAATGCAGGCCCGGCATAAACAAATTCTCGGGCTGAAGATTGCTCCATCAAATCGCGGAAAATCCGTGTCTTGGTTCCGCCTGGCAACAGGTCATCACGGACAACCTGAATGCCGTTGTAGGTTTCAAGGATCGGGGAAGGTAAAGGGCGTGACATGGCCGACATGCTCCGTTGCGCGTTTCGGATCTCCCTTCACAAACACAAGGACATTTTGGTGGTTCTTGCCGAGCTTCCGGGAGGCTT
>Ga0189285_100123_pt1 | contig 13856 bp, 14 predicted proteins | sample GEYOminimetaG_FD_130315 | JGI IMG/M metagenome (GOLD analysis project Ga0189285, IMG submission 130315) | Marine microbial communities from the Costa Rica Dome - GEYO mini metaG | ecosystem: Environmental > Aquatic > Marine > Oceanic > Photic zone | place: Costa Rica: the Eastern Pacific... | reverse complement strand
TCAACGCTGAACAGAAGCAATATCGGATAAATCGATATTGTTTCCACAAAACAAAGAATTTCAATTTCCTCCGCGCTTCTGAGAGGCTTGAGCCATAAAGATTGGAGCGCAGGCACATGCAAGACATCGTCGATCTCAATTGTGACATGGGGGAAGGGTTTGGTCATTGGGCCCTTGGCGACGCTCCCGATGAAGAGATCATGGCGATTATCAGTTCCGCCAATGTGGCGACCGGGTTTCATGCTGGTGATCCCAACTCCATGGACCGGGTGGTCAAGCTAACGCAATCTTATGGTGTCGGGCTTGGCGCACATCCCGGGTATCGCGATCTGCAAGGGTTTGGACGTCGTTACATTAAGACATCATCTGATGAGCTCATAAATGACATCGTCTATCAGGTTGGGGCACTTCGCGAGTTCGGACGACGCTACGGCGTAAGCCTGCAACACGTGAAGCCTCATGGCGCCCTCTATATGGAAGCTGCTACCAACCCCGAGTTGTCGCAAAAACTTGTCGATACACTCGGCCAGATAAGTGCCACGTCGATCCTGTTTTGCATGGGGATTTCCGAAACCTACAAACTTGCAAAACAAGCAGGCCATCCGGTTGCTCGCGAATTTTACGCTGATCGCGAGTACGACGAAACCGGATCCATCATCTTCAAGCGTCGTGTTGCACGCCTGAAGCCCGAAGAGGTTGCAGCCAAGTGTGTACGGGCCTGTAAGGAAGGTCTCGTCACCACCTCTGAAGGCACAGATATCGAAATCGAGTTCGAGACGATCTGTTTTCATTCAGATACGCCCGGAGCCCTCGAGATCGGAAAAGCCATTCGAACCGGACTGACGGACGCGGGCATCACCATTGCACCGGCTGCGACAGTTCTCGGACTTTGAGATAAGCGGGAGGAACCATGTCTCAAGTGCTCTCACCACTTCCAGGAACCTTCTATGTGAAGCCGTCTCCGGAAGCCAAACCCTATAAGGCAAAAGGCGACGTGGTCGCTGTTGGTGACGTTATCGGCCTCGTTGAAGTCATGAAGACATTTATCGAAGTGAAATCTGAAAAGGCTGGAACCTTTCGCGAATATGTAGCTGACGATGCTTGCCCGGTGTCTGCCGGTCAACCGGTCGCGTCCCTGGAGTTTTAGGATGCCGATCAAGCGCCTCTTTATAGCCAACCGCGGGGAAATTGCCGTCAGGATTGTCAAAGCCGCAAAGGAATTGGGAATCACGACTATTCAGGCGCATTCCGATGCAGACAAGGACATGTTGGCAGTCCGGATGGCCGATGAGGCTGTGACAATCGGCCCCGCCGCTGCAAAGGATTCCTATCTAAATGTCGACAGGGTCGTTGAGGCAGCAAAGGCATCTGGTGCTGATGCGGTTCACCCTGGTTACGGCTTTTTGGCGGAAAATGCGGGCTTTGCAAAAGCTGTTACTGAGGCCGGAATGATTTTTGTCGGTCCCGCGGCGTCTACGATTGAGCGGATGGGAGACAAGGTCGCGGCGCGTCAGGCTGCAGAAGCAGCTGGAGTACCGGTCGTTCCGGGTTCGAAGGGAAGAGTTGAAACTGTCGACGAAGCCGCATTGATTGCAGGAGCTGTCGGATATCCGATGATGATCAAGGCGTCGGCAGGTGGTGGCGGCCGCGGAATTCGGATCGCGAACAGCGAAGACGAACTGCGAGAACTCGCACCCATGGCCCAAGCCGAAGCTAACGCAGCGTTTGGGGATGGCGGACTTTATCTGGAGCGGGCGATCAAGTCTCCCCGCCATATTGAAGTTCAGATTGTAGGTGACGGCACTCGGGCGGTTCACTTCTATGAACGGGAATGCTCCTTGCAACGCCGCAGGCAGAAAGTCTGGGAGGAAGCTGGTGCTGACTGTCTGGATGAGGCGACGCGAGACGAGCTTTGCCGAACGGCTGTCGCATTGGCAGAAGCGGTTCATTATCGCGGTGCAGGTACCCTAGAATATCTCTATGACCCGGGCACGAACGAATTTTATTTCATAGAGATGAACACACGGATCCAGGTCGAACACCCGGTCACCGAAATGGTGACAGGCTTCGATCTGGTGAAGGAAATGATCCGGGTGTGTGGTGGCGAACCACTTAGTGTCAGCCAAGATCAAATCAAGCGTTCGGGTCATGCGATTGAAGTTCGTCTAAATGCGGAAGACCCGTTCATGCAGTTCCTACCCTTCCCAGGGAAGGTCGAACGTTTGAAGTTGCCTGAAGGGGATGGCATTCGTGTCGATCACTTCATGTATGAGGGCTATCAGATCCCGCCTTTTTATGACTCCCTGATTGGCAAGCTGATTGTCCATGGAAGGGACCGGGCCGACGCAATTGCCAAGATGTCGAGAGCTCTGAACAGCCTTGAAATAGACGGGCTGAAAACAACGGTCCCTCTGCACAAGGCGCTCGCTCGCGATGCGGATGTTGCTGCAGATGCGTTCCACACCCAGTGGCTTGAGCCTTGGCTCGACGCTGGAAACCTGTCCTCCGAGCAGATGTGAGGTCGATGATGAAAACGAGATACACCTTTGGTGGTGATGAACACGTTTATGTCGAAATCGACGATGAGATGTCGCTCGATGCATTCTTCAAGTCTCTGTCGATGAGCAACGCGGTACGTGCTGCCAACATTGATGGAGTGACCGAGATTTGCCCGGCTAATGCATCTTTCCAAGTGCGGTTTGACCCGGATGTCATCTCGCCGGACGCCATGATGGGGCGGCTGAAGGAATTTGAACAAGTTGCGGTGAATGCAGAAAAACGCCTGAAAACCCGCATTGTTGAAATTCCGGTTTTCTATGAAGACCCTTGGACCCATGAAACGCTCATGCGCTTTCGCGAACGCCATCAGGATCCAAGTGGCAGTGACCTTGAATATGCAGCCCGGATCAACGGCTATGACACTGTGGCTGATTTCATAACCGCCCATCACTCTCAGCCCTGGTTTGTTTCCATGGTTGGGTTTGTGGCCGGCCTTCCCTTTCTCTATCAACTCGTGGAGCGGGAAAAGCAGTTGCAGGTGCCAAAATATCTGCGCCCGCGAACGGATACTCCAAAGCACACGGTTGGCTACGGCGGTTGTTTTTCCTGCATCTATTCGGTTCGCGGGGCAGGCGGCTACCAGATGTTCGGCATCACGCCGATGCCGATCTATGATCCGGAGGGAAGCGTCAGTTACCTAAAAGACTTCATGGTGTTCTTCAAACCGGGAGACATTGTGAAGTGGAAGCCGATCACGCGCGGAGAATATGACGCGATCACGGATGCGGTAGAGGCCGGGACCTACCAGCCCCGGATAGCGGAAGTGGATTTCGATCTGGACGAGTTCAACGCCGACATGCGTGGGACCAACGCAAAGATGCTGGAGGCCCTCAATGACGCTTAAGATAAAGAATCCCGGGCTCTCCACCTCGATTCAGGACCTGGGTCGCCCAGGTTACTTCCATCTTGGAATTCCGATGGGCGGAGCTATGGACCGCTTCGCTCTTCGCGCTGCCAATATGCTGGTCGGCAATCCGGAAGAGGCGGCATGCCTCGAAGCTGTCTTCATGGGCCCTGAAATCGAATTTCAGGCTGAAGCAACTGTTGCTGTGACCGGCGCGGACCTGCCGATTAATGTAGACGGGAACCCCGTCGAGGGTTGGACTTCTTTTAAAATCAAGGCCGGACAGGTCTTGAGCTTCGGTTTCCTAGTGTCCGGAGCACGTGCTTACATTGCAATCAGTGGCGGCATCAAAACCCCGGAGGCGCTGGGTAGCCGTTCTACTTATCCCATTGGTGCGCTCGGCGGTGTTGAAGGTCGAGCCATTCAAGCTGGCGATGTCTTGCCCTTGGGCAAAGTTGCCGGCGTCGGTGCTGGACGTTCCGTTCCATTGGAACTTCGTCGGAAACCTGCCAATCCAGCTGAACTCCGCGTCCTCCCAGGACTGTACTGGCACAGGTTAACTGAAGCGGCCGGCACCGGCTTTTTCGAAGACGAATGGACAGTTGCCCCTGAAGCCGACCGCATGGGATATCGGTTCAAAGGCGGGAAGCCACTGGAGTTCGTCGACCGCGACCAGCCATTTGGGGCAGGAGCAGACCCATCCAACATTGTCGATGGGTGTTATTCCTATGGGTCGATCCAGGTGCCGGGTGGAACAGAGCCGATAGTGCTGCACCGGGATGCTGTGTCTGGAGGTGGCTACTTCACCCTCGGCGCGATCATTTCCGCCGATATGGACCTGATCGGGCAACTTCAACCGCATACGCCAGTGAAATTCGTTCGTGTTGACATGGATGAGGCACTCGCTGCGCGCAAGGACAGGAAGCAAATGCTTCAACGAATAAGAGAAGAGCTCAGCTGAGAGCCGGAACACACCCCTGAAAATGCGGGAGACCGCTATGAAACCCTTGAACTGACTGGGAGGTCGGAACGATGAAACTCGCCTTGAAAACCGTATCCATGCTTGCAATTACAGCAGCTATTCCAATGTCGAGCGCCTTTGCTGATGCTTGGTATCCCTATGATGCTGAAGAAGTTTCTCCAGCGTTTTCCAGCGAAGGCGAAGTCAAGGACGTCGTTTACACCCCGCTTGAAAGGGCTGCGAAGCCTTGGAATATCTGCGTGTCCTTTCCGCACATGAAGGACGCATATTGGCTCGGCGTTGATTATGGGGTTGCTGATGAGGCGACCCGTCTAGGGGTCAACATGAACCTAGTTGAAGCAGGTGGATACACCGAGCTCAACAAGCAGATTGGCCAGCTCGAAGATTGTGTGGCAAGTGGTGCAGATGCCGTGGTTGTTGGTGCGATTTCTTATGACGGCCTCAACAACGTTATTGGAGAAATCGCTGGCAAGGGCATTCCGGTGATTGATGTGATCAACGGCGTGTCATCAGGTGATATCGCTGCAAAATCTCTCGTTTCCTTTAAGACCATGGGCTACGAGACCGGCGCCTATCTTGCAGCCAAGCACCCGGCGGGCTCAGACGAAGTTCTGGTTGGTTGGTTCCCCGGACCGGCAGGTGCTGGCTGGGTGGAAGCCGCTCACGCGGGCTTCATGGAAGCAGTTGAAGGCTCGGCCATCAAGGTTTTGGAGCCACGCTTTGGTGATACAGGCAAGGAAACCCAGCTCAAACTGGTTGAAGACGTCCTGCAGGCTAATCCGGATGTGCGTTACCTGGCGGGAACCGCTGTGACGGCTGAAGCAGCACAGGGTTTGATCCGAGAGCGCGGGTTGAAGGGCAAGGTCGATCTTCTGGCATTCTACATGACACCTGGTGTCTACACCGGTATCCAGCGCGGCTTCATTCTGGCAGCACCAGCCGACAGCATGGTGATCCAGGGCCGAATTGCGGTCGATCAGGCCGTTCGAATTCTCGAAGGCAAAGAGTACATCAAACATGTCGGCCCGAAAATCTTTGTTGTCGATCCGGAAAACATTGAGACCGTAGCGCGTGAAAACATCCTGCCGCCGAAAGGGTACTCGGCTGTTTTCAACGTCTCCAACTAAACCCTCCCTGAAACTACGGGCCTGATGGTCACCCCTGAAGGCCCGTTTTTTTCGGAACTGAGCGATGAGTAGTCCAAGTCTCATATCCACGAGCCAGCTTACCAAACAATACCCAGGCGTGCGCGCACTAGATGGTGTCGATTTTGAGCTGAGCGCTGGAGAGGTCCATGTGCTGTTTGGCGAGAACGGTGCAGGCAAGTCCACTTTGATTTCGATGTTGGCTGGAGCGAATACGCCCAGCTCCGGCAAAATTGTTCTGAACGGTGAAGTGGCGTCTTTTGAGAGTGTCGCAGATGCCCAGGGTCAAGGGATTTATACTGTTTTTCAGGAATTCTCGCTGATCCCGACATTAACGGTTGCTCAGAACATCTTCCTGGGATGGGAACCTCGCTTTGGCCCTTTCCTTGACCACCGCACAATGAGATCCCGGTCTCGTGAGATGCTTTCCGAGCTTGGGTTTGACATCGATCCCGGGCAGCTTGTCGCACAGCTCTCGCGGGCGCAGCAACAAATGGTGGAAATCACCAAGGCTTTCCACGGTAATCTCAAAGCGCTCATTCTTGATGAGCCAACCGCCTCGTTGTCTGACCGCGAAGTCGACCATCTATTCGATTTTATCAAGCGGCTGAAATCTGAAGGCGTCGGGATCATCTATATTTCGCACCGAATTCAAGAGTTCGCCCGCATAGCAGACCGGGTAACGGTCCTCCGAGACGGAGCCAAGGTTGGCACTGTCGCCATGGAGGACACGGATGACGACCTTCTGGTCGAGATGATGACCGGTCGTGCCATTGACGAAATCTATCCGCAGATCGCACACAACCCGGCGGAGACCCTGCTTGAGGTGGATCAACTCGTCGGAATTGGTGTTAAAGGTGCATCTTTCTCTGTCAAGGCAGGGGAAGTCCTCGGAGTTGCCGGGCTTGTCGGCTCGGGAAAGTCCAGATTGTTTCGAACGATCATGGGCTTGGGAAGCAAACAATCGGGGCGTGTGACCTATTGCGGCCGGGATATTTCCAATCTCTCTACCCGAGAGATTATCCAGGCGGGCATCTACTACTTGTCGCCAGACCGTAAAGCAGAAGGTCTGGATCTTGCCAAGACCTCCAGAGACAATCTTGCAGTTAATCTTGTCATGGGCCGGGAAGTGGCGTCCGGTGAACGCTTGGTTCAATGGAAACGGGTGGACCGGGGTGTCAGTACGATCTCCGATACAGTTGAACTGCATCAAACCTATCGGCGAAAACCAGTGGCTCAATTGTCCGGCGGCAATCAACAGAAGGTGCTGTTTGGCAAATGCTTCGGTCAGGAGGCCGATCTCATCATCTTCGATGAACCGACAGTGGGCGTCGATATGGGTACTCGGTCTGCGCTCTACAGGCTCATTCGCGACCTTTCAGAGGCCGGGAAAGCCATTGTTATCATCTCTTCTGATCTGCCCGAAGTCCTGAACCTCGCGCATCGCATGATCGTTCTGGCCCATGGACATATCTCCGGAGAACTGTCTGGAGACGACATGACGGAAGACCAAGTCCTAAAACTATTCTTTGATGAAAGTGGAGTGGAAACATGACCGCTCAAACAGCCTCTAATCCGCCGAGTTTCTCGGTCCGGCGTCTCTTTGTGAAAGTCGGCGTTTTGCCGTTCTTTTTGATCGCTGCGCTCGTGATCTTCACTTTGCTATCGCCAAAATTCCTGACGGGGCAGAATCTGATCAATGTGGCCAGACAATCGGTCTATTTGGTTCTTGTGTCGATGGGACAGATGATTGTCCTGATCTCCGGCGGATTTGATCTATCAGTTGGAACATCAATAGCGCTGACGTCTGTTGTGTCGGCACTGGGAATGGTCTGGTTTGCAGGCATGTTTCCCGATGCAGTTTGGGTAGCCATTCTTTTCGGAGCCCTGCTCGGATTTGGCGTTGCATTGATCGTTGGTCTGGTGAATGGCGCAGGCGTCGCTTATTTCGATGTTTCGCCCTTCATCATGACCCTCGGGGTTTCATCCGTGGGTGCTGGACTCGCATTGTTCCTGACTGGCGGGGTGCCGGTTTCGGATTTGCCGTTTGAATTTGGAGACACATTTGGGTTTGGCAGGGTCTTCGCGATCCCCGTCCCCGTTATTGTCGCGCTGGTCGTAATTGCCGTGATGTGGATTCTCATGTCCCGAACACGCCTTGGAACGCAGATTTATGCAGTCGGTGGTAATATCAAGGCTGCGCATCTGTCTGCAATCAATACCAAGAAAACACTGCTCTTTGCCTATGTCATATGCGCCTTGATTGCGTCTTTGACCGGGCTTCTTCTGACAGCGCGCGTTGAATCAGGTGAGGCTAATCTAGGAGGCACAATAGCGCTTGAATCCATCGCGGCCTGCGTGATTGCAGGTGTGTCACTCAGAGGTGGTATTGGCCGGGTTGAGAATGTGGTTCTGGGCGCGTTTTTCATTGTGCTGGTCCAGAACGGCATGAACCTCGCGCAAGTTAGTTCCTACATGCAAATGGTATTGCTTGGCGCGCTGTTGATCCTCGCCGTGATCTTCGACCAACTTCGTTATCGAATTCTGATGAGCGGAACATGACGTCGATTCCCAGATAACCAATTTGGCAGGGATGCCTGCCAATTTCCTGATCTAAAATTGAAAGGCCAAGGCCATGTTGAACGCGGAAATCAGTCGCCGCCGTGAGGATGCTATTGCCCGGGGTGTGGGCATGCAGACCCAGATTTATGCTGCGCGCGCAGAAAACTCGGAAGTCTGGGACGTCGAAGGCAAACGTTACATCGACTTCGCCTCAGGCATCGCGGTCGTGAACACCGGACACCGCCACCCGAAGGTTATGGCTGCAGTTGAAAACCAGCTGAAAGCCTTTACCCATACCTGTCATCAGGTTCTGCCATACGAGAATTACGTTCGATTGGCTGAGAGGCTGAATGCGGCGACACCGGGGGACTTTGCCAAAAAGACGGTCTTTGTCACAACCGGTGCTGAGGCGACCGAAAACGCTGTGAAGGTTGCCCGTGCCTATACGGGTCGCTCTGCCGTTATTGCATTCACTGGTGGATTTCATGGCCGTACTTTCATGGGCATGAGCATGACGGGCAAGGTTGCACCCTACAAGAAAGATTTCGGAGCGATGATGCCTGATGTCTATCATGTGCCGTTTCCTATCGAGCTGCATGGTGGTTCAAGTGCTGCGTCCCTTGAGGCCCTGAACAAGCTCTTCAAATCCGACCTTGATCCAAGCCGAGTTGCGGCAATCATTTTTGAGCCCGTTCAGGGAGAGGGCGGCTTTTACTCGGCCCCTGCAGAGTTTGTGAAAGCACTGCGCGCGCTATGCGACGAGCATGGCATTGTTTTGATCGCAGATGAGATACAGACCGGATTTGCGCGAACTGGGAACCTCTTTGCGATGGAAGCCACAGGTGTCGCTCCTGATATCACCAGTATGGCAAAAGGTCTTGCTGGCGGTCTGCCCCTCGCAGCACTGACCGGCCGCGCAGACATCATGGATGCAGCCGGGCCAGGCGGTTTGGGTGGGACCTATGGTGGGCCACCAGTCGGGATCGCTGCCGCTCATGCTGTGCTGGACGTGATCGAAGAAGAAGATCTTTGCAATCGGGCCATCGAGCTTGGGTCCCGATTGAAGCAGAAGCTTGAAGAGCTTCGTGTAAAAACACCTGAAATTGTGGATGTTCGCGGGCTCGGATTCATGGTTGCTGCTGAATTTAATGTTGCAGGAACGTCAGAACCGTCGCCGGACTTTACCAACAAGGTCCGTGCTGAGGCTTTGAAGCGTGGCCTTGTTTTGCTGACCTGCGGGACCTTCGGAAACGTGATCCGTTTTCTCGCACCAGTCACGATTGAAGATGATGTCTTCGCTGAAGCACTGGAGATATTGGAGGCTTCTATCGCCGCAGCCCGGGAGAATGGAGATGCTTGATCTCAGATCTCCCGAATTACTGCGCACTACAGCCTATATGAACGGGAGCTGGGTGGAAGCAACCAACACATTCGACGTCCATAATCCGGCCACCGGACAGGAGCTTGCCAGCGTTGCGGACCTCACGGTCGACGATGTTCGTATTGCGATTTGTGCAGCTCACAGAGCCCAACCCATGTGGGCTGCAAAGACCGGAAAAGAGCGCGCGGCACTGCTTCGTCGGTGGCACGATTTGATGGTGGCGCATGCTGATGACCTAGCCCAAATCCTGACTGCAGAAATGGGCAAACCTTTAGCGGAGGCCAAGGGTGAAGTCCTCTATGGAGCGTCTTTCATCGAGTGGTTTGCGGAAGAGTCGAAACGCATCTATGGCGACGTGATCCCCGGTCATCAACCGGATAAAAGGATTGTTGTGGTGAAGCAGCCAGTCGGTGTTGTCGGATCGATCACCCCCTGGAATTTTCCGAATGCCATGATCGCCCGGAAGGTGGCTCCAGCCTTGGCCGTTGGTTGCACATGTGTAGCGCGACCTTCCGAGCTGACACCTCTCTCAGCCCTCGCCATGGCGGAGCTTGCGCATCAGGCAGGCATACCTGCAGGGGTCTTTAATGTTGTGCCGAGCACTGCCGCCGCCGAAGTAGGCGAGGAATTCTGCTCAAACGAAAAGATCGCCAAAATAACGTTCACCGGCTCGACACGGGTTGGCAAAATCCTGATGGAGCAGTGCGCTTCACAGGTCAAAAAAGTGTCGTTGGAATTGGGCGGTAATGCACCTTTCATTGTGTTCGATGATGCAGATGTCGATGCCGCCGTGGAAGGAGCGTTGATCGCGAAGTTTCGCAATGCCGGTCAAACATGTGTCTGTGCCAATCGCATCTATGCGCAAGCAGGCATCCACGATGAGTTTGTCCGCGAGCTTTCTGATCGCGTTCGCGAGTTCACGGTTGGAAACGGTTTCCAGGATGTGACCTCGATTGGTCCCTTGATCAACAAAGCCGCCTTTCGAAAGGTCGAGGCGCATATATCAGATGCCGTTGCCAAGGGCGCAACAGTGAAAGTAGGCGGCAGTCCTCATGCGCTTGGTGGGCAGTTCTACGAGCCCACCGTCGTCACGGGCATGACATCGGATATGCTTGCCGCCAGCGAGGAGACATTCGGGCCCGTTGCTCCGGTGTTCAAATTCGAAACTGAGGAACAGGCTGCCATGCTGGCAAACGACAGCGAGTTTGGCCTGGCCGCCTATTTTTATACTCAGGATCTCAAACGGGCATGGCGCATGGCCGAGCAACTGCAAACTGGCATGGTTGGAATAAACACTGGGCTGATTTCAACCGAAGTTGCGCCGTTTGGCGGGATCAAGCAGTCTGGTTTGGGTCGAGAAGGGTCGAAATACGGCACGGATGATTATGTCGAACTCAAATACATGTGCTTTGGCGGCATCCAATGACCCTCTGGCAAAGCATATCCAGAAGCAAAGAGAATGAGCACTCTGTAGAAAGGGCCGAGGCGTTCCTGACGGTATCCAACGTCGATGCGCATATTCAAGAACGCACCGTGCTGACGGATATCTGTTTTGCCAGCGATCACGACCGAATTGGAATTGTCGGCCGGAACGGGTCGGGAAAGTCGACACTGGCGCGTGTGCTTGCCGGTCTCATCAAACCTACCAGTGGCGTGGTTCGGATCAACGGGACCGATGTGGCGAGCGACCGCAAGGCCGCGCTTCGACTGGTAGGAGTTTTGTTTCAAAACCCGGACCATCAGATCATTTTCCCAACAGTCCGGGAGGAACTTGCCTTCGGATTGAGGCAACAGGGCCAATCAAAAAATGAAGCCGTCGATAATGTGGATCGCACCCTTCTTCGGTTTGACAAAAGCCATTGGCGGGATGCGTCGATATCAACTCTATCTCACGGCCAAAAACATCTGGTTTGTATCATGGCGATCACGGCCATGGCGCCAAAGCTGCTTATCCTTGATGAACCTTTTGCCGGCCTCGACATCCCGACAATTGCCCAGCTCAAGCGCCACCTGACGCGGTTTCAGGGGCGTATCCTCCACATTTCCCATAACCCGCTGGATCTGGAAGATGCCTCTCAGCTTTTGTGGCTCGAGGAAGGGCGGATCTGTGAGGTCGGTTCTCGATGTGAGGTGCTTCCTGCCTATCTCAGCAGAATGCAGGATTTGGGAGGACGAGATGATCTCGCTGTCCTCGCCAGTTAGAACGCAGGCGCACGATTGGCCTGCAACTTCGAAAATTGCGGGCCTTGGCGCCGCGACCTGCGGGTTGTTTTTCCTTGAAAATTTGACGGGTCAAGTAGCCGCATTCGTCATCGTGATTTTGATTTACCTTCTGCCTGGCTGGCAATTTTTCAGATCAGGACTTCAGGCTCTTTGGAGGCTATGGCCATTCGTACTGATGCTTGCCATTTTTCACTTTGTGACGGGTACCCTTAAGGAAGGCGCAATCGTCTCCCTCAGGCTGATATCGGCCATTGGCCTCGCCAATTTGGTGACAATGACCACGCCCTTGTCCGAATTTGCTGACAGCACGGAATTTGTCAGGCCGATTGTACGTCGTCTTGGTATTCCACCAAAGACTTTGGAAATCGTATTTGTACTCGTTGTGCGAATGATCCCGGTCCTCAGTGAGAGAGCGCAGACCCTTCACGTGAGTTGGTGTGCCCGTTCTCGAAAGCGCCCTTCGTGGCGGTTCATTCTGCCTCTCTTTCTCATCGCGCTTGATGACGCAAATCATGTTGCGGACGCTCTGTTGGCGCGGGGCGGCCTTGCAGCCGAAGGAGACTGATCATGGAAAGAAGTGTGGCGCAGGTCGCCCTGTTTACAGCTTTGATTGCCGTTTTGGGGATCATTCCGAAAATCACCTTGGGCTTTGGCGTGCCAATAACGGCGCAAAGTCTTGGTGTGATGCTGTGTGGAACTGTTCTTGGAGCGAGAAGGGGCACTTCGGCCGTACTCTTGTTTCTTGTCCTCGTAGCAATTGGACTGCCGCTCTTGTCAGGTGGCCGGGGGGGATTAGGTCTCTTTGTTTCCCCTTCAGCTGGTTTCCTGATTGGGTGGCCGGTTGCGGCGTTTGCAACAGGCTGCATCGTGGAGCGGTGGCGATCCGCGCCGTTGATGTTATCTGCTAGCCTTGCTTCTGTTGTTGGTGGAATTGGCGTGATGTACATTTTCGGCATTGTCGGATTGTCCATCGCATTGGACAAAACACTGGTTCAATCGACGTTTCTGGTCAGCGCATTTATCCCCGGAGATATTGTGAAGGCATTGATCGCGGGCGGTCTGACAGCCTGGATCGCGCTGGTCCGTCCAGCATCATTGCTATCACGACGTTCGTGATGCCCAAGCAACCGTCAATAGTATCAAACTAACAGCAGATTGAGCCGATTCAGCTGCGGATTCAATGGCTCAAGGAATCTAGAATTTATATAGACAACGTCCAAACAACTATATGAAATTAAGAGTTTATTTTGTGTATCATGCTGACACAAAACATGACCCTGACATAGAACCTGACACCTGTTTGGCTACTGCGCGTCTTGTTGCCCTACGCTCGCGAATATCCCCGCAGGCCGGGTCAATCCTTCTGAAAGGACCCGTGCTAGGCACTGGCGGCGAGCTCGCGCATCTGCCTAAGAATGTACTCCATTCCTCCGCCAGACTTCGCCAGTTCGGCTTCCGTGGCCTGTTCCATTCTTTCAAGTGTCAGCCAATCGACGATTACCTCAGTTTTGGGGCTCCGCTGTCGCATGATGTCGTTTTCCCAGCGTTGCTGCGCTTTAGCTCTGGCAACCTCCGAACGTTTTTGTGTGCTTCCACCCTGTAGGGGAAGTAGAAAGGAGGTCTGCTTTCGCCGTTCGGTTCCCTTCCAAAGCCCATTTGGCCTGAGCGGCTGGCTCGGAGTTTTGGTTTTTTCTTCCTTTGCTGCTACTCGGGTGTCTTCGACGGGTTTATTCGAAGGGTTCTTTCTATGGGTTTGGGTCTCATTTTTGAGACCGGAACGGTCGCAAGTTTGAGACGTTGATGGTCTCAAATCTGAGACCTTAGGCAGGCCTTCTGATGGGCCGTCGCCGGACTTCATTCCCTGACCCAGTCCTCAACAAGCGCGCGAAACATTTGCCAGTTCGGAAGGTAAGCTGTGCGGTGAGACTTACCGCCATGGCTCCGCTTCTGAATAAGGCCAAGTTCGTCGAGTTCCTTTGTTGCTCTGAGAACTGCAGCGCGGCTGATACGAAGGAGTTTCGTCAATCTGCCGACACTTTGACCTGAGACCCGGAATCTCCTCCAAAAATGAGTAGAGTTCGTCCCGAACTAGGAGACGACATATGAGACGCTCACGTTTCACCGAGGAACAGATCATCGGCATGATCAAAGAGCAGGAGG
>Ga0189285_100122_pt1 | contig 14269 bp, 15 predicted proteins | sample GEYOminimetaG_FD_130315 | JGI IMG/M metagenome (GOLD analysis project Ga0189285, IMG submission 130315) | Marine microbial communities from the Costa Rica Dome - GEYO mini metaG | ecosystem: Environmental > Aquatic > Marine > Oceanic > Photic zone | place: Costa Rica: the Eastern Pacific... | reverse complement strand
TCCACGCTTCCTCCCCACGGTCGGTCACCCTTCCGCAGTTGCGCTTCACTTCGTTCGCTGTGGCCAGCTCACGGGAGGACTTGCACCTCCAGGAGTGCGCCCGTGCCGGGCGCACCAAAAAAACCGGCCGGGGCCGGTTTTTCTATTTCTGCTTCATCTGCCGCAGATCAGTGAGTCTGCTGCTCTTCGCTTGCCTCGCCCGCAGCTTCTTCCTGCTTGCGCTTGAGCGCCTGGGCATAGATGGCATCGAAATTCACCGGCGCCAACATCAGGGCCGGGAAGCTGCCCTTGTTCACAATGCCGTCGATCGCTTCGCGAGCGTAGGGGAACAGGATAGTCGGGCAGTAGGCGCCCAGCATCTGGCCCAGCTGCTGGCCTTCGATGCCCTGAACCAGGAACACACCGCCCTGCTGGATCTCGACGATGTAAGCCACCTTCTCACCCACTTTCGCGGTAACGGTCAGGGAAAGCACAACCTCGTACTGGTTGTCGCTGACTTTGTTGTGGGAGGTATTCAGATCCAGGTTAACCTGCGGCTTCCACTGCTCCTGAAACACAGTTGGAGAGTTGGGCGATTCGAAAGACAGGTCCTTCACATAGATGCGCTGAAGGGCAAACTGGGGTTGGTTCTGGTTGTCACTGCCTGCTGCGGCTTGCTGATTCTCAGCCATTTTCAGTCCTTTCGTTCTCAATCGTGGGCTCGGGGCCCGTTGTTATGGGATGCTCTAGAGCTTGCTGCCGGGACATTTTACGTTCAGGCCGGGCCGGCTAATGTGAAACAGTGCGGCAGAATGATCTTCAGATCAAGGGCCAACCTATTTCTTCACGAGCGGAAGGTTGCTTGCCTTCCAGTCCGCCACACCACCGTTCAGGCGGACCACATTGCTGAAGCCTTCCGCGTTCAACTGCTTGACCGCCATGGCGGAATGCTGGCCCATCTTGTCAGCAACGATAATCTGCTTGTCCTTGAACTTGCTCAGCTCGCCAACGCGACTCTTGAGACTGTTCAGGGGAATGTTGATCGAGCCGGTAATGCGCCCCTCACCAAACTCCTTGCGGTCCCGGATGTCCACTACAACGGCTTCATCCTTGTTGATCAGATTGACCGCGCCCTGGGCCGAGATCTTGGCACCGCCACGACGGGACTCCAGAATAAGAATGGCGACCAGAAATGCCACGAACAGCGACACAAGAATGTAGTGGTTAACGACAAATTCAAACAACCGGTCCATGAATTTACCCTGATGATGAGTTTGGCGCGATTATACACAGCCTGCTCCCCGGACAGAAGGTGACGAAACTGGCCAGTAAATGCGAAAATAGATAGACTCGATTTTCGTTTTAGTAAATTTACTAACATTTCACTTCCGGACTGAATGATGACTGCAATGCGCAAGCCGACTGCACTGATTATCCTGGACGGCTGGGGCCACCGTGACCCGGCTGAAGACAATGCCATCAGCAACGCCAGCACCCCGTTCTGGGATCAACTCTGGCATAGCCAGCCCAAAACCCTCATCAACACGTCAGGGATGTTTGTCGGGCTGCCGCAGGGGCAAATGGGTAACTCGGAAGTTGGCCATATGAACCTGGGCGCAGGGCGCGTGGTCTATCAAAGCCTGACTCGTATCGACAAGGACCTGGAGGAAGGCACTTTCCAGAAGAATGAAGTTCTCTGCTCCGCTATCGACAAAGCCGTTCAGAGCGGCCGCGCCGTCCATCTCATGGGGCTGATCTCTCCCGGTGGTGTGCACAGCCACGAGGACCACATTATTGCGGCCGCGGAGCTGGCTGCTGCCCGCGGCGCGAAGGAAGTCTATATCCATGCCTTCCTTGATGGCCGCGATATGCCGCCTCGCAGCGCCAAACCGTCACTGGAGAAAGCGGCCGCGAAACTCAAGAGCCTGGGTGTTGGCCGGGTTGCGTCGATTGTCGGTCGTTACTATGCCATGGACCGTGACAACCGCTGGGACCGGGTGGAAGCCGCCTATAACTTGATGACCCAGGGAACCGCCGAGTTCGTCGCAGCTGATCCGGTATCCGGGCTGGAACAGGCCTACGAGCGCGGGGAGAACGACGAATTCGTGGCACCAACCCGCATCCACGCCGCGGGCGAGCCGGAAGGCACCATAAACGATGGCGACACGGTGCTGTTCATGAACTTCCGTGCCGACCGTGCCCGGGAGATGACCCGCACCTTCGTGGAAAAGGACTTTGACGGTTTCGAACGCAAGAAGCACCCGGAACTGGCCGATTTTGTCATGTTGACCGAGTACGCGGCCGACATCAAAACGTCCTGCGCCTACCCGCCGGAGCAGCTTACCAATGGCCTTGGCGAGTATATGGCGAAGCAGGGAAAGACCCAGCTGCGAATTGCCGAAACCGAAAAATACGCCCACGTAACCTTCTTCTTCAATGGCGGCCTGGAAACGCCGTTCGAAGGTGAGGACCGGATCCTGGTGCCGTCCCCCAAAGTGGCCACCTACGACCTGCAGCCGGAGATGAGCGCGCCGGAAGTTACGGACAAGCTGGTAGAGGCCATCAAAAGCGGCAAATACGATCTGGTGGTCTGCAACTACGCCAATGGCGACATGGTTGGCCACACCGGCAAGCTGGATGCGGCCATCAAAGCAGCCGAATGCCTGGACGAATGTGTAAAGCGTGTTGTCGAAGCTCTGGATGAAGTTGGCGGCGAAGCACTGATTACCGCCGACCACGGCAACTGCGAGCAGATGACCGACCCCAACTCCGGTCAGGTTCACACCGCCCATACAATCGGGCCAGTGCCACTGGTATACACCGGCCATCGCAAGGTTGAGCTGAAGAACGACGGAAGCCTGAGCGATGTGGCACCTTCGCTGCTCACCCTGATGGGGCTGGAGCAACCAGAGGAGATGACCGGGCACAGCCTGGTTGAGATCGGCTGATCCGGGAACGGAACCAACCTTTGCGACTCACCGCAACTCTGGCGCTCACCCTTTTACTGGGTGCAGCGCCGGCACTCGCCCAACAGGATGTTACCCCGGCCCAGATCGAGGAACTCAAGGAACGCATTGAGGACATCGACGATTGGCTGGAGGACGCCGAAGAAGACCGCTCCTCCCTGGAGCGGCAGCTTGCCGCGACCGAAAAGAACATCAGCCGCCTGACTCGCGAGCGGCGATCCCTGCGCCAGCAGGCAGATCAGCAGCAGCAAAGACTCAGGGAACTGGAGAATGAGGCGCAGGAGCTCACACGAACCCTCGACCGCCAGCGGGAGAGCCTCAAGAAGCAGATCCGCGCAGCCTGGATGGAAGGGGACGCGCCGGCGGTAAAAGTCCTGCTCAATGAGATAGATCCGGACAAGATCGCCCGGACCATGACCTATTACGAATACCTCAGCAAGGATACCGTCAACCGCCTGGAAGCGTTCAGGAAAAGCCTGCAAGAACTCAGAAACACTCAGGCTGCCGTGCAATCGACCCGGGTCGAACTGGCCAGAACCGAGGAAAACGTTGCCATACGCCAGCAGGAACTGACCGAATCCAGACAGAAACGCCAGCAGACCCTGGCAGCACTCAAAGCCGACATCCAGAACCGCCTGAGCGAACGGGAAGAGCTGGAATCAGATCGCAAACGGCTGGAAAACCTGCTTGAAGAAGTCCAGCAGGCAATCAACAACATCCCCTCACCCAATGAATCCCAGCCCTTCGCTTCACTGCGCAACAAGCTGCCATGGCCAGTAGAGGGTAAGGTATTGAGCCGCTACGGTGAACGCTATGCCGATGGCAAACTCCGACGCAACGGCCTGCTTATCGGCACCGGGGATGAAGCGGAAATTCGTGCAATACACTACGGTCGGGTGGTGTTCGCCAACTGGCTTCGGGGTTTTGGCCTGATTACCATCATTGATCATGGTGACGGCTACATGACACTGTACGGCCACAGCAGCAGCCTGTTCACCAGTCCCGGGGACTGGGTGGTTGCAGGTGAGCCCATCGCCCAGGCAGGCCGTACCGGTGGCACCGATTCCCCGGCCCTGTATTTTGAGGTTCGCCACAATGGCAAGCCTGACAATCCGGGCCGGTGGCTGGCGAACTGAGGCACTCGTCGAGGGCTGACAAACGCCGCGGGTAACGCCATACTGTCCGGAGTCAGGGAATCCAGTCCAACTATCGGAATAAAAACAGGATATGTGAATGAAACGGGTCAGAAGTACACTTAACGCCTTTCCATTACGCAGCATTGCGCTCGCTACCTGTTTCGCAACCGCCTCCGGACTGGCTTGGACCCAGGATGAAGACACCACTACCGAACAGCTTCTCGAAGGCATCCAGAATGGCGAACGGGTGGAAATCAGCCTGCCGGATCCCGAGAAACAGCTGCCCCTGGAAGATCTTCGAAAGTTCACCGAGGTATTCAGCCGCATCAAAGACGCCTATGTCGAGGAAGTAAGCGATCGCAAACTCCTCGAAAGCGCCATCAAGGGCATGCTGTCGGACCTTGATCCACACTCCACTTACCTGGCACCGAAGGACTACGAGGAATTGGAAGAAAGCACCTCCGGCGAGTTCGGCGGGCTGGGCATTGAAGTGGGCATGGAGAACGGCTTCGTTAAAGTGATTGCGCCCATCGACGACACGCCGGCACAGAAGGCGGGCGTTCAGGCCGGGGACCTGATCATCAAGCTTGATGAAAAGCCGGTCAAAGGCATGAGCCTGGAAGAAGCCGTCAAACTGATGAGGGGCAAACCCGGCTCTGTGCTGACACTGACGATCATGAGGGAAGGCGAGACAGGCCCCATTGAAATCGAAGTGGAGCGCGACATCATCAAGGTCACCAGCGTGAAATCCCGCATGCTGGAGAATGGCTATGGCTATGTTCGCATTACCCAGTTCCAGGCGGATACCGGTTCACAGTTCAGGGATGCCCTCAACGGCCTTGAAGACGAGCTGGGCCGTGATCTTGACGGGCTTATCATAGACTTGCGCAACAATCCGGGTGGCGTGTTGCAGGCGGCTGTAGAGTCTGCGGATGCCTTGCTCGATGAAGGGCTTATCGTCTACACCGAAGGCCGTATCCAGAGCTCGCGCCTGCGTTTCAGCGCAAGGGCAGGCGACATCATGGCAGGCACGCCCATTGTGGTGCTGATCAACGGTGGCTCTGCCTCGGCATCGGAAATCCTGGCCGGTGCACTCCAGGACCATGAACGGGCCGTGGTGATGGGCACCCAATCCTTCGGCAAAGGCAGTGTCCAGACGGTGATTCCACTGGATGAGACCCATGCCATCAAGATGACCACCGCCCGCTATTACACGCCGGATGGCCGCTCCATCCAGGCAACCGGAATCAAGCCGGACATCGTAGTACGCCCGGCGGAGCTGAAGGAACTCGACAGCAAACCTTTCTTCACCGAAGCGGACCTGAGCGGGCACCTTGAAGGCCAGAACGAAGGCCAGGAGAAGGACGGCGAAAGCGAAGCAAACGCCGATTCAGGCTCCCTCGCAGACCGGGATTACCAGCTGCGTTCGGCACTGAACCTTCTTAAAGGCATCCGGATTCTGAACCCGAACAAAAAGGACAAGGCAGAAGGAAGCGATCAGTGACAGTAGCGCGTACTCTGCTGGCACTGGCATTCTGCATTACGGCCGGCGCGGTGTCGGCAGAGCCGACAAGAACGGCCCTGCCGCCAACCATTGCCATCATCATCGATGACATGGGCCACAGCCTTTCTGAAGGTGAGCGACTGGCTAACCTGGATCAGCCACTTACGCTGGCCTTCCTGCCCTACCGGCGCCACACCGACAGCCTTGCCCGGCTCGCCCACAAGCAGCACAAGGAAATCATGCTGCACGCGCCCATGGCCAACACCCGCAATTACGGCCTCGGCCCGGGCGGCCTGACCCCGGACATGGACGAACAAAGCATGGTAACCACGCTTCGCCGTGCGTTGCAGTCAATTCCCCATGTGCAGGGTGTCAACAACCACATGGGCAGCCTGCTGACCCAGCAGCTGCAGCCCATGGACTGGGTGATGAAAGAGCTGTTCCGCTACCCGGTATACTTTATCGATAGCCGCACCATCGCCTCATCCGTTGCTGGTGATGTCGCTGCCGCCTACCGGATTCCAACCATGACCCGGGACGTGTTTCTCGACCATGAGCAAACCGAAGAGTTTGTAGACCGCCAGTTTAAACTGCTGATCAAGCGCGCCCGGGAAAACGGCAGTGCCATCGGCATTGGCCATCCTCACAAGGTCACTGTGGATTATCTGGAGAAGCACCTGCCAAAACTGGATGAGCAGGGTATCGCCATAGCCACCGTCAGCGGACTTTGGGCCATGCGCAACGGTAATCGTGAGATGTTTGCGGAGGGAGAAAAGCAGGCCATTCGACCTGCTTTCGCAAAGAAGGATTAATCGCGGACTTCTATACCCTGGGCCTTCATAAAGGCCTTTGCTTCCGGAATGGTGTGCTGCCCAAAGTGGAAGATAGATGCCGCCAGTACCGCATCGGCCCCACCCTGGGTAACGCCATCAGCAAGGTGCTGGAGCTCTCCGACGCCGCCTGAGGCAATCACCGGCACAATTACCGCATCGCTGATGGCCTTGGTCAGGCCCAGATCAAAGCCGATCTTGGTGCCGTCCCGGTCCATGCTGGTCAGCAGTAACTCACCAGCGCCCATATCTACCATCTTGCGCGCCCATTCAACGGCATCCAGCCCCGTGGGCTTGCGACCACCGTGGGTAAAGATCTCCCAGCGGGGCTCCTCACCCTCCTCACTGACGCGCTTGGCATCAATGGCCACCACAATGCACTGGCTACCAAAGCGCTCGGCCGCTTCCCGCACAAACTCGGGGTTGAACACAGCGGCAGTGTTGATCGACACCTTGTCTGCACCGGCATTCAGCAGCTTACGGATGTCATCCACCGTGCGCACACCGCCGCCCACCGTCAGCGGAATGAAGACTTCCGCTGCCATTCGCTCGACAGTCTCGTAGGTGGTGTCACGGCTTTCATGACTGGCCGTGATGTCGAGGAAGGTGATCTCGTCGGCGCCCTGCTCGTTGTAGCGACGGGCTACCTCCACCGGGTCGCCGGCATCACGGATATCAACGAAGTTGACGCCTTTCACCACGCGGCCTTTGTCGACATCGAGGCAGGGAATGATGCGTTTTGCCAGAGCCATAAGCCGTCCTTACCCCTTCAGGCCGTCGCAGAAGGCCTGGGCTTCAGCCACGTCCAGCGTGCCTTCATAAATGGCACGCCCCGTGATGGCACCCAGGATACCTTTGTCGGCCACGGTCGCCAGGCGCTTGAGGTCGTCCATGTTGGTGACACCGCCAGAGGCAATCACAGGTATTCCGCCCTCTTCCGCCAGCGCAGCAGTGGCCTCAACATTGACGCCCTGCATCATGCCATCGCGGCTGATGTCGGTATACACGATGGCGTCCACGCCGTCGTTGGCAAAACGCTTGGCCAGATCGGTGGCCATCACTTCCGAAACTTCCGCCCAGCCATCGGTGGCCACACGGCCGTCTTTGGCGTCCAGGCCCACGATGATGTGGCCGGGGAATTTCTTGCACATCTCGGTGACAAATTCCGGCTCTTTAACGGCCTTGGTTCCGATGATGACCCACTGCACGCCTGCCTTCAGATAGGCCTCGATGGTTTCAGCCGAGCGGATGCCGCCACCGATCTGTATCGGCAGATCCGGATATTTGCGGGCAATGGCCTGGACGATTTCACCGTTGACCGGCTCGCCGGCGAAGGCGCCGTTAAGGTCAACCAGGTGCAGGCGGCGGGCACCTGCTTCCACCCAGCGGGTCGCCATATCGACAGGATCGTCACCAAACACCGTGGAGTCATCCATACGGCCCTGACGAAGGCGCACGCATTTGCCGTCTTTAAGATCGATCGCGGGAATTATCAGCATTTTCCAGTCCAGTTTGTAAAATTCTCAAGCAGCTGCAATCCCGCCCGGGCACTTTTCTCCGGATGGAATTGCACCGCAAAAATTTTGTCTCGCGCGACGGCTGCCGCAAGATCCACCCCATAGTGGGTGCGGCCTGCCATATCAGCGTTGCCCTCGGCTTCTGCGTAGAAGCTGTGCACGAAGTAGAAACGGTCACCCTCGGGAATGTTTTGCCAAAGAGGATGATCCATGGTCTGCTGCACCTGGTTCCAGCCCATGTGGGGCACTTTCAGACGCTCGCCGTTTTCCGTGAGGTGGTCACCGAAATAGCGCACTTCCGAGGAGAACAGGCCGATACAGTCAACGCCTCCGTTCTCTTCACTGCGGGACATCAGGGCTTGCATGCCAACGCAGATACCAAGGAACGGACGGTCCCGAGAGACTTCACGAACCAGATCCACCACCCCAAGGCGATGCATTTCCGCCATGCAGTCGCGAATGGCACCAACGCCGGGGAGGATGACACGGTCGGCTTCACGGATTTTCTGGGCGTTGTCAGTGACCAGTACGGTGGTATCCGGGGCAACGTGCTCTACCGCTTTTTTGGCAGAGTGAAGGTTACCCATGCCGTAGTCGATTATGGCAACGGTTTTCATGATTGTTGCGGTGTCCTTGATTGACCGGCCACAACTGACCGGTTAAAGCGAGCCTTCTGGTGACGAGCCTTTTACAACGAGCCTTTGGTGGACGGCGTAATACCGGCCATGCGCTCGTCCATTTCAATTGCCATGCGCAGGGCACGACCGAAGGCTTTAAACACGGTTTCAATCTGGTGGTGGGTATTCTTGCCCTTCAGATTGTCGATGTGCAGGGTCACCATGGAGTGGTTCACAAAGCCGTGGAAGAACTCCTCGAACAGATCAACGTCAAAACCGCCCACGGCGCCACGGGTATAGGGCACATCCATCATCAGGCCCGGGCGGCCGGAAAGATCGATAACCACACGGGAAAGAGCCTCGTCCAACGGCACATAGGCGTGGCCATAACGGCGGATACCCTTTTTGTCGCCAACAGCCTGCTTGAAGGCCTGGCCAAGGGTAATACCGATGTCTTCAACGGTGTGGTGGTCATCGATGTGCAGATCGCCCCTGGAAACGATGTTCAGATCAACCAGGCCATGACGGGCAATCTGGTCCATCATGTGCTCAAGAAAGGGCACGCCGGTGTCGAAACTGGATTTACCGGTACCGTCGAGATCAATCTCAACGGTGATCTGGGTTTCAAGGGTATTTCTTTCTACCCGAGCCTTGCGTTCGGCCATGGGGACTCCGTGACAATTGAGCGGCATAACGCCGGAAGAATTCTATCCGACGATTATACCTTTTATGTCCGCCGGAGTCCCACAACCGGTTTAATCGCTGCAATAGCGAAACGCGGTTATTCAGCAGACCAGGTCATGTCAGAAAGCCTTTTTGAGGTTGTTCATGTAGGTGTCCACGAGACTGTTGAACTCGTGTTTGATAACCGGGCTGATTGCCAGTTTGAGCAGGCTTGGCAGGGGCACCGTCAGCTCTGCACTGGTCCGGAATTTCACGGCCGTGGCATTGTCGCCCTTGGGTTTAATGGTCCAGGAACCGCTTACAACGCCGTTGCCTTCGCCTTTTACCGGCTCCCAGGTAATCCTTCCGGCGTCTTTGTCCGAATGGTATTTGCAGGCGTAAACGGACTGGATGGCGTGCTTGTCGACACCAACTTTTTCCATTTCCCAGCGGTAGGTGTTGTCGCCGAGGTCGGTCAGTTTGTGAACCTTGGGAAAGTGACTGGCTGAACGTGGCACATCGGCCAGCAGATCAAACACTTCATCATAGCCTCCGGGAATCTCAAGCTCCCGGTTCAGCTCAATAGAGACGGTAATAGCCACGGCCAACTCCTTCTTGTGTTTATAGGTATCAATGTAGTCGGAAAATCAAGGACGTGTATTTTGGCCCAACACTACCGCATTGTCATACTCCTGCGCTGTTAATTTGTTAACCCTGCGTTATCCTTTGGGTCATTGGCGTCGGTATTCGCCGCGAATACTGCAAGCTCCCAACATTAGGAAGGAAGCCTGAATCATGAAAGCCGTCCGTTATGTGCTGATTGGTATCGTTGCACTCATCGTTCTTGCTGTGGCTGCCGTTGCCATCGCCATGGCCGTGATCAACCCCAACGACTATAAGCCTCAGATTGAACGAGCCGTTGAAGATGCAACGAACCTGGACCTCATCCTTGAGGGCGACATTGGCTGGTCTTTTATTCCACTCGGTCTGGAGTTGAATTCCGTAGAAGCCACACTGGAGGGTGATCGCTTTGTGGCCCTGGAGCAGTTGGTTGCCCAGATCGATTTCTGGTCGCTTATTGCCATGTCGCCACGGGTAAACACCTTCGTGCTGGACGGGTTGGACGCCCGGCTGGAAGTGGACGAACAGGGCAACGGCAACTGGACCAGAATCATGCCCGAGGAGTCAGCCGGAGCGGCAACGGAAGAATCAGCCGGCACCCAGGATGAGCAGGCTCAGGAAGGTGAAGGAGCCGGCGGCGAGCCCTTGAACTTCAACGTTGAGAACGTTCAGATCAGTAATGCCCAGGTGCACTACACCGACAAGAGCACCGGCCAATCGGTCACTCTGGAGAACTTCACCGTTAACGCCAGCAATATCACCCTGGGTTCCGAGTTCCCGCTGGAAATCGGATTCCGGGTTGCCACTACCCAGCCCACGTTTGAAGTGGATGGCAGCATAAGCGCCCGCCTCGCTGCCAACGAAGCGCTCAACGAATTCGCCGTATCCAGCCTGAATGCTGTGTTCGACATGACCGGCGAGCCGTTCGGCGGCAAAGAGGCCACTGCTGAACTTGGCGGCTCTGCCCGGGCGAATCTGGAAAACGAAACCGCCACTCTGAGCGGCTTTACCGCCAGCCTGGCCAACCTGAACCTGTCTACCGATCTGAATGTCTCCGGATTCGGCAACAAGCCAACCCTGAGCGGCAAGATCTCCATCGCTGAGTTCTCGCTGAAAGACCTTCTGAACAACCTCGGCCAGCCTGCAGTGGAAACCAGCGATGCGGACGTGCTTGAAGCCATCGCATTCTCCACCGGAATTGGCGGTCCGGCGGGCAAGGTGGAACTCACCAATCTGACCATCAAACTGGATGACACCACGTTCAATGGCTCTGGCAGTTACAACCTGGCCGATTCGGGCATCGTCTTCAACCTTCAGGGTGACCAGTTGAATGCCGACCGCTACCTGCCACCCAAGGCAGAGGGGGAAGCCGAGGAAGCACCTACTAACCAGGAAACCGCGGCAACTGGACCGGAGGGCGACCTGCTGCCCCTGGAGACCCTTCGCAGCCTGTTGCTGGATATTGATCTGGGTCTCGGACAGCTGATCGTCAGCAACCTGACCATCAACGAAATCAAGGCGAGCACTACCGCGAAAAACGGCCTGCTCAAGATTGATGAGTTCAGCGGCAAACTTTACAAAGGCAGCTTTGGCGCCAATGTGACCATCGACGCCCGCAGCGACAACCCGAAATGGACCGTGGCTTCAGACGTTACCAACGTTCAGACCCTGCCCCTGCTCACTGATCTTGCGGAGGTAGACATGCTCGGCGGCGGTGCGAACCTCAAAGTGAACGCCACCACCACCGGTAACCGAATCTCGTCACTGCGCAGCAATGCTGACGGCCAGATCAGCTTCAACCTGGCAGAGGGCGAGTTCCGTCGCATGAACCTGACCCGCATGGCCTGCCAGGGCATCGCACTGGTCAACCAGGAAGATCTTACAACCACAGACTGGGGCACCAGCACGCCGTTCAACGACATGCGTGGCACCCTGGACATCAACGGCAACACTCTGAATAACACCGATCTGGTCGCCGCACTGGCCGGCATGCGCCTTGAGGGCAACGGTACCGTGGAGATGGCCCAGAGCCAGCTGGATTACGAAGTGGGCCTGAGAATCGTCGGTGAGATCCACAGGGACGAGGCCTGCCGTGTCACCGAATACGTGGAAAACGCGGTTATTCCTGTAGAGTGCCGGGGCAACTTCGCCGAGGACCCGGCCGGCCTGTGTTCTTTCGACGGATCCCGCTTCCGGGACACTCTGAAAACCATTGCGGAAAACGCTGCCAAGGCAAAAGCCCGAGAGGAAGTCGACAAGGCAAAAGCCAAGGCGGAGGAAAAGGTGAAAGAAAAGGTTCAGGAGCAACTCGGCGACAAACTGAAAGGTCTGTTCAACTGATGCACGACCGTTTCGCCGACAAGCTGCTGCAATGGTACGACAGCCACGGCCGGCATGACCTGCCGTGGCATCACAACCGGAACGCCTACCGGGTGTGGGTCTCGGAAATCATGTTGCAGCAAACCCAGGTAACCACCGTTATCCCCTACTTCGAGGCGTTCATGGAACGCTTCCCGGACGTCCATGCCCTGGCCGAAGCCCCCGTGGATGATGTGCTCAGCCACTGGTCCGGCCTGGGATACTACGCCCGGGCCCGTAACCTGCAAAAAGCCGCGCAGACTGTTGTTCAGGACTTTGCTGGTGAGTTTCCACAAACCCAGGAAGAGCTCGAATCCCTGACCGGCATCGGCCGCTCCACAGCCGCCGCCATCCTGGCCCAGGCCTTCGGCATTCGCGCCGCCATCCTGGATGGAAACGTGAAACGGGTGCTGGCGCGTTACCATGCCATACCCGGCTGGCCCGGCCAGACAGCCGTGCTTAACCAGCTGTGGCAACGGGCTGAAGAACACACTCCGGAACAGCGGGTGCGCGACTACACCCAGGGCATTATGGATCTCGGCGCTATGGTGTGTACCCGCAGCCGCCCGGCCTGCGAGAGCTGCCCGCTGCAAGAGGGCTGCAGAGCCTACGCCCAGGGTGAAACCTCACTCTACCCTGGCTCCAAACCGAAAAAGGCCAAGCCGGAGAAATCCACCTGGATGGTGATTCTTGAGGATGGCGAGGGGCGCATTCTGCTCGAGCGTCGCCCGCCCAGTGGCATCTGGGGCGGCCTCTGGAGCCTGCCGGAACTGGACCCGGCTTACGGGGCCGACGAACTTCAGGAGGCCTGCGAGCAGAGCCTGGGGCTGGATTGCGGAGAGCCGGAGCTGATCAGCGGCTTTCGCCATACCTTCTCCCATTACCACCTGCACATTCAGCCGGCCCGCCTGAACGTCACTGGCCGAGCCAACACCGTTGCAGACAGCGATCATCTGAAATGGCTGCACCGCCATGAAGCCCTCAACCTCGGTCTGCCGGCGCCGATCCGGTCGCTACTTACCGAACCGGAGCAAGCTGCCTTGCTTTGATCTGGCCGGCCAACGCCCTCACCCGCAACGATCTGTTATCATCACCGCCAGCAACATTTGCCAACAGGAGCCACCATGAGCCGTACCGTTTTCTGCCGCAAATACCAGAAAGAACTGGAAGGCCTGGACTTCCCGCCCATGCCCGGCGCCAAGGGCCAGGATATCTTCGAGAATATTTCCAAGCAGGCCTGGGAAGAATGGCAGGCCCAGCAGACCATGCTGATCAATGAGAAACATCTGAGCCTGATGGACCCGAACACCCGCAAGTACCTGCAGGCGCAGATGGAACATTTCTTCAATAACGAACCGTTCGACAAGGCTGAAGGCTACGTTCCACCGGAACAATAACGCCGGATTGATCAAAGCCTGAGCATGCCTGAAAAGATTCGGAAATTTTTCCGGCTCAGCCTTGACTCAATACATCGAAACCGGTTTAATAGCGCCCCGTTGCACAGCAGTAGCGCAACATGCCCGGATAGCTCAGTTGGTAGAGCAGGGGATTGAAAATCCCCGTGTCGGTGGTTCGATTCCGCCTCCGGGCACCATTAAGAATTCAGACAAAACCCGCCTTGTGCGGGTTTTGTTGTTTTTGACGCCTGAGAAAGACGACTCACGCGACTCTTTGGGCATGACTCGCCCCGGGATCGATGCGCTCTTCCATCAGCCGTCGCTCACTCATGGCTCTTTTCAGTTCCGTGTAATTGGTGGGGCTCGGATCCTCTTCGTAACGCTCCTGGGCCAGTCTCGCCAGGTCACATTTATCGAGCCATTTCTCAATCAGCTCTGTCGTCTTCATAGCCACCTCGTTTCGTTGAATTCACTCGGTCAGCATAAAGACCTGGCTGCGCCCTATCTCGGTTGTTTTTCGCATGAATTGTGGCGAATCGTGGAGGGTGCGGGGATCAGGATCGAGTAGGAGGGGGAGTTACCTCCCCCGTCCTCTCACACCACCGGGCATACGGTTCCGTACCACGGCGGTTCATGGACGGCGCTGAAGCCGGTTCATCGTATCCAGCAAGCTTATCAGAG